>Ga0209429_10001670_pt1 | contig 13471 bp, 10 predicted proteins | sample BarGraNGADG00212_3_FD_184493 | JGI IMG/M metagenome (GOLD analysis project Ga0209429, IMG submission 184493) | Arctic peat soil microbial communities from Barrow, Alaska - Barrow Graham LP Ref core NGADG0004-212 (SPAdes) (version 2) | ecosystem: Environmental > Terrestrial > Soil > Wetlands >... | reverse complement strand
ACCTGCTGGACGGCTACAGCGCCGACACCATCATGACGGACATCGGCGTGGCGATACGTTCCGTGCAGATGCAGGTCACCGACGCGCTCACTGCTTTCCCTACGACAGCGAGGCCGTCAAAAAAGACGGCGGAGACAGCGAAGCCGGCGTCCGCGACCTCGCGCTTCATATTTACACCGATTGTATGGATAAAGGAATTACTCCGCAGGTGACGGACGAAATGGACGCTTGCTTTTACATCCGTATGAAAATGTGGCAATTGAGCAAACTGCACCCGCCTAAAAAGGAAGCGACAATCGAAGACTGGATTTTCTGAAGGGGTAAAAGATGGCTGAAAACAAATACCTTGTCTATATTCACACAAGCCCGTCGGATAAGAAGTACGTTGGACTAACGCATTGTACAACGGCTAAGCGATGGAATTGCGGCAACGGATATAAAGACAGTCCTCATTTTTTGAGCGCTATTCGGAAATACGGTTGGGACTCGTTCTCTCACGAAGTTGTTGTTAAGAACCTCACATTAGCAGAGGCAGCGTCACTTGAAATCATGCTCATCGAGTTCTATGAAACAACAAACTCAGAATTTGGCTACAATTGCAGCTCCGGAGGAGAGAGTGGCGGAGCGGGATGCGTCATTTCTGACGGAACCAGGGCAAAGATTAGCGCAGCGATGAAGGGCAGAACATTAACCGCCGAACATTGTGCGGCCATTAGCGCTGCGCGGAAGGGTAAAACATTCACCCCCGAACATCGTGCGGCTATGAGCGCCGCGTTGAAGGGCAATCAGCGCGGTCTTGGTCATAAGCACACCGTCGAGGCCCGGGCAAAGATGGGTAAGCCACAATCGGCTGAACACCGCGCAAATATTAGCAAGTGGCAGAGTAAACCGGTTACGCAGTATTTGAATGGTAAAGAAATAGCGAGGTTTAAGTCTGCCGCAGCCGCAGCCGCAGCCGAAATCACAGGGTATGCAAACGGTAACATTTCGAGATGCTGCACCGGAAAACGCAAAACAGCCGGCGGATATTCCTGGGCCTTCACACAACGTGACACAAGCATACAGAAAAACGAGGTGGGGCAACCAATATGGCTGAGTCAATCAGAGAATTAGTGGTCACGCTGAGCTTGGAAGCTGGCACATTTTCAAAGACGTGCAGTGATATAAATTCACAAATCAAGGGTGTCGAGGCGGAGTTCAATGCGATTACCACGGGTGTGGACAGTTGGAAGACAACGATAGAGGGGCGCAAGGCAAAACTGGACGCGCTGACCGAGACATTTGGTCTGCAGCAGACAAAGATCACAACAATTGCCACTGAACTGGGCAAAGCTAACACAGCATTGGCGGCAGACCCCGGCAATCTTGGCGCTGCCAAAAAGGTGTCGAGTCTGGAAACGCAGCTTAACAACGCAAAAACTGCGGCGGCATTGACCAAAGCCGAGATTGAAAAGCTGAATCAGATATCTCTTACCGCATTAGGCACAAAGCTGACTAATTTCGGATCCACCCTGAATAGCTTCGGCAGGAAGTTTTCCTTGTACATCGGTGGGCCGTTGGTCGCGCTGGGTATCAAGAGCTTTAACCTGGCACAGGACTACGAGACGGCGATGAGCCGGCTGCAAATCGCCACGGGCGGCACTGAGGAAACAATGGCCTCACTGGACGCGCAGGTTTTGTCAATGACAAGCGAAATCCCGATGACGTATGTGGAGCTGACCGATCTGATGACCAGACTGGCGCAAGCAGGCGTGCCCATTGAGAACCTTAAGCAATTCACTGCCGCGATGGCGGGGCTTGGTGCAACGACCGACGTGGGGGCAGTGGAAAGCGCCCAGGGTGTCATGCAGTTTTTGACCGTGCTGAACGAATCGCCTGAAAAGGTCGGCAATATGGCCAGCGCCTTGTTGGTGCTTGGCAACAATTCCGTTTCCACAGGCGCGGAGATCTTTGCGATGGCGCAGCGGATGGCCGGCATGGGTAACCTGGCCGGGCTGAACGCGCCGGAGATACTATCGTTGGCCGCCGCATTTTCCTCCATGGGTATCAACGCCGAGGCAGGCGGCACGGCCGCGGCAAAACTAATGAAAGAGTTCGCTCTGGCTGCTGAGACAGGCAAAGGCGCCTATGCGTCGGTTGAGCAAATTAGCGCCGTGATGAAGGTCAGTACAACTGATTTTACCACCATGTGGGCAGCGGATCCCGCCGCCACGATGGTTAAGTTTTTTGACGGGCTGGCCACAGGCGCGGCAGACGGAAACACCAGCGTGCTGGCGATGCTTGACAGTCTGGGATTAACGGAGGCCAGGTTGAGCAATTTGATCGCCGTGGCGGCGTCCAACCCGGACTTCTTTAGCGAGATGCTGGCGACCGGTACCGCGGCCTGGGAAGACAATACGGCGGCGGCAGAGGCGACCACGACAGCCTATAGCACATCCGAAAGCCAGACGGCGCTCAGTATGAACGCCATTGAAAATGCGAGCGCAGACATGGGCACTAACGTGGTGGACGCAGTGCAGCCGATCATTGATACCATCGCGGATTTGGCGACGGAATTTGGCAAGCTGGACGAAGCGACGCAAAGCAACTGGGTCAAGGTCGCAGGTGCGTTGGTGCTGCTTGGCCCGGCCGCGATTGGTATCGGAGGAGTTGCTAAGGGTATTGGGGAGATGATCGGTCATCTCGTTAAGCTGGACGCAAACGGCGTCAGCAACTGGTCAAAATTGATTGGCTACTTCAACAGCCCATTCGGGGCGGGCGTCTTAGCTGCTGTGGCTATAGGTGGGTCAATCTATGTACTCGACCAATACCTGACCAGCATTTCCGGCAACACAACCAATATCATCAGCGGTCTCAAAAATATCGAGATCGGCCTGGATGAAACGAAGTACAAGGCGGTCACTGACGCGCTGGCACAGGTGCAGGCCCAGGCTGACGCGCTGTCCGGCAAGACAGGCGAGTACAACCAAAATGTGTCCGTCGCCGTCAAAGCCGGATACGGCACGGAATCCATGTACGGCACCGCGCTGGGTTATGAATCTTTGCTGACTGAGCAGGAAATAGCCAGTATTGCCGGGCAGTATGCCGCTGAGGTTGACCGACTGAACAGTGCTATCGGTGCGGCAAAGACCGCGTCGGAACAAGCTGCGCTGGCCACTGAGCGCAATCGGGTTCAGGCGAAGTGGGATACAGACGTTGAGGCGGCAAAACAATACCACATGAACCAAGTATCTGCGCTTGTGGCTGGGATGATGGCCGCGGATCCGGAGGCGAAAGTTGCGCTTGAACAGGCGGCCAAAGATTATGACGTGGTCGCCGCGCTGACAAAGGCCCAGGCTGATGTCATGAAAGACGGCGTCACGCCAGCACAGACGGATGCCATCTGGAAAAACTTCTTCACGCCGGAAATTATGAAGCAGTATTTTGCCGGCATCAAATACGAGGACCTGGTTCCCGGTACGGCCGCATTAGATCTCGAAAACAAAATAGTAACGGGTCTATCCAACGCGCTGAAAACAGCGGGCGGTGAAAACTCACTGGCCAATACCCTGCTACAAAGCATCCTGGACAATCCACTGACAGCCGACACCTTTGATGCAACTAAGACCTCCGGCGCGCTGGATGGCATCATTGAACTGCTGGATTTCAAGGCAGCCGGTGAAAAAGCCGGGACAGAATACGGCGGGGCGCTTACGACAGGGCTGGCTGATGGACTGACAACCGGGACGGAAACAGCGACAACGGCAGGCACAGTAATGGCCACCGCTGTGGACGCTTCCATCGCAGACCCGCTGGGTATCCAGAGTCCTTCCACAGTTATGCGCCAGCATGGCCTTGACATCGGCCTTGGCCTGCAGCTTGGTATACTCGACGGATTACCCCTGGCGGCAGCGGCGATGAACGTACTTGGCGCGGCCCTGACAGCCATCGCGTCGGCGCAAGGCACATCGGCCGGTGCGGCTTACGGCAGCGCGTTCTCAAGCGCGGCCAGTGTGTCAATATCACTTGCAATCGACAAACTGAACCGGGAACTCAACAAACTCAGCATTCGCATCAACAGCGGATATGGAAATACCGGACGATGAGGCGAAAAGGAGAGAATATGAAAGAAGTAACGAAACTCTGTCCGTTCAACCGCATGAGGCCCTGCGTCCGGGACAAGTGCTCATTATGGCGGGTTGATGTGTGCGTGCTTGTCAACATCGACAAGGAACTGTACACCGCCGTTGACGTTTTGATCAACGCAGAGCAATACGAAAAGCAGCCAGTCATTCAAGAGTTGCGAGATATATAGGATTAAGGAGGGCCGCGCATGACCAGCATGACATTCAAGGGCGTTACGGCGGCCAGCCTGGGTGTGGTGGTGCTGGACTACCCGCCCATTATCAAGGCGAAGGCACGGATCAGTACGGTGAAAGTGCCGGGGCGCAGCGGAGAGCTGACCTTGCACGATCCGGAGACGGTCTATGAGCCTGTGGAAAAGAAATGCCGGTGCAGGTTGTTGTCCACAGCGACGCAGACGGCCGTGTCCGATTGGCTGGACGGGGCCGGGGCGTTGATATTTGGCAATGAGCCGACCTATGAGTACACGGTCATTTCGGTGGACGAGATCAGTTTTGAGAAGATCATGCCGGGGTACAGCGATCGCCAGTTTGAAGTAACGTTTATCTGCCAGCCCTGGAAAGAATTAGCAACAGAGGGCGCTGACATCACGCTGGTCACCAGCCCGCAGACCATCGTGTCTGTGGCGACGCTGGACAGTCTGCCGCTGATACAGATAGCGGGCGTGGGCGCGGTGAGCATCAACGTCGGCAGCTACAGTTTTACATTGAGCGGCGTAGAATCGGGTATCCCGGTGCTAATTGACTGCGACGCGATGACCTGTACCAACAGCAATCAGAGCGTATCCTATCTGGCCAATATGACCGGACAATTTCCGAAACTTGTGCCGGGCAACAATGTCGTGATCTGGTCCGGCACGGTGTCGAGCGTCGTCATCCGGCCGAGGTACAGATGGCTATGATCACAATCTATGACAAGAACGCCACTGTTTTCACCGGCAATGGCATCGGCGTGTTGTGGCCGGAGAGCTGCGTCGTGACCGAGGAAGCCAACGGGCAATATGATCTGGAACTGATCCACCCGATGACGGATGACCTGCGCTATTACCTCATTGAGGTCGAGCGCATCCTGCGCGTGCCTTCGCCCAAGCCTGGCACACTGGGCAGTTATCAGTTGTACAGGATATACAGCGCTGAAAAAGACACAGGGACGCTGAAGATGCATGTCCACGCGCGGCACATCTTCTATGACCTACTGTGGCACGTGCTGCGGAGCTGTGATGTCACCAACCTCACCATGAGCGCGGCGCTGGCCAGCGTGGAAGCGCAGGCGCAGCCTTCCAATGGGTTTACATTCTACACGGATGCCACCAGGAAGGTCGCAGTTGACTGCTCCATGATGAACGTCGTGGAGGCGCTGATCGATCCGGATATGGGGCTGTGCAACCAAGGCAAGCCCAGGCTGGAACTGGTCAGGGACAACCTGAGCGTCAGTCTGCTGGAGGACGGTGGGATCACGCGCAATGACCCCATCATGCACGGCAGAAACCTGCTGGGCGCGAACGCTGAGGTCAGCTACGACAAGGTGTACAACAGGATAGTCCCGGTCGGCCAGAATGAGGACGGGACGCGGCTGTATCTGGACAGCCCGTACTATGTTGACTCTCCGGACATCGCGTCTGGCGACATTATCCGGGTAAAACCCATCGAATACAACGACATCAAGGTCGGCAGCGAGGACGAGAACGAAGTCGCCTACACGGCGGAAACGGCACGGGCCGCGCTGATCGTCAAGGCGCTGGCCGAATTCACCGGCGGCATGGACAAGCCGGAGTACAACCTGGACGTGGACTTCATCCTGCTGGGCGACACAGAGGAATACGCGGCCTACAGCGCCCTGGACAGGGTGTATATGTGGGATAGCGTGCAGATCATCGACAGCCTGCACAGCATCGTGGTGACGGCGGACGTGACCGGATATAAGTACGACGCCTTGACAGGACGCTACACCAATATGACGCTGGGCGCGACATCCGGAGAGCGCGGCATCAGGCTGATCAGCGGATACCAGATCCGGCAGAACAGTATACCCGGCGTAAAACTTATCCACCAGACGCTCGGCCCGGGGCAGATCGGCCCGGGGTATATGCAGCAGGTCGCGGAAAATGCGACCGGTCAGCAGTTCATCATCGAATTCACCAGCGGCGTCATACTGGACGAAGCGAACACGTCCACTATCGGAACGCTGAAGGTCTACCACAACGGAATCGACATCAGCAGCCTGATACCGGCCGGCGCGGTGCATTGGCAGCGTATGTCGGACGATACAGCAGGCGACGCCATCTGGAATGCTGACCCGGCGCACCAGGGCACTAAGACCGTCGCCATCAACGCGGCGGATATTGACTGGCGCGGTGTGCTGCGGTGCAGCATCGACGAGGTGAGGCTGTACAGTGTGCCGTCAATGGTAGACGGCGAATTGATCATGACAGACAACGGGTCTGGCGACTCAGCTCTGTTTTCCGTTGTGGATGGTGAGCTGATATATACCGGCGATATCGCATACATCGCGGAAGACGGTTCGCTGCTGATCCCAATGACCATCGGCGCGATTGTGCTGGATACGCAGCTGAGCAACCTAAAAACTTCATATATCAATATCACTCGGCAGGGCATTAAAGTCTACGGCGCCGGCTTTGTGAACATCGATTCCGGCGGTGAGATGAACATCAACGCGGAAGGCCACTTCAACCTGCGGGCTGGCTCTGGCTCAGACGGTATGGGCATGAGCAACGATCATGTGGACGACTGGTTTCTGTGGGCAGGTGCGGAGGCCCCGGCATCGGCGCCATTCCGGGTGAGGATGGACGGCAGGGTATACGCCACCAACCTGCAGCAGATCTACAGTCAAAGTTTCTGGGACATGGCTGATGAGGTGGTTCCGGCTACATTTGAAGTGTACATACCGGCCGGCTACACGATGGACAGCGTGGCCTTTACATTTAAAACCGGCAAGGCGCGGACATTTGCAAAGAGTGCCGCGGCAGGCGGAGCGCAGACCAGCAGCAGCGGAGGCGCACAAACCAGCGGAAACGGCGGGTCGGCCAGCATTACTTCATCTGCAAACGATCAGGTCAACACAGGCGATAGCGGGACTCAGGCATCAGACGGACCAAACTTCAGCGCGACAGGCGGAGGTGGTGAGCACTATCATGCGATAGGCAATCATCGACACAGCATAATAGAAAGCTGTCCGGCGCCTGCAAACACCGGTTACACACAGCCTACTTGTGACACCCAGAATGATCATACTCATTCACTGCAGGCACATACGCACATCCTTGGCGCCCATGTTCATTCATTGAATGCACACAAGCATACAGTGTCGATCAGTAATCACACGCACAGCGTCGCTGACCACACCCATGCCGTCGTTGACCACACCCACGGTCTGGACTACGGCATCAACGAGAAGGCCGCGCTTGCCACGTCCTGTGTGCTGAAAATCGGCGCGACCACCATTGGGACCTACTCGCCGGATCCGGCCAGCCTGCTGGAAATCAAAGCCTACCTGGTAGCCGGGTGGAACACCATCACGGTACAGCCGGACGACGACGCCAGGATCACAGCCTACGCGATGGTCAAGGTTACGGCGAATTAAGGAGGACTACATGATAATCAAAACACAAGGCGAAAGCATCCGGGCGCAGTCCATCCTGAGCGAGCCGGGCGGGATCCGCGTCGTGCTGGAAGGCGCCTTAACTGACGCGCAGCTGCAGGCGCTACAGTTCGGGACGCTGGACATTGACGATGGTTATACGGTGTACAGCGGATACACCCGGTTGATAGAACACAGCGTGGTGCTGGGCAAGCCGGATGTGGATGAAATAGCTGATATGCGGGCGGCGCTGGAAAAATTGGGCATCCGCAAGGAAACGACCTGGGCCGATGCGGTCGCGGAAATAAACGCTGATGAGGTGAAGCAGTAATGGCCAACAACAACTTAGGGCGCACCGCCATCATCTACCAGGGCGCGCACAACCCTGCGACTCCCTATGTGGCGCTCGACTGTGTGTCGCTTAATGGCAGCATGTACCTGAGCATACAACCCAGCACAAACAAAGACCCAGAAACGGAAGCCTTGTATTGGACACTCATGGCCGAAGGTGCCTATGCGATGGCTGTGGCAGGCGGATATATAGGGTCAGAAGCAGATTTCCGTGCAGCCGTCGCAGCTATTGGAGATTATGCTACACAACTAAGTGGTTACGAAGCCCAACTGGACGGTTACGCCGCACAAATAGCAGTTTACGAGGCACAGGTTGCGGCGGTTGAAATCAAAGCCGATGCGATGGCAAGCGGTTCACCCAAAGGCCGATATGCAACGCTTGTCGCGCTTGAGGCAGCGCTTCCGACCGGCGATACAGGCGCGTACTTGGTTGAAGCCGACTCGCACTTGTACTTTTGGAACAGCATAACTTCTGCTTGGGTAGATGGCGGCGAGTACAATGTCGCTCACGCAAGCAAGGTTTCTCTGACTGACACCGGTTCTTACTTCCCTACTGACACCGTCGAGGAGGCGCTGCAGCAGGCAGGTGATATTATAACAATAAAGCCTAACGGCGTGGATGACACAACCGCCATTCAAGCCGCGCTGACCGCTGGAAGAAATGTTAAACTCACAAGCGGCGTGTATAAAATAACAACCAAACTGACTGTTACTTCAGCGGCGAGTATTACGGGAGAGGGGCCAAAATGCACCCTGCTGTATTTCTATGGCTGTGATGGAATTGACTGCGGCGTTAACTATGCCCGCATTAGGGATATCGGGTTGATTACAAACGGCACAACGTACACCGCACTTAAACTCAGCGCAGAGTATCTGACTGTTTCGGACATTTTCCTGGGTGGTGTAGTCGACGGTATCAATTATTGGACTATCGGTCTTCATCTGGTGAATGTTTGGTATTCCAACTTCAGGGGGATTTCTATTTTCGGCGGCAATATTGCTGACATATTTTATGGCACTGGTATCTATTCAGATTACTCAGTGAATAACAGTTTTTATGGCATTACCGCGATATATCTCAATAAGTGTTTTGATTTATCAGACGTGGCTGCCCAGGGCGGGAATTACAACGAAGGGTGGCTCATCGCTGACTCGACAATCGCTGCGTGTAACTATGGGATTTATATCGGACATTGTAATTATATCAATGTCAATAATAATGTAATTGATATGATGCGCAACTATTGTGTGCGCTCAAACGGGAATGTCTGTATCACAGGGAACTGGTTTAACATTTTGAATGGGATTGAGCTTTCTGTTGGTGTTTTGCTTATTGATGCACACACGAGTGTCGTGTCTAACAACTACATCTCCAATGCGAACATAGGGATAGAAAGCAATTCGTACTTTTGCACAATCTCCGGTAATATTTTGGGAGGTTGTTCTGATACAGGGATCCACCAGGCCAGTCCCGGAGAGAAAGTATCAATCACCGGGAATTCGTTTGTAAACAACATCAACTATGACATCCTATGCGAAGGAGCAAACTGCTCAATTTCCGGTCATTCAATGGACAGCAAAATAAAATGGACACAAACCAGTGTTGCGATTCAGTCTCACACCAAGATTTGCTTCACCACCGTATTTGCCCTGACCGGGGGTTCTCCACAAGAAGTCAAAGTAATTGCTATTCCACTTCCGCTGTTCGCCGCCAAACCACTCGCTCAAATTGACATGAACGGAGAGGCATTAGTCGGCGTTTACAACTATGATAGCGCGAACTCTACCGCTACTCAGTTAGAGTTTACCATCTATTCACTCGGGGGCGGCAATATAACCGGGAAGAACTATCGTGCCACGATTTTCCTTTCTGCTGACGACTTGGCCCTATGCACGGCTTAAACGCATGGTAATGACTATTAAAGTAAAGCTTTGTCTACTTGGCAACCTGCAACACTACGGCAAGCAGACGGGCGACACCCAGATTATTCCTTTTGAGGACTATGTCAAGGGCGTGGTGGCCGCTGAGATAGGCAACGCGCCACTGGAGGCGTGCAAGGCTCAAGCTGTGGCGGCTCGGACCTTCGCCTGCAACAGTGATGTTATCAGTGACAGCGGCAGTAGCGCCCAAGTGTTTTTCGCGGCCCGTATCACTAACAGAACAGACTATCCAAGCGCTTTGCAGGGCGTCGAGGAAACGGCCGGTGAAATTCTGATATATCAAGAAAGGACTATTGGTAGCAACGCCCATTATTCCAGCTCAAACAATGGCACAACGAAAAGCGGGGGCTTGCCTTATCTCGTCAATCGTTTTGATGAGTGGACAACCGCGGAACTGGAAAGGCGCAAAGCATCAGGTGAGAAGATTCGCTTTGGTCACGGTGAGGGCCTATCACAGTACGGCGCGATGTATGCGGCCAGACAAGGCATTGGATATCGTGAGATTCTGGCGTTTTACTATCCGGGGACAATGATAGGAAAGGAAGCTATGTTGAACGATGAAAAGATTTTAGCATTCTTGCATGAGCAGGTTGGCAAGCCGTACAAGGATCGCGGGTCTGGCCCGGCCTCATGGGATTGTTCAGGGCTGACACAGGTTGCTGTGCGGTTGCTGGGATTCATCTGGTATCATGGCGCAACCACACAATGGCTGCGAGGCCTGGGCATTATAGATGACAAGTGCAAAGACCTACCAACATGGCTGGGGTACTGGGCTGATAGCGGCCCCATTGATACCCTGCCGATAGACAAGCTGGCGTTCCTGTTCCATCAAGACGATGCACGCAAAGACAAGCTGGTCATGGCACATACGGGCATTTATGACGGTCGCGGTATGGTTATTCAAGCAGGTGGGCAGTATCCGGGCGTAAGCGACAAGCCGCTCAACAAGGGCAGATGGTCACATTGGGCAACATTGAAAGGGGTAGACGTAATGAGTTATGACGTAAATGTGGTTCAGCAACTACTTATCAAACTGGGCTACGATCTGGGAACTTGGGGCGCGGATGGCAAGCAGGGCGCAAAAACAACCGAGGCAATCCGGAAATTCCAGACCGACCACAAACTGGCAGTGACAGGCGTTTGGACGGACGCAGAGCAGGCCGTGGTGGGCGCTGTGGTACCCGCCTTACTGCCCACAACGGGCGATTCGGACGACATAACTATCACACTTTCAAAGAGCCTCGCTACGGCCCTAAAAACGGCATTAGACAAGGTGGTGTAAAATCATGGACTTTGGCCCGATTAAAGATTGGTGGTGGTTCATTCTCTCCGGCTTCGGCCTCTTTGTCGTAGTAGTTCGGAACGTGATTAAAATACATGAAGCAGTGGAGGCCTTGAAAAGGGTGTCAGAGCACGACAAAAAACTCATACTGATTGCTACGCAATATACGAGCATTGAACAAGACACCAAAGAACTCAAAGAGGGTATGACTGATTTGGCCGCTTCGCTTGACAAGCACGTCGTAGAACAAAAGGGTGAATTCATGGCAATCAACTCGGCTCTATACACAATCCTGGATTTGCTTAAAAAGGATGACGCGAGCGGCACCGCGGAGGCCGCGCTCAAGGAACTTAGAAAATATACGCTTGGGAAATAGGAATCAAAGAAAGAGGTAACGCAATGGTATTCAACACGAAGGTTTATGACATCCTTAAATGGATCGCTCAGTTTTTCCTGCCGAGCGTAGGTACACTATATTTTGGTATATCTAAGATCTGGAATCTACCTTATGGCGCAGAGATTGTGGGTACAATTACCGCGGTCGACGCTTTCCTTGGCATTCTGCTGGGTATTAGTAGCGCAAGTTATATCGGCGAGGGTACAATGCAGGTTGATACGACAAAGGCTAAAAATCTGTACAAAGCGAATCTAAGTGTCCCGGTTGAGGACGTAGCCGCCATGAAGTTAGTGACGCTTATGGTTAATCCGGATGCTAAATTGGACGCTGACTCTCAGGGATAACACAGATTAAAACTATCTAACAGCAGGGTAGTACAGCTAACCATGTGACCGGTTCTAATCGGTTATAACCAACATAACAATTGTTAGATCGGGCCGTCCTTCGGGGCGGCTTTTTTTATTGCCTTTCATTAAAAGTGGCATTATCACCACGGCGGTGAAACTTGTGAAGTCACTTGAAACAATAAAATAGGGCGGCGCGTGTAGTACGACGCCTCCCCGCAAAAGTCTACCTACTACAGCGACTTTTTCCATCAAGCATGAGTATACCCGATTTCAGGTGCGCAAGTCAATAACTTTGTAAAATTACAACTTTATAGCATTGCAAGTCTGAAACAATGATTTGCCGACGCCGGCAAAACGATACTGGGCATCTATCCGGTTATAACCGGTTAGAATCAAAGGTGGTGATTACATGAAGCTGAAGTAACCTACAAATCAACCTACTTCATCCACAGTAGGTTGCACACGCGCTATGGAACATTAGGCCGCTCAGAAATGAGCGGCTCTTTTTTTTATTGTCTTGGAAGTTAGAAAGTCTGTGTTTTTTAGACTTTGTGGCATCTGAAGTCTGAAAGTGCCGGAAAGATGAAGTTATTAAACTACGCTTTAATAAGTTTCGCTGATTTGGCTACTTTCACCACCGGGGTATAAGCGCCACTTATGATGAAAGTTTTGTCGCTAAGCTGACGGACATATACATAATGCACAAAAACAACACTCAAAGATTGGCACAATTTACATATAGACAGGGCGCGTATCCCTATGGTACACTGAACATATCAAATTACAGAGAGCGGTGAGAAAGTGAAGTTGAGAGCGATAAAACGAGCTGATCGGCCAAACCCTACGGCATACGCATTGACCATAGGAAGCGCCGAAGCTCGGATGGCTGGTCTGATCGGGAGCAAGGGCGAACAGTACGAAGTTGAAAAGACAGTTATCAAGCCAGGCGTGCTGGTAGTTACAAGGAGGATGCAGAGTGAAAACACTTCAGGAACGATTTGAAGAAAAGTTTGTAAAGGGGGACGGCTGTTGGAATTGGACGGCATGCAAAGATAAGAATGGATACGGATTTTTTCATGTTGGCAAGTTGATGCAAAAAGCCCACCGTATTGCTTATCAGTTGTATGTTGGCGAGGTTCCAAATGGATTATGTACGCTTCACAGCTGCGATAATCCTGCTTGCGTGAACCCTTCACACTTATTTCTTGGTACGCCGGCAGACAACACGCGAGACTGTATAAAAAAAGGCAGGTTCAAATTATATCAATTCAACTTAAATCAATCTGGCGAATCAAATAGATCTGCAAAGCTAACCGAAGAACAAGTTAAAACAATCAGAGCGAGACAAAAAGACGGTGCTCAAAACATTAATCTTGCCATGGAGTTTGAAGTGTCAAAATCAACTATATCCGGTATCATTTGCTATCGCACATG
>Ga0209429_10001668_pt1 | contig 13491 bp, 8 predicted proteins | sample BarGraNGADG00212_3_FD_184493 | JGI IMG/M metagenome (GOLD analysis project Ga0209429, IMG submission 184493) | Arctic peat soil microbial communities from Barrow, Alaska - Barrow Graham LP Ref core NGADG0004-212 (SPAdes) (version 2) | ecosystem: Environmental > Terrestrial > Soil > Wetlands >... | reverse complement strand
GGCTCCACCGGTCCGGCCTCCATCGACCCGGCGACCGGCAAACCTTACGCCACCTCGTTCCCGCCGGTCACTATCCGCGACATGGTGGCCGCCCAAATCAGACTCCTCGATCACCTGGGCATCTCGAAGCTCTTCGCGGTCACCGGCGGATCCATGGGCGGCATGCAGGCTTTGGTCTGGGCCGTCGATTATCCCGAACGCATCCACGCCTGCATCCCCATCGCCAGTTGCATGGCTCACAACGCCATGCAAATCGCCTTCAACGAGGTGGGACGCCAGGCGATCATCACCGACCCGAACTGGAAAAATGGACATTATGACCAGGCGCACCGGCCCGAACACGGCCTGGCCGTGGCCCGCATGGTGGGGCACGTCACCTATCTGAGCGAATTCTCCATGCAGAAAAAGTTTGGACGCAACCTGCAGCGCGCCGCCAAACCCGAAGATCTCTTTCCCGAATTCTTTTCCGTCGAGAGCTACCTGCAACATCAGGGCGAGAGCTTTGTAAAACGGTTCGATCCCAATTCCTACCTTTACATCACCAAGGCGCTGGACCGCTTCGATTTGCTGGAGAACCGGCCGATGTCGGAGGCCTTCCGCGGGGTGTCGGCGAGGTTTCTGGTCATCTCGTTCGAATCCGACTGGCTCTATTCTCCGGCGCAATCGCGCGAGTTGGTGCGGGCGCTCAAGCGCTCCAACAACGCCGTCACCTACCTGAACCTGGAGACGCCTTACGGCCACGATTCGTTCCTGATTCACAATCCGGAGTTTTCGCACGCCCTGAAAAGTTTTCTGACCAGCGAATATCGCAACTTGCGTTCGGCCCTGAAAAAGGCCACCCAACCCATCCGAGCGAGCTCGAAATAATGTACCGGTTTCTCTACCAGCAAGTGAAGGCGTGGATTCCCGAGAAGTCTCGTGTCCTCGACCTCGGCACGGGCGACGGCGAATTCCTGGAGGATCTCATCAGAACCAAGCGCGCCCAGGGCGAGGGCGTGGAACAGGATCCGTCGCGGGTCACCCGCTGCATCGGCCGCGGTTTGGTGGTTCACCAGGGCGATATTCTCAACGGCCTGGACCAATACGGCGTCGAGGCGTTCGATTATGTGCTCATGCTGGGCACGTTTCAGGAGTTGAAAGATCCGGAAATTGTCCTGCGCGAATCCTTCCGCGTGGGCAAGCGTGTGATCATTTCCTATAGCAATTTCGCCCACTGGCGCGCCCGGCTGCAAATGATGTTCGAAGGTCGCACGCCCATGACCAAGGCCCTGCCCTCCCCCTGGTACCGCACGCCCAACCTGCATTTCTTCTCGGTGCTCGATTTCCAGGAATTCTGCCGCGCGGTGAAGGTCAAGGAGATCCAAAGCGCCTTTTTCAACAGCCAGGGCGCCGTCCGCCTCTGGCCCAACCTGCGCGGCGAACTGGCCCTCAGCCTCTTGGAACCCAACGGCATCCAAACCGCCGAGGATCCCGCCCCGCCGGTATGAGCACAGTTTCCGTGACAGCGTGTCTTGCCAAGTTGCACTCGGCTTTGGGCGCAGATAATGGATTACCCACAACCCAATTCGGGGCGTGATGGCCGTCGCTTAAGCACTCCCCATCGAATCATTTCAGCCGACGGCGCAGTTCGGCAGGATTCCGCGCACCGTGGAAAACCGACATGACGGAGAAAACGTCATCTTTGACTTGTTCAAATGGAATTCCGTCGCGGGGATTCTTCTCGAATTCAGCGAGGCGGCGGTCGAGTTCGGCGGTTTGCTCAAGCGTGAGTTCGTCGTCAAATTTTTCACGAAGCTGTGCAAACACTTCGCGTTGTTCTTCAAACGGAAGTTTGTCCAACTGCTCTAAAACTTGGGCCGCACTCATGGCCTCAATTTACTCCCGCCGGATTCGCGCGCAAGCCGCAAATGGACGCTGGATTCAATCCATTGGTGGTCCACCAGGGCGATATTCTCAACGGCCTGGACCAATACGGGGTCGGGGCGTTCGATTATGTGCTCATGCTGGGCACGTTTCAGGAGTTGAAAGATCCGGAAATTGTCCTGCGCGAATCCTTCCGTGTGGGCAAGCGCGTGATCATTTCCTACAGCAATTTTGCTCACTGGCGCGCCCGGCTGCAAATGATGTTCGAAGGCCGCACGCCCATGACCAAGGCCCTGCCCTCCCCCTGGTACCGCACCCCCAACCTGCATTTTTTCTCCGTGCTCGATTTCCAGGACTTTTGCCGCGCGGTGAAGGTCAAGGAAGTCCAAAGCGCCTTCTTCAACAGCCAGGGCGCCGTCCGCCTCTGGCCCAACCTGCGCAGTGAACTGGCCCTCAGCCTCCTGGAACCCAACGGCATCCAGACCGCTGAGGATCCCGCCCAGTCGGCATAAGCCTAGCCAAAGATATTTGAAATATAGACCACGGATTACACGGATGACACGGATTAAAAGGGGCTATGTTGACCCTGATTATCCGTGTCATCCGTGCAATCCGTGGTTAAAAATCTGAGAGATAAATTTACGAGATTTGCCGCAGTAGAATCTAAACACCCTGGAAAACGGTGAGTTAGGCATCCGATTCCTCCGCGCGCGCCACGTTCGGCAGTTTGGCGTCGACGCGGTCAAGGTTTCACCTTCAATTTTTCGGCCAGGGCCAGTTTGATCTGGTTGGCGTCGAAGGTCAGAAATTCCCGCGCGCCCAGGTGCAAAGCGGTGGCCACGTGCAACACGTCCAAGCTGCGATGCCCACCCGCGATGGTGTGGCGTTTGGAAAGGGTTTCGGCCAGCCGGTGAACGTCCGGCCAATCCACCGTAACCACCACCATCGTGCCGGTGTCCAAGTCGGTTTGCAAATCGGCCAGCGCGCGGCTGCAATCGGCTTGCGGATAACCTTTACTTGGGTCCCGCGTGTGAAGCCAGACTTGGAAGCGAACGCTCTGGCGAAATTCGTACAGCAGCAGGCCGGAGACGTGCAAGGCTTCCGGCATGGCCTTGAAATGCACCGCCGCCGCCGGGGAATTGTCCTGCCGCCGGTATAACGCGCAGAGAAACGACGTGTCGGGAAAGGCGATCATCCTTCTTCGCCTTCCAATTCCGCCGCGCGCATGAGGGCGACTTCCTGGGCGGAGAAAACGCGGGCGCCCCAGGTTCGCTTTAATCGCGCCAGGATGTCAGGTTTGACGAGTTTGGGCGTTTTGACGGCCGTGGCCGGCAGGAGGCGGGCAAATATTTTCCCCGCCTTGGTGATGGCCACCGGCTCGCCTTCGGCAATCCACGCGGCGACCCGGGGAAAGTGATTTCGCAAATCTCTGACGGTGGCTGTTTTCATTGTGATACTAATATGTATCACCACTCTGAATCTGTCAACTGCGTTCGATCGCCGGACTGTCTTCGCCGTAACTCCACAATCCGGGCAAAACGACCAAGGGACAGACAAATAATTGGGCTTTACAGCCTGAAAATAGGCTCAAAAACCGTTTGTAAGGCTCCTAAATCCACCTTGATTCTTCGGATCTGCTTATTACCAAGCCACTTGCTTTGGCGATAGTCGTGGAAGGCTCTATTCCGGAGTCAGTCACAACCACCAAGCCACCGGCTCGACACGCCATCGGCGCAAAGGCAGAAACAAAGCACGATACCATTGACTGACCCGTTCACGTTCACGTTCACGTTCAGACCCGTTCACGGAGACACGATGCGGTAAAAACGGTTCGAAAGTGTTGCACCTTCTGCGTCACGAAATGTTGTCGTTGCGGTCGCGGCCGGAAAGTTTGTCAGCGTGACCCAATTCACCAGGTTCGTGGACGCCTCGATGCTGTAGCTCCGGTCCGGTTCGTTCGTAAACGTCAGTTCGAAGTATTGGCCCGGCAGTATCATGAACGACACGAATCGAACCGGCAGAGGTTCTGTTTCGGTGAGGAAGCTGTACACCGGGCTGGGCGTGGTCCCGCCGTGGTTGTCTTTGGCCACGACTTGCCAGTAATAGAACGTGTTATAGGCGAGCAGCGGGGGAGCGAAGGATGGGGCGGGAAGGTCGCTGGCAACCAGCGGCGGATTGGCGGTGGTTCCGAAGAAAACGTCGTAGGTCACGGTGTCGAAAGCGTCTGGGTCCGCGCCCGTCCAAGTCAAGACGGCCAGCGTGTGCTGGTAGCGTGAGCCATCTTGGACGGAGCTGGGTTGGGGCACCAGCGGGTTCTGGTTGGCGACCACCATTGGCTTGTTGGTGCTGGAGACCCAGCCGTGGGAATCGCGCACTTCAAGGCCCACCATAAAGGTTCCCAGGTTTGTGAACTGGACCGAAATGGCTCTTACCGTAGATAGAGCGGTATCCCAAGTGCCGTCGCCATTGAAATCCCAACGGACGAGCAGCTTGGAGGTTTCGGTTTCTCGGTCGAAGGAAGGACTGGCATCGAGCGTGAAGAAGGTGCCGACGTTCCCAACTTGCGGCGTCGTCACGAAATCAGCCACCGGAGCCGTGTTGAGCGACGGACCACCATAAGCGCCTCGGTCGTTTCTCGTTCCGTCCGGGTCGTTGTAACTCGCATCCGAATTGCCGCTGTTGACACTCGTCGAACTTGTTTGCGGGTGAAAGTTCCCACTGAGTCGATCAACAAATAGTGGATCAGCCGTCATGTCGCCGCCTTCCATCACCTGATAGTAGTTGCGGTAGCCAGGAATCAGTTCACCAAAATTCCCGTTCGTGTTGCTCCAGTAGGTGTTGAAGCTGGAAAAAATATGCCGATGGAACTGATCATTGTACTCATTATCTACAACCGCGATATTGTTGAAAGCAAAGATGTTGTTCTGGCTTACAACCCGAGTCGTTCGCTGAGCCCCTTGGACACACAATGCCGTGGAATTGCCGACGAACGTGTTGTTCTCAACCACTGCGTCAGTGGTAATTGATGAACCATCGACGAGCAATCCTGTGGAGAAGAGTCTGGTGAAGACATTATTACGGATCAATGCCTTCGCCGCCACCTGCACTTGCCCCCCTCCACCGTCAAATCGATTGTTCTGGATGATTGTCGGACCGCTGGCAGCGTACACTCGCCAGTAGCCGCCGAAACCTTCCACCGCAGTGTTTGGCGCCATCGTGACTGTGCTAACCGAACTAAACCGACTGAAAAAAGACTTTGAAGGACCAGCGCCTCGAAGTGTCACGCCGGGAGGTATCGTGAATGACCCGCTGTAATCACCCGGCGCGACATACACGATATCGCCAGCCGACGCGGCATCAAGCGCGGCTTGAATCGAAGCGAACTGCGAGGGAACTTCCAGCACGAGTCGGCCCGGTTTGTAGAAAATCGAATTCGAGGACGTTCCCCAATTGCCGAATGCATCCGACACCATGGCGTAAACCGTGTTCGTTCGTGGCATCGTGTTTCCGCCAAACGTACGCAAGTCCCAGTTGCGCTTCACGGTAGAAAACGGTTCTGGAGCAGACCAATCCACCCCATCATTGCTGAACTTCATTTGAGCGTCGGTCCCCATGCCTGCAACTTCGTCTGTGAAATCCAAACTGAGTGTCACGAGAACTTCCGCCGTGGCGAATTCACCATAATTGATGACGACGTTGCCGGCCGGCGGTGTGGTGTCTTCGCGGTACGTGCCGCCAAAGACGACAGTGTCCCCACTGTAGAGCATGGTTGCTTGGAATTGCGGAGAATACAGATTTGGAATTGGACCGAACTGGATGGCGTACATCCCAATGGGAACGCCAGCGATAGACCAGTTGGTTCCGCTCCCGGGATAGCTAGACTGAGGGCCGGTAACGACAAACGTAGCATTGCTCCGATTGGCCGAGACGCGGATCGTGCCTGTGGCGCTGTATTCAAATGCGCCCATGTCAGGAGCGATGCCCGCGAATGGAATGCCGACATTGATCCCGCTGTCGATGCAAGCAGAACCGGCGCTGAGTCGATAATCAGCGCCACTCGCATTCGCAAAAAGCGGATCGGTGCTGATGTTACCGTTGATGCCAGTTTGTGGCGGTAAACCTTGGTATCCGACACCGCTCGTTCCAGGAAAAACATTGTTGTAGCGAAATGTGGGATGTAACCCTTCCGGGATGGCAAACTGATAGCCGTTTGAGATAATGATATTGTTCACGACCTCTATCGCACCGATCTGAGACAGAATTCCACCGTTCGGAAGATTGAATGCGATCGTGTTGTTTCGAAAAACAATGTTTGAAGAAATGTAGGAAACGAATATCCCTTGATGGTTTCCTGTGACGAGATTGTTTTCGAGCGTTGCGTTGAGTCCTGGTTTCTGATTCCAGCCCACCTGAACTCCATTGTACGAGCCGGTCAGCCAACAGTTGCGAACAGTCGAACCGGAGTTTTCGATCAAGATGCAAGCTGCCGTAGAGCTGGGGGAACTAGAATTCACCAGCTTGATGCCTTCAATGACGGAATTCGTGGCATCCACCACACCAAAAAAGCTATTCTCGAAAGTGATTGTGGTGCGCTGGATTCCCATTCCTTTCAGCGTCACGCCAGGCTTGAGCACAACGCCAACGAGGCGACCGGGATCATGCGGTCGCAACGGGCTTTCATCTCCTACGACGGTGAAAACTCCTTCTGTCAGAAATATGGTGTCTCCCGCTTGTGCCGCGTCAACCGCGTCTCGAACCGTTGCGTACAATGTGCCGTTCAGAATGATGTTACCAGGACTGCCAGCGACCTTGGTGATGGAATCGCTATAAACCGCCGACGCATTTCCTTCAAAATCTTGGAATTGGCCATACACCGTGTACGCGCTTAAACCGTCCCGTCCGCCAAAATTGTAATCTGCCAAGTTCCAAGGGTACTGGGGCGCGAATCGCAACCACCACGTCCAATTCGTTCCATCGTTGCTGAAGCGCATGTACGCGACGCCCGAACCCGAATCCGAGGCACTGCCAAGTAACGTCACGCTGTAGGTGTCTGTCGTAGTCGCGCCGTTATTGATGCTGAGGCTGCCAGTGGGGACGGACGAATCCGCAATCGTCGTGAAATGAAACATTTTACTGAAACGTCTTTGCCCGGTGTCATCCACTGCTTCAACGCCCCAGGAAACTCTCGTGTTGTAGGGCAGGTTGGCTACTGAGAAGCAAGTGGCTGTCTGGTCGGAGGACTTGATGTTGTTTGAGAAAAAGAACTCCGTGTCTGCGGGCACCACGTAAACCGTGTAGCGCAAGGCTTCGCCACCAGGGTGGATGCACGACCAGCAGAGATTCACCGAGAGCGGTTGGTCCGTGACGTTGTCTGCCGGGGAGACGGCATAGATTTCGCCAGGTCCTTGGTCCACCACCACGCTGGCGGTCTGGGTGCCGCTGGTGGCGCTCTGGCCGCAATTGTTTACCGCCCGCACGCGGTAGTACCAGGTTCCGGGTAAGCCAACAATGAATCTCGAAGTGCCAGTTGCATTGTACGAGTTGGCGCTCGCGAAGCCCGGTGTTACGGATTCTTCCAGTATGTAGTAGTCAGCGCCTGTCACAGGATTCCAAGCCACCATGTAGTTACCGCTCGACGGCACGCTGATGCTCTGCAAGACAGGCGTGGCCGGCGTGGGGCAGATCGCCAGAATTGAGAACGTCGCGTCACTCACGTCGGAGCCACTTGCACCGCTGCCATCGAACGCCACAACCATAACGCGCGCATTCAAGGAAGGTGCGTTCGGAACCGTCCACGAATAGCTCCCGGAATTCGCCAAGCCGCTGGCGATGGAGTTCCAATTGACACCGCCGTCTGTGGAATAGAAAAGACTCACGGACGTGACTGCAACATCATCGACCGCGTTCCAAGTGACGGCTTGGACACTGGCAACCGCGTAGGCCTCGCCCCCATTCGGTCTGCCGAGTGCGACAGATGGGGAAGCGTTTGGCGTGGTAGCGGTGCGAAATGAAAAGCTCGCTGAGATTGCAAGGTTTCCCGCTGCGTCTCGGCCGAACACGCGATAATTGTAAGTGGTGGACGAAGCGAGGTTCGCCAAAGTGCTGGAATGCGACGCTATCAGACTCGACACGAGCGGTGATGCGCTGCCACATGGCAGACAGGGCGCGATTCCATACTCAATCTGGCCATTTGCCGGCTCACTCGTCGTCCACGTGATGGTCGCTGAGTTCACCGTGGTCGAGGCACGCACGTTCGAAATGACAGGCGGGGTGGCGTCTCCGCTGTTGTTTACCGTCACCGTGATCGTTGAGCTTGTTCCGATGTTTCCAGCGTCGTCGTACGCCTTAACAACAAGCTGATGCGATCCGTTGTCTGCCAGCTTGGTGTCCCACGGCCAAGTGTAGGGCGAAGAGCCGTCGGTAAATTTGGGGACACCGTCCAAATAGAATTCGACCTTCACTACTCTGATATTGTCCGTGGCAGTCGCAACCACGGACACGGTTCCATTCACACTTCCGCCGCTGGGCGCGAAAATCTCGGCAGTTGGAGGAACGCCATCAGAATCAATCCTAACCTGGGTTAAAGAATAAAGGTATCGCGTGCCGTTCGGGTTCTCGATTTTGCCATAAAGATAATAGGACCTCGGGGTGGTTCCGACAGGGACCGTTACATTCACGTCAATTGTTCGTGTGCCGCGCTGCGTCAAAGGCTGCGGATTTACGGTCTGGTTAAAAACCAACTGAATCTCGCCATTGTTGTTGTAAGGATTTTGGTCTGTGTCCAAATAAAGTTTCACAGACGAATCGCTGTCAAAGCTCTGAAAGACGTATCTAGTTGGAAAAGAACTTCCGGCCTTAACTGAACTGGTGGAATCATGCGTCAGCGTAATGAGATTGGGCCATTCATTCGCATTGCGCGTCAAGCTGATGCGATTGGCCGGTGAAGTGTTGAAATTCCCATGATTGTAATACCCAAGAAACAAGCCTTGTAAGGATAGCTCCACAATACTTTGCTCTGCACTGCCTCCCCCCAACCGACTAAAATAAAAACCTGCATGGGTGCCTTTTGTTTCTTCCAATTGATACCAAGCCTGACGGAGCGAATCTGTAAAAGACTGTTCACCGTCTGATGCGGTTGTGTTTGTGTTCACGGTACCGTGATACCAAAGATGGACGTCCTGGTGGTTGCCATCAGGAACAAGAATTGGAATGCCGTCCGGGTAGCCGTCATCCAGACTCGTAAGGTGTCGATTGTATGCGTTCATAACTGATTGGCCCTGGGGAAAAGTTCCAGAAATATCCTCGTAATAGTTGTCGGCGAAAAGAACCGTCTCCCACACGTTATCAACTCGTGCATCAAAGGGCGCTACCGGATGAGTATCCAAGGTGGTAAGTTGATGCGCCCAAATTCCTCGTTCACCCAGTATGCGCGCTAGTTCCGACATAACAGATGCACCTCGGCTGTGACCAATTAAATGAATGGGCAACTCGGCCGAAGGATGCGACACGCCGGAATAAATATATGGCGCGACAACTTCTGCTATTTTGCGCGATCCTACTCCAAAATTGTTAGCAGACTCAGGATTTGCGATTCCGTCCCAAAATAATCTGATAATGATCTCAGCATTGCCGTTTTCTGACGGTGGAGATACAAGCCTAGAAGCGGTCACAATCGGGTGCTGCCCCAGCGGATCTGAAAAGAAATCAACATCGACAACCATTTCGTAAACTGCAGCATTGCCTCCGGCACGATCCGCAATGTAATCGCTCATTGCGTTGACCCATCCATGATCGTGGGCAATTGGAAAAGCTTCAAAACCATGCGTAACAATGGTGAGACCTGCGCCACTGGCTGGAAAAGTGCCAGCCAGAACCAAGCTGAAAAGGACGGATAAAACTCTAATTCTGTTAAACAAAACAAACAGCAAAAGGGCCAAACTTTGCACTTCGCACTCGGCAAACGCTCGCCCGTTCGAGTCCACCACTGTCGATCCTGCGGCACATCGCGCGCCAGCAAAGTTGCCACGCGATCTGCAGTCCTCCTCAGGGCGGAAGCCAACGGGGGTCAGGCTACGGCGATGGATGGATTTAATCATAAGGCGATTCTCCGTTTTGTTCTTGGTAGATTCTTTTTACTTACTGGCTTAACTGGTAAAAACTGCTGTGGGCTGGCGACAGGATTGGTCACTGCGTAAAGGGAACCCTTTTAAGCAGCCGTAAATTGGATGCAAGCAGCAGCCGCCTTATTTTGCGCCTTCTTCTTTGGTCATCTTGATTGTCTGCAAAAGATCGCGCGTGACCTTGAGTCCCAAAGCCTTGTCGTGTTCCGCACGCCTTCGCTTTTCCTCCTCGGTTTTGGGGTTTAAAAGATCGGGGTCAACGATTGGCCAGTCAACGTTATAATTATACGTCCAATCCACTTTAGCCTCGGGCGGTTTTTTCTCGATTGTTGCTCGATATTCATCCACCCGTTGCGCAAATCTTTTTTGGGCTTCTTCGACTTCGGACTTTCTTCTACTTTGGATTGCCGCACCAATCTGAGCATTCCCCTCATATTTGACAGGCTGCATCACCTCACGATATTTCTCGTCAAGCTCTTGCATCGCGTTCACTGTGCTCTGATACGCCTCACGAACGCGTGTGTTGTATTCTGAAATTGCGCCGACTATCGCTTTACCGTTTGAAGTAAATCTTCGAACTCTAATCGTGATTTTTATGCCATCTTCCAAGACTGCCGACGATTCGATGCTGAATTCCCCAATCCAATCGATGCTGCCAGTTTTAACTTCGATAAGTTTGGCATTGAAGCGCGCCTGTGCCCAAGGCTGTTGAAGCGTGGCAGGAAGCGAATTCCCTGCGCTGCTCTCCTCGACGATGCGCAGGCCAGGATTCTGATTGAGCACTGCTTGAACCTCGAGCCGTGTGTTGAGTTGCAAAGGCGTTCCCGGAAAATTCTGAATGTCGAGTTTATTAACCTGAAGAACATAATCCGCCATAACATCTCCAGTCTGTGCTGCGCGAATTACCTCCGAAATATCAGTCATTTGGGTGATGTTCTTGCCGACACCGCCAGTTGGATCAAGTTTTTCCTGAAGCTGTTTTTTCTTTAAGGGAAATTCGTCTAAGGATATCTTGCCATCGGTGAGTTCTTTTTTCAGTTCATCAAGCGCGATGTTGAAGCTGTTGTCGCGCACTGCTTTTGAGCTTTCGCGCAAATCTCTCAATTTTGCTTCGAATTTTGACCGATCCTTCGCTTGGAAACCAACAGCTATCAAGCCGCGTTCAATGTATTGCTCGAGATCATTGAAATATTCGTCGGTTCGGAAATCAGAAGTGTTGCGGCTTGTTGGAGGCGCATTGCCGCGACTTGAAGCGGCATCGGATCGCTCGCGGTTTGCGCGGTTTGATGCGAGATCCTCAGGGACGCTAATTACGACAGATGAGCCAGTCTTGATGATTGCTCCCTGGCGCATGATCGAATTTTCGGGCGTTACAGCGAAATCTTTTTTGGGGATTTTTATTTCGATCGGAAAAGATTTTGGTTCTGGGGGCGTAGGAACGTTGAGGAATTGCGGCTGTGATGGTGCATCCTTTTGAGGCATCGCCGTAAAAAATGGTGGAACTGTTTTTTGAGTCGCGCATCCAGCAAATAGCAAGACGACCACGCCCATCCAGAAAAACGCTCCAAATCGCCACAGCAATTGTTGTGAGCTCATTAAGACTGGTAGGAATTTGATTTTTGAGGCAGCGCGGTTCAGGGAGAATTGCTTTTGCATCGGGTTCATTTGCAGGGAGTTTGCGCCGATGCGGCCGGATAACAAGCTCCATTTTCGGTTCGCCTCGTCAGATTTGCGGCAGTTGCATTTCTCGCCGTTCTGGCCCATAAAGCTGAGGTGACGGCAACCCTAAACTCGATGACGTGATCGCCGGGCGTGGCGTTCGCCTGATTGAGGACCACCGGAAACGATCCCGCACCGGAGATATTCGTCCTTGTAACGGTAAAAATGGCCGCGTGAAGTTGGGTGGATAAAATCAGGAGGAGGGAAGCCCAACAATGCCAGGGAGTGATTTTTTTCATGGTTGTCTTTGGCGTGACAACAAACTGCGGAACAAAAAGGGCGCGAACCTAACGCACCCTCGATAGAGGCACCGCGAAGCGCCTTGAAGAAGAATACGCCAAGCCGCGCCGATTGGCGCGTGCCTGGGCAGGGTCTTCTTCGTGAAAATTCGCGGTTTTCTATCGAGACCGTAGCCGTGCTACGCTAAATTAGGATTTTTAATCGAATGATTCTGTCGTCGGTTACACGTTTGTTTTAGGAATGGAAGCCATACAAGGGGAAAGCGGTGGGGAAAGCAAGGCCTAAATCGGGAAAAGGCTGGCCCGAATGGACCGGGCGCGGCGGTTGTCGGAATTATGCAGCAGACCGCGAGATGGACTGCCTATGGATGGCCGCCAAAAGGGGCAAAAGACTCAAAACCAGGGCTTTTTGCGGATTTTGTGCTTTTTCGCGGCAATGCGTGAGTTTTCCATCCCGTTGACTCCTCGGAAATCAAGAGGCGCGCCACCACGCCATGCCTCAACGAAGAGATCGCAATGGTCCCTTTGGATGGCCCAAGCGAACCGGCGGCCAATGCGCATCGTGGCTGGAACAGGTGTCTCCTCTTGCGCTCACGGCATTTGACAGGGCCCCTGCGGCGCCATAGGATTCCCCCATGACGGCCAGCCAGATCATTTCCGAAATCGCCTCGTTGCCGCCGGAGGAACAAGCAGAGGTTATCCGGTTTGCCTGCCGGCTGGAGGTCGAACGACGGCTTAACGCCGCGGAACTCACCGTTCTCGCGGAACGGCTGACCGAAGCCGCCAACCCGGCCGAGCGGGCCGTTCTGCGCGAGGAGATAGTGCGCGGTTTTTACGGTGGCAGACCGCATGCCTAAAGTTCGCCGCCAAAATCTTCCCCCGGCCTTGCTTCATCATCTGCTGGATCGCATCGAGCAACGACGTGTCTCCGCCGGCCAGATCGGCTTGTTGGCGGCTTGGTTGGATACGGAGCCCGAGGTTCCGGAAGGGCAATGGTTCAAGCGGTTTCCGGGCCTGACAGCTTGTGGAGAAGGAGAACTTGTGAAGACCTTTCTCGTGCCGGGACAAGTTGCCATAGGAACCGAACTCGAATAAGGCCCATCAGCGACCTTGGGTTGCAGGCGTGAATGATTCTGTCGTCACACGTTTGTTTTCGGAACGGAAGCCATGCAAGGGGAAAGCAGCGGGGAAAGCAAGGACGAAATCGGGAAAAGGCTGGCCGGAATGGACCGGGCGCGGCGGTTGTCGGAATTATGCAGCAGACCGCGAGATGGACTGCCGATGGATGGCCGCCAAAAGGGGCAAAAGACTTAAAAGTCCGTCAAGCCGGAAACAGGGGCCGGTTTATTCCGCGATCAGCCGATCCATCAACGCTTGTTCGTTCCGTTTCTTTCCTTGAACCAGGTAGGGCGGAGCTGCTCCTGCTCCTTACACGCATCTGGCGGACGGATGCGCCCGCGCCGTAGCGCAGACTTCCAGTCTGCTGTATCGCGGATTTCCAATCCGCTGGCCGCGCGCATGGCGGACGCGCTTGAAAATGTGGATGCGCT
>Ga0209429_10001666_pt1 | contig 13496 bp, 10 predicted proteins | sample BarGraNGADG00212_3_FD_184493 | JGI IMG/M metagenome (GOLD analysis project Ga0209429, IMG submission 184493) | Arctic peat soil microbial communities from Barrow, Alaska - Barrow Graham LP Ref core NGADG0004-212 (SPAdes) (version 2) | ecosystem: Environmental > Terrestrial > Soil > Wetlands >... | reverse complement strand
CGCGGGCAGCGGCGGGGGGATGAGGGTCAGGATCAGAATCAGAGCCGCCACGGTTGTTGTGACTGGGAGGAGTTCAGCGTAGAGCCCTGCTGAATGAGTCGGCCAAGGCTTCTGTGCTTCAGTCGGCGGATCGAGGTTCAGCCGCAGTCCATCGACTTCCACCGGTTGCGAATGCTGACATGCGGGCAGCAAGTTGCGCGTCGCGTTCAGCGGCGACGTGTTGGTAGCGCATCGCCATGTTCGGCGTGCTGTGACCGATCCGGGCCTGGAGTTCCGCGAGGGTCGCTCCGAGCTGCGCGGCTAAGGTGGCGCTGGTATGGCGGAGGCCGTAGACGGTAAGCACTGCCATGTCGATGGCTGCCCTTGCCCTTGTCGTGAGCGGCTCGCAGCACGCTGTCGTTCAGCGGGGAGTGACCGTCCCCTGCGGGGAACAGCAACGCATCCCGGCCGCGGGTGGGCTGCTGGGCAGCCCAGGCCCTCCAGGCCGGCAGCAAATGGGGAGGGATCGCCACCGACCGGATGCCGGCGTTCGTCTTGGGTGGGCCGATCAGGAGCTGCCCCTTGAGCCGGACGACGGCTTGGCGGACGTGGACCACGCCTGTGTCGAGGTCGAGGTCGCGGACCCGCAGCCCGCGGACTTCGTCGGAACCCAGCCCACACCAGCCGGCCAGGAGCAGCGGCACCCGCCTAGCCTCTGGCACAGCAGCCAGGTACCGGTTTAGCTGGTCGACCGTGAGCACGTCGATCTCCCGCGCACGCTGTTTCTGGCCGCCCGCCTTCACCCGACAGGGATTCGCCTCGATGAGGCCCTCTTCGACGGCGTCCTTGAAGATCGAATCCAGCAGTCCGTAGGCGTTTGCCTGTTGGGTCGGGGTGGTCCGCATCCCCGCGTACCACGCCGAAATCTCCGCAGCGGAGATGTCGCCGAGCAGCCGGTTGGCCCAGGTCGGCAGGATCGTGAGCCGGAGCAACTTCGCGTAGAGCGCGGCCGTCACTGGCCGAAGCCGCCGGCATCCCACGACGACGACGGCGTACTCGCCGAGCACGAGAGGTGCCTCGCGAACCTGGCGGGCCGGTGGCCGCCACTCGCCGCGGCTGATCAGTCGCTCCTGCTCGACCAGCCAACCCTCGGCGTCGATCCTGGCCACATACGTGAGCGGGGCGCTGTGCCGGTTCGCGTCAGGACCGGTGTAGCGAGCCCGGAATCGTCCGCTAGGAAGCCGGGAGATCTCCCCGAAGACTCGCTTGGCTGTGGCCCGTCGGCTACCCATGGAGCGGCCCTCCCGTCACGCTCCGTACCGGCCGACATGGCTGACCGGTGGACAGCGCAGGGCAGGCACGGCTGGGGGCCCGTTCCCCACACACGGCCTGTCGTGGGGGACACGTGGGGAATGAATGGCCGCTTGGGGCCACTTCTGTCCACCAGAGTCCACACCTGACAAGGACAAAAGTCCTTGTCAGGAGGGATTCTGACATAGTCAGCGAACCATACATCGTTGTGTCCGAGAGAGGACTTGAACCTCCACGGCAACTCCGAGACTATCGATACCGAAACCGGCTCGCTCCCAGCTCTCGAATCCACCGAGAGCGTGGCTCAAGCCACCGTTCCCTGATCCCCCCGACAAGCTACAGCCGCCACGTAGAGAGGAAGGATTGGGCACATATTGGGCACGGAATCCGGTGAACGTCTTGTCCGAGAACGCATTGCCCCTTGTGGGGAAGCGTTTGGAGATGGTGGGCCTAACTGGACTTGAATGAGTGAACCGGCTCAGGCGGCAGCAGTGGACAGAGGACGCCTATCCGGGCTAACCGGGCATTCACTAGGGCGTATGGCAGGATTAGTGTTAGCGTCCGTGTTGTGGCCAACCGAGCAGAAGGTGACGTTTCGGGCGCTGAAGTTACCCCAAAGTTACCCCGGACAAGTCTTGCGGGGGGAGAGCCCAAGGAGCCAGTCAATAGGCGGCGAGGCCCCAAAGCCGGTGCGTCGTAGCGCAGTTTCGGGACGATGTCGCCAACCCGCGGGAGATGGAAAGCATTCTACGTCGGCCCCGATCGGCAGCGGCATACCGCGGGTTTGACGTTCAGTAACCAGGTCCGGGCGCAGGGCTGGCTGGCAACTGAGCTCGGCCTGATTGAGCGAGGCGAATGGACCCCGCCCGCCGAGCGGCGACGCCAGGTCGAGGCGGCCGCCCTGACCTTCGACGAGTTCGCACGAGACTGGATCGAGAGGCGCCTGGTGCGTGGCCGCCCGCTCAAGGACCGCACCCGCGAGCACTACCTCGACATCCACGACCGCTGGTTCACCCCGCTGCATACTCGGACGCTGTCGTCGATCACCGCCGTAGACATCGAGCGCTGGTACCACGGTTTGCCCGATGCCCCGACGATGCGGTCGCATGCCTACTCGCTGCTGAAGTCGATCTTTCGCACCGCGGTCGCACACCGGCTCGTCACAGAGTCACCCGTCGCGGTCGAGGGCGCTACCGCCCGCAGCACCCCGAAAGACATCACTTTGCTGACCGTCGCCCAGGTGCAGGCTCTGGCCGACGCGATGCCGGCGCGGCACCGGCTGCTGGTGCTGCTGGCCGCGTGGTGCGGGCTCCGGTTCGGGGAGCTCACCGGCCTGCGCCGCCGCGACATCAACCTCGACCAGGAGACGATCAGGATCGAGCAGGCGGCCGTCACCGTCGGTGGTGCCCGGCTGATCACCACGCCGAAGTCCGCCGCCGGCCGGCGGACCGTGTACCTGCCGCCACACGTCATCGCCGATGTTCGCAATCACCTGGCGAGCTTCACCGGGCCCGAGGCGAACGCGCTCGTGTTTCCCGGAACCGACAGGCAACCACTCACCCCGGGACAGGTGTACGGCCACGCGCCCCGCTACGACACGGGCACCGGGAAGAGGAAGCACCCTGGGAACGGCTTCTACAAGGCCCGCCACGAGATCGGACGCCCCGACTTCCGCTTCCACGACCTGCGTCACTTTGCCGCCACCATGGCTGCGATCTCGGGGGCCACCACCAAGGAACTCATGCAGTTCGCTGGCCACAGCGACCTCCACGCCGCGATGCGCTACCAGGAGGCGATCACCGACCGCAAACGCGACCTCGCCCACCGCATGACCGCCCTCGCCAACGCCCCTATAGAGGGATCCCGTCAGGACCGTCCAGCGGGCTAAGGCCCGGGGTCTTTTGCACCACCCGTGGCGGGGAGTGTCCGACAAACGGTGTAAACGGCCTGAGATTGTGAAGTCCTGAGACTTCACACTGAACCGCCACAGGGCTTCATCTCGAGCTCCGTCGGGGTGAACCTCGACTTACGAGGGGTGGCTCATCGAATGCGAACGAGACGGACGCTGGTCGAGGTCGGGGCTGCCCTCTTCATGAGCAGCTTGTTAGTCGCCTGTAGCGGTGGCGGGGCCGCATCCAGCGCCAGCAGCAGCGCCTCGTTACCTGCTCCTCAAACGTGTACGGAGTTCCTCGCACTCAGTTCGGATCAGCAGCGGCAGGTCAGCCCCGACTCGGGTCTCCATGCTCAGTATGAGGACAACGGCGTGAAGGCCGAGGTCGCATACCAGATCTACCGGGAGATGTGCCCTAGCCAAGATGGAGCAACGAAGCTCGCCCCCTCATCAAGGTTTGGGAGTCGACGCCGAGCCCGACATGTGGCCGTTTCCTGAAGGCCCGGGTGGCTGGCAGGGCGGAATGGTTCGTGTACCTCAAGATCCATGTCACCCGCTACGTAATGGATGCGGACTGGCTTCAGGCCTGCACGGGTCACGAAAGCGCGCTCGTATCAGAGGTCGCACAGAGCGCCCAGGACATCGCTGCCGCCCGAGAGGGTGACAACTCGCCAACGACGGCTGCTCCTGTACCGTCGCCGGCGGCAACCACAGCCGCGGTCACTACCCGGCCTCCCGGATCGGCGGTGAGCACGGGGGTCTGGACCTATCCGGTGGTTGGCAGATGCGAGTGACCATCACGATCACAGGCCCGGTCCGGCCGACGAACGCCAGCCAGGTGGATTCGCTGTACACGTCCGCTGGCGGCACGGCCCCGGCAGCCTGCTTCCAGAACCGCGCCAGCGGGGCATTGGACTCGACCGCCATTTCCTTCATGAACGCGCGGGTCTGGGTCGGCACCCTGAAATACGAGCTGCTCTCACCCGTATCTAACGGATGGCCGAGCACCCAGACCACCTTCGACTCGATCGGAAGAGTGATCGTTGGAGCCGGTTTCACGAACTCCAAGGCTTGCTACTTTCAGGCCCAGATTCCCTCCTTGCAGCAGTCCCCCAACACGGCCATCCCTCTCGTCGTGGTGGACTACGCCGCCTATTCGCCGGCCAACCCGAATGGGGTCGCGTTCCCCGACCTGGGCGTCCGCCTCCCCGGGACCATCACGTCCGGACCAGGCACCGACGGGAACCAGATGCCCGTAACGCTCCCCAGATAGGTCCCTCGGAGCTTCGTGTATTCAGCATCACTTGTCGCATGACAGGGTCTGGGTGACCTCCGGACCCCGCTCGACGAATCGTCCTCGTTGCTCGTCGATGAGACTGTCGACCTATCGACGAGGCTTGAGGCTCCGCCGACGCCGGTTCGTTCTAGCCATCGAGCAGGTACGGGTCCGACTGATCAACTAGTGGCCTGTCGATGAGACATGTTTACGTTTCCGGTCGATCTTGTTGAGGATCTGGTCGGGCGTCTTGGTCCAGATGAAGGGGTGGGCTCGGGGGTTCCAGCCGTTGATGAAACGACGGATCGTGGAGACCACGTCTTGGACTGATCCGAAGGTGGCGCGGCGGATGGCTTGTTTGTCGATGATGCCGAACCAGACTTCTACGAGGTTCAGCCAGGACCCTGAGGTCGGGGTGAGGTGGACGTGGAAGCGGGGGTTCGCGGCGAGCCAGTCGCGGACCTCGACCCGCTTGTGGGTGGCGTAGTTGTCCATCACCAGATGGATCTGGGTGCCGTCGCCGCGGTCGGGGTAGGCCCGGGCGAGGTGTTTCAGGAAGCCGAGGAACTCCTGGTGACGGTGGCGCTGCTTGCAGATCCCGGTGACCTGGCCGGGGGCGACCTCCAGCGCGGCGAACAAGGTGGTGGTGCGGTGACGGACGTAGTTGTGGGTGCGCTGCTCGGCATGCCCGGGCTGCATCGGCAACGTCTTCTGGGTGCGGTCGAGCGCCTGGATCTGGCTCTTCTCGTCGACACACAACACGATCGCGTTCTCCGGGGGCGCCAGCCGCGCGCTGTCAAGTAGGGACCCCATTCGGGCTGTGCGGCGAGGGTGTGGGGGATGCTCGGGATTCACGGCAGCGGACCGGCGTTGTGGCTTCGTGTCCCGGTGGGATCCAGGCGCCAGTCGAGGACGGCGGCTAGATCCGTGGCGGTACCGAGTTCGGTGCCGGCTGCGGCGGTGGCGAGTTCGGTGATCGGGTCGTGGCCGTCGGCGGCGATCAGGAGTAGGTGGGCGCGTAGCGCGGGCCAGGCTTCGCACCAGGGGACGCCGGGCAGGATCTGGTCGACGCGACGTTCCAGTGCGCGCAGGGCGAGGACTCCGGCCAGCACACCGAGGCGGGACCGGCGCGGCCGCGCCAGTACCGGGACGGCGGCACAGATGTGCGGGAGGCCGACCAGGCCGATCAGGAGCCTGCCTGGCCCGACCCAGCTGTCGAAGGGGGTGCGGGTCAGCCAGTCCGTGGGGAGTTGCCAGGTGTTGTTGATGAGTCCGATGCCGCCGCTGACCGCCTGGTAGACGACGAACAGTTCTGCGCCGGCAAGGACCCAGGCTTGCCAGGGACGCAGCCGCGGGGTGCGGGTGGGCTGCGGTCATGGTTCGAGCCGTTTCTGGGTGACGGAGAGGGACGTGATGGAGATGCCGAGGTCGCGCAGCCGGTTGCACAGTGCGTGGACAGCGGCCTGGTCGGGGACGGTGCCGCTGCAGATCGTGTTGCCCGACGGCATCGGTTCGGCACGAAGCGGCTCGAACCACTCGGCCAGGTCGGGGGAAAGGTGGCCGGCCACCTCGAGGCGTACGGTCATGGCACGGTTCATGGGACTCCGGTCGGTGTGAGGAAGTAAGACGAGGGTCGCTCTCAGATCCGGACGAGACATCTATCCGAGGATGGATCATGGGGTTGATTCGACGTTGTCTTCGATGCAGGGGCCCACGGCGAAGCCGGTGCCACTAGAATTTTCGACGGCGTCCGTGGCGCCGACCGGAGGTCTGGATGAACCTGCTTCGAAACAAGCTGCTCGTCCCGCGGGTCGGTCGGGGCCTGGTCTCTCGTCCTCGCATCATCGAACTGTTCGGGCTCACGGCCGCAACCCGCCTGTGTGTGCTCTCGGCGCCTCCGGGCTTCGGCAAGACCACCGCGGTGGTCGACTGGCTTGCGGTAAGCGGACGTACGGCGGCGTGGCTGTCCCTGGACGAGGGGGACAACGATCCTGGGCGGTTCGTTCCGTACCTGGCCGCGGCGATCCTCGGTGCAGATGGTGCACCGGACGGCCTGGCTCGTTTCGAGGCGACGGACCCGCTCGATGTCGTCGCTGGTCTAGTCGCACTGCTCGAGGAGCCGCACGCGCCCCAGGCGGTCGTGTTGGACGACCTCCACCTGATCCGGGACAGGACCGTGCTGTCGATCGTCGAGGCGCTGGTGACGTACCTGCCCGAGGGCCACCTGCTGGTGATTATCACCCGGGAGGATCCGCCGCTGCGGCTCTCCCGGCTGCGGGCAGCGGGCGAGCTGGTGGAACTGCGCGCCGAACAACTCAGCTTCACCGAGCAGGAAGCGGACAGGTTCTTCCGCGAGCGCATGTCGTTGGCTCTGTCCACGGATGCGGTGTACGCCCTCACCCGCGCAACGGAGGGCTGGCCGGCGGTCCTGCAGCTTGCTGCACTCTCTCTTGTCGGACGCCCTGACGCCGCAGCGCGGGCAACCGAGATCGCCGCTGAACACCGCCTGATCATCGACTACATCACCGAGGAAGTACTCAGCCGACTAGACGACGACAGCGTTGACTTCCTCCTGCGCACAGCCCATCTGGAACGTCTGACCGGTGACCTGTGCGACGCGGTCACCGGACGCCAGGATGGGGCCGCAACCCTCGAGCGCCTGGAACGGGCGAACCTGCTGCTCGTCCCGTTGGACGAGCAGCGCCACTGGTACCGATACCACCGTCTGTTCGCCGACCTGCTACGCCGGCGCGGACACCGGCTGGCTCGGCAGGTGCACCTGGCGGCGGCTCGATGGTACGAGGATGCGTCATCACCGACGGAGGCGTTGGAGCACGCGGTGCAGGTCGGTGACCTCAATACCACCGAGGCCCTGATCTGGGAACTGGGAAGTCGGATGGTGCACAGTGGCGAGGTTCGAGCGGTGCAGACCTCGCTAGCACGGCTTCCTGCCGACGTCGCCCGGAGCAGCGTGTCCGTGTGCCTGCTGCACGGGTGGGCGTGCGTCCTCGGCGGTCCCACCCAGGACCCTGACGAGTGGCTGCGGCTTGCCGCCGCAGCGCTCGAACAAGCACCCGCCGGATCGGAACCACGCGCGCCGATCCTTCCAGGAATGTCGCTGATGATCCGTTCGATGGCAGCGAGTCAGGCGGGCCGGCATCACGAGGCGATCGAACTCGCGAAGACGGCGCTGGGTGACGGCCCGCCTGCGACAGCCGAGCCGCACGATTCCATCCTTTACCAGGGCGACGGGCTGGCTGTCCTGGGCCGTGCCTTCTGGTACGCGGGAGACCTCAACAGGGCAGTGACCGCATACCACGAAGCGCTGCCGCTCCTGCGCCAGGCCGGGAACTGGATTGCTGCGGCCGAGATGACCGGGAAGCTCGCCCGTATCGAACTTGGCCGTGGGCGGCCGGCTGTTGCCCTCGCCGCGTGCGACGAGTACGGCGACCGCGGCACCCCGGCCGACGCCCGAGTGCTGCTCGCCCGCGCGGAAGCCCTGCGGGATCTGGGCCGTCCCGAAGCTGCCGACGTCGCCGAGGCCGCGCTGGACAGGGCGCGCGGAGCCGGTGACCTGATGACCATCAGCCGCGCCAGGGAGCTGATCCTCAGCCGCACCGCCGGCGCCTTCGCGCTACCCAACGGGCTGACTGTCAGCGCCCGTGAAGTCGAGGTCCTGAAGCTGATCGCAGCCGGACGCTCCAACGCCCAGATCGCCGACGAGCTGTTCGTCACCGTCGGCACCGTCAAAACCCACGCCCACTCGATAGCGACCAAGCTCGGCACGAACAGCCGCATGGAGACCACAGCCCGCGCCCGGGAACTTGGACTGTTCGGGTGACCCGACCCCCCCCAAATCAGCGGTCGGTTCTATCTTCCGATAGATGACCACCACACGGCGGTGACGGACTCTGGTGGCACCAGTCCACCAAGGAGTCCCAATGTTCCCATTCCTCACGCAGCACCCCGAGATCAAGCATGCCGACTCACTACCGCATGCCGGTTTGTCGCGGTTCACCCGCCCGCTCGCGGCGTGGCAAACGAGGAGACCGTGGCTGTGGGCGATCGTGGTGGGCCTCGGCGGACTGATTCTGACAGCGTTCGGTTCCGGGTTCAGCCAAGCGCGTCACCTCGACCCGCTGTCGGCTACGTACGCGCAGGCGGCCTTCGTCGCACTGTCGGCGATAGCGGGTCTTGTCATCATGTGGCGGACCCGGCCATCGCTGGCCGACTACGGATTCAGATTCCCGCTGCACGTGGATCGCGGGCTGTGGCTGCTCCCGCTGGTGGCTGTCCCGGTGGTCCTTGTCGCCTACGTGGGGATACAGGTGACGCCGACCCAGGCCGTCGCCTACGGGGTGCTGGCGGTGTGCGTGGGCTTCAACGAGGAGATCTGGTTCCGTGGGCTGCTGCTGGCGACGCTGCGTCGCCTCGGTACGCGCCGGGCGATCATCGGCGCATCAGTCGTGTTCGGGGCGCTGCATTTGACCAACTTCTTCGCAGGTCGTCCGCCGCTCTATCTCGGGCTTCAGTTCGCGTTCGCGTGCCTGGTGGGGTTCGTGCTCGCCGAGATCGTGGCGATCACCGGCAGCTTGTGGGTCGGCATCGCCTGGCACTTCCTGTACGACTGGGCTGCCTTCAGCACCGGAGACGAACTGACCACCGCCGCGTTGACAGGCATCGCAACCACCACGGCGCTGTTGGCGGCCTTCGCCGTCTGGCTGTGGCACAAGCTACCAGCAGAAGACCGACAGCCGGCGATGATTCCGGCAGGCTGACCCAGTAGTTGCTCTACGACCCTGCGCCCGAGGATTTCGTCCGAGGGCAATGCCAATGGGTCGGAAACGCGATACTCCGCTCCTGAGCCACAGCCAATCCCACTGATACAGGGCGTGAAGCGGTGGGCGGCCGACGCCATTCAACATACACAACGGTTTCACCGGAGCCACAGGGATTGATCGTACACAACTAGGAGAGTACTCATGGGAATCATCCTTTTGATGGTGGCTTTTGTCATTGAATCAGCTTTGGCTGCATACTGCATCACCACAAAATCCAGCCACGCCAGGCTAAGGTCCTCGATCCGTATCGGAGCTCTTGCTGGATTCGCGTTCCTTGGTGTCGCATCGGTGATCGAGTGGAACCCACGGTGGTACGGGCTCACCGCTCTGCTGCTCATCTGGGCGGCACTCGGGACCCTCACCCTGATCCGCGGCAAAGCGGACCAGAAGGACTATCGCACCGGGCGCATTGTCTCTCATGCGCTCGTCTCGCTCGTGCTGGCATTCATCTGCGTCACTCCCGCACTGATCTTTCCGGCCCACAACGCGCTAGCGACCACCGGAGCGTATCAAGTCGATACCCTCACCGAGACCTACACCGATGCGAACCGCGTTGAAACATACAACACCAGCGGCGAGAACAGGAAGCTCAACCTTGAGCTCTGGTACCCGCGAAATGCAACCGGAACCTACCCCCTCATCGTATTCTCGCACGGGACGACCGCCACAAGAACAAGCAACGCATCACTCTACAACGAGCTCGCATCACACGGATACGTCGTCGCCGCCATCGACCACACATACCAGGCCCTGTTCACGACCTTCCCAGACGGTCACACGACCTGGATCGACATGGGATACGTCAACGAGTTCGCGACACAAGACGCACATTCTGACCGGCAGCAGGCGGCCGTGATCTTCCAGAAGTGGATGACGACCCGCATGGGCGACATCAACCTCGTCATCGACACCATCCTCGCCAAGGCGAACGAGAAGGGTGCCGCAACCCCCTACCAGCTCGTCGACCCCAACGAGATCGGAGTAGCGGGGCATTCCCTGGGCGGATCGGCCGCGCTGGGCATCGGAAGGATGCGCCCCGACGTCGGAGCAGTCATCTCGTTGGAAGCACCGTTCATGTACGACATCCAGGGCACGAAGGACGGCGAGTTCGTCTGGAACCAGGAGCCGTACCCGACACCTGTCCTCAACGTCTACTCAGACACCTCCTGGAGCCATCTCGGAGAATGGACACAGTACGCCGAGAACAATGCACTCCTCTCTAACACCAACCCAACCGCATTCAACGTCTATCTCAGCGGAGCCAACCACCTCTCCCTGACAGACCTGTCCCTTGCCAGCCCATTCCTAACCACAGCGCTCTCCGGAAGCCAAGCATCCAAGGACGCCGTAACCTGCCTGAAAATTGTCAACAAGGTCTCTCTCGCGTTCTTCGACAGCTACCTCAAAGGGAAAGGAAGCTTCACCGCCGCTGGAACCTACTGACCAGTTGGAGCGGACCGATCAAATGCTACGCACACCCAAAGCGGCAAACGCGCGACCAAGTAAGAGATGAAATGACTGCACAAACGACCTACAAACCCGCTCGCTACTACACCTGGACCTATCTCATTACGTTCGTCCTGCTCTTGATTGGAGCCTATGTCAGCCGTGTCAACACGACGGGCCTCTTCCTCGCCTTCATCGTGCCCGCCACGATGACACCATTCCTGGTCTCACTCGTGATGATGCTTAGGTCCAAAGACCCGAGCCTGAAGAGGGACTTCGGCAGACGGATCGTCAACCTCCGTCTGATCGCCCCCAAGATGTTGCCCATCATGCTCCTGCTCGGACCACTGTTGGTAGTGGTGTCGATCTTGCTCTCCCTACCCTTCGGCGGCTCGATCGAACAGTTCCGAGTCTCCGATGGGTTCTCGTCGGCCGGGGTCATGATTCCCGGTCTCGTCATGCTCTTCGTCATCGCTTCCTTTGAGGAGCTCGGCTGGCGCGGCTACGCGTTCAACAGCCTGCAGAGCCACCCGAAGAGCTTCTTCAAAGCGGCCCTGCTCTTTGGGGTTCTGTGGTCGCTGTGGCACCTGCCTCTGGTGCTGGTGAAAGACACCTACCAGTATCAAATCACCCAAGAGAACATCTGGTTCGCCCTGAACTTCTTCATCAGCGTCATCCCCTTGGGGATCCTCGTCAGCTGGATCTGGGTCAAGAACCGCATGAGCATTCTGGCAGCGGTTCTCATCCACTTCCTCGTCAACGTGTCGCAAGAAGCATTCAGCACGACCCAGAGCACCAAGTGCATCGAGACAGTCCTGTTGATTGCCGTCACAGCCGTGATCGTCCTGCTGGATCGCCGACTGTTCTTCGTTGCCCCCAACCCAATGGGCGGCCCGCTCGACCATACTGCCGAGCCTCAGTCGAGTCTGGCGGCCAGTGGTTCATGATTCGCTGCCTCGCGTGACGAGATCAGGACTATCCCCTGCAGTCACGAAGTGGTTCGACCTGATCCAGGGCACCCACAAGACGGGTGTCCTCGAGGCGTTCACCAAGGGCGCCCTGGTCACCGACGGCGGCCAGACCTACCGCGAGCGCACAGCGATCCAGGGCTGGCTGACCGGCCGACGAGTACACCACCACCTCCCCCTGGCTGTCAGCAGAGCAGTCCGACGCGAACAGCCCTCCTCGTCGTTCAGGGGTCAGTGGTCTGACCTTCAGCAGCCAGGTGCGAGCCCTGGGCTGGCGCGCCAACGAGCTCGGCCTGATTGAGCGAGGCGGGTGGTGGACCCCGCCGACTGAGCGGCGACGCCAGGTCGAGGCGGCCGCCCTCATTCGAGGCTCGTAGAAGGCCGTGTTCAGTTCCGGGAGCGGTGGTTTTAGTCAACCTTCGGGGTGCTGTGTGCGCCCGAGTCGACGCTCGGCCAGTTCTTCGATCTCGGACCTGATCCGCGCTATACCGCGAACCTGTGGCAGGCCTCATGTCAGACATGGCCAGCGAATTCATCGGGGGGCGACGCTTCGAGTCGGACGCCTACCCTCCCGTGCCGCCGCGAGCCGAGGACTTCCCCTCCGGACGGGGGCGCGCCCTGGGTGCGGAGCCGGAGCGAGACGATTCGCCAGGATCTCGACGGCGCCTGCCGCCGCCAGCAACGGCCAGAGCAGCGGGAGGAGCCCCACAGAACGTACGTGGGGGCGACCTGCAAGACGGTAGCCGACGCGGGCTTCTCGGTCACCGGAGAAGAAGATGCGATCGGGGAAACGGTGAAAGTGGCTCTACCGCCCGGTCCGGCCACTGGGTCGTGCTTGTCATGGCCCAGATGATCACTGGACTCTGTCGACGACGCTCGAAAACGAGGCCATAGCGACGGGCTCGGTCGCAACCACCGCATCGGCGCCGAGCAGCTCTCCTACCGCGAAGTTGCCGGAGAGACGGCCGCCTATGTTCGCCTCCATGCGTCCAGGCGCTCGCTCGCGAGGCTCGGCGGCAACTGTCTGGTTTTCGGGGTCGAGTTAGGCCCACCAGGCCAGTGAGGCCCACCAGCAAAACCCTCGTTTCACGAGGGAAGCGGGCTTTCTGGTTTCGGGTGGGGTAACTCTGGGGTAACTTCTGGTTGGACGAACCAGTCCACCAAGCCACGTTTCCCCTTGTGGGGGCGCGTTTGAAGATCGTGGGCCTAACTGGACTTGAATTAGTAAACAGGCTCAGGGGGCAATGGCGGACGGTGGGTGACTATCCGGGCTAATCGGGCATCCACGTCCTCACGACTTCCCGTTGACCACCGGATCTGCTCCGACAGTCAAGGCTGTCAGGCGGCTTTCGGGACGGTGACTGGCTCGGGCCGTGCAGGACCTGCGACGACGTCGATGAGCGACGACTGCCAGTTGGTCGTCGCGGGCGTACGAGGCGCCCCGATCCGCGCGTAAAGCCGCTCCTGGGCCTTCGCAGCCCGTGCCCGGCTGGCCTTCGCCGTCGTGATCTTCTCGTCGATGACCTCCGACGGTGACCTCCGACGGTGACCAGTTGATCGGCAGGTGCTTCAGCCGTGTCCCGGCAGACTATTCGTCGTTGGAGTCACCCACGAAGGGGAAGCGGTTGCTGCTCATGTGCCGCTTCGGACCGTCGTCGACACCGGGGGGACGCCACTACCAGTTGCGGCACTGGTCCGCGGGCACGATTAGCGCCTCCACGTCGGACGCCTTCAGCCGCAGTACCTTCCCGCCGACCACGTAGCAGCGCAGCGTGCCGGCCGCC
>Ga0209429_10001665_pt1 | contig 13497 bp, 10 predicted proteins | sample BarGraNGADG00212_3_FD_184493 | JGI IMG/M metagenome (GOLD analysis project Ga0209429, IMG submission 184493) | Arctic peat soil microbial communities from Barrow, Alaska - Barrow Graham LP Ref core NGADG0004-212 (SPAdes) (version 2) | ecosystem: Environmental > Terrestrial > Soil > Wetlands >... | reverse complement strand
GACGCTCGCCTGGTACGACGCGCGGCTCCCCGACGGAGCCCGGCTCGCGCTCTGATACCGCTCGCGCCGCGCTGCGCTGTCGAATGCCCTAGGGCGCGCGCCTTCCCACACCCCGCCTGGCTCCCCGCCGGCCCCAACCCCACCAGCAGCAGCACCCTGCTAGCCGAGGACCGCGAGCAGCGCCTCGGCTCGATCATCTCGGCCACCGCGAGCGCCGTCGCCGAGGACGCCTCACGCGCCGCGGCCCAGTTCGTCGCCGAGGACGCCTCACGCGCCGCGGCCCCGTTCGCCGCCTCCGGGCGCTCGACGGAATACGTCGCCACGGACGTGAACACCCGCCAGAACACCTTCGTCGTCGACGAGCCGGCCTCGCTCGGGGGTGACGACTCGGCCGCCAACCCGGTCGAGTACGCCCTCGGGGCGCTGGTCGGCTGCCAGGTGGTGACGTACCGGTTCTGGGCGGCCCGGCTCGGGATCCGCCTGGACGACGTCGAGATCGACGCCGTCGGGGACCTCGACGTCCGCGGGTTCTTCGGGCTCGACGACGAGGTCCGCGCCGGGTTCGGCGACATCCGGCTCGATGTCCGGCTGACCGGTCCGGAGAGCCCGGAGCGCTACGCCGAGCTCCAGCAGGCCGTCGACGCGCACTGCCCCATGCTCGATCTGTTCACCAACCCGACCCCGGTGGCCACGACCGTGATCACCACCGTGGCCTGATCTCCGGGCCGACGGCTGCTGCTGCGGTGGGCAGTGCTCGTCGCAGCAGCAGCCGCACGGGCCCCCAGTCCCACCCGTTTGGCCTTGCCCCGCCGGCCCCAACCTGCTGAGCTCACCCCATGGACCTCGCCGTCGAGTCCGCGCTGCGCGTGGCGATCATGGACTGGGTGCGTGAGCGCGCCGAGGTCAATGGCGGGTTCCTGTACCGCCACGAGCTGCTCACTTTCGCCATCGGCGGCCGCGACCTCCCGCTGATCGACTTCTCGCGGGGGATCCGCAACCCGGCCGGCTTCTCCTCGACCCTGTCGATCGTCTCCGCCGCGAACGGCCCCTACGACGACGTCGAGTCCGACGACGGTCTGCTGCACTACGCGTACCGCAAGGGTGACCCGTTCACCGGGGACAACCGCAAGCTGCGCGCCGCGCTCGAGACCGGCCAGCCGCTGATTCTGTTCCGCAAGGAGTTCGCGAACTACTACACCCCGGTGATGCCGGCTTGGGTGGTTGGCGACGTGCCGGCGGAGCGAACCTTCCTCATCGGGTTCGATGAGGCGTTCCGGTTCATGGGCGATCTGCACGACCTACCCGAGCTGCAGCGCGCCTACGCCCGGCGCCTGGCCAAGCGGCGGCTGCACCAGCCGGCGTTCCGCACCCGGGTGCTGCTTGCGTACGCGACCCGTTGCACGGTGTGTGCGTTGCACCACGGCGCCCTGCTCGACGCCGCACACATCGTCCCCGACACGGAACCGGCCGGGATCCCGACGACGCCGAACGGCCTCGCCCTGTGCAAGATCCACCACGCCGCGTACGACCAGAACATGCTCGGTGTCAGCCCCGACTACCGGGTGGCGATCAACCGCGAGGTGCTTGCGGAGGTCGACGGGCCGATGCTCAAGCACGGCCTGCAGGAGATGCACGGCCGGACGATCACGTTGCCCGCGAGGCGGGCGGACCGGCCGGACCGGGACCTGCTCGCGTGGCGGTGGGAGAGGTTCGCGCGGTAGGAGACGGTCGGTGGCACCGACCGGTGCCGCAACGACGCTATGCATATTGCGACCTGGCATCCGGCTCCGGTATGCGTTCCATGCATAAGTTATGCGCAAGGACGCTATCGAACTGCTCGACCTCGTAGCCGGCGGCGAGTCGCTCGGTCCCGAGTTCAAGTCTGATCGCCAGAAGCTTTCCGACCGCACCATCGTCGAGGCGACCGCGACTGGTCAGCGAGCTATTTGATCAGCGGTTGAGAGGGCGGTCAACGCGAACAGGTCGCGCCCGTCATGCGTGGCGTGCTCAGGTGTAGTCGGTCAGGTCCCATGCAGCCCGGAAGGCAGCTTCGTCCAGCCGAGTGTTCCAGACCGGCCGGGTGCGATCTGTGGGGTGCAGCTGGTATCCGCGGTTCGTGAGCCGGTCATGCCAGCAGAACGTCTCGATCTTCGCCGTGGCCAACCTCCGTACCTCGTCGATTGCCGGCGCAAGATCGGAGTCTGAGGAGGCCAAGATCACCAGATCCGTCGCCGGGTCTTGGGCTTCCCGGACGACGGCCAAGGCGCAGAGGACGTCGACGCCCTTCTCCTTCGTCCCAGTCACGATCTTGCGGCCATCGGCGTCAGTGGCCGGCCAACCGTCAGCGCCCCGCTCGTACTCGTACTTGAGGGGGCGCAGCGTGACCTCGACCCTTCTGTCTCGCTCCCAGTGGGCCTTCTGCGCCTGGTTCCGGTCGTAGCCACGGGGGTCGTGCTCGGGCGAGGGCAGGCCTCGAAACACCAGAACACGCCGTAGCGTGGCGTGCGCCAACCCTCCCGCTGGCGCTCGTTGCGGATCCGCAGCAGGTGCCCGGCAAACAGGAGCGGATCGATCACCGTCTCATGTCGAGGCAGGGGCGCCGTCGAGGCGAACATGCCATGCCCAGTCAGGTGCACGTTCTGGTAGTCGATCACGATCGAGGTGCGTAGGTCACCGGACATGCTTCTGCCTCCAGCGCACGAAAAAGCCCCACCAGTCCCGGAGGACGGTGGGGAACTATGTGAAGCAGATTGCCACGTCGACGACGCGATGGCAACCGGCGGGCGGGTGAAGTGGATAGACGCCGTCGACGCACTGATGGGGGTGGTCGACCAGGCGTTTGACGGCTGCGCCACAGTCGGCCTCGCGTGATCGACGTCCCTACATGACGCGAGCCTCGGGCCCTGTCATCCGGCAGGATCTCCCGAGGCTCACTTCCACGGCCACCGCAGTGGCTTGGCGATGTACCTGGCGTATGCGGCAGGGTCTTCGGCGGCAACGGCTTGTTCCGGCACAAACGGGCATCGGCCAGACCCGCTCACACCACCCCCACCCACAGCCCGTCACGGGCGCGGGTCATCCCGACGTACAGCTCCCGACGCCGTCGCCTACTTCTTCCGTCGCCCCGGCTTCAGCGCTTCGACGACCGCGGCGTGATCCTTGAGACCGCGCGCGGGGAGCTGCCCCAGCCACTCGACAAGCTTGTCGCCGTGGACGATGTCGACGTCGTTGACTCTCGCGACGCCATCGGGGAACTCGCCCCACCAGACGATGACGGGCTGGACCCAGAGACGCTGGCCCGTCTGACGTTCGATGCGCAGCTTGAGCGTCCGAGCGTCGCCCTTGGCGTGGCGGATCATGTCGTCGCCTGACGCCGTGCGCTCCTCGTCGTACCGCTCGGGCAGGACGACGCGCGCGCCGTCGTGCACATCGAGCCGGTACTGGCGCTGCTTGGAGTCGAGGCACATCACCCCGGCCGGGCCAACGAGAACGTGGTCGAAGTTGTACTTGCCGTTCCCGACATCGTTCACGACGTCCCAGCGACCACGCGGGAGCTTGCCCAGTTTCCCCGCCGTGCGCTCCTCGCCCCATGCGCCGACCTGCCAGTTTTCGATCACGCTCGGGGGCGAGTCGCGCACGATCAGGAACATCCCGACGAGCGCACCTGCGGTCGCGCCCGAGAACCACATCGCGAGGGATGGGTGCGTGGGCGCCGTGACGTGCATCAGCAGTGCGTGCGCCGCGAGCCATGTCAAGCCAAGGGCTGCCGCAGAGCCGGCAAAGAACCAGCGCTTCCGCTTCAGCCACGCCTTGCGCTGCAGTTTGTACTGCTCGCGGGCGCGCGATCCCGCGCGGCGGCGCATCTTGCGGGCTTGGTACGTGTCTCGGAACGGGGCGATGACCACGAAGGAGTCATCGACACCGGGTCGCACATTGTTGAGGCGATCAGGCAGTCGCCCGGCTCGGCGCGACAACCGACGACCTGGCCACCCTCACCGCAGTAGGCTCCGAACCATCGCCCTGATCACCAGGAGGCCCCGTGCCCGCCGATGCCGCACCCTGGCTCAGCGGCGCGGTTGCGGCCTTCGGCCAGGCCTGCAAGAGCAAGCTGTCCGGGCCGGGTGACCGCGAGGCAGCGATCCGCACCCCGCTCGAGGGCCTGCTCGGGGCCGGTGGCCACGCCCTCGGCGTCAAGGCCGTGTTCCACGACGAGGTGCGGGACACCGAGCGGCAGGTGCGCCCCGACTACGGCGTGAGCGTCAAGGGCGCGATCACCGGATACGTCGAGGTGAAGGCGCCCGGCAAGAGCATCGACCCGGCCGCGCTCACGGGCCATGACCTCGTGCAGTGGGAGCGCCAGCGGGACCTGCCCAACCTGCTCTACACCAACGGCACCGACTGGCGCCTGTATCGGGACAGCGAACTCGCGGGCGCCCCGGTCCACTTCACGGGTGAGCTGGCCACCGCCGGCGCCGCGCTCACAGCACCCGCCGAGTTCGAGGCCCTGCTCACCGACTTCCTGCGGTGGAGGCCGGCGCCGATCACCTCGGTAGGCGCTCTCGTCCGCGCGGTCGCCCCGCTGACCAGGCTGCTTCGTGGTGAGGTCCTGGACCAGCTCGCCGCTGAGAAGCGCGCCATCGCCGCAGGCGGAGTCGACTACGAGCAGCCGTTCACCGGCCTGGCCCGCGACTGGCGCTCCCTGCTCTTCCCGCAGGCCGACGACACCACGTTCGCCGACGGGTACGCCCAGGCAGTCACCTTCGCCCTGCTGCTGGCCCGCACCGAGGGGATCGAGCTCGACGGCGTCGCTCTGCACGAGGTTGGCAGTCAGTTGGGGCACGAGCACTCCCTGATGGGCAAGGCGCTCCAGCTCCTGACCGACGATGTCGCGGCCGACTTCCGGGTCACGCTCGACCTGCTGGTCCGGGTGGTGGGCGCGGTCGACTGGCCGCGCGTTCGCAAGGGCAAGCGCGACACCTATCTGCACCTCTACGAGAGCTTCTTGGAGGAGTACGACAACGACCTGCGCAAGCAGTCCGGCTCGTACTACACCCCGCGCGAGATCGTCGAGCAGATGGTGCGCTTGACCGAGGAGGCGCTGGTCACGCGGTTGGGCAAGGCCGATGGGTTCCGCGACCCCGACGTGCTGACCGTCGATCCGGCGATGGGTACCGGCACCTACCTGCACACCATCCTGGAACGCTCCGCCGCCGACGCCGAGGCCACCGACGGTCCGGGAGCGGTGGCAGGCGTACTGAGCCAGGTCGCGGAGCGACTGGTCGGTTTCGAGCTGCAGATGGGTCCGTACGCGGTGGCCGAGCTGCGGACCACGGACCTGCTCGCCGCGCATGGCGCGAGCGTTCCACCCGGTGGCATGCACCTGTACGTCACGGACACCTTGGACGACCCGTTCGCGGCCGAGTCGCAGATCGGGTCCGGACTGCAGCTCATCGCCCACTCGCGCAAGAAGGCCAACGAGGTCAAGGCGCGGGCGAACGTGACGGTGGTCATCGGGAATCCGCCATACGCCGAGAACGCAGGCGGCAAGGGCGGGTGGGTCGAGAACGGCTCGGCGGCCCATGGGAAGGCAGCGCGCCCGATTCTGGACGACTTCCGCGTCGCCGGCGACGGCGTCTATGTCCAGAACATCAAGAACTCGTATGTGTACTTCTGGCGCTGGGCGACTTGGAAGGTCTGGGAGTCAACCGCCACAGACCCTGATGGCGACGCGGGCGTGGTCTGCTTCATCTCGACTTCGGGGTACCTGCGCGGTCCCGGGTTTAGGGGCATGCGCCAATACCTTCGCCGCCATGCGTCCGAGGGTTGGGTCATCGACCTCACCCCTGAGGGGCAGACACCCGACGTACCAACCCGTATCTTCCCCGGCGTGCGGCAGCCCCTCGCCATTGGCCTGTTCCTCCGGGGACCGACCACCGATGTCGAAGTCCCTGCAACCATCCACTACCGCTCGGTCAACGGCCGACAGGCGGAGAAGTTCGTGACGCTCGGGCAGGTTGGCATCGACGACGACTCCTGGCGCCAGGTGCGTCCAGATTGGACCGCTCCGCTGACTCCGATCTCGGGCTCAGGGTGGGACGGCTACGCGGCGGTGGACGACATCCTGCCGTGGACGTCGCCTGGCGTGACCCCGAACCGCACGTGGGTGTACTCCCCCTCGCAGGATGTGTTATTGGCCCGCTGGAATCGGGTGACCTCGGAGGCGGACCCCGCGGAGAAGGCGAGGCTCTTCAAGGAAAGTCGAGACGCAACACTCGACAAGCCCAAGGATCCACTGCCTGGCTTTGAGGCCCACCACCGCCCGGGGCCGTTCCGGCAGGAGTCCGGCACGACTCCCCCTGCAGTTCGCGTGGGGTTCAGGGCCTTCGACCGTCAGTGGATCGTGCCCGACCCCCGCCTGATGCACGCCGGTCGACCGCCACTCTGGGCCGCGAGGGTTCCCGGCCAGGTCTTCGTGGTCGAACAGCATGCCGACTCCATCGCCGATGGACCCGGCCTCGTCTTCTCCGCACTCATCCCAGACATGCACCACTTCAACAACCGCGGCGGCCGTACGCTGCCGTTGCTCCATCCCGACGGCACTCCCAACCTCGCGCCCGGTCTGCTCCTAGCACTCGCCACGAGCGTCGGCCACTGCCTCGTCGCCGCAGATGTCCTCGCCTACGTGGCCGGTGTCGTCGCGCACCCGGCCTTCACCGAGACGTTTGCGGACGAGCTGACCACTCCCGGCATCCGCGTCCCTATCACCACCGATCAAGTCCTGTGGGACGAGGCCGTCGCGCTCGGTGAGCAGGTCATCTGGCTGCACACCTACGGCGGGACGTACCTCGGGCCCGGCCGCGCGAAAGGCAGCGTCCGCTATCCCAAGGGCGACCCGCGCCAGCCGCTGTCCCGTACCCCGATCACCGCCATGCCGGAGGTGATGACCTACGACGAGGCGCGCGCCGTCGTCGCGCTGGGGACAGGGACGGCGGGCGCCGGCGAGTTCGGGCCGGTCACGCCCGAGGTGTGGGCGTACGCCGTCGGCGGCAAGAACGTCTTGAAGTCCTGGTTCAACTACCGCAAGAAGGTGCCGGGTGGGAAGAAGACCTCCCCGCTCGACTACATCCACGTCGACACCTGGGACGCGGACTGGACGACCGAATTCATCGACCTGCTCACCGTGCTCAGTCACTTGGTCGAGCTCGAGCCCGCGCAGGCGGACCTGCTCGCGCGAGTAATCGCGGGGCCTGTGCAGACGATGGACGAGCTGCGCGAGGCCGGCGTCCGCTGGCCCACCACCCCGGCCGACCGCAAGCCGCGCTATCCACTGACCGGTGGCGCGGAGACCGGGCAGGGCACGTTCGACGTGGGGTAGGGCCGGGCTCCGCCCACTCCCTGCTTCGCAACTAGAGGAGGCGTCGTCATGAGCGAATCCGAGTGGACCGAAGCGTTGACGTGGGCCAAGGCCCTCGCGGAGTTCATGGACCTCGACGCCGAGGAACGCGATTACAAGCTTGTGATGGCCGCCGCGCTCGCGGAAGCGCGTCAGAGGGTGGAGGACCGCGCCGAGAGCTGGCCCAAGGACATTCAGCGCGGCCTCACCAAGGGCAACTTCATCAACCAGTTCGTGATGATGCGCTTCATCGAGGAGATGCGTGACCGCCCCGAGGAGACACGGTCGCTCCTCCTCGACCTCTTGGACAGCGCGGACCACGTCCAGGCGATCGGCCGGTTCGTCGCCGCCATGCAGCCCCGTCACTCGGCCTTCAGCACTGGCAACTCCATCACGCTGGCCTCTGCGCTGCTGATTGCCGTCGACCCGACCCAGTTCCCGCCGTACCGCACCGAAGCCGTCCACAAGTTCCTCGACCTCGTCGGCCTTCCGCGCCCGGACCAGGGCGATCCGGCCGCTCGGTACCAGTCGATGCTCGATGCCCTCGACGGACTCCTCGAACGCGCACCGGAGGCGGGGATCGTTCTGCGCGACCGGCTCGATGCCCAAGGACTGGCGTGGACGCTCGTCAAGGAAGACCCTCCCGCCACCTGGGACGCCACGACTCGACTCGAGTTCCGTCGTTGGCGAGGGGACAAAGTGATCGAGATCGACTACCAGCGAGGGGTCGGCAAGTCCCAGGCGATCGAGGACGCGGCCTGGGCGGTCATGGGCCCCGGGCTTCGAGGTGAGCCCTCGGTACTCGACCCGTCGGTGCACACCTGGCGAGCTGAGACGGCCCGGGAACTGCACCGCCGCGTGATGGGAGGGGACGCGGCGAGCAAGGACTCCTTCCTCATCAAGCTGGAGCGTCAGCTCGCCGGTGCGAGTCGCGACGTCGTGCTCCTTGCCGCCGAGCTGCTCTACCTCCACGTCGTGCCGCTCGACAACATCACCCCGCCGACGAAGCTGCACCGCATCCGCACTGTCCTGGACTGGTCGGAACCACCTGCTTCTCTGCCGGAGCACCTTGTTCATGGCCTGGAAGCCCAGGGTGTCTTCACTGGCGGCGCGGGGTTCAGTGTTCCGATCTGGCAGCAACTGCTGTGGCTCTGCCGGTTCGTCGAGCACTGGGCTCTGGCGGCACCGACTGAGCGCGAGGCCGCTCTCGACGACCCGTGGGCCTTCCGCCGCCTCATCGCCGGCACACCCCAGGACTGGCCGTCGATCCGGCTCTCGATGCAGTACCTGGCCTGGCCCGGCTACTTCGAGAACATCGTCAACCGCGACCACCGCAGGGCCGTCCACAACGCCTTCGCCGGCGTCATCGGCGGCGTGAGCGGCAGTGACGACGAGGCCATCGATCGCGACCTGCACGCGATCCGGAACACCCTCGAGGCAGGGACGGAGGGCCGGATCGAGTGGTACGTATCGCCGTACGCGGAGCAGTGGCGAAAGGACTCGAGCACTGGTCAACGCGCTTGGCTGGTCCGCCCGCAACCGGCCGGCGCCCTGCTCGTGACGCAGTGGAAGAGCGAGCGCATCATCTCGCTCCCCGCCAAGCATCTGGGTGACGTCCCGCCCGGCGCCACGCTGCCTCGGATACATGACGCCGTGGAGGCAGGCTATGAGCACCTGGACTATGCCCAGCGCCTCAGTGTGACGTCGGAGTTCTACGCGTTCCTCACCAAGATGCAGACGGACGACATCGTGGCGACAGTTGCGGACGGCGCGTTGTCCGTCGGCGTCGTCCTCGATGAACCGGTCTACGTCGACGACGCCGCGACTCGTTTGCGGCGTTCGGTGCAGTGGTCCCAGGCTGCGGTGGCACTGGACGACCTGGACGTGTCGCTGCGTTCGCTGTTGGATCGTCAGGGCGCGGTGGTCGACCTCACCACCGGACTCGACTTGCTCGCGTCGCTGGCCACCGCGGGCGCGAGCCTCGTTGAGGAGAGCGAAGCGCCGCTCGTGCCCGACGTTCCAGGCGAGGTACCCGCCCTGGCGCCGGTTACCGAGGCGCTGGCAACACGGTTGTACCTTCCGGCAGCCGCGCTGCAGGAGTGGGTCGACCTCCTCCAGTCGCGGCAACAGCTGGTCTTCTACGGCCCGCCCGGTACCGGCAAGACCTACCTTGCGCGGGAGCTGGCGAACCACCTGGTAGGGGCGGACAACCCGAGCCGCGTGCAGCTCGTGCAGTTCCACCCCTCGTACTCCTACGAGGACTTCTTTGAGGGCTTCCGACCCTGCCCGACACCCTCGGGCCAACCGTCGTTCCGAGTGACGCCCGGTGCCTTGCGCCGGCTCGCCGGCGAGGCCGCCAAGCCGGAGAACAGGGGTCAGCCGTTCGTCCTGATCGTCGACGAGATGAACCGGGCGAACATCGCCAAGGTGTTCGGCGAGCTCTACTTCCTGCTCGAGTACCGCAGAGCGAGCGTGTGGCTCCAGTACACGCCGGACGAGAGCTTCGGACTCCCCAAGAACCTGTTCATCATCGGGACGATGAACACCGCCGACCGCTCTATCGCTCTCGTCGACGCGGCGATCCGGCGGCGCTTCCCGTTCGTCGAGCTGCACCCGGATCGGTCGCCCATCGAGGGGCTCCTCCGGGCGTTCCTCGCCGCTTGCGGTCACGACTTCGAACGGGCAGAACTGCTCGCGGCCCTCAACGCCGAGATCGAGGATCGCGACCTGCACGTCGGGCCGTCGTACCTGATGCGGCCGGAGGCCGAAACCGCTCAAGGACTCGCGCGCATCTGGGAGTACGACATCCTGCCGCTGCTCACCGAGCACTACTACGGCCGACTCAGTCCGGAAGAGACGCGACGGCGTTTCGGCCTGGACGCAATCCGGGCGCGCGCACGCCGGGTCGTTGACGTCGTCCCGGCCCGCGAGGGCATGCCGCTGGTCGATCTCGGCGAGGAGCCCGGCGCCTGACCATGGGCGAGCCAATCGTTCTCGATGAGCTGGACGCGGTAGGCCGCGCAGTCGAGATCTCCGAGACGTCCGCCGCGTTGCTGGCGCGCACGGGACTCGTCGAGGTACGGCCGGAGATCGGTGGGCGATTCCGGCTGCTACCTCGCGGCCGGGTCGGCGCGGCGCGGGTGGGTGACCTGCAGGTACAGGTCACCCCGAAGGACAAGGTCGGGCTGTCGCAGCTGATCTTCTTGCTCGGCTACGCCGCCGACCCTGGCTTCCGCCCCGAGGACGTCGCCGGGATCAACGAACCGGACCTGTGGCCCGCGCTCGCCGAGAGCGTCGCCCGCCAGGCTGAGCGCGCCGTCGGGCATGGCGTCCTGCAGGGCTACGCGACCGTCGAGGACGCACTGCGGACCGTGCGTGGTCACATCCGGATCAGCGACCAGATCGCCCGGCGACCCGGCTTCATGGTGCCGCTGGAGGTCACCTACGACGAGTACACGACCGACATTGCCGAGAACCAGATCCTGCGGAGCGCGCTGCGCAGGATGCTCGCCGTTCCCGGGATCCGCGCGGGCGTGCGGGCGCGGCTCGCGCACATCGACTCTCGCCTTCAACGGGTGTCCGTCCTCAGCGCACGTTCACCGCTGCCGCAGTGGACGCCGTCGCGGCTCAACGGGCGATACCAACCGGCGCTGCGCCTGAGCGAGGTTGTGCTGCGACACCAGTCAGTCGAGGCCGGCGACGGTGCGGTCGACGTGGCGTCATTCGTCGTGCCGATGTGGAGGGTGTTCGAGGACTTCGTCACCACGGCGCTGAGTGAGGCGCTCAAGGTGTACCCGGGCACGACTCGGCTGCAGTATCCCGATCGGCTCGACGTGTTGGAACCGGGCCTCGCAGGGAGCGTGCCGATCGCCGTCGACCTGGTGCACTCGGTCGGCGGACAGCCTCGCCTGATCTTCGACTCCAAGTACAAGGTCGCGAGTCCAAGCGACCGCTACCCCAACGCGGACCACTACCAGATGCTCGCCTACTGCACGGCGCTGCGGGTCCCAAGCGCCTGGCTGGTGTATGCGCAGGGTGGACGCCCCGTCGAGCGACGGATCCGGAACACGAGCATCTCGGTGGTCGAGTATCCGTTGGATCTGCGCGCGACGCCCGCCGAGCTGTTGCGCCAGGTCGAACGGCTTGCGGCGACAGCGTGGGCGACCGTCGAGTCTCGGCTGAGATCGGCATCCTGAGCCTGCGGGCGCGCGCGTGGGCGCGCGTGTCGCGTCGGCTCGGATGCAATTCGCGCATCGGTCGACCTGGGAACTCTAGACGCAAGAAACGAAAGGCCGTACGATTAGTGCGACGAGAGGGGGCACCATGGCTGCCGTACAGCTTGCGCAGGAGACGTATCTGCCCAGTGAGGGCGCGGAGATGGCGAAGATCTACGACTTCTTCGCCGCTCACGAGGCCGCCCACGGGGAACCACCCGCCCCGCAGTACTTCCTGTCCGGCCCGGGCCCGGGGGATCAGGTCGCTCTGCCGGCCGAGGTCTACGAGATTCTCCGCAAGGTCGTCGGGGCCATGCGGGCCGGCCTGGCGGTGAGCATCGCGCCGCAGTCCCAGAAGCTCACGACGCAGCAGGCCGCCGACCTCCTCGGGATCAGCCGCCCGACCCTGGTGAAGGTGCTCGAGTCCGGTCGGATCTCGTTCGAGCGGGTCGGCTCGCACCGCCGCCTCTACCTGCGCGACGTGATCGCATTTCGCGAGGAACGGCGTCGTGAACAGTATGAGGCCCTGGCCGCGACGACGGTCGCCCTGGACGACGAGGACGACCTGGAGTCGACGCTCAAGACCCTGCGCGACGCGCGAAAGGCTGTGGCGCAACGGAGACGCGCTCGCGTGTGACACCGCTCTGACACGATATGGGAGTGTTTACCGCGCTCCTCGACACGAACGTGCTCTGGCCGAGCCTGCTCCGCGACTTCCTGCTCTCACTCGCCGTCGAGGGCCTGTACCGGCCGGTGTGGAGTGAGGCGATCCTCGAAGAGCTCGAGGACTGCGAGGTCACGAAGCTGACCCGCCGCGGAGTCGAGCCCGCCGAGGCCCGCGCCCGAGCCGCGCACCTGATCGAGCAGATGCGCACCCACTTCGACGACGCCCTGGTCATCGGTTGGGAAGGTCTGGACGGCACTTACGGCCTGCCCGATCCCGACGACGAGCACGTGCTCGCGGCGGCGGTGCTTGGTGGTGCCGGCGTGATCGTGACCTGGAACACGAAGGACTTCCCGGACGCCTGCCTGCCGGTCGGGATCCGGGCGTTGCGCCCGCCGACGTTCTTGTACGACACCGTCTCGCTCGACCCTCGCGGCGCCATCCGCGCCGTCGACGAGATCGCGGCGCGCTCCGGTGTTCACGGCCGGCCGCGCACGCGAGAAGAGCTCTTCGACATGCTCGCCGATCGATACCGGCTGCATGACGTCGTGGCGTGCCTGCGGGACGCCGGATAGGCGGTTCGCTTCGGCCGCGGCGCGGAGAGCATATCGGCAGATCAAGGATATGCTGATATGCATGCGCACCACGCTCATTCTCCCCGACGACCTCTACCGCGAGGTCAAGCGCACCGCTGCCGCCGCCGACCGGACGATGACCGCGTTCGTCGAGGAGGCGCTGCGCGCCGCGCTGGCCCGCCAGAACAGCACCCCCGCCAAGGACGCCAAGCGCTATCGCGTGGGCGCGACCGGCGTCGGCGGCCTGCAGCCCGGCGTCGACCTCACCGACACGGCGGCTCTGCTCGACGTCATGGAGGGCCGATGATCCTGCCCGACGTGAACGTCCTCGTCGGCGCCTTCCGGGCCGACGCGCCCAACCACGCCCAGCTGCGCCGCTGGCTCAAGTCGGCGGTCGCGGACGTGGAGGACCTCGGCCTCACCGACGCCGTCCTCGCCGGCACCATCCGGGTCCTGACCCACCCGCGGGTGTTCGTCAACCCGACGCCGCTGGACGACGCGCTCGCGCAGGTCGCCGCCCTGCTCGCCGCCGACGGCGTCGTCCGGGCCACCCCCGGGCCGCGGCACTGGGAGACGGTCGAGCGGTTGTGCCGCGCCGCCGACGCACGCGGCAACCTCGTGGTCGCCGCCCAGCGCGCGGCCGTGGCGATC
>Ga0209429_10001662_pt1 | contig 13519 bp, 8 predicted proteins | sample BarGraNGADG00212_3_FD_184493 | JGI IMG/M metagenome (GOLD analysis project Ga0209429, IMG submission 184493) | Arctic peat soil microbial communities from Barrow, Alaska - Barrow Graham LP Ref core NGADG0004-212 (SPAdes) (version 2) | ecosystem: Environmental > Terrestrial > Soil > Wetlands >... | reverse complement strand
TTCAATGATAATTTGATTTGCAAAAAGGAAAAGTTCTATATCAATAAAATTAAATTATCATTGAATGCAAATCAGTGACCTTAACGAAAGAACTTTAATCCAGCGTATAGCGCAATTGCTGCCCAGGCATAATAAAAACCTCGTAGTGGGCGCGGGAGAAGACGATTGCGCAGTTCTTGATATTGGTGGTGATGATTATTTTCTCCTCACTACTGACATGCTTCACAGGAAGACCGATTTCCCACAACAGATGTCGGGGTGGCAGATAGGATGGATGTCAGTAGCGGTAAACCTGAGCGATATTGCCTCAAAGGGGGCAAGGCCTCTTGGGATTTTGATGGCTATGGGTCTTCCACCTGATACCGAGCTTGATTTCCTTGAGGATATCATTAAAGGCATGGATGATTGTGCAAGGAAATTTAATACACATATTTTAGGAGGGGATACGGATTCTCATGATGAGCTCACGATGACAGGGACTGCCCTGGGACTAATAAAGAAGAAGCTTCTTGTCCAAAGAAAGGGGGCAAAGCCCAAAGATATGATCTGTGTAACAGGAAATCTTGGTTCAGCAGGAGCAGCGATAATGTTCCTAGATAAGGGTATTTCGGTTGAACCAAAAATATTGAAAGCACTTTTTGAACCGGCGCCAAGAATAAATGAAGGAATAGCACTTGTGGAAACCTGTGCGGTTTCATCCATGATGGATATAAGCGATGGTCTGGCCCTTTCACTTCATGATATAAGTAAAGCAAGTAGTGTTGGATTTAAAATTTATGAGGATAGGCTCCCGGTTCTTCCCGAAGTCACCGATCGTTTGGAGGGGAATGAATTACTGGAAGCGGTGGTTTATACTGGCGGGGATTTTGAACTTCTGTTCACAGTTCCCCCGGACAAGCTTGGAATTGTAAGATCAGCATGTCCATTGACGGTTATCGGTGAAGTCATAAATGAAGGTATTTTCATTCAAAGAGCATGTGGAATAGAAGAGCTGAAAGGCAAAGGATACGAACACTTCGGGACACGGATTTCTCCTAAATCTGTGTAAATCTGTGCCTATGATCGTCTATCTTCTGCCCCACGTCACTATAAGAAAAAATGGCTTGAAATATCAAGCCAGCCTTATTGTTTCAAGGTTCATCGGAGCGCGTGTTTCAATCTTGAATTTGCGGTAGATCGAACTGGCAAGATCCATGCAGTTCTTTTCATCACCATGCTGGGTAAAGACATGCTCAGGACGCGGTCTCATCCTGCGGATATATTCCATTAGCTCCATCCTGTCGGCATGACCCGAGAAACCGTCAACTGTTTCTATGTGCATATTTATCTTGACAGTTTCAGTCTTTCCTCCTGCTGCATGCATCGGTACTTCCTTCCAGCCTTTCTGGATGCGCCTGCCAAGTGTGCCTTCGGCCTGGTAGCCAACGAAGATAAGCGTATTCTTTTCCTCTGGCCCGAAGTGTTTCAGGTATTCCATGACCGGCCCTCCGTTCATCATTCCTGAGGTTGCAAGAACGATGCATGGATCGCGGTCATCGAGGATCTTCTGGCGCTTCTCCCTTGAATCGACCTGGCTAAAGCATTTTGCAAGGAAAGGATTCATGCCTTTATGGAAGATCTGGTTCCTGAGTTCATTGTTCAGATATTCAGGATGTGTAGTATGGATCGCTGTTGCTTCATAGATCATACCGTCCAGATAGACCGGTACATCCGGGATTATTCCTTTGCGGATAGCTTCTTCAAGAACGATCATTACTTCCTGGCTTCTTCCCACAGCGAAAGTGGGTATGAGCACATTTCCACCGCCTGCGAGAGTTTCTTTTGCAATTTCCTGCAAATACCGCTCTGCTTCCTTTCGTGGAGGCTGCATATCTCTTGAGCCGCCATAGGTTGCTTCCATTACGATAGTCTCAACGCGTGGGAAATCATTTATCGCCGGGTCAAATAATCGTGTCTTCTCATATTTTATATCACCGGTGAATGCGATATTATACAAGCCATCACCAACATGGAAATGCGCAATGGATGAACCAAGGATATGACCTGCATTATGGAATGTCAATTTCATATCCGGACCGATATCCGTGACATCGCCATAATTTAAAGTGATGGTATGTTTCAGGACTTCCCGGATCATAGAGGATTCATATGGGCTTTTCTTTCCTTCACGAGCTGCGACATCAATATAATCCAACTGCAGTAAAGCCATCAGATCTCTCGTTGGAGGGGTGCAGTAAACGGGCCCTTCAAATCCGTATTTATACAATAATGGAACAAGCCCGATATGGTCAAGATGTGCATGTGTAAGAACCACAGCATCGATCTGGCTTATGGGATGAACTTCAGGCACATAAAGATATGGTGAGCCATTATCTTCACCGCTTACATTAACGCCGCAATCGATCAAGATCCTGGTTTCAGGTGTTGACAACAGGAAACAACTTCGACCTACTTCCCTGCAGGCTCCAAGCGTGGTCAATCGTACCCATTTATCCTTGGAAGAAACACCTCGGTGTATCTTTCTGCCGATCGTCTTAAGAAGAGTTTTTCGCTCTTCCTTATTGGCTCGCATGAACTGGCGAATATTGTTTACTGTTGTTGATTTCATCGGAGGTGTACGGACAACTTTTGGCGTCCATCCGATCTCTTTTGTGATCTCGCGAAGGGTTTCGCCATGTCTTCCTATAACAAGACCGGGTTTTTCCGCTTCAATTACGACCTCACCTGTATCAACATCAAAAAAATGATTTGAAATTCCTGATTCAGAAGACACGATCTTGGCGATCGCCTCAATTGCCTCCTCTGGCTGCGCAAGGACTTTGGGATCTGGTCTTACCACGAGACGCTTTCTCAACTCCTTTGCAAGACCTTTGATCAGGTCACCGTCATCAGCGAATTTTCTTGGCTCTTCTGTATAAATAACAAGCTCAGGGCCCTCAAAATCTACATTTGATATAGTGATATCCTTGGGGAGCTGCGCACGTATTTTCTTTTTCAAATCATTTAATACTTCTTCAACTGTCATCGTTTGTTTTCCTTATAAAACACTTAAAAAATAAAATATGAATTTACTTGAATTGGGCACGTATTTTCTTAACTTCACTGTCTTCCACCTGGGAATACCCTTCCGAAGTGATCTTTACAACATTAATGCCATCGCCAGATGCTGAATCACGCTTCATGGCATTATGCAATGCGCGAATTGCAAGTTCAACTCCTTCATCAATAGGCATATTATCTACATAACGGTCCTCAAGCACACCGTAGGCCATGGGTGACCCGGAACCTGTTGAAACCGCTTTCTTTTCCTCGATTATTCCACCCACCGCGTCAAGTGAATATATGCCGGGCCCGTTCTTATCCACACCGCCTACAAGCAGCTGTACATAATATGGGTAGTACCTGTTGCCGTTAAGTATATTTGAGAGAAGACTTACAACTCCCTTAACGGTCATGGATTCTTCCCTTCGCATTTTATATAGTTTTGACTCGACCTGCATCCATTTAACAAGCCTTTGGGCATCTCCCACTGACCCTGCTGTGGTCATTGCAACAAGATCGTCTATCTGGTAAACTTTTTTTGCATCTTTGCTTGCAATAAAGTGTCCCATTGTAGCCCTTCTCTCTGTTGCCAATACTACGCCCGAATCACAAACTAACCCGATCGTGGTAGTTCCTTTGTATTCATTATTATCCATTTTAAATACCTCTTAAACCTCATCACAAAAAATGAGAAAATTAGCATTATATAATCTGTTTGGGGGTATTTAAAGGTTTTTGCTCTGGCAGGAGGAAAATGAGATTTTTTTTTATTGCTTTCTGAGAATAAATTAAAAAGTTTCAGAAAAAGATGTTTTTCTGATTTTTCAACACAATTTATATATATCATCTCGCGGATAAAAAGCTTGAATTGAAGGTGGAAGTGGAAGCCATAGGCATGAAAATCATCCCTCACCCCCTGCTATTTTAAATACCCCCTGAAACAGGCTGCAAGCAATGCTATTGCAAACATAGCAATTATTGCTTCAAATCCTTGTATTCTCTTTACAGGCACAGGTGTCTGATTCTCCGTTCCTGTATTTTTAACCGAATTTTCCCCTTTATCCGTATCCTGCGCCACTGGTGTATCGTCAGGAACAATCACACCTTTTAATACGGTTATTGCGAAGCTTGTGAAGCTATCCGTATTTGCCTCATAAAAACTATATGTATCATCCTTCCTCGTTTCTCTGGTCAAAAGCTTTACCCACTGGCTACCGTCCCATTTTACAAGATACAGATTCCCACTTTCGACATCGTTGTTCGAAATCCATGTGTTCTCAACTTTGAACTTTATCCATCCTTCTTTAATCCTCTTACTTCCAGCCCAGATATTCATGTTCTTATAGATTGTTCCTGGGGGTGTTGATATACCTGTGATCTTAGTTGGACCAATAAGTGCCTCTACCTTGAGAGCAACGTTATTTTCACTCTCTTTGCCTGTAATGGCTATTTCAGTTATACCATGCTCATTAAGTTTGAAAGTATATAGGACAGGTTTGCTATAAACAAGGGACTTTTCATATGTTTCCGACCTGGCTATGTTATCATAGGGTTCTAATGTTAATACGCCTCCACCACCTGCGCTGCCTCCGCCGCCATTTGACGTTGTTTTTGTTGGTGTCATCGTTGTTCCGACAAGCGCAAAAGTGCTGAAATGATCGGGTACTGCTTCTATAAAATACCTGCCGCCTTCTGTTCCACTTCCCGTAGTCGCCAAAGCTTCCCATTCAGATGTCGAAGTGTTAAAATAATATATCGCAATACCGCCTGTATATGGTGACGGGTCAGTGTCGAAAAATAATCTCAAGATATGTGTCGTCACATTCAAAGTGTCATTGCTGCGAATTACCAGGAAGTTCCCAAGTCGCGTTCCGAAACTAAATCCCACGCCATCCGGACTTATACCCGTTTCTGAGATATTTATCAAAGCAGGATTTCTTAGATTTACGGTCATGCTGAAATTCATAGTAGTTCCAAGACTGGTATCATTTATGCTGATATTCATTCCTGATCCAATATTTATATTCGGACTCTGTTCAATGACCAGTTGTGAAATCCGTATAGTATCGTACACTTTCGTAAAGTTGATATTCTGATAGGTTGCCCAACCGTTGCCACCTGTGATCTTGCCTTCATATTCGTAATTGGAATCGCCATTTATCTCTACATCTCCCAGGGTAATATTGCTAAGGTTGATTATATTCTTTATTCTACTATCTGCTTGAATTGTCACGTTGATCAGTGTAGAGTTATCCACGATTGCGTCTGCCAGGATAGAATTAATGACTGTCGCATTAGTCATAATCGTTGAACCTGTCAGGTTTGAACATACTACAGTTGCATTCCCGACAGTGGAGTTAACAACATAAAAATTACCGTAGTCGCATCTGATTACCGCACGATCTGTAATCACGGTATCTGTGCCGCTCACTGTGGCATTCATTATGAGCGTCGAGTTGCCTGAGACGTTTACGCCGTCCTGGACGGTTGTATTTACAACTGTCGCATTGACAACTGTTGAATTGAGAACTGTGCTGCTGATCTTTGTGTAAGGAGCACTTGCATTCCTCATAATTGCAGTCAGTGAGACGCTTTCGCTCTTGGACTGGGAGCTATTGGTAATTGTTATCGTCACAGGCCAGCCCCCAGTATTGCTATTGTTCACCTCTACAACTACATATCCTGTTGAGTTGATCGTATCGAGCAGGAGCATAGATGGTGTAGGGGTGTTTGTCACGATCGTGCTTGCGTTTGCATATGATGTTTCTATGTTGAATGTCGCGTTCTCACCTGTGTTAATGACTGTCAGGTTGAAGCTGACATTCTGTCCTGATTCTGCTGATCCTACTGTCCCGTTGGCTGTTACCGTGACTGTATTTGGAGATAGCGAATTATAAAAAAATAAAGGGTTTGAAGAAAGCATTGCACTTGTGCTATTACTGGAATATCCTGTCTTTGAAACATTTATGGAATATATTGCGGGATAAAGTGAAGCAGAAAAACGTCCTGATGTATCGGTTGTCCTTGTTATCGTCGATCCGATTGTCGTGTTTGTCAGGCTAACTGTGGCGCCGCTTACTTCTATGCTTGTTTCGTTCTTAAAGTACGATCCTATCAATGTTACATCATACGCTCTGAGTGCTATGTTGGTTGTGTTGCTTGTTGTTGAATTCAACGCAGTTACAGTCAGGGAAGAATTTGTCATATAGTTGGTCTTGTTTGCGGATATCGTATAGATGTAGGGATTGGATATGCTTGTAACAACGCCTGAAATATCATAATATCCATTGGAATCTGTCTCGCCATCTATTGTTCCACCTGTGGTATTGGTCAGGGTTATTGTTACGTTTGCAATTGGTGTTAACAGCAAGATGTCGGTTACAGTTCCATTCACCGAGCCAGTGGCGTTATTTACAGTTGTTGTTGTGTTAATATATCCAACTTTTGTTGCATCGTTATTGGAATAGGCTGTAACATTCACGTAGAAAGTGCCTGGTGTGGTATTAGTCACATTCAGGAGCAATGTTTTGGTCGCATTTGATGCTAAGATAATATCTCCTGTAAAATTGAGTGTTGCTGTGGATGCGCCGTCCTGGGAAACAATCAGATTATATGTATCTGTGGTGGTACCGTTATTTTGCAATGTCAGAGTATAGGTTGCATTTGTTTCCGTAATTGTTGACTTGATTTCCTGGTCTACTGTCAGATTAAAACGATACTCATTTACAATTGTTGTGGTATTGATGTAACTGACTTTTGTTGCGTCATTGTTGGAGCGCGCAGTGACATTGTTATGGAATATACCTGCTGATGTATTTGTGACGTTGAGTGTAAAAAATCTGCTTTCACTTGCATTTAAGGATACATATGTGACATTAAGAGAAGCTATGGATGCACCGTATTTAGTCACATCCAGGGTATATATATCGATATCAGAGCCATTATTTGTCAGGCGCAGATAATATGTAGCGTTCGTTCCTGTTGCAGTTGTTTTGTTCAGCACCGAGATGTTGGTTAGATTTACTTCCCTAAAAGCAGTCACATTGGTTGTGGTGTTGATGTAGGCGAACTTGGTAATGTTTCCAAGAGATGTGGCTGTGACATTGACTTCGAACATACCTGCTGATGTATTTGTAACGTTGAGTGTAAAGAAGCAGGTTTCATTTGCTTTCAAAGATACATATGTGACATTAAGAGAAGCGATAAATGCACTATCTGTAGTCAGTGCAAGGTTATATGTATCGGTATCCGAACCATTATTTGTCAGGCTCAAATAATATGTAGAATTGGTACCTGCTATTATCGTGTTGCCTAGCGCTGAGATGTTGGTTAGATTTACTCCCCTCACCGCGGTAACCTTTGTTGTTGTATTGATATAGCCAACTTTTCCTGTATCATTGTTCGAACGTGCAGTGACATTTACGCTGAATATACCTGATGATATATTTGTGACATTCAGGATCAGAGTCTGGGATGCACCAGATTCCAATGTAATATTTTCACTTATGTTCAGGGCTGAGGTGGATGTACTGTCCGCATTTACTACAGTAAGGTTGAATGTGTCTGTGATTGTACCGTTGTTTTTAAGTACGAAAGCATAACTGGCATTTATTCCTGCGCTTGTTGTCTTTGATGTTGAATCTACTATCAGGTTCACCCCATACTTCCTTACAATCCAAATCCACTCCATAGAAACAGTACCGTTTTCATTGCTTGCTGTGGCATTTACAATCCCTGTTCCTGCATAATCTGCATTGGGGGTATATCTTGAATAAGTAGTTTTGGGATTATTCTGAACCAGAGTATCGTTGATGTACCAGATAACGTTTACTGTCTGATTCACTGTAATTTTAAATTCCCGTGTCTGGCCTTCGATATTAATTACTGGTAATTCTGGAGAATAACTCGTTATATTGGGTGTTCCTGCTACTACTCCAATAAATAACAGTATACCCAACAAATAAATTGAAAATTTCTTATAGGTATTTTTAATAGTACTAACTTTCTCATGTCCAATTACCATATCCTTTTGCCTCAGTCAATTAAAATTTTAGCGAGAAAACTTTAAACAATTCCTTTCTGTTTCTTATCCGTAATTCAATATATAATTATCTCCTTTATTTTAGTTAGTATCCTGCAGCGATCTGAATATTAACAAAATATATATGTCATCATAACTATGATTACAGTTATTGATGGATTTTACTAATCTACAAATGTATTGCATTTGAAAATAAAAAACCTAGAGGAGAAAAAAACAGCCCAAAGGATAAGGATTTCAACATGGATCCGATAGCTGAACCGTCCGATAAGGTGTTTTTTAGGGAGAACTTTGAATGGTGGAACTTAAGAAAAAGATCATAAAAATTGAAAATATGCCCGATAAGTATAAGATCAGGCTTCCACTGCGTCTTGCTTTGACTATCCCATTTGTGATAATAATTCTTGCAACTGTTGGGCTTACAGGTTATCTCGCTTTTGAAAATGGGCATACTGCAGTGAATGATCTGGTGACCCAACTTTTCTCCAAAATTGAAGCTGGCATTGAACAACACCTGGACAATTATATGGGCGCCCCCTTCATAATTAATCAAATTAACTTGAATGCAATGCAACAGGGACAATTAAACGGCAGTGACACAAATCAGATGGCTCAATATTTCTGGCAGCAGGGGCAACTTTTCAGTGAGGTGGAATCCATGGGTTTTGCGAATAATGATGGTGAATTTGTTGCGGCAAATCATCCGGAAAAATATTTGATCATTACCGATCCATCTCCAACTGGCATAATCCTTCGCCGTTATGCAGTCGGAGATGATGGTCGTCGAACTGGAAACAACATATTGAGCGAGATGCAAAACTTTGACGTTCACACCATGGGATGGTATCAAACCGCCGTAAAGGCCGGTCAGCCAGCGTGGACTGGCATTAGTCCAGCCCTGACCGGACCACGGCTCTATGTGAGAGCGGTCACACCCTATTATGACCGGGAATCCCTTGTGGGCGTATTTTACCTTGATGTTTCCCTTTCAGAAATAAGCCAGTTCCTGAATAACATAAACATCAGCCACCGCGGACAAATATTTATTATGGAGCCTGATGGGTTCATAGTTGCATCGTCCACATCCGAACAGCCTTACCTCATCAATGGTGATAAGATCGAACGGCTTGATGCATCCTCCAGTTCCGAGCCTCTGATCGCTTACACCGCCATGTATCTCAAGGAGCAGTTCACTGATCCTGGCAAAATAAGCTTCCCCTACCAATCCATGTTTAGTATCCAGGGAGAGCGCCATTTTGTGCGAATGACTTCCTATCGCGACGCAGGAGGATTGGATTGGAGGGTCGTTATGGTTGTTCCTGAATCTGATTTTATGGCGCAAATCAACCTCAACAACCGCAACACCCTTGGGATCATCATGGTTTCGTTACTCCTTTCCATAATAGTTGCGGCACTTCTGGCTCGTCGTATTACGCATCCCCTCTCACATTTGTCCCGATCTGCAAAGGCATTGGCACAGGGTGATTATTATCAAAGGTTGGCAGTGAACCGCGACGATGAAGTGGGTGAATTAACAGATGCCTTCAACACAATGGCTGTTAAACTCAAGGAAAACCTGGCCTCTCTGAGCCAGAGCGAAGAGCGCTTCCGTGCACTGGTTGAACAGGCACCTGAAGCGATACTTGTTCTTGATTGTGATAATTTCCTGTTCGTGGATGCAAATAAGAAAGCAGAGGAGTTGTTCGGATGTAGCCGCGAAGAACTCCGAAAGTCCGGACCACAACAGTTCTATGCCCAACAACAGCCTGATGAGCAGCCAGATATCAGGATCATGCAGAAAAACATCGATAGGGCGCTTGCGGGAGAAACGATGAGTTTTGAGCGGCGCATCCAAAGTGCCGACGGCAAAGATCATTTATGTCAGGTGTGGATGACTGAATTGCCTTCTGCAGATCGCAAATTGCTCCGCCTCAGTTATATTGATATTACCCAGCGCAAACGTGCAGAAGAGGAGTTGGGCAAATATCGTGAGCATCTTGAAGAGCTGGTCAAAGAACGTACAACCTTACTTACCACAAGGACGAAAGAACTTACCGAAAACCAGTCTACTCTGATGAGTATTGTCGAAGAGTTGAAAAGGACAACAGCAGAACTTGTTGTCGCCAAAGAACATGCTGAAACAGCAGATCGGCTAAAATCCATTTTCCTTGCCACCATGTCACATGAACTTCGAACACCTCTTAATTCCATTATCGGTTTTACAGGTATCATGTTGCAGAGACTTTCAGGACCAATAAATGATGAACAGGTAAAACAACTGGAAATGGTCAAAGGTAGTGCCAACCATTTACTGGCACTTATCAATGATGTGCTGGATATCTCAAAGATCGAAGCAGGGCAGTTTAAGTTAGAAAGCGCCCCGTTCGAAATGCAAAAAGCAATAGAGGCCGTGGTCCAGATAGTCACACCATTTGCAGAAAAAAAGGGATTGTCGCTGCGTATGAATTTGGCCCCTCAAGTCAGCACGATCGTGAGTGACCAGAGGCGTGTGGAACAGATCCTTTTTAACATTCTTAGCAATGCGATCAAGTTCACTGAAAAGGGAGAAATAAAAGTCGAATGCCAGGTCAGTGAGGGTCAGATCATAACGCGTGTAATTGACACCGGCATCGGAATGAAACCTGAACACATGGATAAGCTATTCAAACCATTCATACAGCTTGAAAATGGATTGACCCGCCGTTTTGAAGGCACAGGACTTGGGCTTTCGATAAGCAAGAAGCTTGTGGAAATGCTTGGCGGCAGAATAAACGCGCAAAGCGAATACGAGAAAGGGAGCGTTTTCACATTCACATTACCGCTAAAAATGGGAACAAAATAGAACTCTATTTCCCCTGTACCTCACCAACATAAACAGTAACTATCCCGAAAGTAAGGTCAAAATATTCAATCCTCGATAAACCCGCATCTTTCATAAGCCCAACAAATTCATTCCTTTTGGGAAATTCCATCACCGAAGAAGGCAGGTAACTGTAAGGTTCTTTTTTTCTGGATACTAAAGCCCCGATCGCTGGCAATATCTTTTTAAAATAAATATCGTAGATGGATTTAAAAACCACATTCTCAGGTAAGGAGAATTCAAGGACAACAACCCGTCCTCCTTTTCTGACCACTCGCTTCATCTGCGATAATGCTTTACTTATATCTGCAACATTGCGTATCCCAAAAGCAACGATAGCACCATCAAAAACCCCATCTTTGAAAGAAAGGTTTTCAGCATCGTTCTGGATGCAGCTGATATTTATTCGATCCTCATCTTTGATCTTAACCATGCACAATTGCAGCATTTCATAGCAAAAATCGGATGCTATGACGCTGCTATTCTTCGAGATTTCGATTGCCACGTCCCCTGTTCCCGAACAAACATCAAGAATGTATCCTTGAGGCAGTTTTGACACTGCTAACCTGCGCCAGTATTTATCCAGTCCCAGGCTCAACAGGTGATTTAAGAAATCATATCTTTGGGAAATACCTGCGAACATTTTCTGGACATATTCCTTTTTATTAAGCTGCGACATCTTTTCCCTTTAAAATAAAACCAGTCGAAATTAATTTACCAAAACATATAACTTATCTTGATAATAAGTAAGTGGTATGAACAGCACGGAGAATAGTCCGGACAATAGATCTGAAGTAATGCGCAATATCCTCAATATATCAAAGAGGCTTGCCAAAGACAACCAGGGGGCTCTTTTTATCATCGCGGAGAGGCAAAAGATCGATGGGTTTTATCGCTGCCATTATCCCCAGATCCAGTTTGCGGGGAATTTGCTCAGCAAAGGGATGGGAGCAGTAGTTGAAAAACTTGCTACACTTGATGGTGCCATCATATTTTCACCCGAAGGTGAATTGATATCATATGGTTCACGTATCCTGAAATCTGAAACGCTGCTTGGTTTTGGCACAAAACACGCAGCTGCCAGAGGCATAACTTTACATGATGATACAATAACCGCAGTCCTTGTTTCAGAAGAAAGCGGATGGATAAAAGTATTCCAGAAAGGTGAGATAGTACTTGAAACCGATGCAGTGGATATAGAACCTTCAACGCTTGATAAAGTCTCACGCTTTCTCACAAACCAGGATACTGCACTTCTTGCAAGCGCAGGAATTGCTGCAGCAGCTCTTGGCGCTCCTGCGGTATTGATAGTTGGCGGGGCATATATGATGGTAAGAACAGCAGGCCAGATGATATCATCTGCATTAAAGAAAGAGAAGAAGTAACATGGTACATTTTACGAAATTGCACGGCAATGGAAATGATTTCATCCTCATAGATGAATACAATGAAAAGGTCATTGAAGATAATCAAAAGGCAGCTTTTGCATTGAAATATTGCGACCGCAGATTCGCAATTGGGGCGGATGGTGTATTGTACCTTGGAAGATCCGATAAGGCAAATATCAGGATGCAGATATATAATTCAGATGGCACGCAAGCCGAAATGTGCGGAAATGGCGTTCGCTGTCTTGTCAAATACGCACTTGATGAGGGATATATCGAGGAAAAAGCAAGCGTGGAAACACTTGCAGGTATTCTTTCTATAAATTCACGGATCGAGGACAAAACCTGGATCAAAGTAAATATGGGTAAACCGCAATTCGAGCGGACTAAGATCCCTGCAAATGGAACTGGAGAATTTGTCAATGTAGCAATGAATGGGTACGAAGTTAGCGCTATCAACACAGGAGTTCCTCATGCAGTGATCTTCGTGGATTCACTGGAAGAGCCGGGATTAATGATTGCAGCGCCGAATATCCGCTATGACCCGATCTTTCCAAAAGGTACGAATGTGAACTTTGTTCAATTAGACTCAAGCGATGAAATTACGATACGCACTTATGAGCGGGGAGTTGAGGGGGAAACATTAAGCTGCGGGACTGGTTCTGTAGCATGCGCTGTATTAGCTCACAGGCTCGGTAAGATTGATAATAATGTCAAAGTGAATACAAAAGGGGGGGAACTCAGAATAACGATAGCCCAGGATGCTGTGTATATGGAAGGTACTGCTGAGCGTGTATTTGAGGGTAATGTACTAATGAGTAAAATATAAAATATATTGACTCACCAAAATATCAACTGTTCAAGATATTAGCCCATTATGGGTGATAAACAATGCGACAACATGCTCATGTACATATAAGCACCAAAACATTTATCCGGTTTGTTACCACATCATTACAGGTCTCATGTCAGAATATTATGATCTCCTCACTAAAATAATGGTTAACAAGCAGATGTCCATTAGCAGTATAGCAAGGGAGTTAAAAAAGAACGGATATGACCAGCACAGGTTGATACTCACAGGGTATCTTCGCGCTTTAAATGATATGGGGCATATGGATGAGATTGACATACCCCCGTCAAAAGTCTATATTTTCAAAGCTGGCATGAAACGTGATGTTTATACTATAC
>Ga0209429_10001661_pt1 | contig 13525 bp, 14 predicted proteins | sample BarGraNGADG00212_3_FD_184493 | JGI IMG/M metagenome (GOLD analysis project Ga0209429, IMG submission 184493) | Arctic peat soil microbial communities from Barrow, Alaska - Barrow Graham LP Ref core NGADG0004-212 (SPAdes) (version 2) | ecosystem: Environmental > Terrestrial > Soil > Wetlands >... | reverse complement strand
CCGCAAAAAACATTATCCTGACATTACTCGTATCGAATGGTTCGATTGGCATTGGCAGATGCAAAACGCCATACGGGATGTCAAAACACTGGATAAAATGCTTCATCTCTCCGATAATGAGCGTCAGGCGATGATGCATCAATCAGGCGCCCTGCCGGTTGCTATTACCCCATACTATGCCAGTTTACTTGACCCTCATGATCCCTCAGCGCCGCTGCGCCGCTGTGTTGTTCCCGTTGTAGATGAATGTTTGCATACTGCCGGAGAAGCAGAAGATCCTCTTTGTGAGGATGCCGATTCGCCCGTACCCGGCATTGTCCATCGATATCCTGATCGCGTGCTATTTTTAGTCACCGATATCTGCTCTACATATTGCCGTTACTGTACACGTTCCCGGATCATCGGTCGCAATGATCAGCATTTTGTCGATATGGGAAAATGGGAAACAGCGATAAACTACATTGAAAATAATCAAAATATAAGAGACGTACTGCTCTCCGGTGGCGATCCCTTAACCCTATCTGATGAAAAACTCGAATGGCTTCTTGTACGGCTTAAAAACATACCGCATGTCGAACTTATACGTATTGGCACTAAGGTTCCAGTCGTTCTGCCACAGAGAATAACCCCCGCGCTCATCTCCATGCTGAAAAAATATCATCCTTTGTGGATAAGCATCCATATCACGCATACTGATGAACTGACACCCGAGATGAGCGCCGCCTGTATTCGCCTGGCTGATGCCGGGATCCCGCTGGGCAGCCAAACCGTGCTTTTATCCGGCATTAATGATGATGTGGCCACCATGGCGAGATTGGTGCATGGGCTGCTACAAATTCGGGTTCGTCCTTACTATCTCTATCAGTGTGATCCCATTCCCGGCTCTTCTCACTTCCGGACGCCAATTAGCAAGGGATTGGAAATTATCCAGGGTCTGCGCGGTCACACCACCGGCTATGCCGTGCCTACTTATGTCGTTGACGCCCCCGGTGGCGGCGGAAAAATTCCTCTGCTTCCTGAATACGCTGTCGGCTGGGATAAAGGCGATTTGATTTTGCGGAATTACGAAGGCAATATATTCCGTTATCCCGATAATCATGCGGAGTCGAAAGATATACACTAAGGCATGTAATAATTAAAAGCAGGGGGTCAATAGTTCAATTTGAGTAAAGCCGTTAAAAAGTTGAAAGTTGGAATGACCTATGACTTACGCGATGATTATTTGAAAGAAGGATATGGTCTCAAAGAAACGGCGGAGTTCGATTTGCCCGATACCGTAGAAGCGATCGAGCAAGTGATTATAAATTGCGGTTTCCAAACCGATCGTATCGGCAATATTAAAGCATTAACAAGGCGGCTTGCGGCAGGAGAGCGCTGGGATATTGTATTTAATATTGCTGAAGGGCTGCATGGCTTTGGCCGTGAAGCTCAAATTCCAGCTCTTTTGGATGCTTATAATATTCCCTACACTTTTTCCGGTCCATTAGGTCATGCCCTCACTCTGCATAAGGGAATGACCAAACATATTGTCCGCGATCTCGGAATTCCCACCCCTGATTTTGCCTTGGTGCACAGCGAGGAAGATATTGCCGCGATTAATTTCCCTTTTCCACTTTTTGCCAAGCCGGTTGCGGAAGGAACCGGCTTGGGCATAAACGCACTATCGAAAATAAGCAATCGCAAAGAACTGATTGACGTTTGTTCTAACCTTTTGCAAAGCTTTAAGCAGCCTGTCCTTGTCGAAACTTATCTGCTCGGCCGTGAATTTACTGTGGGTATATTAGGTACCGGCAAGGATGCCCGGGCACTCGGAGTTATCGAAGTAATTTTGAAGCCCACAGCAGAAAAGAATGCTTATTCCTATGAAAATAAGGAGCATTACGATAAACTGGTCGAGTATGTTTTAGTTAATGATGATGAAGCCAGGCACGCCATGGAAATATCACTGATGGCCTGGCGCGGTTTGGATTTGAAAGATGCCGGGCGTGTGGATTTACGTTCTGACGTCCGTGGTGTACCTCATTTCATGGAAGTTAATTCTCTTGCCGGTTTGAATCCCATACGTTCAGATTTGCCTATTCTATGCAATCTTCTGGGAATAACGTACCATAAATTGATCAGTTCAATTATTTATTCAGCACTCAAACGTGCTAATATAAACAATCAATAATCAGTCGAAGGCGATTGAAATAGGGAATAAATAAGAAAATGGGTAAAAAAGGGAAAATAGTAATTTTACACAGTGATGTTGCGCCTGATGCCAGTGAAGACGAACTGGATTGTCTAAGGCAAGCCGACACCATTGCGGGCGCGTTGCGGCAACTTGGTTATGATCCGGTTTCGATGCCCTTTGTTCTTGATCTTGATCAGACGATCAACACTCTAAATTCGCTTCGGCCTGATCTCGTTTTTAATCTTGTGGAAACCGTCGCCAGTAAGGGCAGCCTCATCTACTTCGCTCCTGCCTTACTGGATCATCTGCAAATTCCTTATACAGGATCCGGCACGGCAGCCATCTTTCTTACATCCAATAAACCTTTGGCCAAAAAAATAATGTATGAGGCCGGTATTCCCACGCCGGCATGGATTACTAAGGCGGGAACTAATTTTGGTTTAGCTCTTACTGAAATATATATAGTCAAGGCATCATGGGAACATGCTTCCGTTGGTCTGGACGATGATTCCATTATTACCTTTTCTGATACAGCAAAGCTTTTGGCCGCGATGGAAGACCGCAGGAAAATAATTGGTGGTGAATTTTTTGCTGAAGCTTATATTGACGGGCGTGAATTCAATGTTGCCCTTATCACTGGACCTGCAGGCGAGCTCAAAGTTCTTCCGCCAGCGGAAATGCTCTTTCTTGATTATGCTCCGGACAAACTGAAACTTTTGGACTATCGGGCTAAATGGGTGGAAGATTCTTTTGAGTATAATAATACCAGACGCACAATGGATTTTCGCCCGGAAGATGCCTTTCTGATTTCACAATTACAGGATATCGCTAAGAACTGCTGGCATCTCTTCGGTCTGCGTGGTTATGCGCGAGTCGATTTTCGCGTGGACAAAGACGGTAATCCCTGGGTTCTGGAAATAAATGCTAATCCTTGTCTGTCCCTTGAAGCCGGTTTTGCGGCCGCTATTGAACTGGCCGCAATAAAATATCATGAAGCGATTGAGTGCATCGTTAATGACGCATATAGATAATTTTTTCGGGAGGTGCTAGATCATTTGCTAAGACTTATTGGCACAGTATATTTTATGTTTCGCGATGCGCTACCGCAAGCTTGAAGTACTTAATATGACCGCAAACACACTAATTTACCGTCAGCAGATCATGGCAGCAGACCCGCATGCAATCTCCAGGATTGTGAAATCGAGCGGATTTTTTTCTACCGAAGAAATTACTTTAGCCAGAGAATTAGCCGAGGAAAAGCTTGATCAAGGCAATGCCAGTTCATACCAGTTTTTGTTTGCAGAAGATGAAGATAGTGTCCTTGGTTATACCTGTTTCGGATTAATCCCTGCAACTTCTGGCAGTTATGATCTCTATTGGATTGCTGTAGATGAACAATTTCGCTCTCGGGGGTTGGGTAAAGAGTTGATGCAAAAAACTCAGCATATCATCTGCGGTATAGGTGGCAGACTAATATACGTGGAGACATCTTCCCGTGATCAATATAAGCCAACCCATGGTTTTTATGAAAGCTGCGGTTATCAAAAGGAAGCTTTCTTAAAAGATTTTTATGCCGCGGGTGACAGCAAAATTATATACGTCAAAACTCTTTAATAACATGCAGTAAGTTCACAAAGCAGGGGTATGGTATTTTTAAACAACTTGCGTTTTTTTTGATAATTGGCTAAAGACTGCCTTACTAAAAACCCTAATGAAACTCGGTGGAAAGAAGGAGGTTTGTCTTATGCGCCTGTTTCCTAAAGAAGAAAATTTCTTTGCCTATTTTGAAGAGCTGGCGAACAAAATTGAAGAAGGCGGCCAGCTTTTTCTCGAAATGACGGAAAAACGCGATTATTCTGAAGCCAAAGTGGCCAAGCTCAAAGAAATTGAGCACGAAGCGGATGCGATTACACACAGAACTTATGAAAAAATGCATAAGACGTTTCTTACTCCCATCGATCGTGAAGATATTTATGCTTTAGTTAATAAGATGGACAGCATCATGGATGTCATTGAAGCAACCGCTATCCGCATTCATCTTTATAAAGTTAAAAAACCTGATGATGAAATTATTAAACAGGCTAAAATCTTAAATGAAGCGATAAAAAAAATCAAAGGCATTGTCCATGGCTTGCGCAATATGAAAAACTCCAAAATGATTCTTGACGGTTGTGTGGAAATAAACACGCTGGAAAATGCCGGAGATGTTGTTTTAAGAACTATTATGGCCAATCTTTTTGAAAACGAGAAAGACGCCATTGAGCTTATAAAATGGAAAGATATTTTTCAACTCCTTGAAGAGGCCATTGATGTCTGCGAAGATGTATCCAATATTATGGAGGGGATCGTCCTGAAACATGGTTGATTCGCTGGGTTTTGTCATATTTCTTGTTCTTGTAGCGCTGGTTTTTGATTTCCTTAATGGCTTTCATGATTCAGCTAATTCCATTTCTACCGTTGTTTCCACCCGTGTTCTTTCGCCGAAATATGCTGTCCTCTGGGCGACTTTTTTTAACTTTGCCGCCGTTTTTTTTGTAGGCACAGAGGTTGCAAATACCGTCGGCAAAGGCATCATCCATTTAGACATTGTGGACAACCTGTTGATCCTATCCGCTCTGGGTGGAGCCATTATCTGGAATATAGCCACCTGGTATTACGGCCTTCCCAGCAGTTCTTCTCATGCTTTAATTGGCGGACTTATCGGCGCTGCTGTTGCCAAAGCCGGCACCGGCACGCTTGTTTGGTCCGGCATTACCAAAACAACTATTTTTATCATCGTTTCCCCGGCGATCGGTTTGGCTTTAGGTTTTGTTTTTATGGTCATTTCCTTAAATTTAAACCGGCATTCCAATATGGCTCGTTCGGATAAACTGTACAGAAAATTGCAGCTTGTTTCAGCAGCAGTGTATTCGCTGGGTCACGGTATGAATGATGCTCAAAAAACCATGGGGATTATTGCCATGGCTCTTTTCAGTAAGGGGCTTCTGGGCGATACATTTCATATTCCCATCTGGGTTATCATTGCCTGCTATACGGTGATTTCTCTGGGAACTATGTTTGGCGGTTGGCGTATCGTAAAAACGATGGGTACAAAGATCACCAAACTACAGCCTATTGGCGGCTTCAGTGCTGAAGCTGCAGCAGCTTGCTCTATTATTGGCGCCTCTATTGCCGGAATACCCGTCAGCACGACTCACACAATAACCGGCGCTATCGTCGGTGTCGGCGCTACCAAAAGACTTTCCGCTGTACGCTGGGGTGTTGCCGGAAACATTATCTGGTCATGGATTTTAACCATTCCCATTTCTGCCATTATCTCCGCAATCACTTATCTTACTTTAAAATACTTTTTCTTTTAACGTTCTATATTCACCTGCCAGTCCTCCTAACAGAAAATAATATTGATAAATTTTGTTTTTTACCGTAAATCTGTTCTCTAGTAACATATTAATGATATTTACATGCCATTTCCGCACGATATTATATGTGCGATGAAAATACCTTGTTGCAGGAGAGCCTCATGTCGGAAAAGCTATTGCCTTTTACTAAAAATCAAATTGAAGAAATTATCAAAAAATATCCGACGCCTTTTCACATTTATGATGAGAAAGCTATTCGGGAAAACGCCCGCAATTTTAAAAATGTCTTTGCCTGGAACGAAGGTTTTAAAGAATTTTTTGCCGTCAAAGCCGCGCCCAATCCCTACCTGATGAAAATTCTTCACAAGGAAGGTTTTGGCGCAGATTGCAGCTCTCTTGCTGAATTGATCATGGCTCAAAAAACGGGGATCACCGGCGAAGAAATCATGTTTTCTTCCAACGATACGCCTGCGCCGGAATTTCTCCTGGCAAAACAATTGCAGGCTATTATTAATTTGGACGATATCAGCCATATCTCTTATCTGGAGCAATACGCCGGTTTACCTTCCTTGATTTGTTTCCGCTATAATCCCGGTCCGCTGAAAAAAGGAAATGTTATTATCGGTCATCCTGAAGAAGCAAAATATGGATTTACGCGTGAGCAACTTTTTGAAGGTTATAAAATTTGTAAAGAAAAAGGGATAAAACGATTTGGCATTCATACCATGGTCGCTTCTAATGAACTCGATACCAATTACTTTGTAGAAACTGCCGAAATACTGTTTCAGCTGATAGCAGAAATTTCACAAAACCTGAAAATCAATTTTGAATTTGTCAATATTGGCGGTGGAGTGGGTATACCTTACCGGCTGGAGCAAAACAGTATAGACCTTGAAGCAATGAACAGCGGTATTAAGAAAAAATATGAACAAATCATTATTGCCAATGGCCTTGCCCCCATTAAACTTTTTACAGAGTGTGGCCGCTACATCACCGGCCCTTACGGCTATCTCGTATCGCGGGTGTTGCATATTAAAAATACATATAAAAAATTTGCCGGGCTGGACGCCTGCATGACCAACTTAATGCGCCCCGCACTTTATGGCGCTTATCATCACATTACAGTTATGGGCAAAGAAAATAAACCGCGTGATTTTGTCTATGATGTCACCGGATCGCTTTGTGAAAACAACGATAAATTCGCCATTGATCGCGCTTTGCCCAAAATGGAAAGTGGCGATATTGTGGTTATCCATGATGCCGGCGCGCACGGCTCTGCCATGGGTTTCAATTATAACGGCAAGCTGCGATCAGCTGAATTGCTCCTTAGGGAAAATGGCGAAGTTTTGCAAATCCGCCGCGCGGAAACAGTTGACGATTATCTGGCCACTCTGGATTTTGAAAATTTATCAACTTTTAGGGTGTAAAGAAGAAAGGCTGAAGGCCGAAGGTCATCAAAATAGACCTTCAGTCTTCAGTCTATAGTCTATTTCCCTCATTGCCTTTCTGATAAAAGATTATTATAATTAATCTATGCCGAAAGATAAGATTCCCACAACACCGGCCATATTGGCCCTAAAGGCTCAACACGTTGATTTTACACTGCATCCTTATCAATACAAAGAAAAGGGAGGAACAAAAGTTTCAGCCAGCAAGTTGGGTGTTGACGAACATTGCGTGATCAAAACATTAGTGATGGAAGACGAAACGACCCAACCGCTCATAGTTTTAATGCATGGCGATAGAGAAGTTTCCACAAAAGCGCTGGCTCGCAGCCTGGGCGTAAAGTCGATCATTCCATGTAAACCGGCAATTGCTCAAAAGCATACAGGCTATCAGGTTGGGGGAATTTCGTCTTTCGGGACAAAAAAAATAATCCCTGTTTATATGGAAAAGTCCATCGCTGATCTGCCTAAAATCTTTATTAATGCCGGCAGTCGCGGGCTACTGGCGCAAATGTCTCCTGCTGAACTTGTCCGCCTGCTCAAACCACAGATGGTGAGCGTTGCTATATAATTTGCCTTTTTACGGGGAAAAGAGATAATATTGTTAAGGGTTGTTTTGATATGCTGGAGAACGTAATCATCAGGTGCCTTAATTGCGGCACAAAAAATCGCATTCCCAAGCAAAAATTCCAGGGTCGGCCTGCGTGCGGAAAGTGCCATGCGCCTTTGGATGACTTGATTATCCGCTGTCTTAAGTGCGGAACAAAAAACAGAATGCCGGAGGAGCGCCTGAATCATAAACCTCTATGCGGCAAATGCCGCGAGCCGCTGGTAACTACCCAACAAAAAACCATCCCTGTAGAGGTTACAGATAATTCCTTTGCCCGGGAAGTGTTAATGCCGGATACATCAGTATTGGTTGATTGTTGGGCTCCGTGGTGCAATCCTTGCCGCACTTTGTCACCAATCATTGATGAGTTGGCATCCGATTACGCTAATGGTGTTAAAGTAGCCAAACTCAATGTGGATGAAAATCCGGTTACGGCATCCCAATATGGAATTCGCAGCATTCCGACCATGCTTTTTTTTAAGGAAGGTAAGCTGGTAGAGCGGTTAGTTGGAGCGCAGTCGAAAGAACAGATTGAAAAACATTTACTGTCAATAATCAAGACAAACTGATTTGGCCTCACCACTGATGAAAAATGATCAAAATAAATTAATGTATCAATGTAAGATTTTTTCTGTGTACGAAGAAAAAGTGCCTCTGCCTGACGGAAGATCAGTTAAGCAAAGCTGGATTGACCATAAGCCTACTGTCGCGGTGGTTGCCGTTAACAACGAAAACAAAGTGCTTTTGATCAAACAATACCGCGCTGCCGTGAAGAATCATCTCCTGGAAATTCCCGCCGGAACGATGGATGGCGAAGGAGAGTCTCCTATAGTCTGTGCCCAGAGAGAGTTGGCTGAAGAAACCGGTTTTAAAGCGAGAACTTTGATTAAGATATTTGAAGGCTATTTGCTTCCCGGATACTGCAGTGAATATATGTACTTTTTTCTCGCGAAAGATCTTGTTTATGAGCCTCTGTCCGCTGATGATGACGAATTCATCGAAGTTTTGCCTACCAGTTTTATTCAGGCTAAAGAATTGCTGAAAAATGGTGAAATTATTGATGCTAAGACAGCATTAGGTTTAATCTTGGCTGAAAACTATATAGATCGTGAGTCTTTACTTGAAAAGTAGAACTAATTTTTCAAAGACATCGGCCATTGAGCAGATGCGGCCGTAAATGTGAATTTCATTTCCGCGCATTTTCTGCGCGTATCCCATGCCATTTGTCCTATCGTGGAGTTACAAAACAATCAAGCGGCTTTTAAAATCTAGCACAACAGATATGTTTCCGTAAAGAATAAATTAAACTATCTTCTGAAATTATGTGGAATATACTCCAACTTGATATGGAAACATCCTTGCCAGAGTTACAAAGTTTTGTTAGACTCACATATAATCAATAAGTAAATGTTTAGCGAATAAGTGCTTGTATCAGTCAAAAGGAAGGGAGGCGCCACCATGATTTACAATGAAGAATTTGAGACCTTGCCCCGCGAAGCTTTAAGGGCGCTACAAGTCAAAAGATTGCAGCAGGTTTTGGAGCGTGTATACCATTCGGTAGGATTTTATAAGAAATCTCTTGATGCCGCTAAAATCAAGCCTCACGAGATAAAATCAATTGCTGATATAGGCAAACTTCCTTTTATCACCAGACAGGATTTGCGTGATAACTATCCCTTCGGCTTATTTGCTGTGCCTATGAGCAACATTGTCCGGTTGCATGCTTCTTCCGGCACCAGTGGAAGGTCCACTGTCTTTGGTTATACCAAGCGTGACATTGAAACATGGTCGGAACTTATGGCGCGCAGTCTTGCTGCTGCCGGTTTAACCAAGAACGATATTATTCATAATGCTTTCGGTTATGGGTTATTCACCGGTGGTCTGGGGCTTCATTACGGAGCGGAAAAAATCGGGGCGAGTGTCATTCCCATGTCCGGCGGCAATTCCAAAAGACAAATTATGATTCTGCAGGATTTCGGGCCGACGGTTATTTGCTGCACGCCTTCTTACGCTCTGCACTTGGCTGAAGAAGGCAAAGCTCTCGGTGTTGATATGAAATCGCTGAAGCTGCGCGTGGGTATTTTCGGAGCTGAGCCATGGAACAAGGCGATGCGCGACGAAATCGAAAAAACTTTTGGGATAACCGCGTTGGATCTTTTCGGCCTTTCGGAAGTTATTGGGCCGGGCATTGCGATGGAATGTCTGGAAGGACGCAATGGCTTGCACATTTTTGAAGATCATTTCATTGTGGAAACTATTAATCCGAAAACCGGTGAAGTCTTGCCGGAAGGTGAAGAGGGCGAGCTGGTTTTTACAACTCTGACCAAGGAAGCTTTCCCGCTGATTCGTTACCGTTCCGGCGATGTCTCGCGGCTGATAACCGAACCCTGCCGCTGCGGCCGCACCCACATCAAGATGGAAAGAGTCCTGAAAAGAAGCGATGATATGCTGATCATCCGCGGCGTGAATATCTTCCCGTCTCAAATTGAGGCAATCTTAACTGATATCGAAGGCCTCGAACCCCAATATCAGTTAATTGTTGATAAAGCCGGGGCGCTCGACACGCTGGAGTTGCATGTGGAAGTAAGCGACAAGACATTTAGTGATTCCGGCGGTGTCAAAGAATTGCAGAAAATTGAAAAGAGAATTCTCAAGGACATGAAAGATTATCTGGGCATTGCTCCCAATGTGAAGCTTGTAGAACCAAGTACATTGAAAAAAACAGATGCCAGAATTATTGATAAACGTCGCATTTGATTATTGACGAAGGAGGAATTAACCGATGAAGGTAGAGCAAATATCCGTATTTTTGGAAAACAAACCCGGCTCATTGGAGCACGCGACTCGCGTTCTACGGGATGCCAGTATCAATATAAGAACTTTGTCGCTTGCCGAAACGGTTGACTTCGGTATTTTACGCTTGATTGTCAATGATGTGGAAAAAGCCAACAAGGTGCTCAAAGACGCGGGATTCCGCGTTAGTAAAACAGTTGTCGTGGCTGTGGAAGTTCCCGACAAGCCGGGCGGGCTGCACAGCATCATGGAAGTTATCTCCGTTGAGGGCATCAATGTAGAATATCTTTACGCTTTCGTGGAAAAAAGCGGCCAAAACGCTGTCATTATCTTCCGCTTTGATGCTCCGGAAAAAGCCATTGAGGTTCTGATGAAAAATTCATTTACGGTGATAACCGGCTCGAAGCTTTATGAATTTTGAAAGAAAAAGTTATGTTGCATAATGATAATGAAATAGAGATAATGCTGCCACGGCTCGTGAATGAAAGTTGGTCTAATACTTTAATGCAGCGCTTGGCAAATGAATTGGATCAAAGTGAAGTCGTCGTTCTTAATGCAGAAAAAGTTGTTTGGATATCACCGTGTGGGACTATATTATTGGCAGATTTTGCAATGAGACGTTTATTACGCAATAAAAGGGTTATGATAAAAATGCCGCGTCATTACGATACTGCCCAATATATTAACAATTCGGGATTATTGAAAATAACAAGATCAACGAATATTAATGATGCAATAGATGTAAATAATATTCAATTAAGGCTCCTAAGAAAAATGGAACCAATGGTTCCCGAATCTCTTTCAGAGTTTATAGCTACACAGGCAAACAATGTGAATGATGACGAAAAATATCTTCTCCGTATGTGGATTACAGAGTTATTAACAAATGCTAATGATCATGCTAAGTCAGATTTTGGTTTTTGGGTTTGCGGACGATATAATCCAATTGATCACAATATTAGAATTTGTGTTGCAGACTCAGGAATTGGAATAAAGCAATCTTTAGTTGATGCAGATAAGTTGCCTAGAAATATTGATGATAAAAAAGCAATAGAAAAAGCGCTTGAAGAAGGAATGACTTCCCGGATGGGGAAAACAGGGGGATTAGGACTAAAACACATATCTTCCTATGTTAAATCCCATGGCGGTTCATTAACAATATTGTCTGGTGCAGCCCGAATCTATCTGGCGAGAAAGACAAAAAGAATAATAAAGCATGAACGATACCAGGGTACAATCGTGAATGTAATGTTTAATACTAAAACAATTTCTGGTGATGGACGTCTTCCTATAGATCAAACACCGTTTAGGTTTGAATAATTATGGATGAAATAACATTAGATTTAGAAAAAGTGTGCGGGAATAATATATATACTCGCGCTGATGGACAAATTCTCTATGATAGAATAGATGAATCTTTAAAAAGATATAGCAAGGTGATCGTGCAATTCAATGAGAGAGAGATAGCCTCTGAATCTTTTTTAGATGAAGCGATTGTAGAGCATTATTTTAGACAAACATCCTCTGATGTGACGAATCGAATCATTTTACGTGGCGTAACAAAACCAGATCAAATGCTATTGGGAACAATATTTGAGTATAGAAAAAGATTAGAGAGCAAAGAAGCTAAAAAATTAGCTAAAAAAATTAAGAGCTCTGCACTAACTGCGTCAGGCCGAGCCTGAAAAATCCTGAGTTCTAGGACAGGATAATTAATTATTAGCGGTTCCACCAGAAATAAAGGAGAATAAGGGGTTGCAACCCCTTGTTCTAATGTTACTGTTGCCTGTCATTTTAAAGCTTTACCATACTCCTTACACTTGCCGTCGGGGCCGATGATGCCAATGCAGGATTCGGCGCTGCACAATACATCTTTTATCCCAATCGTCGGCGGTATCATTTTCAGCTACTACCCCCCTTCTGCCTTGTTATCATCAGTACTTCCTAATCGTTCTTTGCTTCCAGCAAATCCAGCAGGGAGAACTCCTTCATAAGGTTTGCCGCATTCCTTGCATTTGCCATCGGGGGAGTTCTGGGGACAGGATACTGAATTATTAACGGTCCCAACATTCCTGCATTTTATTGTTTACCAGTTTTACCGCATTCGCGACAGCAGTTATCAGGACCAATCGTGCCGATGCAAAATTCACCTTGACGGTTGTAAACAAATTGTTTATATTTCTCTTAATGATTAAGGCATTTGCGGATGCGGAAACACCAGACGTTTTCCGCCCGACATTTTGAAACGGGCTATAAAAAGGTTGATCCAGCTTGATGCGGCAACTCTGCTTGAAGATTTGCACATGCCGCCTTCAAACCATTTGGAAGCGTTGACCGGAGATCGCACGGGAAAATGGAGCATCCGCATAAACGACCAATGGCGTCTCTGTTTCCGATTTAAAAACGGCGAGGCTTATGACGTTGAAATTGTCAATTATCACTGAGGAGGTAATAAAATGAATACAAAAAACAATCTTCCGCCGGTTCATCCGGGTGAATTTCTAAAAGAAATTCTGGATGATCTGGGCATTTCTCAGGCCGGATTTGCCCACGCCATCGGTCTTTCGCCTATGAGAATTTCCCATATCGCCAAGGGAAAGCGTCCCGTCAGCGCTGAAATGGCACTGCTATTTGGCAAGGCGTTTGGCCAGTCGCCGCAATACTGGATCAACTTGCAGGCGGCTTACGACCTGAAAACAGCGGAAAAGGTCATCAGGCGCAGGCTGGCCTCAATTCATGAACTTGCGCACGCGTAAAAAAATAAAAATTGTCACTACTGTCCCAACGTTTTAGTTAGATGATGATGTAAAGTATAGGAAACAATGAGAATAAGCAATAAAAAGTTATTTATCGATTTGAAATATTTTTCTTTCGGGTGCCATAGTCTCGCATTAAATTACGAGGAGATGGTTAATGAATACTGGAAGAACGATATTTTCTCAGATCATGGATTACCTGCCTGCATACGAATTCCGACAGTGCGTCGAGCGATATTCAGGCAATTACAAAATAAAAAGCTTTTCGTGTTGGGATCAGTTTTTAAGTATGGCCTTTGCGCAGTTTACCTACAGGGAAAGCCTGCGCGATATACAAGCGTGCTTGCGCGCGGCAAAACAAAAGACTTATCACATGGGCATTCGGGGGA
>Ga0209429_10001660_pt1 | contig 13538 bp, 17 predicted proteins | sample BarGraNGADG00212_3_FD_184493 | JGI IMG/M metagenome (GOLD analysis project Ga0209429, IMG submission 184493) | Arctic peat soil microbial communities from Barrow, Alaska - Barrow Graham LP Ref core NGADG0004-212 (SPAdes) (version 2) | ecosystem: Environmental > Terrestrial > Soil > Wetlands >... | reverse complement strand
AAGCTGGACTGAAAGTCAATATTAACCAATTGGAAGCTCATTTTCTGGCCGGCGGTAATGTCGACAATGTTGTAAATGCTTTGATTGCTGCGCAGCGCGCTGAAATTCCGCTGGTTTTTGAGAGGGCGGCTGCTATCGATCTTGCCGGCCGTAATGTTCTGGAAGCCGTCCAGATGAGTGTCAATCCCAAGGTTATTGAAACGCCTTTGGTTGCGGCTATTGCAAAGGATGGCATAGAACTCAAGGCGAAGGCCAGAGTTACCGTACGTGCAAACATTGAACGACTGGTCGGAGGTGCAGGTGAACAGACAATTATTGCCCGTGTCGGTGAGGGTATCGTCACAACGATCGGCTCTGCAATGTCTCATAAGGATGTTTTGGAAAATCCCGATCGAATTTCCAAGACTGTTTTGAATAAAGGTCTCGATGCCGGTACCGCCTTCGAGATTCTATCCATTGATATTGCAGATGTCGATGTCGGACGCAATATCGGTGCACAGCTGCAGACTGATCAGGCAGAAGCTGATAAGCGGATTGCACAGGCCAAGGCAGAAGAACGGCGGGCGATGGCTGTTGCACGTGAGCAGGAAATGAAAGCGGCCGTGGTTGAGATGCGTGCCAAAGTTGTAGAAGCGGAGGCAGAAGTGCCCAAAGCTTTGGCCGAGGCCTTACGTGAAGGCAGGCTCGGTGTCATGGACTACTACAACATGCAGAATGTAATTTCCGATACGCAGATGAGAGGTTCCATTGCCAATGCCGGCAAGCCGGACACTACTGCTGCACCTGAGCATGTATAAGATAATTCGTACGAATGCAGAGGTGTGAATGATATGGCAACTTTAGTTGAACAAATAAGACAAATGATTGACGCCCTTGCGGTTGTTGACCCTGAAGCGGCTGCGGAATTCAGAGGAGGTTCACAGAACCGCCCGAGCCCTGCAGCACAATCTCGGGCGGCGAGTCCCGATATTGTACAAGTTCCGATGTTACGCAAGAATGCTGCTAAGCAAAGCCAAAGCAAAATAAGCAGTGCTGACGCAATCCGGCCTTGTAATTCAGAGATGAATCCTTTGTGTATTAACCCGATGACTGACAGCCTGGTTAAGGGCATCATTTATTCGGAAATACTGGGAAAGCCGGTTTCCAGAAGGCACAGGTACGGAAGAATGTAGACCTGCCGGTATCTATCAGGATTATTCAATCCCGTCCATTTGAGGATATCCCCCACGAGTAAAACTAACTCGGGGGATATCCTCTTCAGGTTTTTAGACTGAAATAATACTGAGCTCTTAAAAACAACGCCATTTTGACGATCTTTACCAGTATGGAATTGATTAATGATTTGCAGAGCACTATGGGGAATACATCCAGAGCTTTAAATCAATGATTGAGGTTGTCCAGATATGCTCGTGCACTGTCACTTAAATTCCCTTTTTCCTTGAGAACCGTAATTGCAGATTGAGGTAAGTCACTTAATGTAATTTGATCGGGAGACATGCCAATATAAAAAGCGACAAACATTCGGATTGAGCCTGTCCCGATTTCCTGCCCGGGGTCTCCAAAATCGATGCTTTCCAGTTCTTTAGCTTGGAAAGTTGCAGCCTGACTTTCTGACAGCTGGAAAGCACTGCCTAAATCGGCAAGCGGTATATTGAAATTGTCACGGATGTCTGTGAATTTGTAAGAACCGCGAATATCCATCGGATCTGCCTGGCCGGCAAAATCGCCGCTCTGAATGGTTACCGGTACTTTCGTAGAGGTTGTCTTCCACCAACCCAGCTGCTGACTGACTGCGATCCCGCCAAAAAGGAAGACTATAAGAAAAATTGCCAAACCATATGCTCGAATTTTCATAATCTATCATTCTCCTTAATGCTTCATTTCGACGGTGTCAGGAACCGGGCATACATTGTCTGATGTACAGCGCATACAAGAGTTGCATGACAAATCACGAACGATTGAACTACCGGACACTTTGATCTTCATTGGGCAGGCGTTATCGCATTTTTTACAGCTGATGCAGGTTGACGGCTCCCGGCGTATCCTGAATATCCGCACCAGATTTGTCAGACTAAGCAGTGCTCCAAGCGGGCAGGCGAAACGGCACCAGGGCCTTTCCACAAACAACGAGCCAAGAAGTGTCAGTCCTAGAATCACAATCGCCTGTATCGCGACTTCACCGCTCCAGAAGTTGAATAATGCGTAGTAAGGATCAACCGTTGCAAACAAGAGCTGCCCGCTTTGTGCTGTTACATAAATGACCCATACCAGGACCAGATACCGAAACCATTTGAGAATATTCTCCAGTTTCGGGTGTAGAAAATGGTTGTAACGTTTTTTGAATATTTTAGACCCAAGCTTACCCAGCCATTCCTGAAGAGATCCCAATGGACAAAGCCAGCTGCAGAAAACGGGACCGAACAGAATGGAAAAAATACCGACCAGTCCTAGCAATACTATTGATGATGCATGGATTTTTTGAACAAAAGTGCCGGTCGTCACCAGGGAATAGATTGTGACCACACCGCCGAAGGGGCATAGTGCGTGCAGGGAAGCCAGTGATATCAGCGGTATAGAAATACCAATTGTTTCCAGATAACCGTTAAGTGCAGTGAGTGCGATAAGTGTAAAAAATAGAATTTGAACGATAACACGGATTCTTTGACTTGTTTTCCGGGAAGCAAGTGCTGTTTTTTCCATAACATTAACCCCTCGTCTTTTGAAAGGCTTCCAAATGTTTTAAGGATGCGTTTCTGAGATCATCAAATACCACACGCACATCATCCGGCAAATTCTGCGCAAGAAATTTGTCATACATGGCAATGTTAGCAATCTCTGCCTGAACACCGGCTTGAAGCGCTTCTGTGATACTCGCTGGGGAGATCAGATATTCGCTTGATAGATCTGCAGGAACAAGGTAATTGTATTGGTCGAATAATGGCAAAAGCAAACTGATGTGTGTTTCTTCTGCTTTGATAATATTGCTGAAAGGTCGCTGGCTTCCGAATGTTTCAACTATATACTGATATTCTCCATGTGCAAGATATTCATCTTCTATCGCATAAGTGAGCATGTCTTCCAATGTGAGTTCCTGATCGGTGACTGCACCTGCCGCCCCAAATTTATCCGGAGAATTCTGTGACTCGGATGTCACTGATAGGGTGGGAGCTGCCGGGTCTGGCTGATTTGCCTGATGCGATGCATCAGAAGTGTTCTGATTGGAATGATTCCCGACAGTCTGTATCAGGATGTTGTTGTTCTGATCCTGTGCGGCATTTGACGTCTCGGATTCGTTAGCGAAAGCAACGTCATTTCCGGCATTGCAGGAAGTAATGGATAATGCCATTGTCAGTGTGATAGTGATTGCAGCAATTCTTTGAATAATAGAATGTAACACCTTATCATCTCCTTCGGGTTGTTTGATAAATTAAGTTTATTCCCAATATGTACGGGAAAAGTGTCAGAAGAATATTGAAGTTATGAGTTATACCTGAAACTACGCCGTATGAATGGATTACTTGCGCAGTAAGTGTGAAGAGACATCTCTCTCTTTAAGTCGTAGAATGAGGGTGTCTGCAAGATATTATATAATGTTGTGTGAAATGGAAAGGGAAGTTCCCGGCAGGTGTTAAATAATAAGGAGAAGTATCATGGGTAACAGAGCTTTGCTGAGCATCATTCAAATGAACGATAGTCATGCCTATTTTGAGTTGCACCAGGAAATATTCTGGGAGGGTGGTAAGGCAGTATACCGCCCTGCCGGCGGTTATGCACGCATTGCTGCAATTGCCAAACAGATACGCTCTGAAAACCCGGGTCGTGTGCTTTTCTGTGATTGCGGTGACACCCTGCACGGCACATATGCTGCGCTGAAGACCAACGGGGAGTTAATGATCCCTGTTCTAAATGCATTAAGTCTTGATGCAATGACCGCCCATTGGGAATTTGCTTACGGCCCTGTAATTTTCAAAAAACGCGCATCGGAACTTGGCTTTCCTATGCTTGCAATCAACGTTTACGATCAGGCATCGAAGATCAGGCTTTTTGAGTCGTATATTGTGAAAGAGGTGGGTGGACTGCGGATTGGTCTTGTGGGGATCGCTTCCAATATAATTGATAAGACTATGCCGCCGTCTTACAGTGAAGGAATCAAATTTACGCTGGGCCGTGATGAACTGCCTGATATCATTGAAATCCTGCAATCGCAGGAGAAGACAGACCTGATCATTCTTATCTCTCACCTCGGATTCCCGCAGGACATGAAGCTTTTATCTGAGGTTCAGGGTATTGATATCTGCCTCAGCGGTCATACCCATAATCGTCTTTTTAGCCCGATTCTCCAAGGTAAGACGATTGTCATACAATCCGGCTGCGACGGTTCCTTCCTCGGGCGCCTGGATTTAGAAATAGAAGACAAAAAAATTGTTGATTACCGGCATAGATTGATAGAGGTAGCATCCAATGTCATTCCCGATCCCGAAGTAGAAGATCTCGTACACCGGGCACTCGCACCCTATAAAGAGGAATTATCTAAAGTTGTGGGTCAAACGGCAACGGCTCTAAACAGAGCAACCACACTGGAATCGACGATGGATAACTTCCTCCTTCAGGCGTTACTCGAAAATACCGGGGCACAACTGGCCTTTTCAAACGGCTGGCGTTTTGGTGCACCGATTGTACCCGGAGATATAACGTTGAACGACCTTTTTAACATGATTCCGATGAACCCACCCGTCTCAACCGTAGAGTTGACGGGAAAAGAAATTCTGGAAATGTTGGAGGAAAACCTCGAAAGAACATTTTCATGTGATCCGTATTTGCAGATGGGCGGGTATGTAAAACGCTGTTTGGGTCTCAATCTTTACTTTAAAATAGAGAATCCTTCAGGACACCGGATACAGAAATTGTTTATTGGCAATGAGGAAGTAGATCCTGATCACTTTTATACGGCAGCTTTTGTGACGATGCAGGGAGTCCCTCAAAAATATGGGAGAAATCGCAAAAATCATTCCGAACATATCATAGACGTGATGCAGGAATATCTTATTGCACATAAGCCGCTTCATGCAGAACTCAGGGGGACCGTTGTAGCGGTGTAAGATAAATCCTGATATTGCTGTGCTCAACGAATGTGCTCATCGAATAATTGACTTCATGTTAATGTAATTATATAATTAATTTAGATTTATCTTAATACATTAAGGGGCGTCAACAAGATGACTATTGAAGAAATGTACGTAAGAATATATAAAGCACTTGCCCATCCGATTCGGATAAAAATTGTACGAATGCTTCGTGATGGTCCCCAGTGCGTATGCATTCTTAATGAAAATGTAGAGTTTAGTCAGTCTAATCTTTCCCAGCACCTTAAAATATTAAAAGATGCCGGTATACTAAAGACTGAAAAAGATGGAATACGGATACTGTATAGTATCAAAGATGAGGAAGTTAAAAAACTGCTTGAAATTACAGGAAAAATAATTAAAAATGAAATAGATATGTTAAGCAGCGGATTTTCCAGTGAAGAATAGAAGAAATTGATTTCACAAGCTATTTATCTCAAAAAGCACCAAGATTACCTTGGTGCTTTTTCTTGTGAAAATATCTGCTCATATTTAAGAAAGAGCTAGGTATTGACTACTTCCATTCATCATGCTAATATTCATAAGTAAATGCTAATATAATTATGTGATAAAATACTAATATATGGAATGAGGATTTTAAGATGAATGAAGGAACCATGAATAAGAATAAGGTTGTGATGCTTCTTGGCTTGGCCGGCTTTATAGTTATGGCAGATAACTGGGTGGTATCACCCATTCTACCGGCCATCGCAGAAAGCTTACATACAGACGTCTCAAAAGCGGGCCTCTTAATAACCGCCTATATGATTCCATTTGGAATATTCCAGATAATTTTCGGGCCACTTGCGGACAGATTTGGTAAAAAGAAAGTAATTATGATGTCCATGATTTTGTTTACGGCTGCAACAGGGCTATGTGCTTTGGGGTCAACCCTTACTAACCTTGCTGTTTTCAGAGGACTTACCGGCATATTTGCGGCTTCGGTCATGCCGATAGCACTTGCATTGATAGGGGATATTTTTCCAATCAAGGAGAGACAGGGAGCTATTGGAACATTTATGGGTATTTCTTTTTTGGGGCAGGGCCTTAGTATGGCAATCGGTGGAATAATAGCCTATCTTTTGAACTGGCGCGGGGTGTTCGGGGTCTATGCATTACTTTCACTGGTGCCCGTGCTATTACTGGCAAAGAACTACAAATCCCTGCCCTCTGAAAAGCATCCCGATAGTAAAATTTTCGCCCCTTACGGAAAATTGCTAAGCACTCCCAAAAGTCTGTTTACCTATATCATCGTTTTGTTAGAAGGCATCTTTATTGTTGGAAGTTTTTCATTTGTGGGAGCTTATATTTCGAAAATATATGACTTCAATTATATGGTAATAGGCCTGATTATGACTGCGTTTGGCGTTATGACAGTTATCGGTGGAAGAATCAGCGGCAAGATAGCGGCTAAAATCGGCGGAAAGAAGATATTGACTCTTGGACTGACGTTCACTGTTATCGCAGATTTAATCATATTCTTGTATGGAAACATACTGCCTTTGCTGATTTTGGGTGTATCACTACTGGGTCTTGGATTCATTTTCACTCACTCCACCTTGCTGACCCGGGCCACAGAATTTGCACAAAAGGCCAGGGGAGCCGCCATGTCTCTGGTAGCGTTCTTCTTTATGGGAGGCGGAGGAGTTGGTACTGCGATTGGCGGTAAAATAATAGCAGCAACAAGCCTTAACACTTTATATCTGGTGTATGGCATCGGACTTTTGCTGACACTGCTGTTTAGTTTTGTTTTGATTCGTGACAGGGTAGTGGAACCAGAGGAAGCAAAAGAAGAAATCGGGAACCTTTGAAAGAAGCAAAGTGGTAATGGGCCTTATAAATAGGGTGAGATACTGTAAAAGTACAAATGAATGGGGGGAATAGCTTTGGACACATATATTTTGTACGGGATAACGATTTTACTTTTGGCAGTTTCTTTTTTCAAAGACAAAAAGAAAACAAAAATGTCTTTGAAGAAAGCATGGAAAGCATTTGAAAACATTCTGCCGGAATTTCTGGTCGTCATTTTGTTAGTTGGTGTATTGCTTGCTGTACTGAATCCGGAAGTCATTTCAAAAATTATTGGTTCTGATTCCGGCTGGTTTGGCGTTGCTCTTGCCGCAGTGGTTGGGTCAATCACTCTGATACCGGGGTTTGTCGCCTTCCCTATGGCGGCCATGCTTCTTAAGGGCGGAGCGGGCTACATGCAGATAGGAGCTTTTATTTCTACACTGATGATGGTGGGTGTTGTTACAATGCCCGTTGAAATGAAATATTTCGGCAAGAAACTGACCATTCTGCGAAATGTCCTTGCCTTCATTTTTTCCTTTGTTGTTGCTTACGTGATTGGAGTGGTGGTGAGATGAAAATGAAAGCTGTCTTAAAAAAATACAGGATGTTTATTATTACGATATTGGCGATGGGTGTTCTTACACTCATTAATACGCAGTTAGGTCTGAAAGCGCTGAGTATTTCTGCATATTCAATGAAGGAAATGCTGCTTGTGATTCCCCCGGTGTTTATTCTTTTGGGTCTTCTTGATGTGTGGGTGCCCAGAGAAATAATGATTAAATACATGGGCGAAGGATCGGGACTTAAGGGCATCGTTTTGGCCATCTTGATCGGATCAGCAGCGGCCGGCCCATTATATGGAGCTTTTCCAGTGGCCGCCGTATTTATGAAAAAGGGTGTAAAGTTCAGCAACATACTCATCTTTATCGGCGCCTGGTCCACCACCAAGATACCCATGTTTCTTTTCGAAGTGGCATCCCTTGGCTTGAAATTTGCCGTTACAAGGCTCCTGATAGATATCCCGGGTATTATTATTATCGCCCTTATTCTATCCAAACTTGTATCAAAAGAAGAAAAAGATAAGATCTATAAGAATGCGGAAAATGTTAATAAATAATTGGTATGCTGGAAAATAATACAGGATTCACTCAAGTGTATTAACGGATCATTTATCCCAAGAAGGTGCTTTATGAAATCTGGTAAAAAAATGACGACAAATATGTGTATTCTCGGCGGCGGCCCTGCCGGGTATGTTGCTGCGATTCGGGCTGCACAGCTCGGTGCAGAGGTGGTTCTTGTTGAAGAAAAGGAACTGGGAGGCGTGTGTCTCAATGCCGGATGCATTCCGACAAAAGCACTGTTGAAAACGGCTGACACGGCATCAACAATAAAGAGATCGAAAGAATTCGGCATAGAGTCCCGGATAGAAGGTATCAACTGGAATGTTACGGTTGACCGGAAGAACAGGGTGGTAAAAAATCTTACCACTGGTGTTGAACAGCTGCTCGATGCAAAGGGCGTGACAATATTAAAGGGCCGGGGCACAATTACATCAGACAAAAAGCTGTTGGTTCAAACAGCGGAAGAATCGGTTGAAGTAACCTGGGAAAAACTGATCATAACAACAGGTGCATCTCCGCTTCTCCCGCCGATTAAGGGCATTGATCTGGAGGGTGTATTTACAAGTACAGAAGCACTTCGCATGGATTCTTTGCCTCTTCAGATGGTCATTATCGGGGCAGGCGTAATAGGACTTGAATTTGCATCCATGTTTGCTGCGATGGGGGTGAAGATTACCGTCATTGAATTACTGGACCGGATACTGCCTGCAGAAGATGCAGAAATTGCATCTGAACTTCTCAAGATAATGAAACGTCAGGGTATTACCATTAAGCTGTCTGCAAAGGTAAAAGAAATACAAAAATCAGAGGATGGCCTCTTAGTTGCATATACAATAGGTGAAAAGGAATTTGTTCAGCCATGTGAGAAGGTTCTGGTTGCGGTGGGAAGAAAGCTGAATACGGATTCTTTTCAAAACCTGCCGCTTCACATCGAGAATAATGCAATTGTTGTAAATGACAGCATGGAAACCAATATCAAGGGGGTTTATGCAGCCGGCGACATAATAGGAGGAAAACTTCTGGCTCACCTTGCTTTTATGGAAGGGCGAGTTGCTGCCCAGAACGCTCTGGGAATCAGCAGCAAAGTGAATTATAAAGCTGTACCTTCTTGTATATATACCAATCCGGAAGCGGCATCGGTTGGGATGACACAGGAGGCGGCAGAGAATGCAGGAATATCTGTAAAGGTTGGACGGTTTAACTTTAGAAACAACGGACGCGCCCAAACCCTGGGTGACCGGGAAGGGTTTGTGAAAGTGATTGGAGACCAGGACAACACGATCATTGGAGCACAAATTCTGGGAGTACATGCTTCTGAAATGATATCGGAACTTACGTTGGCAATCACACTAAAAGCAAAAGCAGATGACTTGGCGGATATGATCCATCCGCATCCGGCACTAAGTGAAGCAATATGGGAAGCCTGCGGAGATCTATTGGGAAGAGCCATTCATAAAATGTAAACGGTGCAATGAATAAATGCAGACTGCCAAATGAATGGTTGACGGAGCTGGAAAATGCTTTGACAGAAGGATTTGCAGGATAGGAATAAGATTATGAAGAAAGATTTGTTTGATAAAATAGCACCTGTATACGGGATGTTTTTCGGATTTCAGGTTAAGAATTTCAGAACAGTCCTGGACAAGGCTGTCAGTAGTATAAACATACCTGAACACACAAGCTTCCTGGATATCGGTTGTGGGACAGGCGCCCTCACTTTCGCTTTGTCAGAGCGCGGCTACTGTGTAACGGGTATTGATGCTGCACCGCAGATGATAAAGAGGGCAAAAGAGCGTAATGCCGGTAACAAGACAGCATTTGTCGTGGGTGATGTATTAAGCAGATTGGTTTTTGACAGCAAAAGTTTTGATGTTGTCATTGCATCGTATGTGGCTCATGGTATGAATAAAATGAACAGACAAAAATTATACAAAGAGGCGGCGAGGCTGGCCCGGAAAATGATTATTTTTCACGAGTATAATCAAAAAAGGACATTGGGAAGCGACCTGATTGAATGGCTTGAAGGCGGGGATTATTTCAATTTTATAAAAATTGCAGAAATCGAAATGAAGGAATATTTTGGGAATGTCCAGGTGATTCCTGTTAGTAAAAAATCCGCATGGTATGTTGTTGAATTATAAATGGAAAACGGAGGAAAGCATCATGGAAGAAAAAGAGCGCTATGGGTTTATTATGTGTGTATGTACAGGGAAGTGTCCGGGATTTAAAGCAATGGACATTTGGGATTTTATCAATCAAGTCAGAATTGAACTTCCGGTTGAATATGGAATTATTCATCCGCAGCTTTGTGAAGAAGATGGAGACCGGTTTCTCGCCGATTATTTGAAGGCTCACAGAAAGGTGATTATCGGGGCATGTGCACCAAACATGCAGAAAAAAATGTTCAAACAGGCATTTAAGGATGCGGGACTTGATGTGGAAAAGGATGCTGTTATGCTCGACATTCGAGACATGACTAATGAAAAAGCATTTGAAGTTGTTAAAAATGCAGTCAAGGAATTGGGCTATGAAACGGAGGAAGAATCATGAGTGAATCATCATTTATGGGTGTACCAAGAGAAGAAATTGATTGGAGTCCCCGCGTTGACTTTTCCAAGTGCAACTATTGCATGGAGTGTGTAGAATTTTGCCCTCATAAAGTTTTTGAAGTGCATGAGGAGGAAGAGCAGAAGTTTGTTGTCAAAAATCCCAATAACTGCGTGGTATTCTGTCGTGCCTGCGGGAAGACCTGCGGGCTTGATGCTATCAGTTTTCCTGATAAGAGCGAAACGACAGCTCACATAAAAGCCATCAGAAAGGAAGCGGAAGCATATGAATAAAGGATATGCGGTACTGCCCTGCAATGGACTTGATAAATGTGCAGGATGTGTTTCTAAAGAGATTGCCATCATGCTTTCTGAAAACTCTGAAAGTGAAATCATATGCCCCGTTCTATTTCACACCTCAGATGCAAGATACAATAAGATTGCTCAGGAGAAACCTCTTCTTGTGATTGATGGATGCGCGACGCGATGTGCAAGCAAGCTGGCCGCTGAGAAGAATTTAAAGATTACTGAAAAAATTAACATCACAGAGGAAGCAAAAGCTAACCAAATAACTCTTGGTAAAGGGCTGCAAGTGGGCGAAGAGGAAATGAGACTCGCAAAAATAATCTTTGATAAACTGACTCACGTACAGGAAGATGCGAAGACAGAAGATACCATTGCCTTTCCGGCCAGCCTGACGTATGAAGTCTATAAGAAAGACAAATTTGTTTTTCGGCTGCCCAAAGAAGAAAGGTTCTATTTTAACGAAAACGATGTGTGGGCATATGTTGTTGGAAACAAGGCTCGTATCGGCGTGACTGACTTTGTCCAAAAAAGCCTGTCAGATATCATGTTTTTCACGCCTCCCGCAATAGGAAACCAAATGGAACAGTTTGAAGATGCAGGCAATATTGAATCAGCCAAGGCGGTGTTTGAAATCATTTCGCCTGTGAGCGGAACAATCCTTGCGATCAATGAAAAATTGATGGAAGCTCCTGAACTGATCAATCAAAACCCGTATGAGCAGGGTTGGATTGCTGAAATGGAACTGTCTGACTTTGAAAACGATAAGGAATTGCTCCATACATTTGACGGATACTTCGAAGTACTGAAACGAAAGGTGGATGAATTTCATGTCAAACATTAAAGTAATTGCCTGCAGCGGAATCGGCAAAGCTATGGGTCTTATGGCACGGGAAGCTGCTCTGCAGGTAACAGGCAAAATATCTCCGGACACGACCGAGACGGTTTGTCTGGCATATGTTGTATCCGGGGATGAGGAGGGCGCGAAAAAAGTTGAGGGGTGTACCTGCATTACAATAGATGGCTGCCCTGCGATGTGTGCGGCCAAAAGTGTCGAACACGCCGGCGGGATAGTCAAGGCGAAATACCGGGTGATCGATGAAATGCGCAATCATAAAGGTGTGGATGCCGGTACAGGAACTGCATTAACAGAGGACGGCTGGAAAATTGTTGATGAACTTGCCGGCAAGATCTCTGAAAAGGCGGCAGAACTTACAAAGGAGGGCCAGAGTAATGGATGAAAAACAAGTAGGGGTACTCTCCTGCAGCGGTGAGGAGTGCCTGGGCGGAACGATAGCCAGACTCGCAACACGAAAGGTTATGGAAGTGCTGCGCCCGGATAATGTCGTTACACTGTGCCTTCCGCTTTACATTGCCGGCGGAGATGAGGAACGTGATTTTGCCAAAGAGTATCCCGTTATTGCGGTGGATGCCTGTGATAAGTGCTGCGCAAAAAGAGCCACCATTAAATACAGCGGTGCGGTGAAAGATTCACTTGTCCTATCTGATATTTTGGGAGAAGATGCTGTTCTTTCAAAAATAGTTTCAGCAAGGGACTTGAAGGAAGAACACTACAAAATGGTAGATAAGGCAGCAGAAGAAATCTGTAAGAAGGTAGATAAAATATTAACTGACTAAAATCAGACATGACAGCTTGATCTGGGAGCCAATGCACAATGAACTTTGAATAGTTCAGCATGCATTGGCTCTTTTTCGTTTTTTACTTCATTAATTATTTTGGGGTAGTGTGTAACTTTGTCACAGAAAAGCCATCCAGAAAGATGTATGTTGATGTGGTTATCAACGGAATGGGTAGTTGAAAGATGGAATATGCGTGTAATACATACCACATCAGTGTATGTATGCAAAGCGATTTTTGGCAGATTTGATAGAACCAAAAGGAGGAAATATGCAAAAAACAATCGTCAAAAGATACACCAAAGAAAGCGCAAAGTGCAGCAATCTTAGCTGCGGCAGCAACCTTGGGTTTATGGATATCGAACTGGGAGAGAGTGTTCTGGATCTTGGCTGCGGCCGTGGTAACGAAACAATCGAGGCTGCCCGACTTGCCGGAAAGAACGGGAAGGCTGTCGGTCTGGATATCACACCATCCATGATCATACAAGCCAGATCTCAGGCGCATTTTGCCGGTATCAGTAATATTGATTTTGTCCATGGTGACATTGAAAACCTCCCGTTTGATGATATGGCTTTTCATGCGGTCATGAGTAATTGTGTAATGAATCACGCCCGCAGTAAAAAAACAGCTTACAAAGAAATCCACAGGATCTTAAAACCTGGCGGCCGTTTTGTTATTTCAGATGCTGTCACCAAAGAACCCCTGCCGGATTCTGTCAAAAATGACCCGCAGGCGTGGGCGGACTGTTTTGGCGGAGCTATTACGGAGAAGGAATACATGGATAGTATTCAGGCGGCCGGTTTCGAAACAGTTACCATTCTTCATCGCAGGGAGTATTTGAAAAACGGATATGATTTCATCAGTCTGACAATTCTTGCACGCAAATGAAAGCCAAGACATCCGTTTGGTGTTTTCCCACAGCGAACGGATCTTGATATAGATATTTTAGTTTTGACAGGAGGTGAGATTTTGAAAAAAGTAACAAAAAGAGCTGGAGTTACATGCTGCAGCGCAT
>Ga0209429_10001659_pt1 | contig 13546 bp, 15 predicted proteins | sample BarGraNGADG00212_3_FD_184493 | JGI IMG/M metagenome (GOLD analysis project Ga0209429, IMG submission 184493) | Arctic peat soil microbial communities from Barrow, Alaska - Barrow Graham LP Ref core NGADG0004-212 (SPAdes) (version 2) | ecosystem: Environmental > Terrestrial > Soil > Wetlands >... | reverse complement strand
ACAACGACACCAAGTCTGGCACCGACGGCGACACGAATGCCGAAACTATCGCCGATGATGAGATGGAACAGGGCGACTGACCCAGTTTCAATAGACTTTGCGGGTGCCCACTCCCCGTCACGTTGAACTTCGCACCGCCCGGCGACTTGTCGTCAAGGTCGGTTCCAGCTCGCTGACCACCGCCGGCGGTGCCCTCGATGTTGACCGGCTCGGTGCGCTCGTCGACGTGATCGCAGCACGCTTTCTCCAGGGCACCCGGATCGTGCTCGTCTCCTCCGGCGCCATTGCGGCCGGCCTGGCTCCGCTGGGTCTGCCCCGTCGCCCGCGCGACCTCGCCACCCAGCAGGCAGCCGCCAGCGTCGGTCAGGGGGCCCTGGTTGCGGCATACAGCCTTGCGTTCGGAGTGCACGACCTCACTGTCGGGCAGGTCCTGCTGACGTCCGACGATGTCACCCGCCGCTCGCACTACGCGAACGCCCGGCGCACCTTCAACAGGCTGCTCGACCTCGGCGTCGTCCCTGTGGTCAACGAGAACGACACCGTCGGCACGCATGAGATCCGGTTCGGAGACAACGACCGCCTCGCGGCGCTGGTTGCCCACATCGTGCACGCGGACGCGCTGGTCCTGCTCTCAGACGTCGATGCGCTGTATGACGGGCCGCCTTCCAGGGCGGGCACCTCGCGAATCCCGTTGGTGCGCGGGCCTGCTGACCTCAAGAACATCAAGATCCGTGGCTCCGGTTCTGGCCGGGGCATCGGCACCGGGGGGATGACCACCAAGATCGAGGCTGCAGCCATTGCCACCTCGGGGGGCATCACCACCATGCTGACCTCCACGGCGCAGGCCGCCGAGGCCATGGCAGGGCAGGACGTCGGCACGATCTTCGCCCCCACCGGCTCCCGAAGAGCGAGTCGCCTCCTCTGGCTGGCTCACGCCACGACTGCCCGCGGCCGGCTGATACTCGACGAGGGAGCGGTGGCAGCCGTCGTCGACCGACGGAAGTCGTTGCTGCCGGCCGGGATCACTCGAGTGGAGGGCCGCTTCTCCGACGGGGATCCTGTCGACCTGTGCGACCCCGCCGGTCACGGAATTGCCCGAGGCGTCGTCAACTATGACTCCGCCGAGCTTCCGGGGCTGCTCGGACGCAGTACGCACGACCTGGCCCGCGAGCTCGGACCAGCATACGAGCGTGAAGTTGTGCATCGTGACGACCTCGTCCTGCTCTGATGGCGGATTAGGCTGGTCCCATGGCTGACTCGATCGATCCCGAGATCACTGCGCATGTCGCCGACCTGGCCGGCGCGGCCCGCCAGGCCTCGCGGCGGCTCGCCCTGTTGTCGCGGGCCGACAAGGATGCGGCCCTGCGGGCGATGGCTGATGCCCTGGACTCGGCGTCGGCAGAGATCATCGCGGCCAATGACCAGGACATCGCGCTGGGACGCGCGAAAGGTCTGGCCGAGGGCCTGCTCGATCGCCTGCGGCTGGATCAGGCCCGGGTCAGGGCCGTTGCGGAGGCACTGCGCGACATAGCCGGGCTGCCGGACCCGGTTGGTGAGGTCGTGCGCGGGTCGACCCTGGCCAACGGACTGCAGATTCGGCAGGTGCGGGTGCCGATGGGTGTCGTCGGCATGATCTACGAGGCCCGCCCCAACGTGACGGTTGACGCGGCAGGACTGGCGCTCAAGAGCGGAAACGCCGTCGTGCTGCGGGGAGGCTCCGCGGCCAGTGAGAGCAATCGTGTCCTGGTGGGAGTGCTGCGTGCGACGCTGGAGAGTCAGGGGCTGCCGGCCGGGGCGATCTCGCTGCTTGACGAGGGTGGGCGCGATGCGGTCCGGGCGCTGATGACGGCACGCGGCCTGGTGGACGTCCTGATCCCCAGAGGAGGGGCAGACCTGATCCAGACGGTAGTGCGTGAGTCGACCGTGCCTGTCATCGAGACGGGCGTCGGGAACTGCCACGTCTACGTTGATGCTGCTGCCGATCTCGAGAAGGCGCTGGCCATCGTGGTCAACTCCAAGACCCATCGGGTGAGTGTCTGCAACGCCGCCGAGTCGCTGCTTGTTCATCGCAGCATCGCCTCCACCTTCCTGCCCGCAGTCTTGGCGGAGCTGGGGTCGGCGGGGGTCAACGTCCACGGTGACGCCGAGATGGAGCTGCTCGCAAAAGAAGCCGGTGCGGCATACAGCCTGGCCACCGACGAGGATTTCGCCCGCGAGTACCTCTCACTGGACATCAGCGCGCGGATCGTCGACTCGCTCGACGAGGCGCTGGCGCATGTGCAGCGTTACAGCACCGGTCACACCGAGGCGATCGTCACCGAGGATCGCGGCGCTGCCCGTCGCTGGGTCGCAGAGGTTGACGCTGCGGCTGTGATGGTCAACGCCTCTACGCGGTTCACCGACGGCGGGGAGTTCGGGTTCGGCGCCGAGATCGGCATCTCCACCCAGAAGCTGCACGCCCGAGGCCCGATGGGTCTCTCAGAGCTGACCACGACCAAGTGGATTGTCGAGGGTGACGGTCAGATCCGTCACTGAAGCAGATCCGTCAGAGAACCGGATTCTTCACCGAACCCCAGGCCCGGCGCACCGGCTAGGCTGTTCCCATGTCGTTCATGCCAACAGCTGCCACGCTGGCCACCGCAGGGATCGTGAAGCTGCGCGAGCTGCCGATGTCCCCATATGCCTACTGGGCCATTTCCTTTGCATCCTTCCTGGTGCTCCTGGGGGTGCTGTGGTCCTTCCGCCATACTGCGGCAAAGTACGACACGCCAGTCAGGGTCCGCCACGATGACTCGGGTGATCCGCACGGCTCGCGCGGGGCAACTGATCCGGGAGCGCACCACTGACCAGGCGCATCGGTGTCATGGGCGGGACCTTCGATCCCATCCATCACGGTCACCTCGTGGCTGGCGCTGAGGTCCAGGCGCTCTTCGACCTCGATGAGGTCCTCTTCGTGCCGACCGGACAGCCGTGGCAGAAGGACGCGGCCATGGTGTCCCCAGCCGAGCACCGATACCTCATGACAGTGATTGCGACGGCTTCGAACCCGGGTTTCAACGTCAGCCGGGTCGATCTCGACCGGCCCGGCCCGACCCACACCATCGACACCTTGCGTGACCTGCGAGCCCAGATCCCGGACGCGGAGCTGTTCTTTATCACCGGTGCCGATGCGCTGGCCCAGATTCTGTCGTGGAAGGACATCGACGAGCTGTGGGATCTTGCCCACTTCATCGGGGTGACCCGGCCAGGGCATGTCCTGAGCGACTATGGGCTGCCCGAGGACAGGGTGACCCTGCAGGTGGTCCCGGCTCTGGCGATCAGCTCCACCGACTGCCGCGCCCGCGTCATGGCCGGCGAACCGGTCTGGTACCTCGTGCCCGACGGTGTCGTGCAGTACATCGCCAAGCATCGGCTGTATCGGCCAGATCCGGCCGTAAAGCCTGCTCGCACGCACTGACTCACATCCACTGACTCACATCCCGCTGAACAGCACACCGTCGCATTGAACAGCACAACCAACAGGAGGACCGCGTGGCCGCCACGCAACGTGCCATTGATCTCGCCAAGGCTGTCGCCGCAGCTGCCGAGGACAAGCTGGCCAGCAAGATCGTCGCCATTGACGTCAGTGAGCAGCTCGCGCTCACCGACGTCTTCGTACTGGCCTCCGCCCCGAACGACCGGCAGGTCAGTGCGATCGTCGACGGCGTCGAGGACAAGCTTCGTGAGATGGGCGTCAAACCGGTTCGCCGCGAGGGCGAGCGCGACGGCCGATGGGTCCTGATCGACTTCGGGGACCTCGTAGTGCACGTCCAGCATGAGGAGGAGCGGGCCTACTACCAGCTGGAGCGGCTGTGGAAGGACTGCCCCGCCATCGACCTGACCGCCTGACATGGTGGCCAGGGAGGGCGGCCGGTCCCTGATCGTCTGGCGTCACGGCGAGACGGACCACAACGCCAGCGGCATCTGGCAGGGCCAGCTGGACACCGCGTTGTCCGACAAGGGTCGAGAGCAGGCGCTGACCGCCGCTGCCGCGCTCGCGGCATACAAGCCGTCGGTGATCGTCAGTAGCGACCTCCAGCGCGCCGCTGTCACCGCACGCTCGCTGGCATCGCTGGTGGATGTGCAGGTGCGGTATGACGAGCGGCTGCGTGAGATCCACGCCGGTCTGTGGCAGGGAATGACCGCAGGAGACGTGGCTGAGCAGTTTCCCGTCGAACAGGCGGCGCTCCTGGCAGGCGAAGACATTCAGCGAGGAGTTCACGGGGAGAGTCTGGGGCAGGTCGCCGAGCGCGCCAGGGCGGCGGTCGACGAGCTGTTGGCGGAGCTGGCACCGGGGGAGTGCGCCGTGATCGTCACGCACGGTGTCGCCGGTCGCACGGTCGTCGCGTCGCTGGTTGGACTGGACCAGCACCTGGCCTGGCAGTCGCTCGGTGGACTGCACAACTGCCATTGGGCAGAGCTGCGCGAATACCGCGGAGGCTGGCGGATCGTGGCATGGAACGTCGGGACGAATCCTGTGTGAGTACCCCGATTTGGTGAATGACGGGGGGTGCCCGATAAACTCACCCGGTCCCCCTCCAAGGGGCACCAACACGAGCAATCGTGCGGGGCTGTGGCGCAGCTGGTAGCGCACCTGCATGGCATGCAGGGGGTCAGGGGTTCGAGTCCCCTCAGCTCCACCAGATACGACGAAGGGCGCCTGACCACTGGTCAGGCGCCCTTCGTGATGCCGGCGCGCGGTCGGCCGGTCAGTCGGAGCGCGTGAGTGCAGCGCCGACCTGGTCGGCCAGCAGAACCGCCACTCCGAGCTGTTCGACCGATGGGCGGACGACGCGCGTCGCAGCCGTGAGCACGAACTGACCGTGATAGGCACCGCCTTGTCGAACGATCAGCCCGATCGGCTCATCGACGGGTAGGCCGTCACGATCGACGTTGACGCGGTGGCCCCTGCTGATGACGTTGCCATCGTGATCGAGACTGGCGGTCTTTGGGTCTGGAGCATCGCCCGGGACGAAGTGGCAGTCGTCGATGTCCAGGACGTCGACGATCTGATGGGCAACGTGGTCGATGAGGGCGTCCGGCGACGGCTGGGGATCGGCGATGATCTTCGAGGTTCCCAGCACTCCGTCGAGGTAGCCCGCCCGACGACTCGAGCGTGCTTGCTGGCGATGTCCCCACAGAGCAATCTCGGTGACGCCGACCCCGACCAGGACGAGCAGGACGGTGACTTCGATGTCCTCGGAGCTCTTGATGGTGAGCTGCCCGAACGGCTGGGTCAGGAAGACGTCGAACCACACGCCGGACGACAGCGCTGCAACGAACCCGGCGACCCGGTCCCCGGTGGCAGCGGCCGCGACGACGATCAGGACCAGCACCAGGGCGGAGGTCGCAGCGGTGACGCTCTCCCGGAAGACCGAGAGCCCGGCACAGAACAGCAATGGTGCGATGGCCGCGGCCGCGATGAGGGCCGACCGGTGCCGGCTCATCCACTCTGTTTTCACGTGACCATCCAATCACTGCGCGACCCAAAGATCGGGATGACGCAAGTCGTGTGTGCTGCGGCCCGTTCTCGAGCGTTGCGTGTCAGCCGGCGCTGCGGACTGCGGCGGCGACCTTGTCGAAGCGGCGTTTGTCCAGGACCGCTCCCTCGCGGCGGACTCCCGCGGGGTCTACTCGCAGTACCCGGTCGACCCGGACCGCGCTGGCCCGGCCGAGCTTGTCCCAGGGGCCGGGCCCGATCTGCGTCCACTGGCTACGGGGCTGGGGGTGCGCGGCGGGGTCGCTTCGGTGGTCCTTGCTGGTCAGTGGCAGGGCCAGCAGCCAGGGCCCGTCGTGTCCGATCACCAGCACAGGGCGGTCCTTGCCCTGACGGTGGTCCTCCTCGAAAGGCCCCCAGGTCCAGACGATCTCTCCGGGGTCGGCCATTTTGCCGTTTCCCGGGTTGGGCTTGTAACTGATGGTGGGGGTCCCCCGGAAGTCGCCAGGGTCTGACCTTCTCGAGGGGCGGCGGCCGGGGCGGCCGAGAACTCGTCGAATGATGCGTGCGAGCTGTGCCCTCGTTCGGCGACAGTGTCTGTGACCGCGAGAATCACGGCGGCGACACGCAGGCCGTGCATGCCTATGCCAGGGAGGATCTCGACTACTGGGAGTCCGTCCTGGAGCGCACCCTCCCGGGCGGTGTGTTCGGCGAGAACCTCACCACGACCGGGCTTGACGTCAACGGTGCAGTGATCGGCGAGCGGTGGCGGATCGGGGACGAGCTGGAGCTGGCGGTGACCGTCCCGCGAATACCGTGTGGCACGTTCCGCGGCTGGATCGCCGAACGCGGCTGGTTGCGGACGTTCGCGCGTGCGGCCATGCCCGGCACCTACCTGAGCGTGGTCACCCCCGGGCAGGTTCGGGCCGGCGACCCGATCACCATCGTCCATCGCCCGACACACGGGGTCTCTGTCGCTGCGGTCTTCCGGGCGCTCACCCTTGAGCCGAGCTGCTGCCGTCGATCCTGGTCGCCGACGAGCTCGAGGAGGAGACCAGGGCGATGGCGCGCGCTGGGAAGACTTTCGGGCTGGACTGACGGCGCAACGCCATGGTCGCGCCCGGCGGTGGTTGGTCCTCGCAGCTGACCAGCAGGTAGACCGCCAACAGGGCCAGCCACACGTCCATGGCGTGCGGGTCCGCGACCGGGACAGCGACGTCGAGTCCAGCAGCTTGGCCAGGTCATGTCCCTGCGCCGCCATGGTCGGGATCACTCCCACCCAGTCGCACCACGCCGGTCCCAGGGTGACCCAGTTCCAGTCCAGCACGTATGCGCGGTCGCTCGTCTCGCCTGCGCCGCGTCCGATGAGCAGGTTGTCAGGTCGCAGGTCGCAGTGGATGAGGTGGTCTCCGACCCGCAGCGCCTCGGTGTCGGCGGCCAGGGCCACCACCTCGTCGATCCGGGCGGGGAGCCACGGTGGGAGGAGGTCCGGCGAACGGGGCATGGTGAGCCCGTCCTTGATGGCCGCTCGCAGCCCATGGTCCTCGAGCAGGTCGTCAGCCACCTGCCCAGGTGACAAGCTCGCCAGCGCGGCGCCGGGCACTTCCGCGACCCTTTCGCACGCAGAACGGACCAGTGCGATCTCGTCCTCGGTCCACGGCAACCCGGGAAGGTGTCCTTCGACCCAATCCAGCGCCAGCACCTGACCGCCGTCGCTGGACGCGTCGGTCCCGATCATGGCCACCGCGGGGATCTGGTCGCCCAACGCCTCGAGCACTTGCGCCTCCCTGCGCAGGGACAGGACGGGAAAGGGGGACTCGGGTCCGGTCGCCTTGAGGAACCCCTCGCGACCGTCGCGGAGCAGGACGCCACCGGCATACGCATTCGTGAACCCGGAGGTGACCGGCGGTGCGGCCCGGACGACAGGGGAGCCCAGCGCCTTGTCGGCGGCCGCGCGGACGGAGGGGGACAGGTCCTCGTAGCGGATGCGCTCCGAGGTGGCGTGGTAGTCGACCCCTGAAGTGTGCTGGGAGGTCGGCGGGGTCATCAGCCCAGAGGGGTCCATACGCCACAGTCTGCCGTGAGGCCCCCGGTGTGATTTTGGCTGCGCGTTCACAACTGGGACCATTGGGCAGTGATTCTGCAGAGACCGAGGTGTTCCCGTCGGGCCGAGTGGCGGCATACCTGATGGACGTCGCCCACGAGGGGCAGTCCCTGGCGGCGGCGCTCAACCACTGGACCCCGAACATGGCCAATTGCCCTGGGGGCGTACCTGGGCAGCGTCGTCCTGCAGGCGGGTTACCGCTACGAGTGGCCCTCGCGAGTGGGTGTGTTGCTTGCCCACGCGGGTCTGGGCATTGCCGCGATCTCGGTGCTCGTCAGCCGACCCCAGAGAGGCGCTGCCTGGGATGACCAACGCCAAAGCACCTTCGCCGGACGTGGTCGACGCTGACGCCGATGTCGTGGTCACGCAGGGCCTTCGTGGCACCCGGGCATTGCTGGCAGTGGCAGGCCTGTTCGCGGTGAACGGCGTCTTGATCGGCGGGTTCGGCGCGACACTGCCGGCGATGCGTGAGCGGTTGGGCGTCGGTGCCGGTGGCCTTGCGGTCCTGCTGGTCTCCCTCTCGACGGCGGCCGTGCTGTCCATGCAGATCGGTGGGCGGCTGGCCGACAGCCGTGGCGCACGCAACGTGGCACTGCCGGCTTGCGCCCTGCTGATCGCCGGCATCGCATCGCTGGCGTTCGCCCCCACCCTGCCGTTTGCCTGTGCGGCCGCGGCGTTGGCGGGCCTGGGCAACGGGGCCATGGACGTCTCGATGAACGCCCTCGGTGTCCGCGTCGAACAGGCTCGAGTGAAGCCGGTCATGAGCAGGCTGCACGCCTGTTTCAGCATCGGCACCCTGGCAGGGGCCGCGGCCGTGGTCCTGATCGCCCGGCTTGTTGGTGACGGCGGCGGGCTGGTCACCACCGCGCTCGCCACGCTCAGCGCGCTGTCCGTGGTTGCCTGGATGGCGATCTCGCCTGGGGTTCCGTCGACGGCGCCGGTCATCGCAGTCAGAAGGTCCGCCGGCGGGCCACGCCTCCCGGCAGGCGCGTTGTTGCTCGGCGCGATGGCTTTCAGCTTCGGTCTGGCAGAGGGCACCGCAATGGACTGGTCATCGGTCCAGGTGACCGACGTGGCCCGGGTCGAGCCGTCGACGGGGGCGTTGGGGCTGGTTGCTGTCAGCGCGTTCATGGTCCTGATCAGGCTGTTCGGTGACCGGGCAGTGGCCGCGTTCGGTCGCGCCAACGTGGTGCGCTTCGGTGGGCTGGTGGCGGCCGCCGGATATCTCGTGGCGATCCTCGGTCAGCCGCTGCCGGTCCTGCTGGCGGGCTGGGCTCTGGTCGGTCTCGGAGTCGGCATGATCGCTCCGCAGGTCTACGCGGCCGCAGGTCACGCGGGCGGCGGGCGGATGCTCGCAGTCGTCGTGACGTTCGGATACGGTGCCTTCCTCATCGGCCCGGCGATCATCGGCGCACTGGTCGGGCAGGTCGGCATTCGCCACGCCATGGCATTGCCCCTGGCCCTGAGCGTGGTTCTGGTGGCCCTTTCCCGGGTGCTGTCGCGCACGGAGTCGGTCAGCGAGCAGCCGAGCGTGCCGTGACGACTGGGCTGACGCCGGGCTGACGCCGGGCTGACGCCGGGCTGAACCAGGGCGGGGCCTGTCCGTGCCCGTGTCATGGTCTTGGTCGTGGGAGGATGGGAAGGCCCGCGTTCAGGGCGTCCCTTGTTGTCGAGAATCCTGAGGTAGCTCGCCCGTGTCACCCATGGCCCGTACCGCCCTTGAGCCGCACGCGACACCGCCCGACCTCATCCGCAACTTCTGCATCATCGCCCACATCGACCACGGCAAGTCGACCCTGGCTGACCGGATGCTGCAGATCACCGGGGTCGTGGACCCCCGCGCTATGCGCGCGCAGTACCTCGACCGGATGGACATCGAGCGCGAGCGTGGCATCACCATCAAGTCCCAGGCGGTGCGGATGCCGTGGGAGGTCGACGACGTCACCTACTGCCTGAACATGATCGACACCCCGGGCCATGTTGACTTCACCTACGAGGTATCGCGATCGCTGGCTGCTTGCGAGGGCGCTGTCCTGCTTGTGGACGCAGCGCAGGGCATCGAGGCCCAGACGCTGGCGAACCTCTATCTGGCCATGGAGAACGACCTCACGATCATCCCGGTCCTGAACAAGATCGACCTGCCTGCTGCCCAGCCCGAGAAGTATGCCGAGGAGCTCGCGAAGCTGATCGGCTGCCAGCCAGAGGACTGTCTCAAGGTGTCGGGCAAGTCGGGGATCGGCGTCGAACCGTTGCTGAACCAGATTGTCCGCGACCTGCCGGCGCCTGTGGGCGACCCCAACGCTCCAGCAAGGGCGATGATCTTCGACTCCGTGTATGACACGTACCGCGGTGTGGTGACCTACGTGCGCGTGGTGGATGGCAATCTCAACCCGCGCGAGCGGATCCTGATGATGTCGACCAAGGCGACCCACGAGCTGCTCGAGATCGGTGTCATCTCTCCCGAGCCGGTGGTCTGCAAGGGGCTGGGCGTTGGTGAGGTGGGCTACCTCATCACCGGGGTGAAGGATGTGCGGCAGTCCCGGGTAGGTGACACGGTCACCAACGCGTCCAAGCCGGCGACTAAGGATCTCGGTGGTTACAGCGACCCCAAGCCGATGGTGTTCTCCGGTCTCTATCCCATCGACGGTTCGGACTACCCGGACCTGCGCGATGCCCTGGACCGGCTCAAGCTCAACGATGCAGCCCTCATCTACGAGCCCGAGACCTCGGTCGCTCTCGGTTTCGGCTTCCGGGTCGGCTTCCTGGGCATGCTGCACCTGGAGATCGTGCGGGAGCGGCTCGAGCGGGAGTTCGACCTTGACCTGATCTCGACGCTGCCCAACGTGGTCTACGAGGTCTACCTGGACGACGGCAAGGTCATCACGGTGACCAACCCGAGTGAGTTTCCCAGCGGCAAGGTCGGCGAGATCAAGGAGCCCGTCGTTCGCGCGACGATCCTGGCACCGAGCGAGTTCATCGGCGCTGTCATGGAGCTGTGCCAGGCCCGACGCGGCACCCTGCTGGGGATGGACTACCTCTCCGAGGATCGCGTCGAGATGCGCTACACGCTGCCTCTGGCCGAGATCGTGTTCGACTTCTTCGACGCGCTGAAGTCCAAGACGCGTGGCTATGCCTCGCTCGACTATGAGCCCGCCGGTGACCAGGTTGCAGACCTCGTCAAGGTCGACATACTCCTGCAGGGAGAGGCTGTTGATGCCTTCAGCTCGATCGTCCACAAGGACAAGGCGTACGCCTACGGCCTCATGATGGTGTCCAAGCTGCGCGAGCTGATTCCACGCCAGAACTTCGAGGTGCCGATCCAGGCTGCCATCGGTGCTCGCATCATCGCCCGCGAGACCATCCGCGCCATGCGCAAAGACGTCCTCGCCAAGTGCTACGGCGGTGACATCTCACGGAAGCGCAAGCTGCTGGAGAAGCAGAAGGTGGGCAAGAAGCGGATGAAGATGGTGGGCCGGGTCGAGGTTCCCCAGGAGGCGTTCATCGCAGCCCTGTCCAACGACGCAGCGTCCGGTGGGGACCGGACCAAGAAGTAGTCCCGGCCATGGAAGGCTCGGTCGTGGAGGGTCGGCTGGCTGAGCCGTTCCAGAGCCGGACGGTCTCTTTCGTACGGCGTGACAACCGGCTCCGACCCCGGCTGCAACGAACGTGGGACGAGCACCATGAGACGTGGGTGTTAAACGTGCCCAGACGGCAGGCCTCCATGTCGGTGGCTCCGGGTTACCTTCTTGACGCGGTGCGTGACTTCGGCCGGGTGGCTCCGCTAGTGGTGGAGGTCGGCTCGGGCACCGGCGATGCCGTCGTCCAGGGCGCCCAGGCGAGTCCCGGCACCAACTTCCTCGCGGTTGAGGTCTATCGCCCTGGGATGGCGGCGACGATTGCCAAGATCATCCGCCACGACCTGACCAACGTCCGGCTGGTGCAGGCCGATGCCGTGCAGGTGTTGGAGCACATGCTGGGGGCGGGGAGCGTGGCCGAGCTCTGGGTCTTCTTCGCAGACCCGTGGCACAAGAATCGTCATCACAAGCGGCGGCTGGTCAATCCGAAGTTCGCGGGGCTCGCCGCTTCCCGCCTCGCGTTGGGTGGGACGTTGCGGCTGGCGACCGACTGGGCGGACTATGCCAGGCAGATGCGCGACGTTCTCGCCGGGTGTGGCTCGCTGACCAATCCGCATGTCGGAACGGGTTTTGCCCCCAGGTTCGAGGGGCGGGTGATGACCCGGTTCGAGCAGAAGGCGCTGGCGTTGGGCAGCACCATCTACGACCTCGAGCTCCGTCGGACCTAGTCAGAACGGCGAAGACGGCGTCGTCGGGGGTCAGCACTGTGGTGGGCCGCTGAAACCAGCCGGTAGATCGGCGGGCTTTCCTGTCGGGCCCTTCAGTTGCCACCTGTGTTGTGGCGGTGGTTGAAGTGGCGGTCGGGGTGGTCGTAGAGGTAGGGATAGGTCGTCACTTTCCGCCCCGTGGCGGTGGTCCAGGTCAGTGTTCCGTCAGCTGACTGGTCACTGTCCCAGAAGCCGGCAGTCTTGAGGTTGTGGTGGCCTCGGTGCAGTGCGGCGAGGTTGGTTTCGGCGGTTGGTCCACCGGAACGGTCGGGTTGCCATTCGATGCTGTGGTCGAGGTCGCAGCGTTCGGCGGGGATCTCACAACCGGGCGCGCGGCAGGTCCCGTCGCGAGTCCTGATCTGCTCGGCCATTCCTGCCGGCACCCGGTAGGTGGCGGCGGAGACTTCGATGGCACGCCCGGTCAGCGGGTCGGTGACGACGCGTTTCCAGATTGAGCCGGCCGCCAGCGCCAGCTGTCGGGCCTGCTGGCCGCTGATCGCGCCCCAGCCCGGGATCTGGCCGATGCCCTGGGCCAGGCCCAGCGTGGTCGGTAACGACACGATGAGCTGGACGTGGGCTGGGGGTGGTTCGTCGAGCTGGCTGAAGGTCGGGTCGGTCGGGATCCACCCGCGGAGCAGGAGATCGGTGGCGACGTCGGCCCGGAGCTGGTCCAGGGTGCGGGGGCTGCCGCTCTTGCGCAGGCGCCTGGCGATGGTGTCGACTCTGCCCTGGGCAGCGGAGATCCGGGGCCCGTCGCCGGTGATCAACATCAGGCCCGTGCCATCGCGCTGGGGTTCAGCCGTGACGCGGCGCTCCTTGACTGCCTCCTGGTAGGTGCGTTCGGCTTCACCAACCAACCCGTGGTGCAACACGAGCTGTTGATGCAGACGCGCACGGAACGTCGCCTGCGACAGCGGTGCCAACCCGGTCAGGGGTGCGCCGTCGGGGCCTGTCTGTGGGCGCAGAACCCGGGTCGCAATCGCCGCCGCGGTGAACGCGTCCAGGTGCGCGGTGGCCTCGGCCAACGCGATCGCCCGGGTCAGCGTGACCCGCCCGAGTCTCATTGCCTCACGAACTGGCCCGACCCGCTCCGGTTCACATGCGGCCAGCCACACCCGGCGTTGACATTGGGTGATGGGCAGACCCGTCGCGACCTGGATCTCACGCGCAGCCGCGGAACGGCAGTGGCGGAAGAAGAGCTGCCACCCCCGCGTGGTCGGGGCCTCCGGAGCCAGATGAACCCAGTCCGTCTCGAACCTGCGGACCATCGTCGACGTCGCTTCCAAGGAAACCGACTCGGCCCACGCTTTCACTGCCTCAGCCGCTTCGACCACGACCAACGCCTGCTCGCTGTTGACCCCTGAGAACCCACCCGGGCGAGCCGCATCCAACACCAAAGCCAGCTGGCTCATCACATCAGGGGCTGTGACGTGAGGGGCTGTGACGTGAGGGGCTGTGACGTTAGAGGTGGCCACAACACCCGCCGTACCTGCCATGGCGGTCACCTCCTCAGATCAAAACGAATTCGAACAAGTGTACTGGGTATCCGCTTAAGTAAAGTCGTCTGGTTCTGATTGCTTGATGAGGTCTTTCAGGGGGTGCGGGTCGGTGCCGACTGACTGTT
>Ga0209429_10001657_pt1 | contig 13574 bp, 10 predicted proteins | sample BarGraNGADG00212_3_FD_184493 | JGI IMG/M metagenome (GOLD analysis project Ga0209429, IMG submission 184493) | Arctic peat soil microbial communities from Barrow, Alaska - Barrow Graham LP Ref core NGADG0004-212 (SPAdes) (version 2) | ecosystem: Environmental > Terrestrial > Soil > Wetlands >... | reverse complement strand
CCTGCTCCGGAAAGTGGCCGGACTGCCGGCGTCTGCCATCTATGAGGACTCCTCTTTGTACTCGGAATTCAAGGGTGCTATGACGGAAAACTATGTCCTTGAAGAACTTCTGCATCTGCATGGGGATATCCCGCGATACTGGAAGTCGGCAAATACGGCAGAGGTTGATTTTGTGGTTCAACTCGAAGAAGGGATCATTCCCGTTGAGGTGAAGGCCTCGACGAACCTCAAGTCGCGCAGCCTGAGAATCTACAGAGAACAATACAAGCCGGCGCTCTCCATACGAACATCCCTTGGCAATTTGCGCATGGATGACGGCCTGCTGAATCTTCCTCTCTATATGCTTTGGACGATGGAAAAGATCATAAGGAAAACCAAGTGAATGTAAGAGGACTGGGTCTATCTATTCACTTTTGACCTTCCAATGCAGGATTACGCTGGATCTGGAAAACCATGACGTATGGCGTCGAGTGATCATTCCTGCGAATATCGACTTCCGGAAACTGCATTATGTCATACAGGACGCATTCGGCTTGTCGATTAAAAGAAAGTATAGTCCGATAAGCTTATTAAGTAATTGTCTGGATATTGCTTCCGTCCAGGTCCATCCTGTAAAGATGATTGATTCCCTCGTCTATCACTAACACAAATTTGTCATCTTCGGTTGATTCCCACCCCTGATACATAATCGTATGTCCAAAAATGCCGTATTGAATGATGGGTGTGCTGCTTATGATGGAAAGCCCGGTTCCATCAGTACGAATCCTGCAAAGATGCCCATCGGCTGCATAATCAACAAAGTAGACCCAGTCTCCGCAAAGGTTGATATTCCCTATTTTGTGCTCTCTGAAATAATAGACATATATGTCTTTCTTGATTCCGCTACTCAGATTAATACAGCTTATTGTTCCTTCACCCGTTGCATACGACGCAAAAAATAGCCATCCGTCACGTATTTGAAGGTTTTCTGCATGTCCTTCGTAGAACACTTCTTTTTCGGTCTGATCAATCTTCTCGCGGTATATTTTGCTTTCACTGTCAATTACTTCATCAATAACTGAATAGTAAGTCCAAGACCCGTCTGAAGCGGAATCTTCAGAGCAGGATACGGCGTCCGCGGGGTTGTGATCAGTGTATTGTGCATCAATATGAAGATCGTCTCCATCCATATCCAAATCGCATATCATTTCAATAGTATCGGAATTGTCTCCGTTGTTATCACCGGAAATTCGCGCAAAAGTTACAGCAAATCGGATGTATAATCTCCCGCCGCTGATATATTCCAAATGCATTGGCTCTGCCATGCTTACATCCGGTTCTGTTTCGGATATAATTTCGGTATACTTTACAGTATCTCCAAGCAGCACAAGATTACTGCCGTCTCTTTCACAGCGCATGACGATGGACGTAGAACCGTCCGAATTCAGCTGCATTGTTTTCCCGACGAAATATACGTAATCACCACATTCAGCCAAACCAAGATCCCTGTTGGAACACTTTTCATTGGCTAAACCAGATAAACTATCATTCTCCCCGGTATTGGTACAGGCAAAAACGCATAAACACAACGACACGGTAAGCAGTACACCAGTTAAATTTTTTATTTTATCCTTCATAATACATCACCCTGCATAAATCAACTGTCACGCAGATATAAAATGATCCTTATCGGAATTCCTATCCACTTTCTATATACACCTACTTATTAAACATTGCAACATGACCGCTTATTATGAATTCACTTATCGCAACTCGATATGCAGTTCTTTGCCGAGGCCCTGAGCAACCTTAGCCAGAAAATCAAGGCTCGGATTGCATGAACCATTCTCAAAACGACTGATGTTGGATTTCTGTGTACCAATTCTTTGCGCGAGCTCTTCCTGCGTTATGTGCTGCTCTTTGCGTGCCTTTAGCAGCAGCGCAATTGCTTCATATCGGGGGCGGAGCTTCTCGTATTCGAGCTGAGTCGCAGGATCTTCAAGAAGAATTTTCTTAACGTTATCATGTCTCATCGGAATGGCTCCTTTCATAATCTTGCTTATATTTCAATGCGCGATCCAGTTCAATCTGTGGTGTTTTCATTGTCTTTTTAACAAACGCACTTAGTAATACAATCGTTTCTTTAGAATAAGTAAAATAGAATATCCGCGAAATATCACCTGCAAATCGGATGCGTAATTCCCAAATTCCTTTATACCGGAAACCTTCGATTGAAGCGACATTAACCTCATTTGGGTTTGTACCATATTCCTCCAACAAATCAATTTCTCGAAGAGCCTTCGCTTTCATCTTTGGTGAAAGATTTATAAGGAAATCATAAACCGGAATCCTGCCATTATCTTTCTCATAATATTCGACAAACCATGGCATTATGTTCTCCTGTCTGCAGGTTCACCTGCAATAACGTTATCACGAATGATAACTTGCGTCAATGCATTTCCGGAAAAATACATCGAAAATACATCGGACTTAATGATGCTAATTGTTAACCATAATATGAATGAGTCAGTTCTTTGTATATTAGTACGACAAAATTACATCATCGATTAATTAATTACAATATGATATATACGCAATTGAAAAATTTCCAATCACGTGTCATTAATGCCGCCAATCAGGCGCACCGTTCATCACAATATTTTGACATCTATCTTTAATCATATGATATATACGAAAAATGAGATAATATAAGTGTTATGATTCTTATTGACCACATATAATTAATTAGCAAGTCAGCGGCGACACTCATGAGAAGCTCACGTCACAGATTGAGGCTTCCAAACAGAGGGTTACGTCATGAACAAGCCCGTCATGCTGCCCGCCAGTATCCCTGATTCAGCAAGCGGCGCGGAGAAGAAGATCTTCGAAGAGCTCAAGGCCCTGCCGATGGACTGCACGATTTTCCACTCGGTCGGCCTTGCGGAGCACAAGCATAATGCCTATGGTGAGATTGACTTCGTGATCCTGTCTGAGCGCGGTGTCCTCTGCCTCGAAGTGAAGGGCGGCGCGATTTCCACGCATGACGGCCGCTGGGAATACACCAATAACAAAGATCATACAACCATCAAGGATGAGAGTCCCTTCCAGCAGGCGACAAATAATATGTATTCCCTTCGTACTCATCTTCGCAAGGAGCTTCCCGCCAACACCGATCTCTACCACGTGCAGTACGCCTGCGCGGTCGCTTTTCCCGATATACCATATACGCAAAAGCAAATCGATTTTGACGGAAGCCTGATATATGACATCCGGAAAACGGACCTCGCCGCCTTCATCACTTGCTGCTACGACTATTGGACGCAGAAATTTCTTGTGCAAAACAGCCAGGCTGGCACGCATATGACCAAAGACGACCGCAACGCTTTTGCATCATTGATCCGTACAGATTTCGGCATATCGGTTAACCTTTCCCATCTGATCAGCGACACGGAAAATGAAATAATCCGACTGACGTCCGACCAGATGGACTATTTTGAGGCAGCCTCGGACAACCCGCGCATGCTTGTCACCGGGGGCGCAGGCACCGGCAAAACACTCCTCGGACTCGAACTGGCCAGAAAGGCGGCGCTTGCAGGGAAGCGGGTTCTTTTCCTGACATATAACAAAAATATCGCTGCCAAAATTGCAGCGGAATGCCGCCGCGACAAACAAACATGTGCGCTCATAACCGTGTCCAATTTCCACGAATACCTCAAGTCCTTTGTCGAAGAAGCACCCGATACCGACACGGATATCGATCACTATTATAAGCAGACACTTCCCTGTACCTTTATCGAAACCATATCCTCGGGCGGGAAGAGCCTTGCGCCATACGACCTCCTGATTATCGATGAAGGACAGGACCTCATCCGGCTCACATACTGCGAGTGCTTCGAGCTCCTTCTTCAGGGCGGTCTGGAAAAAGGAAACTGGTGCATCTTCCTCGACGCGAACCAAAACCTCTACAATCCAGTAGACCTGGAGGAAGGGCTCGAATACATAGAGTGCCTCAAGCCCTATCGCTACAAACTCATCACAAACTGCCGCAACACCCGCCAGATCTCCGACTACAACAAGACCATGACGCATATCGATGCAGCCAAAATCCTCAAAGCCGAGGGCATCGAAGTCGAGATCATCCGCTACCGGGAGCCACAGGACCTCAAAGCCCTCTTGCGCAAAACCATCCTCGCCCTGCACAGCCAGGGAATTCCCTATGGAGACATCACTATACTGACAAAGCACACCTACAGCAATTCCCCCCTCGCCAAGCTCAACCTCTTCGAATCCATCTGCTCCATGCAGCCCATCACAGAAACCTCCATCGTCAACCTTCAGGACACCAGCATCCACCACTGCACAATCTACAGCTTCAAAGGCCTCGACGCGAAAATCATATTTCTGATCGATCCGGAGGCTGGCGGGGATGATGCGGCCAGGTATTTGAACTATACGGGAATATCGAGGGCCCGGGCGGGGTTGTGGGTGTTTAGAGGTGGGTAAACATTTGATGCATTTGATGTAGATAATGCGCCGTGTTTATGTGACGATTTTGGGACACTGTGGTTAATATTATTAACATAGATTTATTGACCTTAAGATACTGAATACAATGAATCGAAATCGTTATAAAATGAACCTGCATCTAAGAATCGTTCTTTTTGCCAAAGGAGAAATAAATGACGGATAAAGCTCAAATTCAGCGCCAAGCATTTAATAATTACTTGCAGAATAAAAAAAAGCAGGATGGTTCGAATTATTCGGAAAATACAATCAAAGCCTATATTATGTCGTTGTCATCTGATCCGGCAAAATTAGTAGATGTATCGCTGGTGTCTTCAAATCTCTATGAAATAAATTCCAGTATATTATTCGCGCAAGAACGAGAAAAAATAATAAACGCTAAAAATTTCAAACAGATTCTTGAAAAAGCACGTAATCAGGCATTTAAGCAAGCTTTGGGGCACTATGGAGACTTCCTTCTCCAACAAGAGAATGGTCATGCTGTGCCTACTGATCAATTTGCCTGGACTAAATTTTATGAAGAAACGGCAAACAGAATTCTTGAATATCGCGAAAATCGTACCAAACTTCTGGAAATACTTCATGGGATATTAGGTCGACTGGAAATGAATGATTCTCTATATGAAAAAGGGAATATCCCGTTGACGGATATTTGCCCATTCACTGTCATTGGCCTATTTACTAAAAGTATAAAAATTGAAAATCGGATTAAGATAGCCACAGAATTAGCGAAAGAATTGAAAATTGATGTTCCCGTACCTACATCCTTTGACGGAATTCCCGTGCTTAATCCTCTAAAATCATGGTTTTTTGGATATTCAGATAAACGAGCTGAAGATGATATTGACAATTTATGGGAACTATTTGCTCAGGCAATAAAACTTGTTGACGTACATAATTATTTCGAAACGGATCATATTCAGGATTTTCAAGAAATATACAACAAAGTAGCGCAACAGTATTGTGTGAAATGGAATATTACGTGCGGCCTTTATTGGATAAATCCATGGGTGTTCATTCCATTGGATAGAAATACAAGAGAATATCTTCAGAATCAACTTCATATTGCTTTCGTGTATAGTAAACCGCCGATGAGTTCGGCATATATTGATTTGATTAGTACAATGCAAAACAATTTTCTTAATCAAGATTACCCAGTGCATAACTTCATAGAACTTTCGTACAATGCTTGGTTGGACGAAAAAGTGGATCCAATTATAGAAACAGGTTTATCACTGAAGGAGTATAAGGCAATGGATAAGAATATTATTTTATATGGACCTCCCGGAACAGGAAAGACGTACAACACGGTTGCATATGCAGTTGCAATTATCGAGGATACATCTCCAGAAGAGATCCAGAGCGAAATCGAATCCGCCGGGTATGGAGTTGTTCTGGATCGGTACAGAAAATACAAAACAGACGGACAAATAGCATTCACGACGTTTCATCAGTCTTACGGATATGAAGAATTCATTGAGGGAATTAAACCTGTCATGGACGGGGAATCCGCAGAGGATGAAGGTGAAAATCACCTGTCTTATGAATTGAAGGCAGGGTCATTTAAAGCATTTTGCGAAACTGCTAAGAGCCCGATTATTAAAGAAAACAACCAAATGAGTATTGGTAAAGATCCGACGATTTGGAAAATGTCTCTATGGGGTGCGCGTGAAAATTCAGTTAAACGGGATTGCTTCACCCATGGTCGAGTTAGAATCGGATGGGATGAGTATGATATGGATATTTCTAAAGAGACAAAATATGAATATGGTGGAAAAAGCATAATAGCATCATTTATGAATGAAATGCTAGTTGGAGATATCATTTTGACTTTGTATGACTCAAATACAATCGATGGAATTGGTGTAATCGTTGGCGAGTACGAGGTACTTGACGATGTAGATAAATTCAGGAGATCACGTAAGGTCAAGTGGCTTGTTAAGGACGTGAAAGAAAATATTATGCAATACAATGACAACACGGTTTTATCACAAAAAACTTTGTATCGACTAGGTCGCATTACTCTAAAGGATGTTTTGGATATACTCAAAAAACATGTACCTATCAGCAACACAGAGATTCAGGAAAACACAAAAAACTACGTTTTCATCATTGACGAGATCAACCGTGGCAACATTTCCAAGATTTTTGGAGAATTGATTACTTTGATTGAGACATCGAAGCGAATTGGCGGCAAAGAGGAAATGTGGGCGAAGCTTCCATATTCCCAGGTTGAGTTTGGCGTACCCAGTAATGTGTATATTCTAGGCACGATGAACACAGCCGATAGATCTATTTCTATGATTGACACAGCGCTACGTCGTAGGTTCCATTTTGAGGAAATGATGCCGGATCCAGACGTGCTCAAGGACATTGATGTTGAGGGTATTAGCATTTCGGCAATGCTTGCGAAAATGAATCAACGTATTGAGGTCTTGTATGACAGAGAGCACACGATAGGACATGCATACTTCATTGATTTGAAGGATGACCCGACGATGGAGATGCTTTCCTGTATTTTCAAGAATGCAATTATTCCTTTACTGCAGGAATATTTCTTTGAGGATTATCAAAAAATCCAACTGGTTCTTGGGGATAACAGCAAAGAGGAGAAACTGCAATTTATCCACACGAAGCAAATTGACATTATTGATCTTTTCGGAAATCAGATTGATCTGGATTTCGAAGATAAAAAAGTTTACGAGATCAATTCTTCAGCCTTCGAAAACAGTGATGCCTACCGCAAAATATATAGCTGACAGGTGGCAATGATGGCAAGAACATATACAATACGAGAATTCGATTCTTTTACTCGGAATGTGTCAGTGCAAGCTGACCGATTCTTCGCATTGCCTGCGCATACCTTTGATCAACTGGAGAAATTTATACTGGACAACAAGCAGAAGACTGAGACAGACGCTCTTGAGTTGATGAGTATTTCCAGTAGACGCGGAGTTGGTAAGATAATCAGCGCGCAAAATTATGTTGGACTTATTACGATGTGCGACGGCACGGTCATCGAAATTCTTCCAAAGCTCTATTCTAAGGACGGGCGTTTTTCGAATGACAGCGAGATCAAAAAAATATTTCTGGAAATGCTTCGATCCGTAAGGGAGATCCCTTACAAGGCATTCCATATTTCGAATTTGCAGACAGAGAAGAACAATCTTTTTGAAATTTTTATACGCATGTTTATTGAAGAAACCTTTCTTCTAGTCAAGCGCGGCTTGAAATCGGCTTACATAGAACATCAGGACAACGAACATTTTTATAAAGGTAAAATCAACTTCGCGCAGCACATCAAAACCAACGTTGTCCACAAGGAGAGATTCTATATTGCTTATGATATTTTCAGCCTCAATCGTGCTGAGAACAGACTAATTAAGTCAACTCTTGCTTTTTTGATGAAAGCTACTTCCAGTGAAAAGAACATGAAGGACCTTCGCGTCCTGAAGACATATTTTGATGCAGTAGAGTATTCCGGAAATTATGAACAGGACTTTGCTAAAGTCGCAACTGACCGTAGCATGGTAGGTTACGAGACGATTCTTAATTGGTGCAAAATTTTCCTGCAGAAAAAGAGCTTTACGGCATTTTCCGGCAGCGAAGTTGCCTATGCACTGCTGTTCCCCATGGAGAAGATTTTTGAAAGCTATATTGCCAAACAATTGTACCGCTCCTTAGATAAAACGGAATATCAACTTCGAACACAGGATCAAGGACATCATCTATTTGATGAGCCCAGGCGCTTCCGGCTTCGCCCGGATATAGTTGTTCAAAGCACTTCATCATGCATTGTTATGGACACCAAGTGGAAGATTCTATCTTCCAGTTACAGCAATTATGGAATCTCTCAAGCCGATATGTACCAGATGTATGCGTACAGTAAAAAATATTCGCCAGAGTCCGTATTTTTGATTTATCCATGGACAGACAAGGTAAGCGAAGTGACTGAGCAAATCGAATATAGAAGCAAGGATAATGTTCTTGTCCGAGTGTTCTTTGTGGATTTATCGGATGTAGTGGGAAGTGTTGGAAAAATTGTGCTTGGGATTGAAGAACAAATGATTATTCAAAAAAATAATTCCACCCATTATCCAAATGGATTCTTAGAGGGGTTAAAGATAAATGTGCATTTGTAAGCAAAAGAAGCGTAAATTTATAGCATTGATAAATGGGGGCCTGTCATGCAAGATGTAACTGCGGCAGTGATTTATAGCACCGAAAAAGTATTAATAACACGTAGAGCAGAGGGCGAAAAACATGCTGGCTGGTGGGAGTTTCCCGGCGGAAAAATCGAAGAGGGCGAGACTCCGGAATGCTGTCTACAACGAGAGTTAATGGAAGAACTTGGGATTGAAGCCAGTATCGGTGAGCAGCTTGCAGTAAGTATTTTTGAATATGCAACGGGTACTATTCGACTCCTGGCATATCGTGTCGAAATCATTTCAGGAGAACTATGTCTTAGCGTTCATGATGATTGTCAGTGGGTTAATGTTTCAGATTTGATGCAATATAAATTGCTTCCCGCGGATAAGCCAATAGCGGAAAGACTCTTAGAAAAACAGATTGAAGAATCCGTATAAGTAAATACCTTACAAGTGGAGGGATATCATGTTAACACCCGGCCTATATGAGCAAGTCATAAGTAAAGAACTCGGCGAAGCACTTGATAGCGACACGGAGAACTATATTGAGCGGCTTCCGATTGATACAGCGGAGGCCTCGAAGATTCTTTCGCGTTATATTATGGAGATCATCGAAAAGGGCCTTGATAATGTAAAGGACAATGGGGGCAACTTGCAGTCTCAAGTAGATGTTGCTAATAAAATCGTCCGGATTCTTTCAGAGGCCACTGGGCAGACAGAATTTGAATCCCTTTCGGTAGACAACCGTGCGGAACAACTGATAGCGCTTTTGCGCAAACAGAATAGTGTATTTGCACTTCAAGAAAAAAATACTATTATTCGTCCTGAGACCTCGATTGCACAGAGTTCGCTTTTTACGGGATCGATTCACGAACCGAGTATGTATTCTGAGCTCAAGAAAGAGATCGTGTCGGCGGATCGCATCGATATGCTTGTATCGTTTATCAAATGGAGTGGCCTGCGATTAATCATGGATGAACTTATCGCTTTTACTAGACGAGGTGGTCAGCTTCGCGTGATTACGACGTCGTACATGGGCGCGACGGATATTAAGGCAATCGAAGAACTTCGAGGTCTTACAAATACCGAGATCCGGGTATCTTACGATACAAAAAGAACACGTCTGCATGCCAAAACCTATGTGTTTTACCGGGAGACTGGATTCACAACAGCCTATGTTGGTTCGTCGAACCTGTCACATGCTGCCATTTCGAGTGGCTTGGAATGGAATGTGAAAATAACAACAAAAGACCTTCCGGAGACGATTCAAAAAATTGAAGCGACATTTGAAAGTTATTGGAATTCTCCAGAATTTGAAGCCTATGGTGAACGTGACAGGGTGCGACTCGAGCGCGCGCTGAAAGCAGAAAAATATTCTGACACTGGATTCGGAGGTCCTTTTCTATTTGACATCTCTCCGTATCCATTTCAGCAAGAAATCTTGGACCGTCTTGATGCCGAGCGGAAAATTCGCGGCTTTTTCAAAAATTTGGTCGTAGCAGCTACCGGAACGGGAAAGACCGTAGTCTCAGCGCTTGATTACAAGCGCTTCGTGAAAGAAAATCACGGAAAACCGAATCGCTTGCTGTTCGTTGCCCACCGCGAGGAAATATTGAAGCAGAGTATGGCTTGTTTTCAGGCAGTCTTAAGAGACCCTAACTTCGGTGATCTTTTCGTTGGTAGCTCACGCCCTTCTAGTCTTGATCATCTCTTCCTCTCCGTGCAGACATTCAATTCACAGGCGATGCAAAATACAATCTCTTCTGAATTCTACGATTATATTGTTGTGGATGAGTTTCATCATGCGGCAGCACCGACATACCAGATGCTTCTGACACATTTTACTCCGAAGATCCTACTCGGACTTACGGCAACACCGGAACGCATGGACGGCAGGGACATTCTAGAATATTTTGATAATCGCATTGCAGCAGAGATTAGATTGCCAGAAGCAATTGACCGCAAGCTCCTAAGTCCTTTTCAGTATTTCGGCGTGACTGATACGGTGGATCTGGACGACCTGAAATGGGCTCGCGGAGGATATGATCGAACGGAGCTCTCGAAGATTTACTCACTCAATCAGGCATCTGCTGACAAACGTGCCAATATGATTATCCAATCAATTTTAAAATACGTTACAGATTTGGATGACGTAAAGGGACTCGGATTCTGCGTCTCAGTCGAACATGCGAACTTCATGGCTGACTATTTTATTGCACATAATATTCCCGCGATGAGTCTCACAGGACAATCGCCAGATGAGGAGCGCAGCACAGCAAAACAACGCTTGATTCGCGGCGATATTCGATTTATCTTTGTTGTTGATATCTACAACGAAGGCGTTGATATTCCTGAGATAAATACTGTACTGTTCCTTCGGCCTACAGAAAGCCTTACGGTATTTTTACAACAGCTCGGACGAGGTCTTCGTTTGAGCGAAGATAAGGATTGCTTAACCGTCTTAGACTTCATCGGACAAGCCAACAAAAAATACAACTTCGAAGATAAATTTGCTGCCCTTCTATCAAACACTACGAAAAGCGTTCAGCATGAAATCAAAAACGGATTTCTCTCCTTGCCAAAAGGCTGCTATATTCAGCTTGAGCGCAAAGCCAAAGATTACATCCTCGAAAACATCCGCCAATCCTTCGGGAAAATGTCAGGTCTTGTCTCGCGACTCGCAACATTTGAAGATGATTCCGGAAAACCGGTAACCCTCGCAAACTTTGTAGATCATTACCATTTGGATGTGAGAAATGTCTTGTCGAGAGGAACATTCTCTCGGTTATGTGTGGCAGCAGGTATTCGAGAAGATTTTGAAGAGCCGCTCGAAGAAATTGTGTCAAAAGCACTTCCGCGTCTATGTGGAATTGATTCGAAGAGGTGGATCCAATATCTGATAGCAAGTCTGCAAATTATGGATCTAATCGATATAAACAGCCTTCCAGAAAAGCGAATTCGAATGCTTCAAATGTTTCATTATTCTGTCTGGGCGGACGCAGATGAGGACACCGGCCGAGCCCATCTCTACGAAAGACTCATGCTTCTCAAAAACTCGCCTGTTCTCTTAGCGGACATCATCGAGTTACTTCAATATAATTACAATAAAATTGATATTATTGATGAGCCAGTTGATGTAGGTTTCGATTGTCCACTCGATGCACATTGCACATATACACGCGATCAAATCCTTGTCGCAATGGACTTCATGAAGCCTTCAACAATTCGAGAAGGCGTCAAATATTTGCCTGAGAAAAAGATCGACATATTCTTTGTTACCCTCAACAAATCGGATAAAGACTACTCGCCAACCACCCTATACAACGATTACTCAATTAATGAGACTCTGTTTCATTGGCAGAGCCAAAGCACGACATCGGCAGAGTCTGCGACCGGACGACGTTACTGTAATCACAAGGCACTGGGAAATAAAGTCATGCTATTTGTTCGTGAATTCAAAACAGATATGGGCGGGACATCTCCCTATACCTTCCTGGGGCTTGCAGATTATGTGAAGCATGAAGGAAGTCGACCGATGAACATCACGTGGCGGCTTCATAAGGCAATTCCGGCGAAGTATTTGAAGAAGACGAATAAGCTGGTGGTGGGATGAAGATCATAGAAATGTTAATCAATCACATAATTTTGAATGTGACTTCTTGAAATGGAGGGAATATGTTAATTTCAATTGGATCTGTTCTGAAGGACGATATGGGAAACTCATTCACATTGGATAAAATGATAAACAGTGGTGGATTTGGTAGTGTTTATCAAGCTCGCCGAGATAATGATGATAAGATTTTTGCAGTTAAAACTTTATCGTCTGCTTTTGAAAGCGAAGATAAGCTTCGATCTTTTCAAAATGAAATCCGTCTGACTGCAAAAATAGCTTCACCATATGTTATTAAGTATGAATTCGCTCACGATGGAACGAAATATCCAGAGTTCCCACCATATATAATCATGGAGTTTGCTCAAGGAACTCTCTCAGAGATAATCTGCGAGCAGACTAAATTGGGTGATCCATTCGAAAATGAAGCTCTTGTCCAGATGTTTAATCAGCTAGCTTCTGGAATGAAGACAATTAATAATGTTTTGGTACATAGAGACATAAAGCCGGACAATATATTAGTTTGCGACAATATTCTGAAAATTAGTGATTTTGGGTTGTCGAAGATCGCTGGTGAAGACACAAGAACGCTATCATTTAAGGGCTATGGAACATTAAAATATATTGCTCCAGAAGCATGGAATAATGATACAAATACGATTCAGATGGATATATATTCAATGGGTATAGTTTTTTATGAACTAGCGACCTTGCAATATCCTTATGAGCTTAAGGAATCTTATGATCAATTTGATATTCGCGATGTTCATTTATATCATACACCAAAAAATTCTATGAAGGCTAATCCAGAATTAGCACCGCATCTTGCATCTCTTATAATGAAGATGACAGAGAAATCAACGCAAAAAAGATATACAAACTGGGACGACATCATATCTGCATTGAGTTTAGAAATTACTACAACCGATTTCATAAGCACTATCGTCGGACAAGCTACCAGAAGAAGAACCGAAGCGGATTTGAAGTATCAGAATGTTGTATTAGAGGAACAAAAGCATAAACAAGAAATTGAAGATTACTGCAAATTGATTTACTCTCAATACGAAAGAACAATTCTCACTCCAATCAAAGATTTTGCGGAACAATTCAATATGAGTTATCAAGGAGATCAGAAAATTGTATTCGCAATTCCATCTCCTTATCGCGGGGGCTATAAGTTTTTAAATAGGGGCTGCTGAGTAAAAGGCCTTTTTAAACTTGATCAAAATGAGTAAGCCACACAAGTGGGCATTTTGCCAGTAATCAGCCATCTGAAAATGGACAAAAGAAGATCCCGGAGTCGTTTCTCCAGG
>Ga0209429_10001656_pt1 | contig 13579 bp, 7 predicted proteins | sample BarGraNGADG00212_3_FD_184493 | JGI IMG/M metagenome (GOLD analysis project Ga0209429, IMG submission 184493) | Arctic peat soil microbial communities from Barrow, Alaska - Barrow Graham LP Ref core NGADG0004-212 (SPAdes) (version 2) | ecosystem: Environmental > Terrestrial > Soil > Wetlands >... | reverse complement strand
AATACATGCCGGGATATATTACACCAAAGATAGTCTGAAGGCCAGACTTTGTGTCGAAGGGAAGAATCTTCTTTATGACTACTGCAAAAAATATGCTGTGCCATTTAATAATTGCGGTAAACTTATAGTAGCTACTTCTGAAGAAGAGATTGCAGTAATAGAAGGGATCAGGCAAACAGCGATTAAGAATGGTGTCGGTGATCTGATTGTGCTCAGGAGGGAGGAGATTGCCGGAATGGAACCAAACATCTTTGCTTTAGAAGCTCTTTTTTCACCCTCAACAGGAATTGTTGACTCGCATTCACTTATGAAACAATACGAGACAAATACAATTAATAATGGAGGTCTGATTGTTTATGGAAGTGAGGTGACAGGGATAAGACGAATTAATAATGGATACGAGATTACTCTTATCGATTCAGATAAAAAAAATTACAGTTTCACATCCAGGATTGTTATCAATTCGGCCGGACTAACCTCCGATAAAGTATCTGAAATGGTTGGAATAAAAGATGATAACCTCCAGATACTTTTCTGTAAAGGAGAATATTTCAGGATCAACCCGCCAAAGAACAGGCTGGTCAACAGGCTGGTTTACCCTGTACCTCATCCTAACATGGAGGGGATAGGAATTCATGTTACAATCGACATGGGAGGTGGTGTTAAACTCGGACCTGATGTAAAATATCTCGGATCAAATGTTTATGATTATAAATTGACTGCCTCAAAACAGGAGGCCTTCTATAAATCGGCCAAAAAATTCCTTCCATTCCTGGAATATGATGATATCGCACCTGAAATGACGGGGATACGTCCGAAGATCCAGAAGCCGGGAGAACCACTCAGGGATTTTTATATTATGGAAGAGAGCGACAGAGGGTATCCCGGATTTATTAATCTGATTGGTATGGAATCGCCCGGATTAACAGCTTCTATTGCGATAGCAAAATATGTTAATAGCCTGATTACTAATTGAATCCGCAAAGGATTTCAGCTTTTGTGATTTTTAAACAAAAAACTATAGCTTACTCCTTAGAAGTTTCTGAAGATCAGACATCTCGTCCCGGAATCTGGCTGCTTCAATAAAATCAAGCTCTGCTGCAGCTTTTTCCATACTCTTTCTTGACTTTTCGATTGCCTTTTCAAGGGCTTCTTTATTCATGTACTTAACTACAGGATCTGCAGCAATATCAGGTTTTTCAGGTTCTATATAAGCTCTGGCAGCAATTCCTTTTTTACTTAATCCGCTCAGGATAGATCCGGTTTTCTTACTAATCTGAGTTGGAGTAATACCCATATCCTCATTGTATTTCAACTGCTTAATTCTCCTCCTGTTAGTCTCATCGATAGTTTGCTTCATGCTCCTGGTGACAGTATCTGCATACATAATGACCTTTCCGTTAAGGTTACGTGCTGCCCTTCCTGCAGTCTGAGTAAGTGACCGTGATGACCTTAGAAATCCTTCCTTATCGGCATCAAGAATTGCTACCAGCGAAACTTCAGGAAGATCAAGTCCTTCTCTTAACAGGTTTACCCCTACCAGAACATCAATAGAGCCGGTGCGAAGCTCTTCCATTATGTCAATACGATCGAGGGTATCAATATCAGAGTGAATATAACTGCATTTTATATCAAACCTTATCAGGTAAGAAGAAAGCTCTTCAGCCATTCTTTTGGTGATGGTTGTTACGAGTGTCCTCTCCCCAGCTTTAGTACGTGAACGTATTTCAGACATCAGGTTATCAATCTGGTTAAGGCTTGGCCGTACTTCTATTGGTGGATCAAGAAGACCGGTCGGCCTGATAACCTGATCAACAAAGACTCCTTCACTTTTTTCCAGCTCATAATCGGCAGGTGTGGCACTTACAAATATTGTCTGACCGGTAAGCGACTCAAATTCTTCAATCCTCATCGGTCTGTTGTCGAGTGCTGCAGGAAGCCTGAATCCGTATTCAACAAGTGTTTGTTTACGGGAGTGATCACCTCCGAACATTGCCCGTATCTGAGGTACACTGACATGACTTTCATCAATTACAGTTATGAATTTATCAGGAAAATAGTCGAGCAGACAGAAAGGTCTGGTTCCCGGTTTTCTTCCGTCAAAATACCGTGAATAATTTTCTATACCGCTGCAATAACCAAGTTCCTTTATCATCTCAAGGTCGTATAACACTCTCTGTTCAAGCCTTTTTGCCTCCTCCTTCTTTCCGATATCATTGAAATGTGTAACCTGACGTACCATATCGTCCTGAATATCGCTGATGGCCAGGTTAATTCTCTCTCTGGTAGTAACAAAGATGTTGGCAGGATAAATAATATATTCAGTAAGTACATCAAACCGGTGCCCGTCAACCGGGTCAAATGTATTTATCTCTTCGATCTGGTCACCAAAGAATACGACCCTCACAGCAATGTCGGCATAGGCAGGAAAGATATCAATGGTATCTCCCCGGACCCTGAATGTACCATGTTTAAATTCGAGTTCATTGCGTGAATAGAGGCTGTCAACAAGCTTCCTCAGGAAAATATTTCTGCCAATATTCTGTCCGGTCCTTATATGAACAGTATTTGAATGAAAATCATCCGGATTACCGATACCATAAATGCAGGAAACAGATGAAACAACAATCACATCACGTCTGCCGGAGAGCAGAGAAGAAGTAGCGCTCAGACGCAGTTTTTCGATCTCTTCATTAATTGAAAGGTCTTTCTCTATGTATGTATCTGATGTAGGCAGATATGCTTCAGGCTGATAATAATCGTAATATGATACAAAATACTCTACTCTGTTTTCAGGAAAAAATTGTTTAAACTCTCCGTAAAGCTGTGCAGCAAGCGTTTTATTGTGACTTAATACAAGCATAGGACGGTTAACCTTCTCTACTACATTGGCAATTGTAAATGTTTTTCCTGATCCTGTCACACCAAGGAGTGTCTGGAATGGCACGCCATTATCAAGTCCTTTCACCAGCTGCTTTATTGCTTCCGGCTGATCGCCTGTTGGCTTAAAATCAGATATAAGTTTAAAGTCCATTTGTAAAAAAAGGCGCTCATAAACAAGCGCCTTAATTTTATAAAGTTATTGTATATCTAACCTAAATAACCCTTTAATAATCTGCTTCGTGATGCATGTCTGAGTCTTCTGATAGCTTTTTCTTTAATCTGACGAACCCTTTCACGGGTAAGACCAAATTTTTCACCTATCTCCTCAAGAGTCATCTCCTGACAACCAATTCCAAAGAAGAATCGTATAATATCTCTTTCTCTTTCGGTAAGTGTGGCAAGAGCTCTGTAAATCTCTCTCGAAAGAGATTCGTCCATGAGCAGTTTATCAGCTACGGGAGAATCAGAGTTTGTAAGCACATCAAGTAAACTGTTATCCTCACCTTCAATAAAAGGAGCATCAACAGATACATGCCGTCCTGATACTTTCAGAGTGTCGGTCACCTTTTCCTTAGGTAATTCAAGGACCTCAGCCAACTCTTCCGGTGAAGGAGTACGTTCGTTCTCCTGCTCAAATTTTGAAAAAGCTTTGTTTATCTTGTTAAGAGAACCAACCTGGTTAAGAGGTAACCTTACAATTCTGGATTGTTCAGCAAGGGCCTGAAGAATTGATTGCCTGATCCACCATACAGCATAAGAAATAAACTTAAATCCACGTGTTTCGTCGAATTTCTCAGCAGCCTTAATAAGGCCCAGGTTGCCTTCATTGATAAGATCCGGAAGACTAAGTCCCTGGTTCTGGTATTGTTTTGCAACAGACACAACAAAACGTAAGTTTGCTTTGGTGAGTTTCTCAAGAGCAGCCCTGTCGCCTTTCTTTATCCTTTGAGCCAATTCAACTTCTTCTTCTACCGATATCAACTCCTCCTTACCAATCTCCTGCAAATATTTGTCGAGTGATGCACTCTCCCTGTTGGTTATGGATTTGGTAATCTTTAGCTGTCTCATTCTTCCTCCAAAAAAATTTCCGCAAAGATATTGCTTTATTCTCTAATAACAAAAATTATTCGCAATTGTTGTACACAGGGGATTTATTTTTACAAATCCCCTGAATAACAATAACTTACGAAAATTAATATATTAGTTGCCGAATTGATAATTAAAGATTGTTCCGTCAGATTGTATTCCTCCGATTGACTTCAGATTACTTTCATTGTTGGTAAATTGTTTCACATCAGCAGGATTTTTCACTTTTTTACCATTTATATTTAATATTATATATCCGCGTTTCAATCCAAGGTCCTTGAATCTGCCATCTGTCAATTCTGTCACTTTTACCCCGGAATCAACATTCAATGATCTTTTATCTGAGGAGCCAATTGGTTCAAGTTTAGCACCGTAAACAAATTCTCCTCCCATTCCTGCTTTGACAACATTTGTATTTCCTGCGGAATTCTTTAAAACTATAGGTACAGTAGTCTCTTTCCCGTTTCTCAGATATGTCACAGTTGCTTTATCGCCGGGACGATGTTTCCCAGCCTGCTCCTGTAATTCGGGAACTGAATTTACAGTAAGACCGTCGAACTTCACAATCACATCATTCTCTTTCAGACCTGCTTCTTGAGCTGATCCATTATCGACAATACCTGTAACGAGTATACCTTTAACTTCGCTAAGTTTCTGCTTATCTGCAACTTCTGCATCAACATCTATAATGTTCACACCAATAAGAGCTCTCTGAACCTCTCCAAATTCTTTAAGATCATCTATAACTTTCTTAACGATGGACACTGGAATTGCAAAAGAGTTTCCTGCATAAGCCCCGCTGGGTGAAATAATTGCCGATGTTATACCAACGAGTAATCCTTTTGTATTGACAAGAGCTCCCCCGCTGTTACCCATATTCAGAGCTGCGTCTGTCTGAATGAAGGATTCTATACGATAAGTACCTTCATTTAAATTAAGGCTTCTTCCCTTGGCGCTGACAATACCTGCTGTTACTGTAGAAGTAAGATTGAATGGATTACCCACGGCAAGCACCCATTCCCCAAGTCTGAGCTGATCTGAATCACCATATTTAATATATGGAAGGTTGTCAGCTTTAATTTTCAGAAGTGCAATATCGCTTCCAGGATCCCTTCCTATTACCTGGGCTGTGAAGATTCTCTTATCATTTAATGTAACATCAACAGATTCAGCATTTTCAACAACGTGATTATTGGTAATGATATAACCATCATTTGAAATAATCACTCCGGATCCATATCCACTGACTTCCCGGGGCTTGGAATAGCGATCGCCATAAAACCATTCCATAATAGGATTATCAGGTTGGGCACCCATCATGGTTTTTGTATGAACGTGAACTACAGCATGAACAGTTTGTTCAGCGGCATATGTAAAATCTATCTGTCCCTCCTGCGATTGCATGGATGTTAGAAACGCTTTTGCACCCTGAACTTCAACCTTCGAACTATCTTTAGAAATTGCCACAGCCGGTCGTTCTATTATTTTTGTATAGGCAAACAAAGCTATTGATGCTCCTAAAAGAGCCATAAATAATGAACCTAATAAATATTTACCTTTCATAACTTTACTTTTTTAGTTAAACTGCTCCATTGTATTTGTATCGATATTCAATTTTCGTTCCTTCATAAAAGATTAATATCTTTACAACCGGTTTATTGAGATTTTGTTTTACAAAGATCATGCAATTTTCTGATGATCTTCAATAATTTACAAAGAATTAACAACACTTTAACACTGATGATAATAGCCTTTAACAAATTTCAGGGAACCGGTAACAACTGCGTAATTATTGACAACCGGAAAGGTTTTTTTATCCCGATGTTTCGAATATTATTAATAAGTTGTGCGACCGGAGATCTGGAATCGGGGCTGACGGTTTGATTCTTATTTCAGATAGCACTTATCTTAGGAGAAATCATCTCAGATACCTGGCTATCAGGTCCGGCAACTTTTGTGTTTGAAGGAGAAATTGAGGTGTGATGAAAGGACTGGGAGATTGGGAGACTAAGCGACTGGGAGACTGAGAGACTGAATGGACAAAGAAATTTTAAATTGCATACTATATTATTAATATACTAGGCAACACGAGCCACGAGCTACGAGCTATTATAAATGTTGAAAGAAAAATTATACGGAAAAACTTTAAATGAGCTGATTGCAGTTACCAGACGTATCGGCTTACCCGGTTTTGCTGCCAAACAAATATCAGACTGGCTATATAAAAAGGAGATCCTGTCAATTGAGGAGATGACAAACCTCTCAAAAAGAATGCGTGAACTTCTTATGGTTGATTATGAAATCGGACTTTCTGCCCCGGTAAACTCTACCGAGAGTGCTGACGGTACCAGAAAATACCTTTATAAAGTACTGAATGACAAATACATAGAAACCGCGTATATTCCTGATAATGAGCGTGCTACAATTTGCGTATCATCGCAGGCCGGATGCAAAATGGGTTGTATATTTTGTATGACAGGGAAACAGGGGTTCCAGGGAAACCTTTCATCCAATGAAATACTTAACCAGTTCAGGAGCATGCCTGAATTCAGGAGCCTGACAAATATGGTCTATATGGGCATGGGTGAGCCATTAGACAACATTACAGAAGTTCTGAAAAGTCTTGATATACTTACGAATGACTGGGGATACGGATGGAGCCCTACCAGGATCACGGTAAGTACTGTCGGTCTTATAAACGGGATTAAGGAATTTCTTGAAAAAAGCCGCTGCCATCTTGCTGTCAGTCTGCACTCTCCGTTTGATGAAGAGAGAAGAAAACTGATGCCAATTCAGAGGACAAATACTGTAGAAGAGGTGCTTGAGATAATCCGTAAATTTGACTTTAGCAGTCAAAGGAGAGTATCCTTTGAATATATCCTTTTTAAAGGGGTTAATGATACTCCCCGTCATATTAAAGAACTTGCCAGGATTCTTAACGGGATAAAATGCCGTATTAATATAATACGGTTCCACCCAATACCCGGCTCACAATTTGAGAGCCCAAATCTGGGAATGACAATAAACTTTAAAGAGGCGCTTAATGCCAAAGGGATACTGACAACCATCAGGGCCAGCAGGGGCGTGGATATACAGGCTGCCTGTGGTTTATTATCAACGCTCCAACAAAACAAATCAGTATAGAAATGCTGAGAACATTTTTTCTCGTTTCATTAGCATCTTTAACCCTGTGCTCTTATTCACAGGAAAATCCATTTGAGACATTCCTCTCCGATTCTGCAATGGTACATGCTTCTGTTTCATTATATGTTGCTGATGCTGATAATTCCGGAGTAGTTATGGAATACAATTCCGGGAAAAGTCTTATTCCTGCCTCAATTATGAAGCTTATCACATCGGCTGCTGCACTTGAACTGTTAGGTCCCCAATATACTTTTAAAACTAAAGTGGGTTATTCTGGTTCTCTTAATAAGAGATCAGGAACACTGAAGGGTAATATAATCATTACAGGAGGCGGTGATCCGGCATTGGGCTCAAAGTATTTTTCTGAGCATTATAAGGATTTTCTTGGCAACTGGGTTACGGAAATTAAGAACTCTGGTATCAAAAAAATAACCGGGAAAGTAGTCACCGACGACTCATACTTTGATTTTCTTCCAGTCCCTGCAAAATGGCTCTGGGAGGATGCTGGCAATTATTATGGTGCCGGAGCTTATGGGTTATCTGTTTTTGACAACACCTATGAAATTCACTTAAAACCTTCATCCGATAGTACCCATCTGATTATTAAAAAGTTTGTTCCAAACGAATGCAGGTTCGAATTTTCAAATTGGCTGGTTGCCTCCGGCACATCCGATGAAGGTTATATTTTTGCCGCACCTTACAGTACTAACGGATGGCTGGCAGGAACTATTCCCCTCAATATGGAAGACTTTGTACTTAAAGCCTCAATAACAGATCCTCCGCTTCTTATTGCAAAAATGCTGAACAAAAATCTGGAGGCATCAGGTATCCGGATATCAGGAGATCCGACAACAATCAGACTGGAAAAGAGCAATTTGGCAGAACAGATTGTACCGGTTACTGAAACTATATCTCCCCCGATTACTAACATAATTGAAGTACTCAATCATGAAAGTGTAAACCTTTTTGCGGAACATTTAATAAAAGAGCTGGGGAAAAGATATAAAGACACCGCCTCAACAGCTGCCGGAGTTGAGGTTGTGAAGGATTTCCTTTCCAATGCAGGTATTAATACAGATGGAATGTTTATTGAAGATGGCAGCGGACTTTCGCCTCGTAACGCCATAAATACCAAAGAATTGGTGAAATTGTTGATTTATATGAAGAACAGAGGAAAGTATTTCTCTGATTTTTATTCGTCATTGCCTAATGCCGGGAAAGAGGGAACGCTTAAATACTATTTCAAGGACCCTGTTTTTGACTCAAGACTTAAAGCAAAAAGCGGCTCAATGGGCAGGGTAAGAAGCTATGCAGGGTATTTTACAACGTTATCCGGTAAAAATATGACATTCAGCATTATAATAAACAATTATACCGGTCCTTCACAAAAAATCATTTCAGGAATCGAAGAGACTATCAGGGAAATAATATCTAATAAATAATGAACTGATATTATCTTTCAAACATTGATCTATATTTGCAGCCTTTTCATGAATTAAAAAGATGAATAACAAAGTATCCGTCAGAAAGTGCAAAGAATATGACCTTCATGAGGTTTATGATCTTATATCTGATATATACCTTAAAACAGAGGGCCCTGAGGTTAATGGGAAAAGGGTTCTGGTAAAACCTAATATTCTCAGCGATAACGATCCTGCAAAATGTGTAAGCACTCATCCTGTTGTTGTTGAAGCCATGATCCGGTATCTACAATCAAAGGGTGCAACAGTTTTTGTAGGTGACTCACCGGCAATTCACAGACACAGGTTCAAAGCAGATAAATCAGGCATCTTTAAAGTATGTGAATCAACCGGAGCAAAATGGGTCGACTTCATTATAAATCCGATTGAGAAAAAAATAAATAAAGGGTATATCAGAATTGCTGCTGTGGTTGACCAGGTAGATCTTATCATTTCTCTTCCGAAATTCAAGAACCACGAACTTGTATATTTCACAGGAGCAATTAAAAATACTCTTGGTCTGGTACCGGGATTCAGTAAAGCCAGGCAGCATGCCTTACACGCAGACAGGAATGGATTTGGAGAGTTTCTTGTTGATCTTACTGAAAAGGTTACTCCCGACTATTTTCTGATGGATGCTATAATGGGAATGGAAGGTCCTGGTCCCGGGACAAAAGGTATCCCTGTCGAAATAGGAGTATTGCTGGGATCAACAAATCCTCTTGCACTGGATATGATAGCCAGCCGGATAGCCGGATATGATCCGATTGTAATACCAACATCAAAGACAGCGTTTTTCAGAAAAAAATGGCTTCAGTCAGAGGATGATATTAATTATGACGGACCGGAACTCAACAGCCTTATAAAATCTGATTTTAAGAAAATACCTATCTCAGGCAACAGAAACATATCGTTACAATTTATTATGAAAAGGATTAAATTCCTGAGAAAGCTTGAAAGAAGGCCGGTGTTTATCCATGAGAATTGTACCGGATGCCGGAAATGCGTTGATATCTGCCCTGAGAAGGCTATTCAACCCCTTCCATCCAAAAAGACTCATATAGTTCTGACAGACAGTAAATGTATAAGATGTTTTTGCTGTACTGAAGTCTGTACTGATGACGCAGTGGAGATCAGAGTGAAACTTTTCGGTGTCTAGACATCAATTTTAGCGTATTTTGCATGGTTTTCGATAAACTCCCTACGTGGAGGGACCTCATCGCCCATCAGCATTGAGAATATATGATCCGCTTCAGCAGCACTTTCAATGGTAACTTGTCTCAGAGTCCTTGTTTCAGGGTTCATTGTTGTTGACCAGAGTTGTTCAGCATTCATCTCCCCAAGGCCTTTGTATCTCTGAATACCGACAGACGATTCTTTACCCTGCCCCATCTCTGCAACTGCTGCTGCCCGTTCTTCTTCGGTCCAGCAATAGCGCTCCGACTTACCCTTTTTAATAAGATAGAGCGGAGGAGTTGCAATGTATATATGCCCGCCTTTAATGAGATCCATCATATATCTGAAAAAGAAGGTCATAATGAGGGTTGTAATATGAGAACCATCGACATCGGCATCAGTCATAATGATGATTTTATGATAGCGTAAACCAGAAAGATTAAGAGCTTTGCTGTCCTCATCAGTTCCTATATTTACTCCAAGTGCTGTAAAGATATTTTTTATCTCTTCGCTCTCATATATTCTATGTTGCATTGCCTTTTCAACATTCAGAATTTTACCTCTGAGTGGCAATATTGCCTGAAAACTGCGATCACGTCCCTGTTTTGCCGTTCCGCCTGCAGAATCACCTTCAACAAGATAAATCTCGCAATGGGCCGGATCCCTGTCGGCACAGTCGGCAAGTTTACCGGGCAGTCCTGAACCCGAAAGTACATTCTTCCGCTGGACAAGCTCCCTGGCTTTACGTGCAGCATGACGGGCAGTTGCAGCAAGAATAACTTTCTGTACAATAATCCTGGCATCTTTAGGATTCTCTTCGAGGTAATTGGTAAGCATGGTACTGACAGCCTGATCGACTGCGCCCATAACCTCAGAGTTTCCAAGTTTTGTTTTAGTCTGACCTTCAAACTGAGGTTCAGCAACATTAACTGAGATAATAGCGGTAAGGCCTTCCCGGAAATCATCACCGTTTATATCGAATTTCAACTTAGATGTAGCTCCGGAATCTTCTGCATATTTTTTGAGAGTACGGGTGAGTCCTCTCCTGAATCCTGCAAGATGTGTACCTCCTTCAATTGTATTTATATTATTTACATATGAATGGACATTCTCGGAGAATGAGTTATTGTATTGAAGAGCAATCTCAACGGGAATATCTGTTTTATCGTATGTAATATGAATAACCTTTTCAATAAGTCTTTCACGGTTTGCATCAAGATATTCAACAAATTCTTTCAGGCCATGCTCGGAACGAAACTCTTCATAACGAGGTATTCCGCCGTTACCATCATCGACAATCTCTCTCATATCTTTGATTGTGAGCAGTATCCCTTTGTTAAGGAATGCCAGTTCACGAAGACGGGCTGCCAGGATCTCAAAGTTGAATTCAGTTGTCTGGAATATGGTACCATCAGGTTTAAAGGTCACGGTAGTTCCTGATTTATCAGACTTGCCGATTACCTCTACGGGAGTAACAGGTTTTCCCTTTTCATATTCCTGCTTGAACACTTTACCTTCCCTCATGATAACAACCTTAAGGTGTTCTGAGAGGGCATTTACGCACGAAACGCCCACGCCGTGAAGACCTCCTGACACTTTGTATGAATCTTTATCAAACTTACCACCGGCATGCAGAACAGTCATAACTACTTCCAGGGCAGATTTCTGTTCTTTTTCCATTATTCCGGTAGGAATACCCCTACCGTCATCGGTTACTGTCACAGAATCATTCTCGTGGATAATAACCTCTATCTTAGAGCAATAGCCAGTAAGAGCTTCATCGATTGAATTATCAACAACCTCATAAACAAGATGATGCAAGCCTTTCACACCAATATCACCAATGTACATTGCAGGTCTTTTCCGCACAGCTTCAAGACCTTCCAGTACCTGAATATTCTCTGCTGAGTAATCAATACTGTCCTGCAATTTTTTTGCATTCTTAGTCATTATATCTATCTTTTTAAGTAAACATTTTTTTAAAACCAAATCATATCAAATCAGATCAATAAATTTATAAACAGCAGGCTTTGTTTTACTCCTCCCACTGAAATAAGTTTTGTTTGTTTGTTAATGAAATCCGATTACTTTTTTCCCCATTGCCGGCCGTTAGAATCAACTTCGCTTTTCCTATTATAAATTATTGATTTTATGATTATTAATTATCCTGACAAATATACGGATTTAAAACGGTTTTTTGTTAAAAAAAACATAAAAATAATACACAATTTTAACCAAGAAATTAACACTAAATAATTCTCTGATTGTCTGAATATCTTATTATCTGAATGTCTCATTATCAACAGGACATTTACTTGCAGCAAGACCTCCTTTCAAGTCTTCACTCCAACTCTTCTGATCAAATCTTAAATTTTAAAATTGGAATTTAATGCCGCTGGCATTATTTCTCTTTGAACTCCCTACAGGCTATAAGTAAATCCCAGCATACAAAGGAATCTCTGTGACGGGTAATAGGCCCATTCGTAATAGCGATTGTATGAGATGTTATTGAATTTTGCCCAGAATGAGAGTATATTTGAGTAACGATATTCGGCGCTAAGGTTAAGATTTGGATGAACGGGCATTTCGAAATAATAAACCGGGGGAATTTTAGAAGGATCCAGATTCATAACTACCAGTTTCCTCTTGCCAATTCCCATTAATTCCATACCAATAATTATTTTATCTCTCAGGTTATATTTAAGACCAAGTTTTGCATCCCAGTCAGGTTTATTCCATGCAAAATTATTCTCTGTCAGCGTGTATTTATACCAGTTCACATGCCCTGTATATGAGATTTTATCATTTATTACACCGCTCATTTCACCATGAATATTAAGAAGGTCAACGTCATCGGGTAATGGAATAAAATAATTTCCCATTTTTGAGATAGCGGGAAAAACAATATTTGAATAAAAGATCATATTGTGAATCAGAGAATATGAGGCAGAAACAAGATAGTTGCCCCCTATTCCGGTATTTCCCTTCAGACCTGAAGAAACAATAAGGGAATGGTCGGTATTAGGCAGAGTGAACAGACTGCCATCTCTGACTAAAAACGGATTTTCGGAAATGATTTTTAACGGATCATTCTTCTCCAGTTTCCCTGATAATCCTGCAAAAAAACTAATATATGCCGGAACTATGTTGAAACCAAAATTAATATCGGGATAGATATGAAAAACAGGCGGGGTAATCGTATTCTTATCAAGCAGCGCCTGGAAACCAATTTTAAAGTTCCACTGGTCGGTACTCTTTTTTATAAACGGGCTAACTGACATAATGTATTTAGGACTTGTCAAGAGAGAGTCAGGAAGTCTGTAGAAATCATAGCTTATGCCTGAACCTACATAGAATCCTTTATATGATTTAGCCATCATTCCGTTGAAACCCGCATTATGCTGAAAGAGGTTTCTGGTATTATAGAAATAATTATAAAATACAGCGAAATCATATGAGAGGCTTGTGGAATCCAATGTTAATGAGGATAATGAAGCTTTTGCGCCAATATTATCATATCCAATCCGGATATCCTTTTTAGCAGGAGAATAGGTTGTTATACTGGTGTTGTAACCATAAGCATATCTGGTCTTCTGACTGAAATCAACAGAGCTTTCAAACAGATTCTTTTTAAAGAATTTACGGCCAAAAACCGAGGCATCATTGTCACTATAACCGGCAAACACTTTCTTTTCATTCTGGAGTTCAACTTTCCCGCTGCTTGAGAAATGTCTGCCATAGAAACCGATTATACCTTTTTTCGATCGTTCATTCGTTATGCTTATTTCAGCAAGGGGGGTGAAGTAATTACCCAGGCCGATATTCAGATA
>Ga0209429_10001655_pt1 | contig 13583 bp, 18 predicted proteins | sample BarGraNGADG00212_3_FD_184493 | JGI IMG/M metagenome (GOLD analysis project Ga0209429, IMG submission 184493) | Arctic peat soil microbial communities from Barrow, Alaska - Barrow Graham LP Ref core NGADG0004-212 (SPAdes) (version 2) | ecosystem: Environmental > Terrestrial > Soil > Wetlands >... | reverse complement strand
TGGGAATCATCTGCGTTTCGTTATTGCTGTTTTAAGGGAGGGGGGAATAGAGCGCTGACGCAATTTACCGGCCAACCTGTATTCTCAAACCGGATTTTTTATTTACGGCCAGTCATCAGAAACATTGCAAACAAACGGGTCTGGCCGCCGCCAACCGGTTTTTCAACCTGAGCGGCCACCCGATGCCGAACATCACGAAATCCCGCGTCTATGAACGTTCGGTGCAAATCTTCCCGATCAAATCCGAAGTGGAATACGCCATCATTATTGCTGTGAAACTTACCGTCATCCGGTTCCAAATCGGCAATAGCCAATTGGCCGGATGGAAGTAAAATCGAATAAAATTGTTTTAACAGAGGATTTATGTTTTTAACGTGATGCAAGGTCATGCTGCTGACGATAAGATGATAAGAACCTTCCAGAGCATCACCCTTATCCAAATCAAGGTAATTGGCTTTTACATTGCTCAGGTTTTGTTCTTTGATCTTTGTTTTAAAAACATCAAGCATTCCCTGAGAACTATCCACACCGGCTACGGAACGGACAAAAGGCTGTAAGGCAAATGTCAGAAGTCCCGTGCCGCAACCAAAATCCAGAATGTCCATATCGGGCGTTAAGGTTATCTCCTGGATCATGCTATGCGCTATATCCTGAGCCATTTTTACACGTCCAGGAACCTGATCCCAGTTGGCGGCTTCCTGATCGAAATTTCGCTTTTTAGTATTTATCTCAATATCTGCTGACATTTATTATGCTCCGGCCATTCATTATGTTTTGACGATAGAGACATTACCACAAAAACACAAGAACAATCATTTATCCATCGGAACATTTCCGAAAGCGGAAATAATTTTAGCCCTTGACAAGTTATGAGCATATGCCTATAATAGCCCAAAAGGAGTGATAAGGACAAATGCCCCGACCTAAGTGTTGCCGTAATGTTTGCGGCGTTCCAGATAAAAATTATTTCAAGCCGCGGGGAATACCAATTTCTCAATTGGAAGAGGTGGTTCTGCGCCTTGATGAATACGAAGCGATTCGTCTGGCAGATTACGAACAGCTTTATCAGGAAGAGGCAGCGGCCAGAATGAACATTTCCCGCCAGACGTTCGGCAGGATCATCGAAGCGGCACACAAAAAGATAGCCGATGTTCTGATGAATGGGAAAGCGCTGAAAATTGAAGGCGGGGAAGTTGCTTTTCACGAAACAAAGCCGTGTGGCCAAGGAAAAGGACGCAGGACTAAAAGAGATACTCAATAATATTTTTAAAGGAGAAATCTATGAAAATCGCATTACCGTCAAGCCAGAATCAGATTGATGAACACTTTGGACACTGTGAATATTTCACTGTATTCACCGTTGACGATCAGAAAAAAATCCTGTTGGAGGAAAAGATCACACCACCCGCCGGTTGCGGCTGCAAATCGGATATCGCCTTGACTTTGGCGCAGATGGGCGTGAAATTGATGATAGCGGGAAACATGGGACAAGGTGCCGTAAACGTTCTGAACAACCAGGGGATAGATGTTCTGCGCGGCTGTTCGGGCGGCGTGAAAGATGTCGTGGAAAGCTGGCTTGCGGGTAAACTCAATGATTCCGGAATCGCCTGCGCTCAGCATGAGCACGGCTGCCATGAAGGATGATGTAACCTTGGAAATGAGTCTTGCAGCAAGATATGAACTATTACGGCAGAGTTGCAATACAGTATCAATCAGGTATAATTTCCGGTCAACAGAGGAGCTCAAGAAGCTCAATCCGGCCTTTATCATCCCGACGCACTGCACGGGCAGAAAGGCGATTATGGCCTTGGAAAAACAAATGCCGGATCAATTTATTTTGAGTATGGCGGGAACAAAACTTACCTTCACTTGAACAATTCGTTTATCGTGAAGCGTATCTCGTGAAGCATAGCTCGAATGAAACTTAATTTTGCTTAAACAATTTTGAAAAAGGAGATTGCATGACGAAAAAAGCATTTCAGGATTACTACCCGGACTATTTCAGTCACTGTTATGGTTGCGGCCGTCTCAATGAACATGGCCTGCAAATAAAAAGTTACTGGGACGGCGAAGAATCCGTCTGCATTCACATACCCAAACCCTGCTACACGGGGGGAGCCCCCGGCTATGCCTACGGCGGTTTGATCGCTTCCCTCATCGACTGCCACAGCATGGGAACGGCAGCAGCAGCCACGTACCGCGCGGAAAATCGGGAAATGGGTACCCAACCTGCCCTTCGTTTTATGACCGCCTCGCTGCATGTGGATTATCTACTGCCCACGCCCTTAGATGGACAGATCGAAATTCGCGGCAAGGTGAAGGAAGTCAATGGCCGCAAGGTGGTCGTGGAATCACGGCTTCTCGCGGGAGGTAAAGTCTGCGCGCGCGGCGAAGTGGTTGCCGTCCAGGTGCCCCAACATTTGACGCCCGCTGACACTAAAAAGTAACCGTGGATGGATAAGAATATCTCTTGATTGATTTAGATCAATGCAATTGTGTTCATCGGCTGTTAGAGTGGCGTTCAAAAAAAAGAGTGAGTTTTCATGAGTGAACGTTTAAAAAACTTCCCCATTTCATTTTTTTAACAAAGGAGGAACCTATGACAAAAAGAAAAAGGATCGTAGTAATCGGCGGATCGGCCGCCGGTCCCAAAGCGGCGGCAAAAGCCAGAAGAATCGACAACAATGCCGAAGTCGTTATCCTGCAAAAAGACGCTGATCTTTCCATGGCGTCCTGTGGCTATCCCTATTATGTCGGCGGATATTTCAATGACCGCAACATGCTTTTGTGTACGCCCACTGGCGTTGTGAGAACTCCGATGTTCTATCTCAACGCCAAAGACATCGACGCGAAAGTAAACATGGAAGTCACGACCATTGACCGGAAAAACCATTCCGTTTCATTTAGGAATATTGTTTCCGGCGAAACCGGTTCATTGACGTACGATAAACTCGTTATCGCCACCGGTTCTGTCCCACAGATGCCGCCATTGCCGGGTCTGGAACTCGAAGGCATTACAACTTTGAAATCCATGAAAGACGCCGACTTTCTACGCAAAGTTCGGGACGAAAGAAAAATCAAAAAAGCCGTCGTCATAGGCGGTGGATTGATTGGCATTGAGACCTGTGAAGCGCTTCAGCTTGCGGGCATCGAAATCACAGTGGTTGAACTTTTACCTCAGCTGCTTACTTTTCTGGATTGGGAACTGGCCAAGCTCGTGGAAAACCATGTAAAAAGCAAAGGCGCCAATGTCATTACCGATAACGGCATTGCCGAATTTCTTGGTGAAAACGGCAAATTGGCGGCGGTAAAACTACAAAACGGCACGGAATTGTCCTGTGAACTAGCGGTTGTGGCCATTGGTGTAAGTCCCAACGTCAAACTCGCCAAAGAAGCGGGCCTGAAAATCGGCAAATTGGGCGGCATTGATGTCAACAAATACATGCAGACTTCCGACCTGGACGTCTATGCCGTGGGCGACTGTGTGGAAACGGTGAATCGGATAACAGGCAAAAAGGTTCTGGCGCCTTACGGCGATCTGGCCAATCTTCAGGGACGTGTGGCGGGAGAAAACGCCGCTTCGGAAAATTGCGTAACATTTCCTGGAACGATTCAGACAGGCATCTGCAAGGTCTTTGATTATGCCGCAGGCTCCACGGGACTTTCCGAAACAGCCGCAAAAAAATTGGGCTACTCGGACATCATGACGGTGATCAACGCCAGTCCCGACAAGCCGGGGTACATGGAAGGAAAGCTCCTGGTCACCAAGCTTATCGCCGACCACAAAACTGGCAAAGTGTTAGGTGCTCAGTGTATCGGCCCCGGCAATGTCAGCAAGCAAATCGCCCAGTGGGCAATGGCCATTCAGGGCAAACTGACCGTCGAGGACATCATCAATGCAGACCTCCCTTACGCGCCGCCATTTTCCCTGGCTATCGATCACTTCATCGCGACCGCTCACATCATGCAGAATAAAATGAAAGGCAGGCTCAAAGGCATCAGCTGCAAAGAGGTGAGACAGAAAGTGCAAAACAACGAAAAGCCGTTCCTCATCGACACGCGGGGGCCGGAAGAATTCGAGGAAATGCGCCTGGGCATCGGCGAGACGCTTATTCCCCTGGGCGCGCTGCGCAAGCGATTGAAAGAGATTCCCGCCGACAAGGAAAAGGAAATCATTTGTTACTGTAAGATTTCACTGCGCGGTTATGAGGCGGCGCTGGTTTTGGAAGGCAATGGATGGAAAAACGTTAAGGTCATGGAAGGCGGTATCATGGCCTGGCCATATCCAAGGGAAAAATAGACAATAGCGAGGACGCAACAGCAAGGGAACCGAGGCCACGCCTTCGGGATGGAAACCGGACAAGCCCACGCTCAAACCCAGTCCTGACTTGGTCGGTAAGGTCTGGGAAGTCTGGAAAACCGGCACGTTCAAGACCAAAGAGGAGCTGGCTGTGATTGCTGAGGCCGCCGCGGGTAAAGATAGATCAAAGGAAATCGTCACCTACTGTGACATTGGTCAGTGCTGCCCGGTCTGGTCGTACCTGCTTGCCGAAGTATTGGGCTACACCAACGTCCGGCTTTATGTCGGCTCCATGCAGGAATGGATGCAGGACCCCCAGGCGCCGGTGACGCGCTGAAAACCTGCGGAATCCCTTCCGGTCAGACCTGCTTCCTGCTCAGGATGGGATGCAATCATGAGTCTATTGTAAAAAAAAGTGCATTTATGCGACTTTATGCCCATGCTGAAGGAAAGGGGCCGGCGTTCTTCATTGACTATCAAGGCATTCTCCAAAGTTGACGACCTCGTAAAAAGTCGTCACACCGGTGAAAACCGGTGTCCAGTGCTTTTTTAAAACCATCTGTAATCTCTGGATTCCGGCTTGCGCCGGAATGACGATCATTCGACTTTTTACGGATTCATCATATTTAATATCTTGACTCACGAACGCCTCCTCCATATACTCAGATACCGGGAAGCAGGCTTTAATGAAAGTCACCTTTAACTTGCATAAGGCACAGGCGAACATGAAAATTCAGACCGTAAGCTACAAAAATAATAGTATTTTCTGCTCCGTTAGAACGAAGAGAGTGGTTGAGAAAGAACAGTATGTCCCCGATCACGCGCTGATCCATATCCTCGCCGGTAAAATTGATATTATCGAGGCTGACTCTCGCAGCACTTTCATCTGTAGAGACACATTTTTCGTCAGACGAAACAGTCTGGTAAAATTCATCAAATTCCCGCCGGATAACGGAGAACCCTTCAAGGCCCTCAGTATTTTTATCAAAAGACCTTTCCTTCAGGATTATTATGCTAAGAACTATTCTGATGTCGCCATCGCCAATCATACCAACGCCGATGTCAGGATAAAAAAAGTGGCATCGACGCCATTGATACAAGGCCTCTTTGCAACCCTTTATCCTTACTTCAATTCCGGCATGGCTTTCAGCAAAGAACTCATGGAGATCAAGACCAGGGAGGCCATCTTGATCCTGATGCAGGTTGATTTATCTTTACAGCATTGCCTGTTCAATTTTGCCGAACCCGGAAAGATCGATCTTGAAGAATTCATGTGCAAAAATTTCATGTTTAATGTGCCTCTTGAGACCTTCTCTAAAATGACCGGCAGGAGCCTTTCGACCTTCAAGAGAGATTTCGAGAGAATATTTAATTCATCTCCCAGCCGCTGGCTCAAGAAAAAACGCCTTGAGCATGCCCATTACCTCATCAAGGAAAAACACAAAACACCGTCTGATGTTTATCTGGAGGTTGGTTTTGAGAATCTATCCCATTTTTCATCGTCATTTAAAGAAGCTTACGGATATAATCCTTCAGCCTTATTTGACCCGTAGAACAAAGCGATTTTGAACTCCTGGCAGTAACAGGAAAAACAACATTCGTTGTACCTTTCATCATGAACATAAATTTTTTGTAAGGAGGGAAGAGCCATGGATAAACCGAGTGCATTGAATCAAACCTTCCACCTGATCATGAAGCGAATGGTGGAAACCGGACAGGCACCCCATTATACGGAAATCGCGAAAGAATTGGGGATCGCCATGGAGGAGGGTCGAAAGATCCTGCATGAACTTTTCTCACCCAGACTTCCGGGGTGGCTTACTCCGAGTACGGATTTCATCGCCTCGTTCGCACCTTTTAACAATCTCCCCACGCAGTTTAGAATCACTATCGACGGTCAGCAGAAATGGTTTGGCCAATGAGCATTCGAATCGCTGGCGGTCTGCTGGCTTTTCCCGGGGAAGAAGATTCAAATCGACAGTCCATGCCTGGATTGCGGTGAACCGATCCGGGTCGAGATCTGTGATGGCGTCATACAGAAGGCCGATCCCGAAGGTTTGATCGGATATGTAGCCGTTCCTTTCGCCAAGTGGCTTCATGACCCCAGCTATGCCTGAACGACCATGACTTTCTTCCGGTCGGAAGAACACCTTCGCAACTGGGCACAGTATGATCCTGAAACTGAAGATGGAATCATTCAACTGACTGATTTGGTGAAACTATTTTCCAGCCAGATGTTTCGCAGGCGGTTGGACCCTGATTATCTTTCCCGCATGCGGGAATACGGCGCCGATTTTATGTCAACCCTTCAAGGAATCGGCAAGGTCGGTCCTTTCTGGTCAATAAAAAAACCCTAATCTCCTGGTCAGGCGCTGGTCCGCAATCCAACCGGTAGATGCAGAGATTAGACAACGAATTAACGGAGGTCTTTATGTATGCCTTGAAATGGAAGGAAAAGGTTTGTGCCACCTGTCCCTCGGCCGATTGTCTTCTGAAGTGTCAGTACATGTCTTTTGCCGGCCATGACGAGGCCCACGGAGAAATGATGAAGGTCGTCCGGGGGGAGGATTCCCGTGTGCTTCGCGAATGTGCCACCTGTTATGCCTGCGAGGAGTATTGCAAAAGAGGTAATCACCCTTTTTATCTCATCAGCGAACGCCGCGAAGAAAAAGGCATGTTCACCGCGCCGCGCCCCATCACCAATCAGTGGATCAACATGACTCAGATGCAGGGCAAGTATCTGGTAGGTGCCGTCCAGGACAAGGCCCTATCGTGCTGCTTCATTCCCGACCTGGGGATGCTGGGGCAAGGAGAGATATTCAAGGATGTCGCGCCGTCCGCCGCCTTCGGAGCGGAATTCATGTGCCCCGCCGTCCACACCCATTTCGCCCGCATGTCCGTCATCAAGGAGCGCCTTCCCATCGTCATTGAGAATTTCGTCAAACTGGGCGTGAAGGAAGTCATCTGCCTTCATGACGAATGCTATGGAACCTTCACCGCCATTGCCGACGCCTACGGCATCGACGTACCCTTCAAGCCTGTATACTATATAGACTTCCTCCTTTCGCGGATGAACGAAATGAAAGACCGGATCACGCCCCTCGGCATCAAGGCCGCCTATCAACGGCCCTGCTCCAACCGCCTCATCCCCGACAAATACCCACTCGTCCGGGAGATCCTCGACCTCATCGGCGTGGAACTCCTCGAACGCGTTTACCAGGGCGAGAACTGCCTGTGCTGCGGAGAAATTCTCCGTTCGGTCTCCGGATACAAACTGGCGGATGATGTGCAAAAGAGAAATATAGACGATATGCTGGAAAGCGGTGCCGAGTATTGTGTCTTCAACTGTCCAGCTTGTCAATCGTCGCTGTCGGAGAAGGTTACCAAGAAAGGGTTGAAGCCGATCCATATTATTGATCTGTGCAAGATGGCCATTGGTGAAAAGGAAAGGGAGGTGAAGTAAAATGAGCGACATCCTGAAATCGCTAATCGATATCGTTGGAGAAAAGGGTGTTTCCAATATGCCTGAAGAGCTTTGGTTCTACTCGCGCGACCCCGGCGTTTTGACACCACATCTCCCCGACTACGTAGTGGCACCCAAAACAACGGAGGAAGTGCAGAAGATCGTTTTGCTCGCCAATCGGGAAAAGATTCCCATTGTGCCCATGGGAAACGGCATGTCCCTGACAGGTCTTGTGATCCCTCTGAAGGGCGGTATCGTCATGGACATGAAGCGGATGAACAAGATTCTGGAGGTAAATCAAATGGCCCGCTACGCTGTGGTGGAAGGGGGAACATCGCAGGGTGTTCTCAAAGCCTATCTGCAGGATCACCATCCTCAGCTGCGCCACAGCATTCCCGACGCGCCACCCACAACCACCATCGCCGCCAATATGGCACTCCACGGCCAGGGACGACTGACCCAGCAATACGGCTTCAATTCCGAGATGGTAACCGGCTTGGAGGTCGTCCTGCCCACCGGCGAGATCTGCCTAATAGGCTCCCCCTCTCTCGGACCGTACTGGTTCTCCAGGGGACCCACCATGCCCGACTTGTCGGCCCTCTTTCTGGGTTGGCTGGGAACAACGGGCATCATCACCAAGATCGGCCTGCGACTATATCCGAATAAAAAGATTCGGGAGGTGGAACTTTTTGTCACTGATCGGGTAAACATGATCCCCGACATCCTTTACAAGCTTACTCACCTGGAAATGCTGGAAGACATCAACGTCTGGTTCCAACCCAAACCTCTTATGTTCCAAGGCAATTTTCACATCACCATCTTCTTTACGGGAGACATGGAGGAGGAGATCGCCTTCAAGCGGCGGATGATCTGGGACACCCTGCAGGAATATATGGATTCAAAAGACGGAGGTTTCATGAGCGTCCAGTACATGAAAAAGATGCTATTGGAGATGCCTAGTCGGGGGATTGCCGATTTTGCCGATGTTCCCAAGGGCGGCGGTTTCGAATATTCAGGACCGATTACCATCATCGAACACTTCCCCCTCTATGCCGCCAAGGTTGTTGAACTCGCCAAGAAATACGATGTTCTGTATGCGAGTGCGGCCCGTCTCATCTCCGGCGGGCACTGTATGATGTTCAGCATCTCTTTTGCCTTCAACCGTAACGACCCGGCGATGATGACACGGGTGAAGCACGCCCTGGACGAGGCAATGGCCTTTGCCCTGGAAATGGGCGGCATCCCCTGGAAGCCTAATTTTATGGAGCAGAAAATGACTATGGCGAAAATGGATCCCCAAGCCCTGAAGCTTCTTCAGATGATAAAAAATAACCTGGATCCTCAGGGCATCATGAATCCCGGCAATTGGGAGGTAAACTAATGACCTACGTACATAATATAGAACATCAAGAGATCGTCCACCGTTGTTTCCGATGTGGATATTGTAAATTCCCCGAAGATTATGTAGATTTTAACTGCCCATCCTACAAAGCTTTCGGGTGGGACACCTATTCCCCGGGCGGAAGGATGTGGCTCATCCGGGCCTGGTTGAACGATGAAATCAAGACCAGCCCCCACTTCGCCGAGATCCTCTATTCCTGCGTGGCCTGCGACAACTGCAAAAACCAGTGCGTCTTTCCGAAGTTCCGGGATTTCCTCCCAGACATCTTCCGGGAGACCAAGGCGGAGCTGGTCAACGAGGGCCGGATTCCTCCCGCAGTCAGGGATTATTTCAAGGCCGTCGCCACAAACGGCAACCCTTACAAGCTGCCGCAATCGGAAAGAGGCAAGTGGGCCGAAGGAACAGGACTTCAAAAATTTTCCAATCAGGAGTATTTGTTCTATGTTGGCTGTGTCGGCTCCTACGACGAAGTCGGACAAAAGATGGCTCGCAGCGTGGGGAGTCTGCTGGTTAAAGCTGGCGTGTCCTTGGGCATTATGGGAAGTGAAGAAACCTGCGACGGCAACGAGGTTAAAATTCTGGGAGAGATGGGGCTTTTTACGCAACTGGCCAATGACAATATCAAGAAATTCAAGGCGAAGGGCGTCAAAAAAATTATTACCCTGGACCCCCATGCCCTGAATGTCTTCAAGAAGGATTATCCCGAACTGGGAGGAAGTTTTAAGGTCTTTCACTATACGGAGATTCTGGATAGGTTGATCAAGGAGAAAAAAATCGCTCTTGCCAACTATCCGGTAAAAGTTACTTACCATGACCCCTGCTATCTGGGCCGGCATAATCAGATTTATGGTCCACCGCGGGAGATACTGAAGGCCATCCCGGGTGTCGAACTGGTGGAGATGCGCCGTAATTCTCTGAACGCGTTTTGCTGCGGTGGGGGTGGGGGAAACTTTTTCACGGACATTCTGGGTACAGGAGAAGATAGTGCCGGTCGGGTCCGTGTTCGGGAAGCTCTTGAGACAGGCGCCAATATTATCGCTGTGGCTTGTCCGAGTTGTGCCAAGATGCTTATAGACGCGGTTAAGATGGAAGAGTTGGACGGCAAATTGAATGTTCTGGGTATCGTCGAAATAATCGAGAGGGCTCAAAAAAAATAAAGAGTTAATACATGTTCTAATGAGAAAGCAGACTGAATAATAAAACGTCAAAGGCGGGAAAAATCAATGGAAAAAGAGACTATGTTCAAAGAAGTTTATGACAAAGCGAAGGGCTATGAGCTCAAAAACGGGAACTGCGCTCAGTGCACAATTGCCGCCATCTTCGAAATAATGGGAGTGGAGGATGAAGGAGTATTCAGAGCCGCAACGGGCATGGCCGATGGTGTGGGACTCACCGGGGATGGCCATTGCGGAGCTCTATCTGGTGGAACGATGGCCATCAGTTATTTTTTTGGCAGGAGCAAAGACGATTTCGGCAGGATGGGCAAACAGCTAAAAGCCTTAATTTTGTCTAAAAAACTCCATGATGAGTTCGTGGCGGAATTTTCCACGTGCCGGTGCGCCGATATTCAGACAAAACAATCCGGCCGCTTCTTCAATCTCTATGATATGGAAGAGATGAAAGCGGCCCTCAAAGCAGGCATGCTGGAGAAATGCTCAACGCTGGTGGGAAAGACGGCACGGATGGCCTTAAGAATTATTCTCGACGAACGGGAAGCAGAAAAAGTAAAGCAAGATGAACTGCCTGTTTTATAGGGAAGAAGGTTTATCTGTTGCCTGAATTAAACAGATGAATTTTAGCCGGTATCCGTTTATTTTTTGGCAACGGGAGTGTCGTTACCAAGAGCCAGGAGTATTTTATTTATGGCGTAATGAACTTTAAGATTATTCTCCGGCGCGAAGCGGCTTACCGACATCCAACATCCCGGACAATAGCAGACGACGTCATTGACTTTCATAGCCAGAATCTGGTTGATCTTCTTTTTCGCTTCGATATCAACCTGCGTTTGGTCATGATGGTTACGGATGCCGGCGGCAAATCCGCAGCACAGAGAATCGTAGCGGTTGTTTTCCAGCTCAACGATGGTCATCCCCGCTGCCTGATGCGGTCCGCGAATGAAACCGGTGCTTTAATTAGCTGTCACTATTCTTTTATCATAATTTCTTGATCGTTGAAATTTTAAAAGGTACATATAAAGGGCAAAAACCGATCAGGCTCGTTATTATAAACACAATTGCCAGAATGCCCAGAATAATCGCCGCAACGCCTGTAATGCTGCCGCTCAGATAAAGAATGATTACGACAACGGCCAGTAATATTCTAATAATCCGGTCTATAGTTCCCATATTCTTTTTCATGTGCTTCTCCTTTCTTTAACCCAATAAAATAAGGGAAATAATCATGATCACTTTGCAGGATATTGCTTATATTCCAGCAACGATCTGCCCCGGTTACAGCATTGTACAACTTACCAAACGGTTATTTTCTAGAACCAATACATCCGTCAGACAGCATAATTAATTACGGCGCGATGCAGAAAACATAAAACTGAAAATGTTAGCGGCCTTTCTGATCGCCTTCCACCTCGGGTTTTTTCTTCTTGTCCTCGGCCGGACAAGCTGGCCTCATTCATGTAGAGACGCCCATGCGCGGCAATAGCCAAACCTGCACAAAAACCCACCCGGCCAGGATCAAAAGTAAAATCAACAAATCGTTCATTTTTTTCTCCCTTTTTCTGATGCGGAAAGGCGGCAAACCCGCCTCCCCTTTTACCGATTAGTTCAAGTACCTATCAAGTAACGCCACAAGCTGTTTTTTTGATAACAATCCGACCTGAGTATCCTGCACTTTGCCGTTTTTAACAATAAGCAATGTCGGTATGCTCCTTACACCATATTGGGAGGCCGTTGCCGGGTTATCATCGACATTCACTTTGACCACGTTGACCCGATCATTGTATTGGGCCGCGAGTTCTTCCAGAATCGGGCCAATAGACCTACAGGGTCCGCACCAGGGCGCCCAGAAATCCACCAGAGTCGGCTTTTCTTCTTTTAAAACTACTATACCGAAATTACTATCATCCGCGTGTTTCACAAATTCCGCATTACTCATTTTTGTTTCTCCTTATCGATAATTTATTTTGTTTCTCTTTTCCGTCTGTGGTAAAAGCTACCTGCTTCTTGCTTCATGAATACACCCTGATATTTAATATGTCATTGATTTAAATCAACGTGGGAGAATCTTTTTTGCACATGGATATCACTAAGCAGATAAAGGATATCGGTCTGTTCCAGGGAGTTTCTTTAGAAAAATTACGCTTGCTGGCCACACAGGCAACATACAAAAAATTTAAACCGGGTGAGATGGTCATCGGCGAGGCGGATCCGATCCGGTCATTTTATGTGGTTATCTCCGGACAGTTAAAACTCTACAGGAGTTCAGCGGAAGGCAAAGAACAGACCCTGCAACTGCTCGGTCCGGGTGACCCTTTTGGCCTGTGTACGGCATTTGCAACTGATTCCTTTCCGGCAAGCGCTATGGCCATTGAAGAAAGCGCCGTCCTTCTAATACCCGGCACGGTCATGGAGGCAACAGCAAGACAGGAACCAGCGCTCTTGTTCAACATCATTCAGATACTATCCCAACGCCTCAAGGATTCCATGACACTTATCGAATCACTCGCCTTAAAAGAAATTCCCGGGCGGCTGGCATCTTTCCTGCGCCATTCATTACCCCGTGATGCCACGGATAAAAAAACCTCTGTGGAACTGACGATTTCGCAACGGGAACTGGCCAAGATTCTGGGTGCCACACCGGAAGCCCTTTCCCGTGCCTTAAGAAAAATGGCCAATGACGGTATCCTCGCAACAGCAGGCCGAGTGATCACCATTCTGGATCACAAAGCACTAGAACAACTGGCAGAAGGTGAGTAACTAATTATTAGACCTACCACTCGTCACTATTTACGCCCTTGAAACTGATGTTCAATATAAAAATTTACCCCATGCCTTTCCCCAAAAAAATGAGAAAAATATCATGATATATCTTGCATATGAAACAGTTGTCCGTTATAATTGCTTCACAAAATGAAGCGATTAATGACTATAATCGCTTCAGGAAAGCCAAATAGATGAAATACATCTGGGAGAGAAAAAACTGGTTCGATTTTCAATATGATGAGTCTGCCCTGCTTAAACCTTTAAGCCGGCTGAGGGTCTTGCAGGGTAAGTTATTAGGCCGCGTGGCAGCTCTGGATATTAAAATGGAAACACAGGCGCAGGCTGCCGTTCTGGTTGAAGAAACCCTTCGCACAGCGGAAATTGAAGGGCAACAACTTAATCGGGAATCAGTTCGTTCTTCCGTGGCGGTGAAACTTGGTTTGCCCAGAGGTGTCGGCGCGTATGACAGGCACGTTGACG
>Ga0209429_10001654_pt1 | contig 13589 bp, 18 predicted proteins | sample BarGraNGADG00212_3_FD_184493 | JGI IMG/M metagenome (GOLD analysis project Ga0209429, IMG submission 184493) | Arctic peat soil microbial communities from Barrow, Alaska - Barrow Graham LP Ref core NGADG0004-212 (SPAdes) (version 2) | ecosystem: Environmental > Terrestrial > Soil > Wetlands >... | reverse complement strand
CTCGCTGTTCTTGGTATTTTTTCTCTTGTCTATTGAATAAGTTGGAACATTTTTGAGAACAAAAGTTATTTTTCCCTCTTGTAGAAAAAAAGGATATATATTCAACTCCACACTGCATGCAAGTTAAAGTAAAGGTTTTATTATCCCTCTCTGCCCATACCCCTCTGTCTTCGCGGTGAACACGGTAATGTTCGGCAGGACTTAAACATTCTAAATTAGAAATGTCATTATTAAGGATGTTGCTATCCTTGTGATGGATATGATACTTAGGAGGAATTTCCCCGTAAATACTTTCCCAAACCGCGCGATGAAGTTCTACGGTATGCGTCCCGCGCAAATTGCTCGCAGATACCTTAAAATAGCTTTTTGTTGCCCTGTCGGGATACCGACTATAGACTATACCATTAAAAATAACAGATTCTACTCTGTTCCCACTGCGCGTAGTGCTTGTTATGATTTCCATAAATACCTTTGCCCCCTTATATAAAATTATACCACACTAACGCAAAACCCGTCAACTAATCCCAAAGTCGCGAAGCAACACATCCGTTGCTTCTGCTGCCCACCCCTAAAAGGTTTGTCCAGCAATATACCATACTATCTATTCTATTAGGACTCTTAGTTGATTTAGCGGGAATCCAATTACACATCTCCGCTTCCAGCTCTGTCAAACCTCGTCGATGGAAACATTTTCCTTGCTCATAATAACCTACGACCGGTTCTGCGCGAAGGGCTTTGCCTCGCGATGCGTGAACCGCCTTATAAGGAACGTTCTTGGGCAGGTTCGCTTGTACTAAATTTCCCCCGACGTTAATTTCAGCCACAATTTGGTCAACACCCCACTTGTCGTACATGCGCATTACTTCTTCGCGCCATTGGTTTGGCGTGAAATTCCCCGTCACGTCTTCCAGTACATAGAAGTTCTCGTCCCTGTCCATTCCTGCAACCACTATACCTGTAGCATCCGAGTTCACAGTTGTCGAAATAGCGGGGTCAATTGCCAAAGTTATACTGACACACTTGTCCATTAACTCTTCGTCTCCAAGGTCAGTATATTTAAACATTTCAGTATTCCAAAGGGCTCCCTGTATATCTTTTAAGACTATTCCAAACAATTCCTGGTCGCCAGTCCTCGTTCCGGCGTACTTCTTTACAATCTGTTGAAGGAACGCTGGCGCCAAGTTAGCTATATTATCATAGGTGCTACCCGTGACAATCGTGTATAGCGGGTCGGCCAAGATTTCGTTTAGCAACTCGCTCGGTTTTGGCGTAGTGGTAATGATTCCACGAGGATTGCCCAAGCGCGCTCCAAACATTACCTGGTCATAGGAGTTTCTCATCTGTTGCCAGGCACAAAGTTCGTCTGCCCAAAAAAAGTCGCATTGCTTTCCCCTGAGCCTCTCAGGCGCGTCCGCACTGTAAATGAAACCCTTAGCCCCTCCTGGAAAGGATAATTCATTAATTCCTGGGTGATATTCCGGCCTTTGATTTTCGGGAAAGCAGTTCAGTATCCCCGACTCACCGCAAACACAAATCTGTCTTGCGTCGGTGGCGGTAGCGCCTATGATAGAAATATACTTATATCCCTCTTCGTAAACCGCCCGCCTTACCGCCTCAACCGCTGTTCTGGTTTTTCCGCTCCCCCTCCCGGCGAGCACCAGCGAGAACGGTTTTTCAGGGTCTGGCCACAGCGCTTCCCATCGCTGGTTCGGTCTGGCCCAAATATCCCAATCGAATTTCAGGTGACTCAACTCCTCAAGAGTCAGCCCCGCCAAGAAGCTACACCGCTCTTCGTAAGTCTGCCGCGCTAGCACAGTAGCCAGTTCATTTATCTGCATTTCGTCTCCCAAACATTAAGGCCGCGTACACAAATACCACGCCAATAATAACACATAAGAATACCACTATTCGCCACCATCTACAAGAATATCAAATTCCCGCCGATAGCAATGTGGACAGAAAGCCATGCCCTTAACCAAGGTCTCGCGCTGGCACTTTGGACATTTGCTCATGCCCACGACCTCATTCTTAACCGAACACGACGGACAGATGTAATAATAACTTTCCTCGTGCTTGAGGTTCACTAACACCTTTGCTCGCAAAGGCGTTAGCGAACTAACGCGGAGCCAGCCATTTTTCGACCAGTCATCGCGCAAGTAATGCGCTAACCTATTTTTCTTACATACAGGACAGTATAACCATATCATTGTCGTCTCCTTTAATCATCACACTTGGTGATGTTGTATATTTTGTTCATCTTATTGTAAAGCATAGCTATCTCGTAAGAAGCATATACTTCATCTGCCGAACGGCTGACGCACAATCCGTCAATCATCGTCTGCACCACCAGTACATCGCCATCGTCATACGTGGCGCTGTCCACTACGCAACCCATTAAGGGCATGCCGTGGAATAATACATATACGTGGCTATTTAATACATTGTCTGACATCTATTCCTCCCCGTTGCTATTATCAACTTCTCCATTGTCAGCGGACAATGGAGAAGTTGATACTGGTAATGCGCGAGCAATACCAGTCAGCCGTTGCAAAATATCAGACCTTATGTCATCAGCACTACGCGCACGAGCAGTCTCGACATCCATGTCGGGGCTGCCCGTGGGTGTTTTGGTAACGACTACCGGTTTAATTCCCGCAACTTTTTCTATCCACCACGCCGACGCCTGCCAGTTCGTCTGCGACGCCCGCGCTATCGTGTTTAAACTCAGTATCATCGGCTGAGCAAATCCCCGATTCATTAACTCTAATACCGCATACCACTCACTCTCTGGATGCTCCGCCGCCCACGCCATTAATTTGTAAAACATCGACGGTTTTATACCGTGATAGTGCAACGCCGACTCAAGGGGGGCAAAGTGGCAAAGCTGCTGGTATATTTCAATAATAGTCTCACGAGCTACTTCGCAAACGTCGCTACGCTTGGGAAGCAGCTCCTGCGGAATGATTAATACCCGCGGCAAATGTATCTCCACAGGCGCAACGAGAGGCATGATAACCTCACCGCTGTCCTTCGGGACAGTGGCGAGGTTATACTTCGTATCGTTCGGACTAAATAAGTCCGTGTCTGACGACGTTCGCATGTTTCCATACGCATCCTCGTATACCCTTATCTTCTCAGACATTGTGCTATGTACCCCTTTTCTGGGTATATCTTACAATCTTTTACAATGGTTTGTCAATATATCGGTACTTGACTGCAGGATGTAGTTAAGTGCCGACGCGCTTTTAGTCGAGGTGGCTACGTTTTGTAGTCATATGGTGGTTTGTGATGTTGTTTTTAGGCTACATGTGGCGCTGGGGCATCTGGACTCGCGCGCACGCGCGCACGCAATCTCCGCGGAAGGAAGATGGCTATGACACTGCGCGGGGAACGCCCCTATTAATTACTCACTACATTTCAAACCCGCGCCGTCACCAGGTCAATAAAAAAAGACAGGTTGCGTGTCAATGTCGCAACCTGTCTATTGAGAACCTACCACTTACGGGTTAACCAACCCGCTGCGCGGTAAGCAAGTTTCCGTTGCTTTAAGGTAACAAGCGCACTGATAACAGCGTCGTTCCCGTGGCGATATGCAACCCAGCCCCTGCCGGACACATCGCCTATGCAAAGCACCATGTTGTGGGTGCCGTGATGGTTGCGACATGCGACAACGGCGTAATCTTTGTTGGCTGTCACAAGGGTCGCGTATTCTGCACGGTTAAACGTGTGGAATAAGATATTGCTGGGCATGATAGAAATCCTTTGCCGGATTAACGCACCGGCGTACGCCTGTTATTAACTAACAGGACAGGTCAATGGTGAGGTAAAAGGCGATGATGAATGCCGGAATAGTTATCCATAATGTTGTGTCAAAGACTATTCCATAGATAAACCATGCGCTGGCAAGGATGAGATTCACAACTTTTAGGGGTCTTCCTTTTATGCGTCGTTGTACAGACCTGCGCTGAGCGGCGATTTCGAGTTCTTCTGTACTTCGCCGCTCCGCAAGCCACTGCTTGTTTGCGTATTGTTGATACATCTCTCTTGCAAGTTCAACATCTGCATGGGTGAGGTCGCCCTTAAGCGGTGTCCAGACTATGTAGCTGGTGCCGTTGCTCCGGTCGAGTATACGTCTCATATTAATCCTCTTTTTGCGTTGCAAGTTCGTAGTGATTACCACGAATTGCGATATGTGCGCCATCTACAGAATGATAGATGACGCGTAAGCGTCGCCCGTGCTGATGCTTAAGGGAATCGATGACACCGTTAATGGTGCCCTTCCTGTCGCCTAACTGCCGGAACATGGTTGTCCCGACAGTTAGAGTTGCTTCCGACGCAATCAGGGTGCGTCGGAAGATATTGATGATACCGGTCATTTCTTGGCGTTTTTCCGGGTTCTGCCAAGGTACGCTGGTGGCGCTGCGGGTAATGGTTCTGATGCAGGTGCTGATGCAACTTCTGGTAAAGTCGCAGGTGCAGGTATAGTTGGTGCTTCAGTTTCGGTAGTGTCGTCTACACCTTCTTCTGTTCCGGTTTTGGGTGCGCTGTCCATGTAGCATACCCTTTCGCCGATGACTTTAAGGCGCTTCTGTTTGGAACCATCAGTTTTTGACAGAAATTCACTGATGTCCAGGCGTCCTTCTACTGCAACTTTTCTGCCTTTTTTAAGGAACTTAAAGGCGTTCAGTCCGGCATTACCCCATAGGGTAACGTCAACGAAAATAACCTTTTTGTTGTCTTCAGCAGTTTTGGAGTAACTTTCCACTGCGAGCGAGATGTGACAAACAGGCAGGTTGCCTACTGTCGTGAACTTCAGTTCGGGGTCTTGTCCGAGTCTACCGCTGATGGTGACATGGTTTAAATCTGACATGAGTAATCCTCCGACCACGTAACGCTGTGGTCAAGCGATAGTGCGTCAAAATTAACGCTAATCAATCAAATATTTATTCAATTATTCAATTAATTATAAAAATAAAATAACATATTCTCGATGCCCTCGGTAGGCATCGAGAATATGTTACAATTATTGAAGCGCCGCAGGCATATAGCGCCCGCTGGATGCGGGCAAGACATCAAGCAGGGATAGCAGTATAACTCGCCGAAGGCTACCTTGAGTTCGCGCAGAAGGCGTGAACTGTTGGGATGATTTTAGCACGGAGCTAAAATCGTATGGTTAGAAAGGCAAGGAACGAAGTGACGCCAGCCTTTCAGGACGGGATGATTTTGACACGGAGTCAAAATCCTTAGGGGTTTAACTCTAAGATTGTTTTCTATTGTCCAGTGATAGCTGAAATGCACAAGTTTTATAAAAAAGATTTTGAAGCGCTTCCTGTTTTCCTGTGTAGACAATAGTTTGGCACCGCAGGTTTCGCCCTTTTTGAGAATGCCTCTTAAATATTACCCGTGACCTTTTTATCATGTGCACACAAATCCGGTATAATTTTGGCGCGGGGAACTTAGGGGAGTAATAACGCGATAGATATCGAGCCCGCGCGGATACGGTTTAATAAAGAAAAAGGGTTATCAGTGTTTAGCTGATAACCCTGTGTTTATATTATTAATATCCCCCCTGTGCCTTAAATACCGGGCAATCGCACGAACACTCCTTGTCGCATTCCATACAATCAGGTACATCGTTTAGTTCTTTGAAGATATCTGCATCATCCCACATGTCATCGAACCACTCGTTTTCTTCGATGCGTTGCAGTCGCGCAATGTATGGGTCGCCTGGTTGCAGGCAATATCCCCATGCAAGCGTGGTGAACGGATACTCTCCAGGATAGTTTGTCACCATTAGTTTGCGTCGTTCATAATGGTTATCTATGCTTCCTGCGAAGTGAAATCCTTCAACACGGTCGATGTCTTGCAATCGTCGAAGTAAATCTTGTGGGGTTCCTTGGATATCCACAAGTTCCCCCATAACTGGAAAAGATGGATGATACTGTAATCCTAACCTGTGAAAAATTCGGATAATTCCCACATTGTATTTAGTGGCAATACTTTTTTGCAAATCTGGTGCTGAAACAGTGAGGTTATTATATTCTCTTTTGTTTAGCACAAGATATGGATAAACTGGGTTAGGCTGCGTATACAGTTGCCCATAAGGCAGGCACGCTGGGACGATGTTGGTTATCTCGCCCATGTTCTTGGTTGTCATGATTGACAGTGGGAACCCTTTTTTCAGGGTTCCGTAGACGAATAGTTTAAGTAGCAAGTTTATCCCCTTCTCATTGTAAACACAATGATTTTGTCTCCCAGCATCCAGAACTGGGTGGCGTTGTCATAAACCTCAAGGGCGTCTGCCAATTCGTAACCGTGATTAAAAACGAACGCCCATGCACATGAACGATTTACTTTTTTAATGTCGTGATGATAAAATCTTTTAAATAATTCCATGATAGACTCTGGCGTTTCTTCTGGTGTTAATTGTTCGTATATTCTAACTATTGGAATGATTTTGATGTTATCATTGTCACAACATATTGATGGAATGCGTTGGTCTTCTTGATAGATTCTGTCAATCACATACATAGTTTTTCTATCTCCTTTTCAAAGTTTTTGATTTTGTCTTGAATTTGGAGATATTCTTTTCTCCATTTATCTTGCTGTTCTTTGTCGTAAGGTGCTGTGTGAAATGTTTTGCAATCTAAATTTGCCCACATGTGCCCCTCAATAATGTCGAGTTGTTCTTGGGAGTCTTCGATGGTTTTCTCGAGTTGCAGACGAGTTAATAGTCTTGGTAGGATATAGTTGCCTTCATCGTCGTATAACCCCTCTTCTATAAGGTCAATGATTTGTTGTCGTGTTAAGAACATGTTTTCCTTGTGCCCATGTTTTCACCCATGGGTAGGTGGTTCAGAGCATATCAACTCTTGGCTTTGGCTAAAGTCAAGAGTTGATATCAATTATTTAGATACTGATTGAATAATTTCCAACATCTTTTCAGCATACACCTTTTGTGCTAATAAAAGGCTGGATGTTTGTGTGATGATTTCTACAGTGTTTACATTAGACACGTATTGTTGTAGTATAACAATATATAATGGTGCCCCTGTCCCTTCGATGCGATGCAGTCCTATTTTAGTTGTGGTAATGACTGCAACTTGTAATTCCTTCATTGTGAAGTGCATGGTTAATTCTCCTTTCGTGGTGAAATCATCACCAGCGAGTTAGCCTCGTCATCAGTAGATTCGTGTATGCGAATAGTCGCATCTATTTGGTCTGTGTATGTGGAGCATTCTCCATTATCATACACCTTGTGCGCCTGTTTAGAGGCGTCTTCAAAGTCCTCTGCATATACAGTGAACTCAATCGCTTGAGTCTTAATTATGTGTACGGTATATAACTTTTTCAAAGTTGTATACCGTGCACATTTGTCCATTTTGTCCACTCCTCATCGTTTGGTTTGCCGGTTTCAGGGTCATTCATGGTTTGTCTCCTTTGTAGGACATTGCTCATCTTTTGAGCAAAAGCGTATAGTCGTCTCGTCTACTTTAATAGTGGATAAGGCTGTGCAAAGCATAATGTCTGTCTGGGTACATGATGGTAACCCAAACATTTTACGGATATGAGGGACTGTGATTGCGATATCAGGTATGTCTCTCATTTCGGGTTCGATGCAAGGAACTTCAGGTAGTTCTCGCGGTTACCCTTGTTTTCTCGTATTTCGGCTTTAACTTTGGCGGTTTTCAGCGCGTAGTACGATGGTGCTTTGACTAAGTTCTTTAGTTGCATGGTTTTCTCCGGTGCCCATGTTTTCACCCATGGGCAGGTGGTTCAGAGCATATCAAGAGATGAACTTGAATAAGTTCTTCTCTTGATATCAATTATTTAAACCTGTGACAGTCGTGGTATTTTTTGATATGCCCGAAAGTACCATTCGGCGCTTTCTTTGTGTGCAAATCCGTTTTGACTATAAAGTTCCCCTTTATAATGAACCACAATGTCCCATTTATCGGGTAGGTTTTGCAACTCGATTGTCCAGTCTCCTTGTTTGACTTTTTCTATTGTTATTGGCATGGTTACCACTCCACGATTGGCAATAGTGTTCGTTTTGCGCAAACAAGATATTCTGGATATCGTGTTGGGTCGTTGCTATAGCAATATATTCGTGAGTAGTCCCCGTTTGTCCCTTGGAATTTGTACAAGTCCCCATCTTCATCCTTGATATATAAGTTATAGTTGTTTGCGTTGTAGAATACAGCGTCTCGATTAACGTTTCTTATATAGTTATCTTTAAATTGTTCTAAAGACGTGAATTCTTTTCGCTTATTAGATAATAGTGACCAGTCGTCTCTGGTAACGTCAAAGACTGTTAATACTTCCGTGTAATCCTGTGCTCTGAATATCTCCATAGCTTTACCGTCAATGAGTGGTACTTGCACAACTATTAAGAAGTCATTGTTTATTTGAAGCATCATAGTTCTTAATGGATTCAAGTTTTGTGATATACCGTCATAAGCAAAGTAGTTATCTTTGCCGATAGTGGTCTTAAATGTGCAGTTTTCAGTGTTATTCAGTATGCTCAGGAACGTTTCAGAGTGGACAGTCCCTGTGCGACTCCCTAAAGAACACTCTTTGGAGAATAACCCGCTGTCCGGGTAAGCTCGGTATATCTGTAATACAAAGTCTACACCAGGTACCAGGTTGATGTCTCCATAAGGTATTGGGTCTGGGTTGTCATTGGTTTTTTCTACGTTTTGCATTTCTGCAATAGCGTAGAGTTGACCATTGATATAAGCGAGAGTTGTGCTGTCTCCGCTTATGGTTTGTCCGTTCACAACAGTGAACCCTATGCGGTTATCTGTTAAGATGGGCATAACATTACATCCGTTGTCATCATGTCGTTGTAGATATTCCTTGGTTGTTTCTGTCGTGAAATATTCTTGAACAGATGAGTCGTCGATAGTTATTTGTACGTTATCGGCGTTATTCTGTGTTGCTTTGAATATTCGCAACAAATTGTATGGTAATGTTATTGGCGTAGTATCTTCAAAGATAGACACCTGTTGAGTGTAAGGTTCCGCATAGACGAAATCTGTGTCGGTAGTATAAAATACTCGCGTGCTTTGTATGTTGATTCTGTCTCTTCCGTTAAAAGAATTTTCCCTGTAAATTCTTATATCAGATGACGATATTCTTGGTTGTTCTGCATCTGATGGAAGTGTTGCGCGGAATGCGTCGAGTGTGATATTTTTCAGGATTTCTTCTTTACGCACCCACCATGACTCGCCGTCTGCTGGACTTTGTGCCAAGTATAATACGCGTACACCATAGATGTTTTTTGTTAGCTCATCAGGATATGAAACGATAAGGAATTTTTCGTCCTCAATATTGAGAGTGCGTATATATTGTGTGCTGTTATTAACAGAGTTGAACGATAGTCTTGCGCCGCCGGTTTCTGCGGAGAAATATACTTTGTTATTGTCTAAGCTTCTTACATTTTCTCCTTGATTGAGCATGTTCTGGATAGTTGTGTTTTGCAACCAGTCGTCGTATTTTATCACAAAACCATCAACGTCGTCATATTCCTCAATACGATATCTGTGTATTGCTGGATATGCTTCTCGTGGCAAAGCGGGGTTAAACGCTTCATCAACAGCGGTCATTCCGTAATTAAATATGCCTTCTACCGGTTGTGTTGTGGTGCTGTTAACGCGGTTCTGATATGCTTCGCGACGTTCTCTGCCTTCTCGTATTGCTGCGCAGATGAACTCGTGGCACCATTTCAGCCGTTCAATTATTTCATCAGGGTCAAGGGTGCCGTCAAATAGTCGGAACTCAACTGTTTTTCTACCCTCTGTCCATGCTTCGCGTATGTTTAACCATACATAACGTCCGGCTTGATTAAGTACCCAGTTAGTGGTGAGTCTTTCTCCTCCGCGATTATATTTCTCGCAATATCCACTTCTATTTGAGTCTGGTGGGTACATGTCGAACACCTCGTCTTGATGTTCAATTGCATACTGTGCAACCCACACTTTCTCTTCTGCGGATACCTGTACATGGATATGTAGTCCACACTCATATTCTGCTGAACTTTCTGGTCCATCATTTTCGTCGCCGTGGTCATTGATAACTTCAATTAAGTCTCTGATTACTTTTCCGTCTTCTTTTAAGAATACGGATAGTGGTTCTCCGCCTTTACCACGTATTTCTGCTGTCTCGGACGTGGTATCGTCATCTTCGTCTGGTTCTACCCAGTGGGAGTGTCCACAATCAGGGCATTCGCACTCATATCCTTCGTTTTCTGAGCAATGTCCCATTGCGGTTATGCTTCCGTCGCTTCCCACTTCAAAGATTTCGTCTAATGTTGCGTTGTGGCTGATACCGTTACCTAATTGGTATCGTGAATCAAGTCCGGTCACTTCCAGCTCAAATCCGATAGTACGGTTATCTGGTTCTGATTTCTTTATTTGCTTATCCTTTTTTGTTAAAGCAGTGTCCATGCATTGAATTACAACATAGTACGCTATCTCGTCTTTGCTTGTCACACAAAAGAATTCCCACGTGATACTGCGTGGCAGTTCTCCAAGATATATTCTCAAGGTACCGTTGGAGTCGCTCCCATAAAAGCGGGTATCTTTCAGGTCTTCGTCTGCAAGGCGCAGTTTACCCAGGGTGGAAAGTATCTCTGCTGCGTCGTGGATTGTGGTAATGTCGTCGTATCCGTCGCGCAGAGACAATGTGCTGGCGATAATTTCGCCGTTTGATTTTACTTTAGTGTGTTTGCACTTGTAAACCAAAATCATGATTTTCTCCGGTGCCAGGCTATTTTACACCGCTGGCGCGGTATCAGAAAGTATTAACATATGACTTTAGCTAAAGTCATATGTTAATATAAATTATTCTAAGTTTCTATTAACAACAACAAGGCATGCTTCTGTGAATGTAGAGAAGATGCCGTTTCGTGTTCTTCGCAAAGACATGTCCATTTCTCCTATGTCTATGTGAAATATTGGCTGGTCATATCCTTCCGTGATGATGTGTTGGACTATTCCTTTACGTACATTGTCGTCTCTCGTTATAGCCCACACCGTGGTTCCTATTGTTAGCTCACGTGCTTTCTTTAAAAGCATTGTTGTCTCCTTTACAGCCTCACCGCATGTATCCATCCCTTGTCTTCAAGGTCTGTCATCATGTCGTAATACTCAATCTCCTCGTCGCAGAAATCCTCTTCGTCTTTAGCAAAGAGGCTGAAAAAGTCTTCATCGTCGTCTTCGCAGGTTGTCTCTGCAAAGGCGTGAGAGGTGGTTTCGTCGAACTCGTCGCCCATGTCTTCTTGAGCGAGGTCGGCTTCGGTCTTGATTTGTTTCATGGTTTTGCTCCTTTTAATACTCAGCTTTAAGTCGAACTCTCGTTCCCATAAATTCGTAATATTTTCGACGTTTGATTACGATTTGCGGTTTTTCTAATCCAGTAAGCGTTGGTTGTGGGGGATGGCGAATGATTCCCCAGTTATAACCATATCCTTTAAACTGTTTGTTTGTGATTTCCTTTGTGTACTGTAGTGCTAACCATCGTCCGTGTTCTGGGTGAGTTATAATTCTTATTTTGTGTGGTTCGCACTCGAAGCGAACTGATTGTGTGAAGTATTGTTCGTCTATACTTCTTTTTCTTTTTGTGGAATCTGATAATTCGCAGTATGCCTTTATTGTACCTTCAAATGTACATTTTCTTGTGGTGTTGTCGTAGATTGCGTCGTCAATTGTTGACTCTGGGTCGTTTTTTAGTTCCCATAGTTCTGTGTACTCTACTTTTGGCATGGTTTCTCCTTATCGTGCAACTTGTAAGTTGAAGTTGTCAATGATGTTTTGTTCATCTTCTTCTTCGCAGAAGTCGATAATCATCACTATGCAGTCAATATAAAGTATTGTTGCACTTATGAGGAAAAGCTGGAATTGCTTGTTTATACCATAAACCCAGTAATCCTCATACAGTTTGTTGCTTGTAGAAGGGTTTAGTGCTGTGATTGGCACTGTGAAGTCATCAGGTAGCTTTTCTACATCGTTTACGATGAGCACCTTGCTGTTGAATGCGATTTGAGATAGTTTGTAGCGTAGCATATACGCTCCTTTTATATTAAAAGATATAATTTTTAAGCAACAATAATAACAATTATAATTGCTTAAATCAATTAATATAAAAATAAAGAAGCAGAAATAACCGCCCCTCGGTAGGGCGGTTATTTCTGCTATAATTAAAAAATAAAAAAATTAGATTGCCCCGGAAGGGCAATCAAAATGGCAGGATTATCCTATGTCAACTCCAAAGACGTTGGCGTAATTATCCTATGTCTGTGAAATATATCACGAAGTCTTGACGCGTAGTAACGTCGCATCCATGCGTTAAAGGACGTCGCCCCATGGCTGTAATTACAATGCCTGTTACATTAGGACGCCGCCCATCTCCCAAAAAGTGCCTTAGTCTATTACCCTCTACATTTCAACGCACACCGACAGGCGCCGGTATAATTTTCCGCCGGGGCGCCGGAGCGCGGAGTCTTTGTAGTCTTTGTTGCAACGTCGCAAACCGACATAGTGGAAAGATTAGACGCATACTGTCCTACTGCAAACATTATAATTGGACAATATGGTGCACTTTGGTGCGTTTCTACCCCCAAAAACCTTCATAGTTTATTACCCTGTACGCGCTGGCGCGCCGATTTCCTCTCAAATATCTCATGCTAAACCGGTTTACAATGAAGCTAATAAACGCAGTAGTATAGTGGCGAGAATTGCATAGTGAACATACTATTCTATTAAAGTAATCCGGTGTACACGGTGCTGTTTTTATGCCAAAACTAATTGTTGTGATTATAGTATATATAATATATCGCAAACCGATTGTTGGGGGTTTATGACAAAAAAAGTGGTTTTTGACAGATTTTCGGGGGTTTGCGTGGAGCAGTTTTGCGAAAATATGTCCCCCTAAAGCGGAGTATGTCCCCCTTTATTTATTTTTTGAGAGGAAGGTTTGTCCCCCTTTATTTTTTTTTCTGCCTAATAAAAACACTATGGGTTCGGTTTGTGATTTTTCAGGATGCAATCGTTTACAATCACTACTCGTGAAAAAGTGGGGGGTAGAGTGGTTTGAGACACCGCTGTGTCTGAACAGCGTGCCGTGGTTTGCGACGCGGTTTAGGCTACCTTTTGACGCTGGGGCGCCGTTTCTTGGGGGTTGCGAGCCGGAGGTGTTGAGAGGCGCTGGGGCGCTGGAGCAACGGTTTCCACTCTCAAATGAGAGTTTATAGTGGTTTCATTAGTGGCGTGGTGGTTTTTGTTGCGACGGGGCGCTGGGGCTTTGCTATGCCTTTGGTGGTGTTCGCTGGGGCTTTGTCCCCCTTTAATATAGTAAGGGGGGATATAATTATTGATTTTCCACATTAGTTTTAGCAGGTAATGCCTAAATAAAAGATAAAGAGTGAGATTACTTTGCCCCTTACTATATAAAAGAGTACAACAACTTACAACAATTCGTACATAAGTGGGGTAGTTTACTCTCAACGGCGTTTTTAGAGAAGTAAAACTTTCAGAAAACTTTTTACTTCCCGAAAACTCTCGTTACTCTCAAAAGGTACTGATATTTAA
>Ga0209429_10001653_pt1 | contig 13590 bp, 12 predicted proteins | sample BarGraNGADG00212_3_FD_184493 | JGI IMG/M metagenome (GOLD analysis project Ga0209429, IMG submission 184493) | Arctic peat soil microbial communities from Barrow, Alaska - Barrow Graham LP Ref core NGADG0004-212 (SPAdes) (version 2) | ecosystem: Environmental > Terrestrial > Soil > Wetlands >... | reverse complement strand
GGCCCACATGGCCGGCCTCGGAGCGCCGGTCCCCGCCTACGCGAGCGTCCTCCTTCCGTTCGACCCGCTGGTGCTCGAGGAGGCCGCGGTGCGGGACATGATCGCCGTCGCGCTCGACGCGGCCGGCGGCCCCAGCATGACGGCGGACCGCACAGGCATCATCAGCGTGCCGGTCCGCTACGGCGGACCGGACGGGCCGGACCTCGCCGAGGTGGCCGCCCGGACGGGGCGCTCGGAGGCTGACGTCGTGCGGCTCCACGCGGCCGTGGAGTACCGCGTCTTCTGCATGGGATTCGTGCCGGGGTTTCCCTACCTCGGGCTGGTCCCGGAAGAGCTGGCGCTTCCGCGACGAGCAACTCCGCGGCTCCACGTGCCCGCCGGGAGCGTTGCGATCGCCGGACGCCAGACTGGCATCTACCCCGCCGACACGCCCGGCGGCTGGCACCTCATTGGACGGACCGACCTCCCGGCCTGGGACCCGCGGCGCGAGCCTCCGGCCCTCCTCGAGCCTGGTGCCCGGGTCCGCTTCGTGCCGGTCTGAGGCCGTGCTCGCGGTCGTCGATCCGGGTCCTCTCCTGACGATCCAGGACGCCGGTCGTCCGGGCCTGGGTCGCCTGGGCGTCCCGCCGTCGGGCGCCTGCGACTGGTGGGGACTCGCCGTCGCGAACCTGCTCGTCGACGCCGCGCCGGGCGCCGCGGCCCTCGAGGTGACCTTCGGCGGGTGCACCCTGGAGGCCATCGAGACCTGTGTCGTGGGGTTGGGCGGCGCGGACCTCGGGGCGGAACGGGACGACGGGCGCCCACTTCGGCGCGGCACGGCCCACCGGGTCCCCGCTGGCGCCCGGATCCGGTTCACCGGGGCGGAGCGTGGAATGCGCGCCTACGTCGCGCTCGCCGGAGGGATCGCCGTCGGGGCGTGGATGGGATCGGCGTCGACGTACGCACCGGGAAGGCTGGGCTTCGCGGACGGCCGGGGGTTGCAGGCGGGCGATCAGCTGGCCCCGCGGCGCCCTGGAGACCTCGATGCGGTCGGCAGCGTGTGGCCCGTCCGGCTCGCCCCGTACCCGGCCGACAAACGCGGCCCGCTCGGGATCGTCACGGGACCCGATCTTGACGCTGCGCCCGATGGCGCCCTGGAGGCACTCGTGGCCGCGGCCTGGCGCGTCTCGACGTCCAGCGACCGGATGGGCCTCCGCCTGGACGGCCCGTCCCTGGGGCCCGGGAACGAGATCGTGTCGCACCCGCTCCTGCCCGGCGCGGTCCAGCTGCCGCCCGACGGGCGTCCGATCGTCATACTCGTCGACGGGCCGACCATCGGCGGCTACCCGGTGCTCGGCGTGGTGCCGGCGGCGGACCTTCCCCGGCTTGGGCAGCTCCGGCCGCGCGACGAGGTCCGGTTCACGCCGCTGGACGCCGAGGCGGCCCGCGCGCAATCGCGCCGACAACATGAGCTACTGGATCGTGCCGCGGCGACCCTGCGCGCGGACGCCATCTGGCTCCGGCTGGCGGACCGCGCCGGGGGGTGAACCGGCAGCAGGCACACCGGCGGTCGGGCAAGCCGCGCTGGAGCCCCGGGGGAAGCCGGCCATCCCCTCCCGCGAGCGGCGCTGCGGCACGCGCAGCGGCACGCGCGGCGACCGGATGGGCCGGGGTCCTCTGGAGCAGCGCAATTCGCGGATCGCGTCAGCGTGACCCGCCAGGCGAGGCCACCTGCGCCGCGATCTCCTCGAGGGTCGGCATGCCCGCCTGAGCGCCGACCGCCAGGGTCGACAGGGCCGCGCCGGCCATCGCCCAGTCCAGGGACTCTCGGAGCGGCGTGCCCGCAGCCAGTCGGGCGGCGAAGATGCCGTTGAACGCGTCGCCGGCCCCGGTCGCATCGATCGAGTGGACGCGGTATGGGGCGAGCTTGAGTGTTTCACCTGCCTCGACGAGCAGCGCGCCATCATCGCCGAGGGTGATGATGACCGGCGCTGAGGTCGCCTCCGAAAGCCGTCTGGCCGCCATGGTCGGGTCCTCGGCGCCGGTCAGCTGAGCGGCCTCGCCCTCGTTCGGGGTAAGGATCGGCCGCAGGGCGAGGAGCGCGGCAGGGATAGGCCGAGCCGGAGCCGGGTTGACCATCACCACCAGGCCGCGTTCGGCGGCCCATTCGCCGGCGGCTACGAGTGCTTCGTCGGGAACCTCGAACCCGAGCAGGCACACTCCCCCGCGCGCTGGCCGGACGCGCCCCAACGCGGCCCGAACGAACGCAGCATCAAGCCGGGCGTTCGCGCCCGAGGCAACCGCGATCTGGTTCTCGCCTCGCGCGTCGACGACGATCAGGGCTACGCCGGTCGGTACGGCGGCGAGGGTCGCGAGCCCGTCGTCATCGATCCCCTCGGCGCGGAGCGCAGCTCGTGCGGATCGCCCGATGTCGTCGTCTCCGACGGCGCCGACGAAGCGGACGCGGGCGCCGGCACGGGCAGCCGCGACGGCCTGGTTCGCGCCCTTGCCACCCGGTTGGCGCTCGAAGGTCCCGCCTGTCACCGTCGTCCCCGGCCCGGGCAGCCGCTCGACCCAAAGGATCAGGTCGATGTTCACGGAACCGACGATCGTGACCTCCGGCATCGTCATAACGGTGCTGCGCTAACACCCTCGAGCACGGAGATCATCACGTCGCGGGGCGCCGGTTGGCCACATCTGCCGCCTCGAATGCGGCGTTCTGCATCCGTGAGGTCGGGTTGCCCGCGACAGGATCGCCGAACAGCGCGACATAGTGCGTCACGACGCCTCCTCACCTCTGCTCAATCTCCGAGCCTGTCAGAAGGCGACCCCGGCGACGAGCACGACGTTTGCATATGGGGTGAACTCACCCGTCCGGATCGCGAACCGGCTCGTCCCTGTCCGCTGCTTCAGGACAACGTGAGGAACCCGTTCCACCTTGCAGTCGACGACCGCCTCGATCTCACCGACGAGGCCTGCTGATGTCTCCTGCGCCACGAACGCGCGATCGACGACGACCTCGGCGACAACTGCCCGCAGGACGTCGAGGAATGGTGGGCCGCCTGGGCGGTAGGCGAGATCGATCCGCGGGATGCCCGTCGGAATCGGCATTCCCGCATCACACACCAGGAACTCATCGTTGTGACCGAGTGAACCGATTGCCGCCAGCAGCCCCGGATGGATCAAACCGCTCTTCTTCATGGGAGCCGCTCCGCGAATGGCTGGGGGCCGTTCGAACGGCCCCCAGCCATTCGTACTACTTGAGGAACTGGTCGACGTTGTCCTTGTTGACGAGGGTGATCTCTACCGGAATCGACTTCTCGACCGTCTCGCCCTTCGCGACCTTCACCGCCGTCTCGACCGCCAACTGGCCGATGAGTGCCGGCTGCTGGGCGATCGTGCCATCCATCTTCCCGTCCTTGACGGCCTTGATCGCGTCCGGCGCGGCGTCGAACCCGACGATGTGGACCTTGCCGGCGAGTCCAGCGGCTGCCACCGCCTCAACTGCACCAAGAGCCATGTCGTCGTTGTGCGCGAAGAGGCCGGTCGCGTTCGGCTGTGCCTGGAGCAGGTTCTGGGCGACGGACAGGCCCTCGTCCCGCTTGAAGTTCGCCGTCTGCTTCGCGACCCGCTCGATCTTGCCGGCGGCTCCGTCGAGTGCCTGCTGGAAGCCTGTGCCGCGATCGCGCGCCGCGGACGTCCCTGCGACGCCCTCGAGCTCGATGACCTTGCCGCTGCCGCCCATGACCTTGAACAGGTACTCGCCGGCCATCTTCCCACCGGCCACGTTATCCGATGCGATGTGCGACACGACGTCGCCGCCGGTGGCGCCCCGGTCAACGGTGACCACGGGGATCTTCGCCGCGTTTGCCTTCTGGACAGACGGGACGATCGCGTCGGAGTCGACCGGGTTGAGGAGGATCACCGCGACCTTCTGGGTGATGAAGTCCTCGACCTGGCTGGCCTGCTTTGCCGCGTCACCGCCAGCATCGGCGATGACGAGCTCGACGCCGGCCGATGTGGCGGCCTTCTTTGCCCCATCGGCGAGCGTGACGAAGAAGTCGTTCTGGAAGCTCGAGATCGCGAGCCCGATCTTCGTGCCTCCGCCGCCGGCTGTGCTCGGGCTCGCCCCTCCGCCCGCCGAACTCGGCGAGGGAGAGGCGCCGCTTGAGCAGGCGACGAGACTGACTGCGACGACCGCTACTGCGATCCCCCTGAAACCTGTGGCATGCATCCGCGTGATCCTTCCTGCATCTGTGATGCCCCCGCGTCGCCGACGTCGTCCGCTTCGCATCACCCCTTTCGTCGCCGCAGCGTGTCGGTCATGACCGCCGCGGCGATGACGGCACCGACGGCAACTTGCTGCCAGAAGCTCGACACGTTCACGAGGTTCAGCCCGTTCCGGAGGACGCCGATGACCAGCGCACCGAGGAGCGTCCTGAAGGCGCCGCCCTCGCCGCCGGACAGGCTGGCGCCCCCGATCACGACGGCGGCGATGACGTCCAGCTCGAGGCCCTGGCCGGCGACCGGCTGGGCGGAGTTCAGACGAGACGTCAGGACGAGCCCGCCGACCGCGGCGAACAGCCCGGACAGGGCGTAGACCCCGAGCTTCGTCCGGACCACCCGGACGCCCGACAGGCGCGCAACCTCTTCGTTCCCGCCAACGGCGTACGTCGCCCGGCCAAACACCGTGTTCCGGAGCACGATCGCCCCGAGGACAAAAAGCGCGAGCATGAGTCCGAGCGAGAGCGGCACGTCGAACAGCAGCTTCCCCTCGGTGATGACCCGGAACTCGGGCGGGAAGCCGGAGATTGGCCGGCCGTCGGTGACGACGAGTACGAGCCCGCGCGCAACGCTGAGCATGGCCAAGGTCGCGATGAACGGCGGAAGCCGCCCGAACGTGATGAGCAGGCCGTTCACGATGCCCGCGACGACGCCGGCCAACAGCCCGCCCAAGATCGCCAGCGGGAGGGGGAGATGTGCCTGCGCGAACGCGATCGCGAACACTGCCGAGGAGAGCGCGAGGACCGACCCGACCGACAGGTCGATCCCGCCCGAGATGATCACGAAGGTGGAGCCGAGCGCGACGATCGCGATGACCGCGATCTGCTGGCCGACGTTCGTCAGGTTGGTGAACGTCAGGAACCTGTCGGACATGAGGGTGAGTACGAAACCGAGGACGAGAAGCCCAAGGAGCGGCCCGCTTTGACTGAGCAGGTTCCGAATGCGCCCGGCCACCGGTCGCCCGGATTCAGCCGATCCAGCAGCCGCCGGTGTCTCTGACCCGGCAGCCGGCGCTTCGAGGATACGCGGCTCATCAGGCAACATCGGCTTCTCCATGGCCTACCGCGAGCGCGAAGAGCCGTTCCTGCGTTGCCTCGCGCGCGTTAACGAACCCAGCGATCCGACCCTGCCGCATGACCATGATCCGGTCGCTCATCGCGAGCACCTCAGGCATCTCCGAGGAGATAAGAACGATCGCGACGCCGGCCCCCGCGAGCTCGTTGATCACCCGGTAGACCTCGACCTTGGCGCCGATGTCGATCCCCTTGGTCGGCTCATCGAAGATGAGGACGCGGGGCCGCCCGGCGAGCCATTTCGCGATGACGATCTTCTGTTGGTTCCCGCCAGACAATGACTCGACCTGAGTGTCAAGGGAGGGTGTGCGAATGCGAAGGCCGCGCACCCGGTCGCGTGACTCCGCGCGCGCGGCGCGCCAGTTGAAGAGTCCCCACCGGCTCAGGCGGTCGAGGCTGGGGAGGGCGATGTTGTCGACGACGGACAGGCCCAGGACGAGTCCCTCGGTCTTCCGCTCCTCAGGAATGAGCCCCAGACCGGCACGCGCGGCGGAGTCCGGTCGCCCCGGTCGGACCGGGCGGCCGAGCACTGTCACCCGACCCTCGGAAGGATCAGCTCCAAAGATCGCCCGGGCCATCTCCGTCCGGCCGGATCCCACCAGCCCGGCGACACCAAGGACCTCGCCGGCCCGGACCTCGAAGGCGATATCGTGCAAGACCCCGGCTCGTCGCAGCCCTTCGACGCGCAGGACGGGCTCGTCGATTGTGACCTCGCGCTCGGGGAAGTAGGTCTCGATCGGCCGCCCGACGATGTGGCGGATCAGTTGGTCGAGAGGCAGCGCCCCGAGGCGCCCACGATGGACGACTCGGCCATCGCGAAGGACCGTCACGATGTCCCCGATTCGCTCGAGCTCCTCGAGCCGGTGGGAGACGTACAAAAACGCGACTCCGCGTGCTTTCAGGTCTCGGATGATCGTGAAGAGGCGCTCGATCTCGCGATCGGACAGGCTGGCCGTCGGTTCGTCCATCACGATGATCCGGGCGTCGACGGACAACGCTCGGGCGATCTCGATCATCTGCTTCTGGGCCGCGCCCAGCGGTCCGATCTGCGCGTCCGGGTCGAGCTCGAGGCCGACAGACGCCAGGAGCTCGTTCGCCCGGCGTCGCGCGCGGCCCCAGTCGACGAACGGGCCCCGCCGCGGAAGTCGGCCCAACAGGACGTTCTCGCCGATCGACAGATGCGGGAGCAGCTGCTGTTCCTGGTAGATGAGACTCACCCCATGGCGGATCGCGTCCTGCGGGTCGGCGGGCGCGTAGGGCCGTCCGTCGATCTCGAGGCTGCCCGCGTCGGGCTGATACGCGCCGGCGAGGATCTTCATGAGGGTCGACTTGCCCGCGCCGTTCTCCCCGACAACCGCATGGACCTGGCCGGCCTCGAGGTCGAGATCGACTGCGTCGAGCGCACGGACGCCGGGGAAATCCTTAGAGACGCCCCGGATCCGGAGGAGCGGAGCGACCCGCGGTTCCTCGCCCGACGCCGGGGGCTCGAGCGTGCGTCCGCTCACGGGACCCGGCCCGCCGATCGTCCGATCCGCAACTCCGGCCGGAGGAGGTGGGTCCGCGGGCGTCGCGTCCGGTCCGGTGGCCGGAGCACGAGTTGCACCGCGAGCTCCCCGAGGCGATAGATGGGCTGAGCGACGGTCGTGAGGCGTGGAACCACGGCCTGGGACAGGAGGATCCCGTCGAAGCCGACGACCGAGAGATCTTCCGGAACACGGAGTCCAAGGTCGGCTGCGGCCTGCAGAGCACCGATCGCGAGAAGGTCGTTTCCGGCCAGGATCGCGGTCGGCCGGACCGGGCTGGCGAGCAGGTCGGCCGCCATCGCCCGCCCCGATTCGAGGTTGTACCTGCCGAGCCGGACGAGCGCCGGATCATACGCTCCCGCCGGCGACAACTCCGCCCGGAAGCCCGCGTCGCGCTCGCGGGCAGTGCTCGTGTCCGGCGCGCGGTTCAGGATCCCGATCCGCCGGTGGCCCAACTCGAGCAAGTGGCGGGCGGCGAGTCGTCCGCCGCGGCGGTTATCGGTCAGGACGATATCGCAGGCAAAGCCGTCCATTCGCCGGTCCACGACGATGACTGGCGTGCCACGGGCGGCGAGATGGAGTAGCGCGGCCGGCGGCGCCTCGTCATGACATGGGATGAGGATCAGCCCGTCCACACGCCGCCGATCGAGGAGCCGGAGATAGTCCGCCTCCTTGTCGGGATCGTCGTCGGTATTGCAGAGGAGCGTGGCGTACCCGGCCGCACGGGCGGCATCCTCGACCGCACGCACGAGCTCCGGGAAGAACGGATTGGAGATGTCGGGGATGACACAGGCGAGGATGTGCGTGCGTGCGGTCTTCAGGCTGCTCGCTACGCTGTTCGGCTGGAAGCCGAGCTCGGACACCGCCTGCCGAACACGCTCGGTGATCTCAATCCCCACGCCTTCCCGCCCGTTCACCACGCGCGACACGCTGGCGATCGACACACCGGCCTGACGGGCGACGTCGCGGATCGTGGTCATGATGCCGTACGGTAACCGGTTTCGGAAACGGTTTCAAGCACCCATCCTGGCCGGTGTCGCCGGCCAGTGAAAGGTCACGCCCTGACGATGCGGCGCTGCTTGATGCGCGACGCGTCGGCCGCGAACGGTCCCTCGCCGAGGCCGTAGGTCTTGACGATCGGCTGCATCGCCGCCGGGAACTCGACGATCGATGAGCGGTAGTCAATGTTGAGGTCACGCAGCCCGTCGCGGAGGCGATCCGACATCCGCGCCCGCCATGAGTCGTCGACCCCGGCCATGTCGGCCAGCTCGAGCGCGATCGACGGTCGTGGCGTGCCGGTCTCATCGTCGACGACCGACAGCAGGAACGAGTGGAGCCTGGGCACGAGGTCGACGTCCCGGTAGACGATCGTCTCGATGTCCTCCGGATAGATGTTCGAACCCATGACGCTGATCGTCGCATCGCGGCGGCCATGTATCCACAGGAACGGGAGGGGGATCGGTCGGACCCACGGCAGGAGACCGCGCGGGCCGGCCGTCTCGGGCGCCGATCCGAGGTCCGCGATGTCGTAGCCGCACCCCCGCAGCGTCGCCGCGGCGGTGCGGAAGTCGACCAACCCGCCCTCGTCGTGGACGTTGTAGCGGATCCGCGGCGCGAGCAGGTCAAGGCGGCTGACCGTGCACACGATCTCGTGCTCCGCGTTCACCTCCAGGAAGTGGATGAGCGGGTTGTACTGGAAGACCATCGGCAGGCGCGAGTCGCGGCCAAAGAGCGCCTCCCGCACGTCCGGTCGGGCGCGGGCGAGACGGCGGATCGCGATGCTCACCGGCGACTCACCGGCCATCCCGATCTCGATGTCCGTCGCGCCATAGCCGGAGAACACCGATTGGAAGCGAGCCAGGAGGAGATCCCGAAGCTCTTCGGTCATCCCCTCGCCGCCGACGAGGGCATGCATCTGGTAGCTGGCCCACGGGAACCCGTGGCGGTCGCCCTCGTCGAGGAGGTACTTCAGGAACGGCGGATACCCCGAGATGAGGAACCGGTAGTCGGGACCCAGGTAGCTGAGCGTCGAGAGGATCTTGTCGATGTCCGGGCCGATGGACTTGACGATCCCGCGGCGCATCATCCCGAGGCTCATGTTGAAGCCGGTGGCCCACGCCCCCATCGAGAACGCGTTGATCGTCACGAGGGGCTTGGTGCCGAAGGCGTACCGGGCGAAGAAGCTGATGTTCCGATGGGCGACCTCGCGCTCGCGGCGCCCGCGGATCCAGTTGTAGGGGGTGCCGGTCGAGCCGCTCGATTCGTCGATCGTCGTGCCCGCATATGGGACCGAACCTCCGACGCACCGTTCGAGGAGCCCGAACCGATCGATGTACGAGCGCTTGTCCATCTCGGGCAGGCGCCCCATGATGCCGAGCGGAAACAGCGATCGGCCGCGGACGCCCGCGTCCTGCAGGAAGCGCCGGTAGGCCGGCACGTTCCGCACCGCGCGCCACGCCGCTCGCTCCGCGCGGAGCTGGCCGAGTCCGGCGAGGATCCGGGGCGGAGTCCGCTGGAAGAGTGTCTTCAGCCAGCCGTAACGCAGCCCGACGGTCCGGAACATGATGTCGAGCGGGAGGAGCCAGAGGCCCCGTCCCACCCCGACGACGAATGCCATCCAGTCGCGCATGCCCCGTCCGCCCGTCTCAGGATCGGACCCACGACCATCAAGCACATCGGCCTCCTGCCGGGACGCGGGCGCGTCGCTCGGGATGCATTGTCTTCCTGACGCCGGCCGAGGCACGATGTTACGCGTCATCCCAGGACGTTGGACGTGGACATTCGTCGGTGGTCGGGGCTCGGACACGGGATCGAGAACGCCCGATGACACACCAGCAGGCCCTGAGCGTCTCAGGGTCAGCGCCAAGGCTGATGGCTCGAGGGGAATCCATGTTTCGACCGGTGGTAGTCGGAGTCCTCGTGCTCCTCGTCGCGGGATGCGCACAGACTCAAGCTGGCACGGGCGGATCCGGCTTCACCCTGGCGAACGTCGGGTCGAGCTTCGCGCTCGACGTCCCGGTTCGCGTCGTCGTGGAGTTCTCCCCGGCCTTGCCGGCCGGCGGCACCGTCACGATCAAGTTGTCAGAGAACGGAACGGAGCTCGTCGCTCTCCGCGACCCGACCAAGGTTGGGGCGCCCGCCGCCTGCGTGTCCGGAACGCTGTCGCCGCCCGGGGCCGGCCACTACCGCGTGGAGGCGGAGGCCAGCCCCAGCACGATGCGTCCGATCAGCGGCGAGTTCGACGTCACGCCATGGCCAGCGGCTCCGCACAGCAAACGGGCGCGTCCACCTCCATCGTCGCGGTCCTGAGGCGTCCACGGGCGCGGCTCAGCAGCGTCCTCGTCGCAGCGTGACTGCGCCCGAGATGACGCGCGATCTCCTCACCGGTGGCCCCGTGAGCCGCCATGAGCAGCGCGACCCGATCGGCCGCGGACAGCGTTGCCAGAGCAACGTGAAGCTCGTGGCGCTGCTCCTGCAGAACGGCGATGGCGTCCGGCTCTGCCGGCCCGTCGAATCGAACGAGGCGGGGCGCGAGCCGGCGCGCGACGGCCGCGCGACGCGCACGGCTGATGATGAGATTCGCGCTTGTCCGGTAGAGCCAGCCGCCGACGTTGTCGGGAAACCGACCAGCCTGCGCCTCGACGACAAGGCGAAGGAACGCTTCCTGGGTCACGTCCGCTGCGAGCTCGGGGTCGCGCGTCGACCGCAGAGCCGTGCCGTGGATCGCGGCCGAATGGTCACGGAAGGCCGCTGCGATCACCTCGCTGATCGCCGACGGATCGCAACGGTTCGCGCCGAGCGCAAGCGAGTTCGGGATCGAGACGCGGTCAGTCTCGGCTTCTGCCCGGGCGAACATCACCGCGCCTCGCGATCGATGTGGCGGACCGCTGGGCGCTCTTGCGTGCGACTCGGCTTCGACATCGTCCCGCTCCTGTGCGATGCGTTGATGTCGCCACCTTGGCCGCCGGGGACCGCGGTTTGACTGCGGGCTGACTGCGGTCTAACTGCGGTGAGATCGAGGCGCGGCGAGAATGGCCCTCAGCACAATCGACGGCCCCGCCGGAAGGCGACGGGGGCCATGGCCACATTGCCGCGCCCATGCCTCGTCGCTCTTGGCCAGGTAGCTGATGGCCTCGATCCAGCCGATCCAGACGGGATCACGGTCCAACAGAAGACGAGATACAGGATCCCCTGGGCGACCTTGCCCAGTAGAACCCGTGGATGCCGAAGCTACCGAGGATCATGGCGAGCGCCGCCGCCGCGACCCGGTCCTTTCCGGACCTCACCTCGATGCCGGCCTGACGGACGCCGCAGTTCGAGCAGATCTCGGCTCGACGGTCGATCTGGGCTCCGCGGGATCGGCGAGATGCTCTCGTAGCATCTACCAGGGCTGGCAGCTCCAGCTCAACACGCCCGAGATCGTGGATGGCCAGCCAGGCGCGGCGGACGTCGGAGCGGGCGACTCGGAGATCGGCTTCTCCGCGCCGTTCTCCCGCTCGAGGCTGGCGAAGATCAGCTTCCCGGAGGCGCCATCGGCGCCGATCTCGGTGACCTGGACGGAACCCCGCCAGAACGGCTGGATCGAGCCGTCCGAGAGATCGCCGCCATCGATCCAGAACTCGGCCGCCGCGCTGTCGGAGGCCTGGGCCGGCAGGCTGAGCGTCGCCCGCAGGGTGCCCGATCCGAGCTCGCCCAGCTCCAGCGCCGTGACGTCTGCGACGGTCCGGCCGTCCGGCACAGAACGGCAAACAGCGCGGCCGCCGTCCCGCGCCACGAACGGCACGGCGACGGCCTGCATATCGAAGCGGGTCGCACCCGTCGCCTCCAGCACGACCGGCTCGTGGTAGAGGCCGCCGAATGCCGCGGCCGTCGCGTGGCCGCCCAATGCCCCCGTCGCGAGGAGGCCGGCGGCGGCCAGGAGCGTCCCGATCGGCCGGCTGACGTGGCCGTGCCGGATCTTCGTCGCGATCAGCCCGACCAGCGCCAGCCCGACCACCGCCACGATGAGGAAGAAGCTCAGGGTCCCCGCGCCAAGCACTCCGGCGAGGCCACCGACGCTCCCCTCATAGGCGATGGCGCGCCCGGCGAGGACGCCGACGACGCAGGCGCCGACCGCCACGAGAACGGACGCCGGCCTGCCGATCGCCGATCGAGACACATTCGACTCTGCCGAGCTGGGTGCCGCCGCCGGCCCCACAGTTGGGCCGGCGATCCGGGCCACGACAAACGCCAGCCCGATCACGACGCTGAGCGCGACAGCGATCGCCGCCAGCGGCGCGGCGACGCCGAGCAGGCGGCTCAGAAGGCTGACCTCGGGCTCCGTGGTCGGGCCACCCGTCGTCCCGGGCGGCGTTGCTCCGAAGACCGAAGCCGGCGCCGCGACCGTTGCCGCGATGACCACGAGCCACGCGAGGCGCGTGGCGCCGCGGATCAACCGCGCGGCCAGCGGCGGGTGGATCGTCGCCCCGACCGGACGCTCTGAGGGCATCGCTTCGCTCCCGTCGGACCGGCGTCGCGATGGCGACGCCTGGCAGGACGACGCGCGGGCAGCGGCGATGTGTCGGTCGGTCGACAGGTGTCCGCGACTTGACCCACTCCAAGCGTGGGCGGTCAGCTCGGCGCGCCTCGAGCGACGACGACGCCACGGAGCCGTGGGACTCGGGATTCAGATCACGGCGCCGCCTGCCTCAACGACGCGGGCCTTCAGCTGCGGACGAGGGAACCCCCAGTGACCGGCGTGGCTGAGGGGCATGGACGCCGCTCGTCACGCGTGACAAGATGCCGGCCTCGGCGAGGTCGTCTTCGTCTGCGGATCGAACGTCAGCCGGCCGACGCTGGAGTTCCTCCGCGACAGGCCGACGGGCACCCGAGGACGGAGGCCGGACGTGGTGCTCACCTTCCCCCAGCAACTGGAGGTCACGGCCCAAAGCCTCACCGCGGTCCTCGCCGTCTGGCTTGGGCTCACCGTGCTCACCCGCTCCGCGGCGCCGCCCGCCCGCGTCTTCGGTTTCCTCGCCCTGGCGCTCGTGGCGTGGAGCAGCAGCGTCATCGTCCAGCGCCTGTCGACCTCTTTCTCGGCGGCCCAGGTCGCCCATGCCATCGAGGAACTCTCGGCCGCGCTGATCGTCCCGGCGACGGCGCACTTCTCGTTGGTCATCGCGTCCGAGGGGCACCCATCGCGTCGACAGATTCGGGCGCTCGCACTCGCCTACCTTCTCAATGTGCTGTTCGCTCTGCCGGGGATCGTCGATCGGGCGGCCCCGATCGCGATCAGTGCGCCGCAGCTGAGCCCTGTTCTCGTGCCGGGCGCGGCGCTCGGCTGGGCCTGGATCGCCACGCGACTGGCGACGCTGTTGGCGGGTGCCGGGTGGCTGCTCGACGCATTCCGCAGGACAGATTCAGACGATCCTCGCCGCCGTCAGCTGGCGGTGACGTTCGCGACCGTGGCGGTCGGAGCCCTCGGGGGGATCATCCGCCTGCTGTCCGTGGTCGGCCAGTCCGATCCCTGGATCGGCGTGTCGCTCGTGACCCTGGCGATGATCCTCTCGGCGTCGGTCGTGTTCTCGGCCGGCGTCTTCTTCGCGCCTGACGTCGCGGGCAAGGCCTTCTGGACGTCCCTCGCACTCGGACTGGGCCTGTTCCTGCTGGTGGGCGCGCTGCTGGCCGTTGACGCCGCCAGCCGCAGGATCCTGGGCCTCGACCCCCCGCTGCTGACGATCATCGCGCTCGTA
>Ga0209429_10001652_pt1 | contig 13593 bp, 10 predicted proteins | sample BarGraNGADG00212_3_FD_184493 | JGI IMG/M metagenome (GOLD analysis project Ga0209429, IMG submission 184493) | Arctic peat soil microbial communities from Barrow, Alaska - Barrow Graham LP Ref core NGADG0004-212 (SPAdes) (version 2) | ecosystem: Environmental > Terrestrial > Soil > Wetlands >... | reverse complement strand
CGCACTTCTCACACACCTCGTTGGTGAGCTCGGGCTCGATCTTCACCCGCTCGATGCTGGCCCCGGCCCTCTCCAGATCCTCGTGGAACGGATGGTAGAACTCCGCGATCACCGGGACCCACGGCCGATCCCCTGAGGCCACCTCGTCCAGCTTCTCCTCCATATTGGCGGTGAAGTCGACGTCCATTACGTCCCGGAAGTTCTCTACCAGCAGGTCGTTCACCAGGCAGCCCAGCTCTGTTGGCCTCAGCCTCTTCTCCAGACGCTCCACGTAGCCACGATCCTGGATGGTGGACAGGATGGGAGCGTAGGTGCTAGGCCTTCCGATCCCCTTCTCCTCCAGCATCTTCACCAGCGTGGCCTCGGAGTAGCGCGGCGGTGGCTGGGTGAAGTGCTGCTCCTTGAGCAGATTGATCAGGGTGAGATCCTCACCTGCTACAAGATCTGGAAGCGGGTTCCGGGCATCCTCATCCTGCTCCTCGTCATCCCGTCCCTCCCGGTAGAGGGATAGGAATCCGGGGAACACCACCACCGAGCCGTTTGCCCTGAACAGGTAGCTGCCTCGAGTCTGGGCCCCGAAGGCATCCACATCTACGGTCGTGACCTCGTATCGCGCGGCGGCCATCTGGCAGGCCACGAAGCGCTTCCATATCAGGTCGTAAAGCTTGAACTGGTCTCCCGTCAGGTTCTGCTTCATGCGCGCGGACTCTCGGAAGACGGAGGTGGGGCGGATCGCCTCGTGGGCCTCCTGGGCCCCCTTGGACTTGGTACGGTAGACCCTGGGCGACTCCGGCACATTCTGCTCCCCGAACCGCTCCCCGATGAACTTTCTCACCTCGTGAATAGCCGACTCCGACACCTGCGTGGAGTCGGTTCGCATGTAGGTGATCAGCCCCACGCTGCCCTCGGGTCCGACGTCCAGCCCCTCGTACAGCTGCTGGGCCACCGCCATGGTCCGCTTGGCGGTGAAGCCGAGCTTGCGGCCGGCTTCCTGCTGCAGTGTGCTCGTCGTGAAGGGGGGCGACGGTGTCCGGGTCTGCTCCTTGATCCGTACGTCCGCGACTTGGTAGGCCGCGCCCTTCAGGTCGGTTTCGACCCCCTGAGCATCCTCCTGGTTGGCGAGTTTAGGCTTCTTGCCCTGGACCTGGACGAGAGCGGCCTTGAAGATCGGCGGTTTCCCGCGGGTGATCTTGGCAACCTTCTTGGCCAGTTCCGCCTCGAGGGTCCAAAACTCCACCTCGTCGAAGCGCTCTATCTCTCGCTCCCGATCTACCACGAGCCGGACGGCCACAGACTGGACTCTGCCGGCAGAAAGACCCCTCCGAACTTTCTTCCAGAGCAGCGGACTGAGGTTGTAGCCGACCAACCGGTCCAGGATGCGGCGCGCCTGCTGGGCATCTACCCGCTTCATGTCTATGTCTCGCGGGGACTTCAACGCCCGCAGGATGGCCTCCTTGGTGATCTCGTGGAACTCAATGCGCCGCATGGGCTTGGAGTCTGCCCCGATGGCGGTGGCCAGATGCCAGGCTATCGCCTCCCCTTCCCGATCGGGGTCGGTGGCGAGGTAGATCAACTGGGCCTCTTTGGCCCGGTCTTTCAACGCCTTAACCAACTTGCTCTTGTCCCGGGGGATCACATACTTGGGAGCGAAGTCGTGTTCCAGGTCGACACCCAGGGTGCTCTTCGGCAGGTCGCGGACATGCCCCATACTGGCGTCGACAAAGAACTCCTTCCCGAGGAATTTCTGTATCGTCCTGGCCTTTGCGGGGGACTCTACTATTACAAGTTTCTTTGCCACGTAGCCTTATCCTCTGACGTAGTTCATTCCGCCGGCCTGACGGGCCAGCCCTTTCAGCTCCAGCATCGTCAGGGTGCTGGACACCACAGACATGGGTAAACACACCGAGCGTCTGATCTCATCGATGTGGAGCGGCTCATGGCTCAGGCAGCGCAACACCGAAGCCTCAGACTCGGACTCCGGTACGGCACCCCTGGCTACCCTCTGCTCCACTGCTACTTCCAGCTTCAGCTCGTCAAGAAGGTCTGCCATCTCGCAGACGGGCTTGGCGCCGTCCGCAATCAGCCTGTTCGGCCCCCGGCTCGCCGGGCTAAATATGTTGCCCGGCACGGCGAATACCTCGCGACCCTGCTCCAGGGCGAACTCCGCGGTTATCAGCGCCCCGCTGGTTTCCCCAGCCTCCACAACCAAACAGGCAAGCGACAGGCCGGCGATTATACGATTTCGGCGAGGGAAGTTGACGCCGTCGGGCTGTGTGCCCAGGGGAAACTCGCTGATCAGCGCCCCCCTCTCGATTATCTCCGTCGCCAGCTTCCGATTTTCGCTAGGATAGATTATATCAATCCCGCTGCCCAAAACGGCTAGTGTGCGCCCCCCGCTGTCCAGCGTGGCCCGGTGGGCGAAGGTGTCCACCCCCTTTGCCAGGCCGCTCACCACCACCACGCCGTTCTGGGCGAGGCCGCGGGCAAACAGCTCCGCGGCCTGCCGGCCGTAGATGGTGGGCCGGCGAGTGCCTACGATCGCCACGGCAAGGTCGTCTCCGGATCTCAGTTCACCCTTGAGGTAGAGCACCGGCGGTGGATCGGCGATGTCTCGCAGGGAGTGCGGGTAGTCCGCGTCTCCAAGCGTCAGCAGCTGAACCCCCTGCTGATGAAGCCGTTCCATTTCCCGGTCAAGTTCCACCCTTGAGCGGGTTGCCACAAGAGACTCGATGGCCCGCCTGTCTAACCCCGCCTCCACCAGAAGCGCGGGCTTAGCTTTCCACGCGGCTTCAGGGCTCCCGAGGCTCTCCACCAACCGGCGGAAGCGGGCAGGACCTATCCCCGGCACCAGGCTGAGACCTACCCAGAACGCTTTCGGATCCACCGTCGCCACCTCCCACCGGAAGCGTCCATAAGGATCGCTGCCCCAGCCCGTCGGCTCTTCCACTCTCTGCTCCAGCACCCCGGGAGGGCGGTTTGGGATTGTAACACAGGCAACCTACATTAATAAATGAAAGGGGGAAAAGCTGAGCCCAGCGGGGCAATGGCTGGGCAATCCCGATTGAGTAGCTGGGAGAGGGCACTACTCGCTCCAACCTGGTTGCTGGGAGTGGTGATTGCGCGACAGAAAGGCGCGAGGCAGCAGGGACCCTCGCGCCGATCCATCATCTCACGTTGGTCTGCCTGCAGGTTTCGCCGACCGAAGACGAACCAGTCCCGTCGCCTCGTCGACATAGGACTCGACATCTGCACTATTGAGCTCTTGGATAGAGACCTCCGCTCGGTAGCACACCCTGCTGCCCGGTTCCAGGTGTCCAACGTAGCACTCGTTCGTGTCATGGTTGGACGCGACGATGTGAACGTGGGGCACCCCATCCAGGACGCTTCCCTGGACCGAGCCCAGTTCCACCGGGCCCCTCACTTCTATGTACTTGTCTTTGGGGGGCAGCCCCGTGATGGTGATGGTGTGCAGGTTACAGTGGGTGAGGGACCCGATGCCGCCTGTGATAACCGCGGTCTCGATGCCCTGCTCACGCATGGCCGCGGCGATTCCCTCCAGGAGCAGGTCCCCTCGATCGAACGCTAGAAGTAGTGTTCGCCCCGGTGCCTTGGAACTGAAGCACTCCATTGGCTTACTCCTTCTTTAAGCTCAAAGCTCATTCTCGAGCAGGCGACGCCCGACTTTGCTCTAGCGGAACTCGCCCGCCTCCCTGGCCGGTTTCCCATACTCCCAGGAGAACTCGGGCCGGTAGTTCTCGGCGAAGTTGGGGTGCTGGTAGCGCCCTAGATCCCTGTCCCTGGGATAGGTGATCATCGCTCCCGGTTGGAGGAGCAGCATCTTCATGGAAGGGTTCCTCTTCGCAAAGACCCACTCCACCTCCCCGGGATCAGAGGCGACGTTGCCCCACGTCTCCCAATGGAAAGGTATGAACCGCTTGGCGCCGAGGGCCTCCATAATCATGTAGGCGTCGTATGGCGTGGGCTTGTCTTTTCCTCCTGGGGCGTTGTTGCCGATGTTGAAGATTGCCAGGTCGATGTCGTACTTCTTGCCAAGGGTCACGTAGGCATTGTGGTAGAGGGTGTCTCCGAGGAAAAGTATGTTGGCTCCCTCGGTCTTGAAGAGAAAGCCCACTGCGACCTCCCCGAACGGGCGTCGTTGGCCGGGCGTCTTGGCTCCAGTCAAGGTGGCGATGACGTCTAAGTTTTCTACCACCTCTATCTCAACGTCGTTCGCCTGAATCGTCTGTCCAGGCTGGACCAGGTCGATTCGCTCTTCAGGGGCACCGAAGACCCGCATCCGCTCCACTGCCGATAGGGGACCCACAAAGCGGCAGTTGGTAGTCTGTGTCAGCGCCTTGACGCTATAAATATCGCAGTGGTCGGCGTGTTGATGGGTGCAGAAGCTGTAATCCACCCGCTCAAAGCGCCATGGATTGAATACCTGCGGGTAGAGGCGGAACCAGTTGATCGTTGGGGCACCAGTGGTGCGGCATACCCCGCAGTCTTCGTACTCCGTGTAATGGGCGGGACCGGCGAAGCTGTCCACCAGGAAAACTGAACCCTTTGACGTCTTGATACAGAAGGACCCTGCTCCGAACCACCAGAGCCTCACCTGCCCCTTCTCTACCTCGGTGGTCGCGATCTGCCGGTTGATGTAGTGTCCCCACTCTGGGAAGCACTCCTCCTTCCAGAGTGTCTCATCCATTGGCCGGTCCTGGTGAAGCAGATAGCCTCCACGCATGATCCCTCGGCCGTCGTTTTTCGGATCAGCCTGAACGAAAGTATCGTCGTTCATCCTTTCTCCTCCATTTGGTGGTGATGCTTCTCCGCATGCTCAGGGGAGAAGCTGTGTGCCGGCATCAGCGTTCCTCAGTTGGGGGAAATGGAAAGCTGCACGACGTTGACGATTTCAGGCGGCGGTGGGACTTCGTCGCCACCCGTTGCCGCCTGCATTACAGCTTCCTCGGTGGCTGTTGCACCATCGAATTCTGCTGCCAGCTTGCCCTCGTGCATGACCAGGATTCGATCGGCCATCCCCAGAATCTCTGGCAACTCCGACGAAATCATCAGGATCGCGGCCTGCGACTCTGCCAGCTCGCGCATGATCCGATAGATCTCGGCCTTGGCACCTACATCGATGCCACGGGTAGGCTCGTCGAGGATGATCAACCTGGGCTTTCTTATCAGCCACTTTGCCAGCACTACCTTCTGCTGATTCCCGCCGCTCAAGTTCATTACCGGCTGGGTAGGTCCGCTGGCACGAATATCCAGATTGTGCATCCACTCACACACACCCTGAAGCTCTTCTTGCTCTCGCACGAAGCCCCAGCGCTGAAAGATGTCCAGGTTCGGAAGGCCGATGTTCTTCCGAACCGACAGCAGCTGGACCAGGCCTTCGAGTTTTCGGTCCTCCGGGATGAGGGCCATGCCTGCTCGGATTGCATCGGCGGGGCTTCTTATCTCCGTCACCTTTCCACCCAATTCGATGACACCGGAGTCTCTTGGGTCGGCTCCGAACACGGCCCGCACCAGTTCTGTGCGACCGGCACCCACCAACCCTGCCAGCCCCACGATTTCACCGGCGTGGACCTCCAAGGCAATGTCGTGAAGAACGTCTCTCCTGTTAAGCTCGCTGACCCTCAGTACACTTTCGCCGATCCGGCTACTGCGAGGGGGAAAGGTCTCAGCCAGTGTTCGACCCACCATCATCTGAATGAGGTCATTTTTGGTCACTTCGTGGATGCCCTTCGTTCCAACGACCTTGCCATCCTTGAGCACCGTGACCTGGTCCGCAATGCGGAAGACCTCTTCCAGGCGATGGGAGATGTATATGATCGTGACCCCGCGGGCTTGTAGATCTCGGATCACCTTGAAGAGGTAGTCCAGTTCGTGGCCGGTGAGGGTGGAGGACGGCTCGTCCATGATGATCAGGTCGGCGCCCAGCGACAGGGCCTTGGCAATCTCAACGAACTGGCATTGAGCCACTGTGAGGTCGTTCACCGGAGTGTTGGGGTCCAGTTCCACGCCCAGGGTGACCAGCAACTCCTGCGAGCGGCGGGTAACCTCGCGAGAGTCAACGATGCCGAGCCCATTGGCCGGCTCGCGGCCCAGCCAGATATTCTCCTCGACAGTCAGGTAGGGCAGCAGGTTGAACTCCTGCATGATGATGCTGATGCCGAGTTGCTGAGCGCGGCGTGGCGAGTCCAGAATCACCTCTTGGCCATTGAAAAGGATCCGGCCGCCGTCCGGCTGATAGACTCCGGACAGTATCTTCATCAAGGTGGATTTACCAGCGCCGTTTTCCCCTACGAGGGCGAGTATTTCACCCTTGTTGCAGGTCAAGGTGACATCATCCAGGGCAACAACCCCAGGGAAGTGTCTGGTGATGTTCTCCATCCGCAATATGCAGTTGCTCATGGATTGCATGTCTTCCTCGATCGAGATCGGTGCGAGCGGTGCTATCGGGATCGACGCATCTGGTACGTGCTGATAGCCAGCACGATGATGGCACCCTTGACTACAATCTGAGAGAACGGAGAGATGTTCAGCAGGTTCATCAGGTTGCTGAGCACCGCGTAAAGTAGGATCCCCCCAAGGGTGCCGGCAATGCTGCCTCGTCCACCCATGATGTCTGTCCCACCGATCACCACCGCCGAAATGGAGTCGAGATCGAAGCCGTTTCCGACCAGCGGGTCACCGATATTCATGCGAGCGGCCAAGAAGAGGCCCGTGACGGCTGCCCCCGAGGCCGATAAGAGATATGTCAGGACCTTGATCCGCGAGGTAGCTATACCTGATAGACGCGTGACTTCCTCATTTCCGCCTACCGCCAGCACATACCGGCCATACTTGGTGCGGCGCAGAGTCAAGTGGGCGATCACGAAGACGGCCAGCACGGCTATCACCGGAACAGGCACCGGGCCGACATAGCCCTCAGCGAGGACCCTGAATTCAGGAGGGCATGATCCGACGTGCTGCTCTCCGGTGTAGAGAAGGGTGATCCCGTTGATCACTGCCATGCTCCCGAGGGACACGATGAAGGGATTTCCACAACGCTTAGCCACGGCCATCCCGTTGACCAGTCCAACGGCAACCACGATGGCCGCGACGAAGCCCAGGGCAGGTAAGATCCCACTGACCTGGCCGTTCATGACACCCGCCGTCACGCAGGCAGTCAGGCTTATCAGTGCGCCGACCGAGAGATCTATGCAGTCCGCTGTAATGGCGAACGTTTGGCCAATGCTCACAAAACCTAGAGCAGTCGCCTGGCGGAGAACGTTGAATATGTTATCGGGGGTGAGGAATGCAGGTGCCGAGACGGCGCCGGTCAGCACTAGCACGCCCAGCAGTATCCAAACCGTGTACCTGCCAACAAAGCTGGCCGTGGATACTCTGGAGCTGGCCGGCGCATGGATGCGTGCATGCGAATGTAGAGTTTGGCTCATTATCAAGCTGCCCTACGACAGGATCGGCGATGAGAACTGAACGCCGCCAATGGTGGCTAGACTGGTGAGTTGGTAGCCGTGGGCAAGAGCGCAATTGCGCTCTTGCCCACACGCCTCTTGCCTACTGTCCGGCGATTTTCCACTCTGCCGGCAAAATGCTGGGATACCATTCGTCTGAACGACTTGGGACCACCACTTTGTCGATGGTGCTGGAGTCGTAGGCTGTGCTGGGTATATCCCACAGCTTGGGAACCGGCTGCCCATTCAGTGTCATCAGGGCGGCGACAATGGAGACGCCGCCGCAATAGGTTGGGTTTGTGGCGATCATGCCAGACTTGTTCTGCTGGATCCACTTCATCCAGCCGTTATAGTCATCGCCAGTGATGGGGATGCTGGTGGGTTTCTTCCCCGCCTCCTCAAGTGCCTCGACGGCCCCCATAGACATCATGCCTGCCTGGCTGAGGATGCCGTCTATCTGCTTGAATGATTGGATATAGTCTTCCATGGCAGTCTTGGCTTCGGAGCGCGACCAGTTGGTTGGCTTTCGTGCGATGATCTCGATGTCTTTGAACTTGGAGAGCTCCTCTTGCGCTCCCTGGAAGCGTTCGACCTGTGGACCACTCCCCGAGGGCCCTTCGAGGGATATGACTTTGCCCTTGCCATTCAGTTGCTTGGCCAGCCACTCTCCCTGTTTGCGGCCGATATCCACTGCCTGGGTTGTGTTCTGGCTCAGGTAGGTGGCGGCCTTCGTGCCGCGGTTCGAGACGATGACGGGGATATTCATGCTCATCGCCTTCTCGATACCGGGCACCGCTGTGTCCAGCGTGCAGGGGCGGATGATGAGGGCATCCACGCCTTTGGCGATCAGGTCTTCGACGTCTGAAAGCTGCTTGGCGGCGCTATCACCTGCGTCCGTGGTGTAGAATTGAGAGATCTCGGGATGCTTGGACACCTCCCACTTGGCCGTTTCCCAGAAGAGGACGGCCCACGCATTGGTCGTGGAGCAGTTGGAGAATCCGATCTTGTACGGCCCGGCCTTCTTGTACTTGGTGGTATCCACCATGTCCACCTTGGTGCCCTCGGGCCACTTGTACACATCGGCGATTTCGACTGCCTTTGTAGACGCGGCCGGAGCCGCGGCCGGTTTGGTGGGTGCCGCAGCGGCGGCTGGAGCTTGGGTCGGGGCAACGGGCGCGGTTGTCACTGCCGCTGGGGCTTTGGTTGGCGCGGCCGGCGTTGTCGCTTGCGCCGTTGCCGGCGCGGCTGCCGGCGCAGAACAAGCTGCTACTAGTCCGCCCAGCAAGCAGAGCGCGATCACCATTGACACTGCTGGTGCCTTGCTCTTCACCTAATCTCCTCCTCGTCACATCGTCCGATTGAGATTGCTTCAGAGACCTGATTGCGCTTCTAACCCCAGGATTCCGTGAATGCGAGCCTCAGGCACCTCCTTTACTGGCTTCCGAAGGGTAAAGCCTCTTGTGCTACCCAGCCTCACTTCAACCTGCCAATCTTTGACAGATCACCGGCAACACCTTCAAGCCCTAACTCGACCAAGGTCTCCCTTTTGGGGAAACTCGTCGTCCTATCCCACCCGTGCAGGTCATAGTATTCATCAAGCATCCCGTTCCAGCTCTTCTCGTCCAGTTTCCATCCGGCAAGATCGCCTGCTGGGATAGGCTCATTCAAGTCCCTCGGAGTCGGCATGTCGTCTTTCCGGTCAAAACCAGTGTGCCTCAAGTTAAAGGCTTTCTCCAGATTGAGTTGCCTAATCGCCAGCCTTTCTAAGTCTGCTACAGAAGTCTCCCTCCCGGTGGCCGCAGAGTACAATTCGGCCAACTCCGGTAAGTCAAGATTGTCAACGTCGTGCCACGTCGTATTGAATATACATACGCCGAGGGAGTTGCAGACCCTGGTCAGTACCTCAACGTACTTGACCATCTGTGCTTTTCCGTCGTAGGCCTGCGCCTTGTCGACATTATCCACCCCATAGACCTTCGCCGCTCTCTCAATGTCAAGACCAGGGCTTGTTTCGATCGTTACGGCCCCAGTCGTATGACCTCCGCCCCGAGTAGATGTAGTGGTCCCCAAAGCCCAACCATTAGCGCCCCTACACGGTTCATAGAGATCTTGACCTTTCACATGCAGAGCGTAATAACCACTGTCGCGCCCAATGATATCGGACGCCCTGGCACAACCCTCAGCAAGTATATTCCCAATACCTTGCCGATAACTGATCTTCATTATGAGATCTAGTGCCAAGGCAGCGTCGCCCCATTCCAGCTTGAGTCCGTCCGTGTCCTTCTCATCAATGACGCCCCTTTGATAGCACTCCATGGCCCACCCAATGGCCCCACCTGCCGCATCTACATCGAGGCCCAACTGGTTACAAAGGGCGTTAGCTTTCAACATAAAAGTAGGTTCCCGAATAGCTAACCTGCCTTGGAGTGTTCCAAACACTTCCCACTGGTTGCATTCCGTGCGCAGACCCGCGTATGGACCATCAGTGACATGCAGAACCCGCCCACAGCCACCATACGTGCATCCTGGAAAACTTACTTGCCCTACCCTATACTTATCGATCGTCCGAGTAGGTTCAATCAGTTCGGCCACATCGTCTGGAATCCGGGTCTCTTGGAAGTTCTTGTAGGAAATTCCGCAGACTTCTTGCTTTCTCTGGAACAAACTAAGAGTCCCATATTTGTGCATCTTCTCGAGGCTCTTCGCCTTCTGGCACATTTCCCGGCTCTTGGCCACTGCATCCATAAAGCGTTTCGGGTCGGCAACTCGGATCGAACCCGTGCCTTTGGCGACGATTCCCTTCAAATTCTTGGAGCCCATGACTGCTCCAACACCACACCGGCCGAAAGCTCTTCCTCTGTCCTGGATGATGCAGGCTCCTCGAGCAAGGTTCTCGCCGGCGGGCCCAATGGACACCGTGTGAAGGGAAGGATCGCCCAACTCCTGACGTATGGCATCAAGAGTCTCCCAAGTTGTCTTGCCCCAAAGATGAGAGGCATCTCGAAGCTCTGCATGTTCGTTGTGAATCCACAAATAGGAAGGGGTATGGGATTTGCCTTCGATGATAATCGAATCAAAACCGGCGTATTTCAGCTGCGGGCCAAAGTGACTGTCGCTACAGCTACTTGCCCATCCGCCTGTCATCGGACCCAGCGTACTCACATTGATCTTAGTTGCACCTGGGGCCGTGGTCCCTATCAATGGGCCAGCACCGAAAATGAGTCTGTTGGCTGGTTCGTAGGGTGTTACCCACGACTTCAGTTCGTCGTAGAGCACCTTGATGGCTATTCCTGAAGCACCGAGCCACTCCTTGGCATATTGCCAACTGGGCTCAGTCGAGATCTGCCCGTTACTTAGGTTGACTCGTAGGATCTTGCCAGCACATGCATACAAATCCTCACCCTTAACCATTTGAGAACCCCCTTTCGGGAACAACGTTCTTACCGGCCGTCAGGTCGCTTCGACGGCTTTGTTCCGGAGCTCTTCGATCATCGCCTCCAAGGGTTCCCTTTCTTTGCAGTATTGCACGCATAGAGGTAGTTCAAGGTTCTGACAGCCGTCGCAGGCTCTGCTTTGATCGTTAGCTTCTTCAATAAGCAAGACCCGAGAGCCGATACCATCCTCTTTATCTATGATCCTAATGCTGGAGACGGACGAGCCGAACTCTCCAACATGGTGAAATGAACACGCCATTTCGCAACTCCGGCAACCCCCACACCCCGGCATATCAAAAATCATGGTTTACCCCTCCATACTGTCCAACTCACCTCCAAAGGTGGTTTCCCAGGTCAGTTGCGTTTCAGCGAGACTACGGCCGCGATGATCACTAGTCCCATCGCGATCTGATATGCGTAGGCAGGGGCACCAAGAATGTTCAGCAAATTTTGCAGCACGGTCATCATCACGACTCCCCCGACGGTCCCCACCAAGCCGCCGCGACCGCCGGCAAAGGAAGTCCCTCCGATGACCACCGCAGCAATGGCATTCAACTCGAAGCCGTTCCCCAAGGCGTTGTCGGCGTTGCCGGATCGGGCCCCGAGCACCAGCCCGCCGAGGGCAGCCAGAACGCCGGATATGATGTATGCCGTGATCAACACACGATCTGTCTTTATGCCTGCCAGTCGCGAAGCTCTGGGATTGCCACCAACCGCGTAAAGCTTGCGCCCGAAAGAGGTCTTGTTGAGGAGCACCCATCCAAGCAGTACAATTGCCGCCCAGATCATAACCTGACCGGGAATGCCTAGGACGTAAGTCTGGCCGAGCACGGTTCTGAAAAGCGGGGTAATCTGCCCTTGCGGAGCACCATTGGTGAACATGAGGCCAAGGCCAAAGATGATGGTTCGCGTGCCGAGGGTCATAAGGAACGGCGGCACCTTAACCTTGCTGACCATCACGCCATTGAACAGCCCAACAAAGCCTCCAAGTGTAACGCACGCAACGATCACCGGGGCGATCATCGCATCGTCGCCCCCGAGGAACTTGAAGGCGACCACGGCACCTAAGGTCATGACGGTGGACTGAGAGAGGTCGGCTCCTCCCGACAGCAGTACCATCGTTTGCCCGACGGAGATGACGCCGAGAGCCGACGCCTGTCGCAACACGTTAAGCAGGTTCCTGCTACTCAGGAAGGCAGGTGAGAGGACGGAGGCCACGATCACGAGCGCCAGGACCACCAGCCAGACTATGGCTGCTTGATTCAGCCGCGCAGCGGATCGCAGGGACGGGATGCTTCTGGACAATGCACTGGGGGTCGCTCTCGTGACCATAAAGGGAGGCCTCCAAATATCAGCAACTCATCTGATGACCTGCGATGATGCTGCCAATTATACGACGTTGTGGTTGTTCGTCAAGCCCCTGTTATCCTTCGATTCCGGCTGAGTTTCCCGACAGGGCCGGTTAGTGTGGTAGGAAACGGGCTTGCCCCATGCTCCCCCTCTGTCTTCGGCCGCAAATCCTCCGTGGCATGTACCACCTAAGTACTTGACTGTGAAACCACGGAGTGTGATATAGTCTCTGGTAAGATGTGCAACTCAACTGCTCATCTGCTGATCGTCTCGAAAGGATTTCCCGCTGATGAGACGCGATACAACCGATTTGTTCCACATTGATGGCGGTTCAGAACGACCCAACTTGAGCAGCTTGATCATCGACAAGATCACGGGGCTCCTTGCTGCAGGGCTGCTGAAGCCTGGCGACAGACTGCCCTCTATCGATGCCCTGTCGCAACAGTTCTCCGTGGGTAGAACCTCCGTGAGAGAGGCCCTCAGGGCCCTTGAGTTGGTCGGCGTGGTGGAGATCAGACATGGCGATGGCACCTTCATTGGGGAGGATGTTTCCCGCTTCTGTTTGAAGCCCCTGAGTTGGGGAGCCCTTCTAGACCAGAACAGGGTGTTGGAGCTGTCTGCGACCAGGCGATGTATTGAGGGTGAGATGGCAGCGATGGCTGCCCAGCGGGCCACCGCGGAGGATATTGCAGAGATCGAGGGGTACCTGCTCCGAATGGAAGAGTACCGGCACAACATGGAGGGGTACACCGCGGCTGACGTTGGGCTGCACTTCGCCATTTGGAAGACCGCGCGGAACGAGGTGATGTTGAATATGCTCACCTCCATTACTGACATGCTTCGGCGCACTGTGTCACAGGTTATCCGCCTCCCTGGTACCATCGAGATGGGCTTGCTGGCCCACCGGCAGGTGTTCGAGGCGATCGCCGCCCACGACCCCGAAGCGGCAAGGTTCAGCATGCGGAGACACCTTGACTATGTAGAACGAAGCGTTTTGTCGGCCCTGGCAACATCCGGGATGTCCACCGCGGCAGTCTTGCCAGGCGGGCCCTCGAAGCCACAAGAGGCCTGACTGAGGGCGGTCTGTCGCCACTCAATCGAGAGGGCGGCCCGCCGCTCATAGCCGAATCTAACTATTGGTTGCTTTCGAGCGCGTTGCGCTGATGAGGAGGAGTAGGATGAACCGCTTGGCCGGCAGGGTTGCAGTTATCACCGGCAGTAGTCGAGGAATGGGTTTGGCCATTGCCCGCGGGTACGCTCGTGAGGGTGCACACGTCGTATTGACCAGCCGGACTGTGGCCTCCCTTACTGGATTCGTGGAAGAATTGTCACAGCTTGGCGTCAGA
>Ga0209429_10001650_pt1 | contig 13599 bp, 11 predicted proteins | sample BarGraNGADG00212_3_FD_184493 | JGI IMG/M metagenome (GOLD analysis project Ga0209429, IMG submission 184493) | Arctic peat soil microbial communities from Barrow, Alaska - Barrow Graham LP Ref core NGADG0004-212 (SPAdes) (version 2) | ecosystem: Environmental > Terrestrial > Soil > Wetlands >... | reverse complement strand
TCTGGTACATCATACATCTTCAGTAATAACCTGAAAAGCCGTTACATTATGTTTATCACTGACGGCGGATGGCATGGTACAGATTATATAAAACAGCTTGATATTTTTGAAAAGAAATAAAAAAAGAATAATTAATCCGGATTTTGATAAAAAATTCGTTTGGGATATCTTCGACGCAACCTTTTTTTAATTATTTCCATCAATCTTAAACAAGATTACTGGTATTTAAAACAATTATTTCATATTTTTATGTTCTCAAACAGGTTAAAGAACCTTGACAGAAATAAAAAATATAATAAAAGGTTGTCTTACCGGTAACAGAAGGGATCAGGAACTGCTATACAGGAGGCATGCAGCCAAACTATATGCTGTGTGTCTTCAGTATTCAGGTAATGATGAAGAAGCAAGAGATATTTTACAGGAAGGGTTTATTAAAGTTTTTGAAAACCTTGCCCGTTATAAGCATGAAGGTTCTTTTGAAGGTTGGATGCGCCGGATAATGGTCAACACAGCACTGGAGAAGTATCGAAACAGACACAATCTGTACAGGGTTGATGATATAGATACTATACCTGAACAGGATGCGGAACCTGATAATATGGATTATTCGGGGCTCGGAGCGAGTGACCTTCTTGGAATTATCAGGGAGTTGCCTCCGAAATACAGAATGGTATTTAACCTTTATGCAATTGAAGGTTATTCCCATAAAGAAATAAGCAAAATGGTGAATATTTCGGAGGGGACATCAAAATCAAATCTCTCAAGGGCAAGAGCAATCCTTCAGAGAAGAGTAGGTTCATATACAGGTATTAAGAAGAGAATATTAAATGGTTGAGAGAGAGGCAGATATTGACATTGTTTTCAGAAATGGATTTAAGGACTATGAAGTACTTCCTCCTCCGGAGGTTTGGGATAATATACATCCTGTTATAAGAAAGAAACAAAGACCTTTCATCCTGCTCAGAAGCGCTGCAATGATAGCTGTTCTGCTCTCTATAGGATTTCTTGTTTACAGATGGAGCCTTGAAAATCCATCTGGTAACGGAAATCAGCTTCTTTCACTTAACAGGGAACCTGTTCCTTTCGCAGAAGATATCTCATCTTCAGTAAATTTGCCGTTAAAAGGAAATAGTAATGATATATTGATTTCTCCCGGGGAAAAATTGAGAGAAAAAAAGACTAAAGTAACTATAAGGTCTGATGAAAAGGTTTCAATTCCAATAGTTCCTTTGTTTTCACCTGAACCAGAAATAGTGACATCCCGTACCGATTTTCATCTTGCTGAACCGCAGCAAGGTCAAATAAAATCTTCAACTCCGGCTATTTTTGGCTTGAAAGATCTGAACAAAAAAATACTTCCCGAAAGGACACCTGTACGGATAATTAACAGGTGGTCAGTTGCAGCAATGGCTTCTCCTACATATTTTTCACAATTCAGGTCAAGCAGTAATGAAATTGCAAAACAGCTCGCAGCCTCCGAACAGCAAATTATGTCATATTCCGGTGGGGTGGCTCTCTCTTATAAAATCAATAAAAGGGTAAGCATTCAGTCAGGTCTTTACTATTCATCAGTCGGGCAGGAAGTAGACGGGATATCCTCCTTTTCCGGATTTGAGAATTACAATAATGCCAAGGGTGATCGCATTTTTGAAGTACTTACAACAAGTGGCAGGATTTATACAAGCAATAAAGATGTCTTCCTGCTCGACAGAGGAGGGAACAGGGTACTGACTACCGGTAATTTAATCGACCCTGATAAAGCCAATCTTCAATATATTAATAATTCGTTAAAACAAAGCTTCAGCTATCTTGAATTGCCTATTGTGTTGCGGTACAAGATGGTTGACCGTTCATTAGATCTTAATCTGATCGGCGGCGTATCATATAACTTCCTGTTAAATAATTCGGTTTATACCGTAAGTGATGGAGCTAAATATCCAATAGGGAATACAGATGGGCTTAACATGATGACTTTCAGTACTTCCCTGGGGATGGGTATGGAATATAGTTTCTCCAAAAATATTTCATTGAACCTTGAGCCCACTTTCAGGTATTATCTGAATCCGTTTAGCAATCTGGCAGGTACAAATATCCATCCATATTCATTTGGCATCTTCTCAGGTTTGTCCTACAAATTCTGATAACCTTTTCCCCGCATGTTTTAATGAAATCATTCTCATTGGATTATTAATGTAATCCTGTTGCCGCCTGCCCATTCTCCGGAATCTAAATAATGGTTCTGTTTTTGCTCTTTACTATATCATTATCTTATTTATGAGGTATAAAAATATTACCTTTGCATTTTATTAATAAAGCTGCGAAATACTATGATAATTCCTAAAAGTAAGGGTGTACTTACGACAATAATTTTTTTAACCGCAATAACAATAATAATATCTATTGTACAAGGTTTCAAAGTATTCGGTAAGGGATCGGAAGTCACCAGGGATCTTCCGGATTCACTTTATTCCATACAGCCATTTAAATTACCTGATAGTGTGACATTTGCAGATGAAAAAATGCCACTTGAAAATTTTGACACACGCGAAAGCCTTGAACGTGAGATTCTTACCAGCGCGTACCGGCACTCTTCAACGATTCTCATCATAAAAAGAGCTAACAGATATCTCCCGATTATTGAGAAGATACTCAAAGAGAATAATATACCTGATGATTTTAAATACCTGGCAGCTGCTGAGAGTGAATACAGCAACATGGTTTCACCTGCAGGGGCAACAGGCTTCTGGCAGATTATGAAGGAAACCGGCATGGAAGAAGGAATGGAAATCAATTCTGTTGTGGATGAACGTTATAACCTAGAAAGATCGACACAATTTGCCTGCGAATATTTTCAGAAGTCTTATAATAAATATGGTAACTGGACATTGGCAGCAGCTTCCTACAACGGGGGTCGGGCAGCTGTCGATGAACAGATAGGGATTCAAAACCAAAACAACTATTATGATCTTCTTCTGTCAGAGGAAACAGCAAGATATATTTTCAGAGCAGTTGCATATAAATTAATTATTTCAGATCCCGGGAGATATGGATTTAATATCAGCAAAGATGAATTATATCCTGAATTGAAATATTTTGAAGTTAAGGTCGATAGTGCAATCACCGACTTTTCGGATTTTACCGGAAAATACGGGACTAATTATAAATTATTGAAATTTCTGAACCCATGGCTGCGAAAACCATATCTGACTCCCAAACCAAACAAGGTATATACAATTAAAATTCCTGCAGAGGGGATGAGAAACATAGAATAAGCAGATTCCGGGATCCGGGTTTTTTTCAGGGAAAGTTAAGATGAATGATGAAATAAAAGTTTTTGGAGCAAGGGTACACAACTTAAAGAATATCGATGTCACCATTCCGCGGAATAAGCTGGTGGTGATTACCGGCTTAAGTGGAAGTGGTAAATCATCGCTTGCTTTCGATACAATATATGCAGAGGGTCAGCGAAGATACATGGAGACCCTTTCAGCCTATGCCCGTCAGTTTTTAGGTGGCATGGAAAGGCCTGATGTTGACAAAATCAGCGGATTGAGCCCTGTAATTTCAATAGAACAGAAAACTACAAATAAGAATCCACGTTCCACTGTCGGAACAATAACAGAAATATATGATTTTTTAAGGCTTCTTTATGCCAGGGCATCTGAAGCATACTCCTATGCTTCCGGAGAAAAAATGGTTAAGTACACTGATGATCAGATTCTTGACCTGGTGAAAAACAGGTTTGCCGGGAAAAAAGTTTATTTTCTGGCCCCTGTTGTAAAAGGACGGAAAGGTCATTATAAAGAGTTATTTGAACAGTTGAGGCGAAAAGGATTCCTGAATGTCAGGATAAATGGTGAGATAAAGGAACTGACTCAGGGTCAGAAACTTGATCGTTATAAGACTCATTTTATTGAGATTGTTATTGATAAGTTCAGGGTAGGCGAGATAACCGATAAAAGGCTTCATGACTCGGTTCTCATGTCGCTTGATCAGGGTGATGGCGTTATGATGGTATTAGAGAGTGAAAGCAATGAGCCACGTTATTTCAGCCGCCATCTGATGTGCCCGGTTACCGGATTATCTTACAATGAACCGGCTCCGCATACTTTTTCATTTAACTCACCTCAAGGCGCCTGCCCTCATTGCAATGGACTGGGAGAAATATCAAGCATTGATGAGAAAAAATTAATCCCCGACCGGGATCTTAGCATAAGAAAGGGAGGAATAGAACCTTTGGGAAAATACAAAAATGTGTGGATATTCTGGCAGATTGAAGCAATAGCTGAGAAAAACGATTTCACCCTTGACACTCCTATCAGGGATATCCCTGAAGATGCTCTGAATAAGGTTCTTTATGGTTCCGATGAGGTTCTTAAATTGTCTAATACTCCTCTCGGAATGACATCAAACTACTTTCTGACTTTTGAAGGGGTTGTTAATTTCGTTGGCAATGTTGAAGTTATTAACGGTAAGAAGAACGGTACCAGAATACGCGATCAATATGTTCAATATGAAACTTGTCCCGAATGTAAAGGAACGCGCCTGAAGAAAGAATCACTTTTTTTCAGGATAGCTGATAAAAACATCGGGGAACTTTCAGCGATGGATATCAGGGAGTTATCCCTTTTCCTGGCAAATATTGAAGAGAAAATGAGCGGGAAACAGAAGTTAATTGCTTCTGAGATACTTAAGGAGATAAGGACCAGACTCAGTTTCCTTCTTGAAGTGGGATTGGAATATCTGTCCCTGAACAGGGGAGCACGAACATTATCCGGAGGTGAAAGCCAGAGAATAAGACTCGCGACACAAATTGGCTCAAGGCTGGTAAATGTTTTATATATTCTTGATGAACCAAGTATAGGTCTCCATCAGAGAGATAACCGGCGGCTTATAGCTGCTCTTAAACAGTTGAGAGACTCCGGTAACTCCGTAATTGTTGTTGAACACGACAGAGAAATGATCTTGTCGGCTGATCATGTTATTGATATGGGCCCGGGAGCAGGCCGTCACGGAGGCCTTGTGGTAGCTCACGGTAATCCTGATGAAATAAAAAAAAGTGATACACTTACTTCGGGTTATCTGAGTAATAAAAAGAAATTTATTATCCCCGGGAAACGCAGGAAGGGGAATGGAAAATCCGTTCAGTTGTTGGGAGCTTCAGGTCATAATCTTAATAATGTTGATTTAGTATTTCCGCTTGGAACTTTGATTTGTGTCACAGGTGTATCAGGAAGCGGAAAATCCTCACTTATTAACCAGACGCTTCATCCTGTGCTGGCAAAACGATTTCATAATTCGGGAAAATCCGCATTGCCATACAAGGAGATCAACGGGCTCCAATACCTCGATAAGGTAATTGAGGTGAACCAGTCGCCAATAGGAAAAACACCCCGTTCAAATCCGGCAACATATACAGGTGTTTTTACTGATATCCGGAAACTGTTTGAACAGACCACCGAAGCCAGGATCCGCGGATTCGGAGCAGGGAGGTTTTCTTTTAATGTAAAGGGAGGTCGTTGCGAGGGTTGTGAAGGAGCGGGAATGAAAACAATTGAGATGAATTTCCTTCCCAATGTTTATGTTCATTGTACCGAATGTAACGGTAAGCGATATAACCGCGAAACACTTGAAGTAAAATATAAGGGACAATCGATAAGTGATGTTCTGGAAATGACTATAAATACGGCAGTTGAATATTTTGAAAACGTTCCTTCTATATATCACAAAATTAAGACATTACAGGATGTCGGGCTTGGTTATATCAAGCTTGGGCAGCAGTCAACTACACTTTCAGGTGGTGAAGCGCAACGCGTAAAGCTCGCTACCGAACTCGCACGACGTGATACAGGGAAAACCCTATATGTACTTGATGAACCAACCACAGGGTTGCATTTTGAAGATGTGCGCGTTTTAATGGGTGTGCTTAATAAACTTGTTGACAGAGGTAATACTGTTATAGTAATAGAGCATAACATGGATGTTATTAAAATGGCTGATTATATTGTTGACCTTGGAAAGGAGGGAGGAAGAGAAGGTGGAGATATTATTTTTTCAGGAACACCCGAAGATCTTGTTGATTGCAGTGAAAGTTATACCGGAAAATTCCTGAAAGCTGAACTTAAATTATAAATTAATTATATTTGAAAGTATTAATTTATACCGATATCCAAAATGGAGAGACCAGCTGATCTGATAAAAGATGCGTTTGAACAAAAAACATGGCATGAGATTCATACTACAGATTCATGGAGAGTGTTTAAAATTATTTCAGAATTAGTTGAAGGATTTGAAAAACTTTCACGTATTGGACCATGTGTTTCGATTTTTGGTTCAGCAAGAACTCATTATAATGATAAGTATTTCAGGCTCGCTGAAGATATAGCCTTCAAACTGACACAGAATGGTTATGGTGTTATAACAGGCGGAGGCCCCGGTATTATGGAGGCCGCCAATAAAGGTGCGAACCGCGGCAAGGGAAAATCAGTCGGGATTAATATTGACCTCCCTTTTGAACAGAGGCCCAATTCATATATTGATCCGGATAAACTGATCACCTTCGACCATTTCTTTGTAAGAAAGGTTATGTTTATGAAATATGCACAGGGATTTATTGCACTCCCGGGTGGATTCGGAACATTTGATGAGCTCTTTGAAGCGATGACTCTTATACAGACACGCAAGATCGGGAAATTTCCGATTATTCTCGTAGGTAAAAAATACTGGGGTGGACTTATAACCTGGATAAAAGAACAGATGCTTGAAGAAGAACATAATATAGCTCCAGCCGATCTTGACATTTTTACCCTGGTTGATACAGCAGATGAAGCTGTGGATTATATCGTAAAATTCTACTCACGATATCTGCTCAGTCCCAACTTCTGATCAGACTTTCCTCATCCGATCCATTTCCCGGGTCGCATCTTTCCGTTTCAGGGTTTCACGTTTATCGTATTCCTTCTTTCCCTTTGCAATAGCTATTTCTGCTTTTGCCAACCCCCGGTCGTTGATAAATACTTTTATTACAACAATAGTTTGGCCCGATTCTTTAACTTTTCTTTCGATCTTGCTTAATTCCCTCGATTTAAGAAGCAGTTTCCTTAACCGGAGTGGATCATGATTATTCAGATTTCCCCACCAGTACTCCGAAATGTGCATCCCTTTAATATAAAGTTCCCCGCTCTGGAAAAGACAATACGAATCTGCAAGAGTTGCTTTCCCCAGTCTGATCGATTTTATTTCTGTTCCGGTAAGCTTGATGCCTGCAATGAATTTCTCAAGAAACTCATAATCATGAAAAGCTTTTTTATTTTTTATTACAATATTTCCGGAACCTCTTTTCATAAAAACTTATCAGGAGAAGATCGCAAAATAGAACTTTTCAATAATCATTGTCAGAAAAAAGTTAGCTGCAATATATAAACCTATCATAGTTAAGGTTGCAGCAATCAGCATTGGCATTTTTTTGTGTTCGGGTGGATTTAACATTTTCTCTGCACCAATCCAGAAAATATAAAGTCCGTAGAGTGCCAGGATGTTAATAAAGATGAATGATTCGAATATACGACTGACCATCTGACAAATAAGAAATGGAGCGATTGAATAAACTATCATTTTGAACGAAATGGTAAAATCCCGGCCCATATCCATAGCATAAGTTATCTCTCTGAAAATGAAGGCTGTTGCGTAGATCACCAAGCATAGCAGCAGGAAATATTTGATGCCTACAAGAATAGAATAGATAACTGATAAACCTGTGTTTGCGAATATAACTGATCCAATAAATGCAGCAATGGCAACCAGTGTTATTAAGGGGAAAAAGAAACTATTTCTCACATCTTTGATCGGTCTGTTGTCCGAATGAATTTCATCCCAGGCCTTAACAGGATCCAGAATTATATATTTTATCCTGTGATACAAAAATTTGTAATCCATAAAAATTAAGATTAATTGAACGGCAAAATTAAGTAATTTTATGGTATATTGCTTTTCATATACTTATCTGTTTAGTAATGAACAGGGAAATATCACCAATCTATGATTTATTGGTTATCACTGGCCCGACTGCATCAGGTAAAACATCTTTAGCTGTCGCCATAGCCTCACGGCTTGGCGGTGAGATAATAAGTGCAGATTCCCGTCAGGTTTACCGGGGAATGAATTTGGGAACAGGTAAAGATTATACTGATTATATTATTGATGGAAAAACTTTACCATACCATCTGATTGATATAGTTGATCCGGGTTATAAATACAATCTCTTCGAATATCAGCGTGATTTTATAAAAGTTTATAATGGGCTGAAGAAGCGCAACGTTTTTCCGGTTGTATGCGGAGGTTCCGGAATGTACGCCGATAGTATAATTACCGGATACAAAATGTTCGAAGTTCCTCCTGATAGCGGATTACGGGTTGAACTTGAAAAGAAATCCATGAAAGAGCTTACAGAAATTCTTTCCACTTATAAAAATCTTCATAACACCACCGATATAGATACTAAAAAAAGAGTTATAAGAGCAATAGAAATAGAGCATTCCAATAATGCCAAAACTAAGCAGCATATTGATTTTCCGGCTATAAATTCGCTGGTTGTCGGTGTTATGTTCGATAGGGAGCGCAGGAGAAAAAGGATAACCGAACGGTTGGAACAACGGTTGGCTGCAGGAATGGTAGAGGAAGTGAGGCAATTAATGGAAAAAGGGGTAAATAAGGAGACCCTCATATACTATGGACTTGAATACAAGTATATTACACTTTATCTTTTAGGAAAACTGAAGTATGATAAAATGATCAAAGATCTTGAAATTGTGATACATCAGTTTGCAAAAAGACAGATGACCTGGTTCAGGGGTATGGAAAGAAAAGGAATCAAAATCCATTGGATCGACGGAGAATTGCCATTGGAAGATAAAGCAGGGAAAGTTTTGGAATTGCTGTCAGAGAGTCTGTAAAGTCTGTAAAGTCTTCTTGCTTTCGACTTTAAGGACTTTTTACTTCAGATATGTCTCCAGCCAATTAAAAAATTCCCTGTGCCAGATAATTGAATTCTGGGGTTTCAGAACAAAGTGGGTCTCATCTTCAAAGAAGAGTAGCCTGCTCGGTATTCCATGCAGCTGAGCCGCCTGAAATGCCTCCATACTCTGGGTATAAGGTATCCTGAAGTCATTAGCTCCTGTTATTATAAGGATTGGAGTATCCCAGTTACCAACCATCAGGTGAGGTGAAAACTTATAGCTTTTCGGAGAATTCCAATAGGGTCCTTCTATATCTTTATCAGGAAACCAAAGTTCTTCAGTTGAACCATACCAGCTCGTAAAATCGAACATTCCACAATGTGAAATGAATGCTTTGAATCTTCCTCCGTGCATCCCTGCAAGGTAAAATACAGAGTACCCGCCATAGCTGGCACCCACTGCACCAAGCCTCCCGGCATCAACAAAAGATTCCTTCGCCATCGAATCGGTGGCATCGAGATAATCCTGAATGTTTAAACCGCCATAGTCACCAGAGATTTGTTCTTTCCATTCCTGGCCGAAGCCTGAGTTTCCACGACGGTTGGGAGCAATTACAATATAACCTTTTGCTGCCATCACCTGATAGTTCCAACGGTACGACCAGCTTTGTCCCAATGCACCCTGCGGACCGCCTTTGCAGAAAAGAAGAGCAGGATATTTTTTTGCCGGGTCAAAATCAGGGGGATATATTATCCACATCTGCATATTCTTATTATCCTTTGTCTTGATATATCTTTCTTCAACCTTTCCCATTTTCACAGATTCATAAATAGCTTTGTTTATGAAACTTATCTGCCTTATCTCTCCGGTTTTCATATCAACAGATGAAACTTCCAGTGCCATCGACATTGACATTTGACCCGATACAAGTACACCCGATTTAAGATTAAGCGGCCCCAAATCATGTACCCCTTCAGTTAATTTATCAATTCCTTTGCCGGTAATGTCTGTTTTAAATATCTGTACGGTGCCGAGGTATGCACATGTAAAATAAATGGTACGATCGTTTGCCCAGTTAATATTTTCAACATCAAAATCCCATCCTTTTGAAACCCAGGTGTGGTCACCACTCTTAATATCGTATACGAGCAGCCTGTCAAGATCTGCCTCATAACCATCTCTTTCCATACTCTGGTAGGCAATCTTTGAGCCATCGGGTGAAAATACAGGATAACGGTCATAACCCCTGTTCGCTTCAGTTATGTTAATCTCCTTACCTGTTTCCACCTCATGGAGAAATATATCAGAATTTGTACTTTTTGCGTCCTCTTTTCCCCTGAGCCTTTTGGAAGTATAGGCAATATAACGGCCATCAGGGCTCCAGCTGATCTCCCCTTCATCAAAGTAAGGGGCCGTCGGAGATTCAAATTTTTGTCCTTCCATAAGATCTTTCTCACCTGTCACACTGTTGTTGTTAAACGATGCAACAAATATATGGCTGTATGAATAGTCGCTCCAGTAGTTCCAATGGCGGTACATCAGATCATCTATGATCCTCACATTTGCTTTTGGGAGGCCATATTTTTCATTGGCTGTCTGATCAAGTTTTACTCTCCTTGTAAAATAAATTTTATTGCTTTGTGGGGAAATACTGAAAATTTCAAAATTGTCTAATCCGGTTATGCTCTTCAGGTCAGAGCCATCATCATTCATGGTAAAAAGAGTACCTTTATTTACAAAAGCTATTGATTTTCCTTTATTGAACCATTGGGGAGAGCTTCCTCCTTCACTTGTAAGAAGAACAGGATTACCCCCTGAAGATGGTATTTTAAAGATGTTTGTTTTTCTTGCTTCTGTCTGAAGATCAATTTCAGTAACCATATACAGGAGAGTTGAACCATCAGGAGAGAGTGCAAATGAACCCAGCCTTCCATACTTCATCATTATTTCAGGAGTCATCACCCCGCCGCTTTTTTCTGCAGGAGTTAATTGATTATTAAAAACTACGGTTTGAGGGGGAATTGTAGTTTCTTTTTGTTTGCACGATACTGATAAAAGAAGAATCAGAAGAATTGCCGTAACCAGGTTTCTTTGCATGTAAAATGTTTTTATTTTTAAATTTTATTATTTCTTTAGAGCCGCTGAGACTTTATCCTTTAGTTCATCGTAGAGTTCAGGATTATCTTTCAGTATCTGTTTGACACCATCGCGTCCCTGTCCGAGTTTAGTTTCGCCATAACTGAACCACGAACCGCTTTTCTTAATAATATCAAAATCGACGCCGAGGTCAACGATTTCCCCAAGTTGTGAAATTCCTTCTCCGTAAAGTATATCAAAATCAGCTTTTCTGAACGGGGGTGCCAGTTTATTCTTTACTATTTTTACCCTGGTTCTGCTGCCGATAATCTCTTCGCCCTCTTTGAGCTGGCTGGTCCGCCGAATATCAAGTCTTACAGAGGCATAGAATTTAAGAGCATTACCCCCGGTAGTAGTTTCAGGGTTTCCGAATACTATGCCTATTTTATCCCTTAACTGGTTTATAAAAACGCATGATGTGTTTGTCTTATTGATATTTGCAGTAAGTTTTCTGAGAGCCTGCGACATAAGCCTTGCCTGAAGCCCCATCTTTGAGTCACCCATTTCACCTTCAATCTCAGCTTTCGGGGTGAGCGCTGCCACTGAGTCAATTACGATAATATCGAGAGCTCCTGAACGTATCAGATTATCAGTTATCTCAAGAGCCTGTTCCCCGTTATCAGGCTGGGAGATCAAAAGGTTTTCAACATCAACTCCAAGTTTCTCAGCATAATTGCGGTCAAATGTATGTTCTGCATCAATTATTGCTGCTATGCCACCATTCTTCTGTGCTTCGGCTATTGCATGAATAGCCAGGGTAGTCTTTCCCGAGGCCTCCGGACCATAAATTTCAATTACTCGTCCGCGTGGGATTCCCCCAATGCCAAGGGCCGCATCAAGTCCGATAGACCCTGTTGAAATAACCTGAATATTGTCGATTGCATGATCACCCAGCTTCATAATAGTTCCCTTGCCAAAATCCTTCTCGATCTTGCCGAGTGTTATCTCAAGTGCTTTAAGTTTGTCCTTATTGATTTCTTTTCTTTCCTTACTCATATATTATTGTTATTAATAGCTATACAATTCAAAGATTTGCGTGGCATGAGACTTTATTTCAACCTTGTTTATAATTATTTCTATAATTCCTTCTTCATTAATAAGAAAGGTTGTTCTGACAATGCCCATATGGTTCTTGCCGTAAATTTTCTTTTCACCTAATACCCTGTAGTCATTTACAATTTTTCCTGATGTGTCTGAGAGAATTGGAAACGGCAGGGCATATTTGCGTGCAAATTTATGGTGTGATTTTTCTGAATCCATACTGACACCAACTACTACAAATCCCTCCATAAGGAGTTCATCATAGTGGTCGCGAAGACTGCATGCTTCAGCAGTGCATCCGGGTGTATTGTCTTTGGGATAAAAATATAAGATAATAAATCTATTGGTGAAATCACTCAGCTTAACGAGTTTCCCATTTTGATCAATACCCTCAAAATATGGAGCTTTCATACCTTCTTTAAGTTGTTCCATGGTATTCGATAATTAGGTTTATATGGTAAAATTACGAATTTTGAATTGTTTTCAGAAAAAAATTGAATATTTGTTATTAACAAATGATCTTTAAGTATTAATTTTGTAGCAAATTCTAATAATTTGAAAATTAGTCGTTTGTGAAAGAGTATTTTAAATCTGGTTTTGTAAAAGGCCGGCAGGTAACCTTATTTATGTTAATTATCATATCCGGGTTATCTTATTCTGAACTTTTTTCTCAAAATGTTCAGAATAAACCTTCGCGGCAATCTTCACTTGAAGCTTTTTCCGACGGGAAATATGAATTGGCTTATAATCAATTCAGTGAGCTTTTAATTTCATATCCTAAGGATCCGTTGTACAAATATTATTCAGGAGTATGTCTTGTAAAACTTAACAGGGATCCGGGGAATGCTGTATCACTTATTCAACAGGCGCTTCAGGGCGCTGCTGCAGTAAGGAGTGTACCTGACGATGCTTTTTTTTATCTTGGAAGGGCACAGCAAATGTCAGGCAGATTCGGTGAGGCTGTTGAATCCTATGCAAGATTCGGGGATCTCTCAGGAAAAAAAGTTGCAAAGGAGCTTGGTGTACCTGAGTATATTCAGCAATGCAATAATAAAAAGGGGCAACTTTTACAATCAGTGACAGATAATAAAATAGATTCCATTAAAGAAGAATCTGGTAGAGGAAATATTATACAACAACCTGTTAGTAAGGATGTTATTGTAAAAGCAGATCTTCCGGCTGATTATGAAAAACTGCTTAATGAAGCTTTGAATTTTCAATTAAAAGCTGATTCCCTCGGTGAGGTTACAACTAAACAAAAACAGAGACTAGGAATGGTTCCGGATAATCAAAAAGCATCCGTAAGGAAGCTTATTTCTGCGACCGAATTGCAGGCAGCCACCTTGCAGAAAGAAGCAGACAGGAAATTTAAGGAAGCTGAATTTTTAAAGAGTGGGAAACTTCTTAAGGAACAGATTACTGATACAGGAATTGATTCTCCGGAAAATAGCGCAACAGAAAACAATAA
>Ga0209429_10001649_pt1 | contig 13611 bp, 12 predicted proteins | sample BarGraNGADG00212_3_FD_184493 | JGI IMG/M metagenome (GOLD analysis project Ga0209429, IMG submission 184493) | Arctic peat soil microbial communities from Barrow, Alaska - Barrow Graham LP Ref core NGADG0004-212 (SPAdes) (version 2) | ecosystem: Environmental > Terrestrial > Soil > Wetlands >... | reverse complement strand
GAAGAAGGTGACAAAGCCTGCCGCCGCCAGTGGCGGGATCAGGCAGGCGGAGGAATCAACCGAAAGGAAGAAGCGCAAGCAGGCGCTGACTGCGAAGCGCATCGACCATTGAGGTTGCGGGGGAGTCACAGCCTACGCCGACTGAATGAGACAAAGATAGGGCGGAAAAGATCCGCCGCATCAAAGCATTAATGTTTGAGAATGGTACTATTCGTGGCGCAGGGCATCGACCGGGCGCAGCTTGGAGGCTTTGTTGGCCGGATACATGCCAAACACGACGCCGATGACCAGTGAAAACCCTATCGCCAGCGCCGCCACGGCGGGTGAAACCAGCAGCGACATGTTCAGCAGGCGGCTGAGCAGGTTGATCAGGGCCATGCTCAAACCCAGGCCGATCAGGCCGCCCAGCAGGCTGACTACCAAAGCCTCCACCAGGAATTGGCTGAGGATATTGGCGCGGGAGGCGCCAATGGCCTTGCGGATCCCGATTTCCCGCGTGCGCTCAGAGACCGAGACCAGCATGATATTCATGATGCCGATGCCGCCCACCAGCAGGGAGATGGCCGCGATACCGCCCAGCATCAGCGTGAGCGTAGCTGTCGTTGCGCCCAGCGTCTCCAGCATCGAGGTTTGATTGTAAACGCTGTAGGTGGTGGAGGTGGATACCTTGCGCAGCAGGTCATCCATAAAGCCCTTGATGGCGGTCTCAGCCTGCGTGACAGTGTCGCCTGAACTTGCCGACACATAGAAACTGCTGATGCCCTTGCGGCTGAATAGCCTCTCGCCAAGGGTGAAGGGCAGGATGATCAGGTTGTCGCCTGAGCCCAGCATGCTTGAACCGATGGGGTCAAGCACGCCGACCACGGTGAAAGTGTAGCCCAGATAGGTGAAGGTTTCATCCACGGCATGGGTGCTGCCAAACAGTTCCTTGGCCACCTCCTGGCCAATGACAGCCACGAAGCTGCGGTTGTCGACATCCGGCGCGGTGATGAAGCGGCCTTGTTCCAGTGTGTAGTTGCGGATGCTGGCCATGCCGGGTGTGGTAGCCAGCAGGCTGCCATCCTCATATTGCACTAGCCCTGCCTTGACGGTGCCGGAGCTTGACAAGCTGGGCGCGACATAGGCGATGCCCTTCACCTGCGCCAGTTCATCCAGGCGGCTCAGGGTGATGGGGTTGTTGCGGCGTATCTGCAGGTTGACCGTCAGCAGGTTGGTGCCCAGCTTTTCGATTTGCGAGGTCACCGAGGCGCTGGTTCCCTGCGCGATGGAGACCAGGACCACGATGGCCAGCACGCCGATGATGATGCCCAGCATCGTCAGAAAGGAGCGCATTTTGCTGCTCAGGATGGATTTGAAGGCCATTTGGACTGATTGCATCAGCGCGCCTCCTCTTCACCCGGGTCGATGATCCGGCCATCCACCATGTGCAGGGCGCGCCCGGCATGGGCGGCGATTTGCAGGTCATGGGTGATGAGCACGATGGTATTGCCCTGTGCGTTGAGCTGATCAAACATGGTCATCAGCTCCAAGCCGGTTTTTGAGTCCAGGTTGCCCGTTGGTTCATCGGCCAGGATGAGTTTGGGCTTTGCCGCCAGCGCCCGCGCGATGGCAACGCGCTGCTGCTGACCGCCGGATAGCTGCTGGGGTTTGTGTTTCATGCGGTCCTTGAGGCCCACGCTCTCCAGCGCCTCCTGCGCCCGGCTGCGGCGCAGCTGCCTGGACATCTTCTGATAGAGCAGGGGCAGTTCGACGTTTTCAAGCGCGCTCAGACGGCTGAGCAGGTTGAAGCCCTGGAAGATAAAGCCGATATGTGTGCTGCGCAGGCGCGCCAGCTGGCGGTTTGAGTATTTCTCGATGCGTTGGCCGGCCAGCTCATAGAGTCCTTCGTCTGCCATATCCAGACAGCCGATGATGTTCATCAGCGTTGACTTGCCAGAACCCGAAGGGCCTGTGATCGCCACATATTCGCCATCCCCGATCTCAAAGCTGATGTGGTTGAGCGCGTAGATGTTTTCGCCGCCCAGCTTGTAGCATTTGACCACGTCCTGCATCCTGATCATGGGTTGAAGTCCCCTTCCGGCTGCGAGAGCCTATTTTGGCGATTGGGTATGTTGACCATGGGGAAGCGATTCGTCTGCGTTGTTGTCCCAGCGGCGCTGTTTTTCACCATAACACTCTGGCCTTCGCTTAAACCTTGGGAAACGGCGGCAAAGCGCTCGTTTGACAGGCCGGTTTGGATGTAGGTCTTGATCCCCGGCGTTTCATCGGTGGCGGCAAAACCCTCCTGATAGAGCCAGACATAGCTCCCGTTTCTGTCGCTGAAGAGCGCGGAGAGGGGCACCAGCACGGCCTTGCCGCTTTCACCTACGGTGAGCGTTGCTGTCCCGTTCATACCCATCATGAGCAACGCGTTATCCTCAAGCCGCAGCGTGACTGCGTAGCTTGTGATGCCGCCGGAGCTTGTGCCAAGGCTTGCGATATGGCTGACTTTGACTTTGTAGGGCGTAGAAGGCTGCGCGTCCATCAGCACGCTGCCATCCTGCTCCAATGCAACCTTGAGGATGTCCAACTCGTCAACATCGATCTTCATCACCATAACGCCGTCTGTATAAAGCGTCATCAACACAGCGCCTTCTGCTGTTGCCTGGCCCTCCTGGGCAGCCACTTCCTTGATGATGCCATCGATGGGCGATGTGAGCTGAGGGGAAACAATCAGGGCTTCCAGCGCCTTGATCAGACCTTGCAGCTCCACGCGCTTCTCAAGCGCTGTCTGATAGTCCGCGCTGGTTGTAACGCCTGTCAGGCTGTACAGGCTCCCTTTGGCGCGCAGCGAACCGTTGAGCGCGGCGTCCACGCTGTCCACCACGCCATCCAGCGTTGTATAGACCGAGAAAGGCAGGTGAACCTGCGCCTCGCCCGAGCCCACGATGACGTTGCCTACCTTCACCTGTACACTGTCGCCGATGGCCGCCTTCGTATCGGGGAAAGTCACCAGCGCCGTGCCTTCATCCAGGCGGCTGACGCTGCCCGTGTAGATGGTTGTTCCCAGCGCCACCTTGACGCTTTGTCCCAGCGTCAGGGGCTGGCTTGGGCTGATCTCCACCTGCATCAGGCCATCCAGGGAAAGCAGCGCGGCCGGGCCGCCCTGCAGCTGCGCCTGCGCCATTTGGCCGGTCTGCAGGTAGAGAGCCTTCACCACGCCCGCGGCCTGCGCTGTAATGGCCGCTTCCGATGACTGTGCGCCCGCCAGCGAGGCGATCTCTGTGTCCTGCAGCGTCAAGTCCGTCCTGGCCTGCTCCAGGCTATCCATGAGCGCTGCCGCATCATAGGTGAGCAATGTATCGCCTGCTTTCACGCGGTCGCCCGCCAACAGCGGGATCTCCGCTATCGTGAGGGCTTGCGGCGCCTTGAGGGTTTGTGTGTTTTCGTAGGAGAGGGAGCCGGTGCTGGTGACTGTTTGGGACAGGCTGCCGCTTGAGAGCTGCACCTGAGTGTAACTTAGCTTCGCCGTGGTGTCTGTTGCGGTGGTTGTGGCCTGACCCGCGGGGATGAAGTAATGTGCGGCAAAAGCAAGGGCCGCGACCGCTGTGAGCGCCAGCAGCCAGTGCAGGACGGTTTTCTTTTTCATGGGCAGTCCTTCTTTCTCATCTTTAACACATGGATTATAGCATTGGAATGTGATGAGCAGATGAACATTCAATGAATTCTGAGTCTGAAAGAAAAAAAGCAACCAGCAAAAGTTTTGTGATACCATTCTCAAACATTAATGCTTTGATGCGGCGGACCTTTTCCGCCCTATCTTTGTCTCATTCAGTCGGCGTAGGCTGCGACTACGCCTTCTTCTCTCGACTTTGATATGACGAAAAATCTCTCTTCGCATCGGTGCATTACTGTTTTCAAATAGTATGATACGTTTTATTAGCCTTTGTCAGTCCATGTCAGTGGATGTCAGTGCCCGCGCCGTGCTATAAGGCGGATGGAAAGGAGGTGCACACATGGAAAAACTAACCAAACCAGGGCCCTGCGCCGGGCGGGGCGGCAAAGGCGCGGGCCGCATTGGCGCACTGCGTGAACTGGCGGCGGAAAAGCTGGCGGAGAAGTTGCTGCAAGGGGAACTGAGCGCCGCGGAGCTGCTCAAGATCATGGCGCTGGCGGACGCGGCACAGGCGGTCGATATCCCCCTCATGGGCGACTGGGTGCTCAAGGTGCAGGGGGATGAGTAGGTTCACTGTCCCGGCGCCGCGCGCCATCAGCGTCCCGCAGGACAGCTTCAATGCCTGTTACCTGCCCTGCCTTAGCGCGCAGCAGCGCCATCAGATCTTCTTTGGCGGCGCGGGATCGGGCAAGAGCGTCTTCCTGGCCAGCCGCTGCGCGCTGGACGCATTGACCGGCCGCAACACGCTCATCGCCCGCCAGGTGGCAAGGACACTTCGCAACTCAACCTTCAATGAAATCAGCAAGGCGATCGCGCGCTTTGGCCTGAAGCCTCACTTTGAGGTGAACAAGGCGGAGATGAGCATTGACTGCCTATCTTCGGGCGCGCAGATCCTCTTTGCGGGCCTGGATGACGTGGAGAAGATCAAATCCCTCACGCCCAGGCGCGGCGTATTGACCGATATCTGGGTGGAGGAAGCGACGGAGTGCCGCTACAGCGATATCAAGCAGCTGGAGAAGCGCCTGCGCGGCAACAGCCCACACAAAAAGCGCCTGACGATGAGCTTCAACCCGGTCAGCCGTTCCCACTGGATCTATAAAGCCTATTTCACGGGCTGGGGGGAGGGCCAGCGCCAGGCGCTGAGCGACGACCTGCTGATTCTGCGCACCACGCATGAGGACAATCGCTTCTTGACACAGGACGACCGCCGGGCGCTGGAGGGTGAGCAGGATGCCTATTTCCATCAGGTCTACACGCGGGGCGAGTGGGGCGAGCAGGCGGGCGCCATCATCAAAAACTGGCGCGCTGATGATCTCAGCGCTCTGAAGAAGACCGCTGACAAACTTCGCTTTGGCCTGGACTTTGGCTTTGTGTCAGATCCCTGCGCTGTCATCAAGCTGCATCTGGACAGCGACCGCCGGCGCATCTATATCCTGGAGGAACTGTACTTGCGCGGCCTCAGCAATGAAGCGCTGGCCGCGCGGCTCAAGCCTTTGTGCGGTAACGCGCTCATCGTCTGCGACAGCGCCGAACCCAAATCGATCGCTGAGCTGCGCCGTTATGGCGTCAAGGCGCTGGCCTCCAAAAAGGGGCCGGACTCCGTCCGTTATGGCCTGCAATGGCTGCAGCGCCATGAGATCATCTGCGATCATAGCTGCTATCACTTCATGGAGGAACTGGAAAACTACCGCTGGCGCCAGGACAAGGGCGGCGGTCAACTGCCCCAGCCGGAAGGCCCGGATCACCTGATGGATGCCCTGCGCTACGCGCTGGAAGCTGACAGCGGGGAAAAGTTCGCAACCTGAAAGGTCAATTGCCTCCGCTTGACCCGCGTGCTACAATGGGCCGGGCAAAGGGAGGGTCGTATGGAACTATTGAAAGCGGGCAAGCTTTTTTTTAAAGGGAACCTGCATCTGCATACGCGAAACAGTGATGGAGCCCTGTCCCTGGAGGACGTTGAAAGACGTTATCAGGGGCTGGGCTATGACTTTATCGCTGTGACAGATCACTGGAAGCGCACGGCGGATACGCACTACTATAAGAACATGCTGGTCATTCCGGGCATTGAGGTGGATTTCTTCCTGGTCAACCAGGTCGTCCACATTGTTGGTATCGGCGTGGACGAGGGCATAGGGCAGCTGGAGAAGGCGCGCTTTGGCCCGCAGTCCGCAGTCAACCGCATCATCAAGGGCGGAGGCCAGGCTATCCTGGCGCATCCCGCCTGGTCGCTGAATACCCCGGATACCATTGCCGGTTTACAGCACATCGCGGCGGCGGAGATCTACAACGCGGTCTCCTCCCCGCCTTTCAGCGGCGACAGGGCGGACAGCATGACGCTGCTGGACACTGTCGCGGCTGGCGGCCGCCTTATCAACACAGTGGCAGCAGACGATGCCCACTATTACACAGGAGATGAGGGGCAGGCCTTCATCCGCATCCAGGCGGAGGAACTGACGCAGCCAAGCGTCATGGAAGCCTTTGTTCAGGGCCGTTATCATGCCAGCTGTGGCCCCTCAATCAACAGCCTGACTATGGAGGGTGACAGCCTCCACGTCACCTGCAGCCCCGTTCGCCACATCATTTTCCTCTCCAACCTCCCCTGGGCTCCCCTGCGCAATTTCACGGGTGAGGGCATCACGCAGGCCAGCTATGCCCTCAAGCGTTATGGCGACTTCCCCGAGACCTTTGTGCGCGTGGTCGTCATCGATGCGCAGGGGCGCAAGGCCTGGGCAAACCCCGTCAAGGTATGAGCGATCCAGCCGTGCCTGAAGATCAAGTTCTGCGTGTCATCGCGCGCATGCATAACGATTTCCCCACCAAGTTCGGGCTACCCAGGCAAAGCGGGCTGGTGGCCGGGATCAGGGGGCGCATCGTCTTTGAGCCACAGTTTCGGCAGCCGGAGGCGTTGCGGGGGCTGGAGGGCTTTTCGCATATTTGGCTGATCTGGGGTTTCTCGCAGGCAAGGCGGGAGAGCTGGTCGGCCACCGTGCGCCCGCCGCGGCTGGGCGGCAATGAGCGGGTAGGTGTTTTTGCCACCCGCTCACCTTTCCGAGCTAATGCCCTGGGCTTGTCCTGCGTGAAGCTGGAAGGCATTGAACAGGAAGGGTCACTGGGTCTTGTGCTGCATGTATCGGGGGCCGACCTGATGGATGGCACGCCCATCTATGACATCAAGCCCTACCTGCCCTATGCCGACAGCATCCCGGCGGCTCGGGACGGTTTTGTGGGCGAGCGGGAGCGGGCGCAGCTCAAGGTGGAGATCTCCCAAGCCCTGCTTGAGATGATCCTCCCTGACAAGCGCGAGGGCCTGATAGGCGCATTGGAAAACGACCCGCGGCCGGCTTATCTGGATGAGCCGTTGCGGGCCTATGGTTTTTACTATGCGGGCTTCGATGTACGCTTTAGTGTAGTTGAAGGAACGCTGACCGTGGTCGAAATCGCAAGGGTGCCAACTGATACCACTCTCACTCATTAATGCTTTGATGCGGCGGATCTTTTCCGCCTTATCCTTGCCTCGCTCAATCGGCGTAGGCTGCGACTATGTCTCATTCCCTCGACTTCGATAAGTCGAAAAATCTCTCTTCGCATCGGTGCATTACTGATCTCGATTGGTATCAATTCTACTACAGGCTTTTTCAATCCCTGGTACTGTCCAATCCCACCGTTGTGACTGTCCAACTCCGCCGTCGCAACTGTCCAATTTCAGCGGCTCATCTGTTCAATTCAATGCGACGTATTCAATTGGCGGTCTTTTCAATTTTGATTGACAATGCACAATAATGAGATTAAAATATAAAATTGTTCTGTTTAAGCGGACAGAGGATAAGTGTGGTAGAATTGTCCAATCAAGAAGGAGAGAAACCACATGTCAAGAAAGAGTCTATTCACCCGGGAGGAGAAGATCGCAGCGGTCAGTCTGGTCATCGACAAGGGACGTTCAACACTGAGCGTAGCCAATGAGTACGGGGTCCATGACAACACCATCATCAAGTGGCGAAAGCAGTACCTGACGAGTCCTGAGGATGCTTTCATTCAGGCGCCGAGATCCGAGCCTCTGAATGAAGCGGAGCGGCTCAGTCGACGGATCCGGGAGTTGGAGAACGAGGTCGATTTCCTAAAAAAGTGTCAGCGTATTTGAAAAGACGTCTCCGAACCAGCAGAGATATCAAAAGACAATCAATCCATAAGAGCAAGCGGGTATCCTGAGAATGGATACAAGGCAGATATGGCAAGTATATCTAAAAAAGTAATTAAACGGTTTTTAACAATAGTATTGCTCTGATTGATTGGAGATAAGAATATGGAAAAAATAATGGGAATGAAGAACGAGCCAGAGAATTATTCGCAAAAGAAGTTCAAGAAGAAGAAGCAAATAATGGGGGGGCTATATAACCGCAACTTGCTTGAAACAAGCATTGACTCCCTCGTAACGATAGGACCGGATGGTATAATCACAGATGTCAATTTTGCAACTGAAAAGGCTACAGGACTTCCTAGAGAAAAGATAATCGGCACGGACTTTTCAGAATACTTTACCGAGCCTGACAAGGCTCGTGTCGGATATAAACAAGTTTTTGATATTGGCAAGGTCATTGATTATGAACTTTATCTCAAACATATCAATGGATCATCCATTCCTGTTTTATATAATGCATCCGTGTATAAAGACAATGAAGGTCAAATAATTGGAGTGCTCGCTGCTGCAAGGGATATTTCTGCAATAAAAAAATATGAAGACGAACTTATTGATTTTAAAAATAATCTTGAATTAATTGTTCAACAAAAAACAGCGGAATTAATCATTGCCAATAAGGAGCTGCTCTTTCAAAACGGAGAGAAAGAGAAGCGTGCGGCGGAACTGGTTATTGCCAACGAAGAGTTGGCCTTTCAAAATGACGAAAAGGATAAAAGAGCAGCAGAGTTAGTCTTAGCAAATAGAGAACTTGTTTTTCAAACTGGTGAGAAAGCTGACAGGGCAGCAGAACTAGTGATTGCCGATAAAGAGCTGGCTTTTCAAACTGGTGAGAAAGCTGACAGGGCAGCAGAACTAGTGATTGCCGATAAAGAGCTGGCTTTTCAAACTGGTGAGAAGACTGACAGGGCAGCAGAACTAGTGATTGCCGATAAAGAGCTGGCTTTTCAAACTGGTGAGAAAGCTGACAGGGCAGCAGAACTAGTGATTGCCGATAAAGAGCTGGCTTTTCAAACTGGTGAGAAAGCTGACAGAGCAGCAGAGCTGATTATTGCTAATAGAGAACTTATACATCAGAACGAAGAAAAAGATAAGCGAGCGGCTGAATTAATTGTCGCAAACGAAGAGCTGTTCTTTCAAAACGGAGAGAAAGAGAAACGTGCGGCGGAGTTGGTCATTGCCAACGAAGAGCTTGCCTTTCAAAACGGAGAGAAAGAGAAGCGTGCGGCGGAGTTGGTCATTGCCAACGAAGAGCTTAAATACGAGCGAAACATGGCACAGATGTACCTTGAAACAGCAGGTGTCATGATAATAGCTCTTGACAAAAATGGGAAAATAAGTCTCATTAACAGGGAAGGCTGCGAGATACTGAAAGTTAAAAAGGAGGACATTCTGGGGAAAATCTGGATTGATAGCTTCGTGCTGGATTCCGCACGGAAGGACGTAAAGCAGGTTTTCGATAAAATCATATCTGGTGATATCGAAAATGTGGAGAATAACGAGCTCTCCGTTGTCACCGCAAACAGAGAGCAGAGGATATTGTTTTGGCATAACAGTGTTTTGCGCGACACTATGAGAAACATTATTGGTTTGCTTAGTTCAGGGACTGACATTACAAGTCGCAAGCAGGCTGAGAAGGCGTTAGCGGAAAGTGAAAATCTGTTTCGCACATCATTTGAAAGCGCTACTGACGGGATCGTCATGTTTGGGAAAAACGGAATGTTCATCAAAGTAAATGATAGAGCGTGTGAGTTGTGTGGATATACCAGAGAAGAATTATTGCAGCTACATTTTAATGATATAACTTATGAAGAAGATCAAGGCATCAGCACCGATTTATACGATAAAATGATATCCGGCGGGTTAAATAATGTTGCTTTTGAAAAAAGATATATAAAAAAGGATGGAACAGTCATCTGGGCTCATGTATCAACATCTGCAATACGCGATGAAATAAATAACGTTGAGTATTTCATCAGCTATATTCAGGATATCACCGATAGTAAAGCAGTCACTGAAAGAATTAATGGCGTATTGGAAGGGACAATAGAAACGCTGGCACTTGTGGTTGAAGCAAGAGATCCATATACATCCGGACATCAAAAACGCGTAGCTGAGATTGCAGTTGCCATTGCTGAAAACCTGGGTTTGTCCAAAGGGCAGGTTCGAGGATTATACCTTGCCAGCATTGTTCACGATCTTGGCAAAATTCAGGTTCCGTCTGAAATCCTCAGCAAGCCCGGCAAACTGACAAATCTCGAATTTGAACTGATCAAGTGCCATCCTGAAACGGCTTATAACCTGTTGAAAGACATAGATTTTCCGTGGCCTGTTGCTGAAATCATCTATCAACACCATGAAAGGATAGATGGTTCAGGATATCCCAGAAAACTCAAGGGAGATTCCATTTCAATTGAAGCTAAGATATTAGGCGTAGCGGATGTATATGAGGCCATGTCATCTCACCGCCCATATCGCGCAGCATTCCCTAAAGATATAGCGTTGGCTGAAATCGAGAAAAACAAGGGGGTTTTATATGATCCTGATGTTGTTGAAGCTTGTCTTGAGGTTCTAAAAGATAAATGAAATGAGCACCTGAATAGTAATGAAACGCAGAGATTCGTCCGATGATCCTAAAAGCTTCGTTGAAGGCCCGGGTTATGTACCCTTGTACAGCCATCAGCCGTCAGCGCTTCTGTCTGACACGCTGATCCTCGATACGCTGCTGTACCAATCGCAGGATACGATCTATTTCAAAGATGTTGACTCCAGGTTCTTCCTTAACAACAGGGCGCACGTCCTGCAGTTTGGCAAGAATAACCCGGACGAATTGATCGGCATGAGTGACGTCGACTTCTTCCCGAAGGTGTTCGCAGACATGTGTCGCCAGGACGAACTGCTGGTAATGAAAACGGGTATCCCCATGATCGACCGTGTTGAGCAGGCCGTAAATTCCAAAGGTGAGGTCATTGTTTATTTATCCTGCAAGTATCCATTGTATGACCAGAACGGGAAGATCGTTGGCACATGGGGGATCTCCCGCAACATCACCAAGCTTGTGAAGGCGGAGGAAGAGATCGCTCAGGTCAACGCAAAACTGACGGCCCTCGCCCTGATTGACGAACTATCCGGGTTGTACAACCAGCGGCAATTTAATAACCTGCTCAAAATCACCATCGACCTGTTTACGAGGAAAAGGATTGGGGGACTCAAGGCCGACTTTTGCTTGATCTATCTGGATATCGACCGGTTCAAGCATATCAACGACACGTACGGTCATGTCACGGGTGACGCTGTGATCCGGTATATCGCGGGACAATTGATGGCCCACATACGGTCCTCGGATACCGCATTCCGATACGGCGGAGACGAATATGCCCTGATACTGCAGGATACCGACTTGCCAACCGGCAGGATACTGGGCGAAAGCCTGCGCAGAATCATTGAACGCAATCCCCTGGTCATGGATGGCACTGAGATCCCCCTGACCGTCAGCCTGGGCATCATTGACTATCATGACGAAAAAACCGCCGGCGAACTTGTACAGAGAGCTGACACCAAACTATATCAGGCAAAAAGCGAAGGCAGAAACTGCCTGCGAGGGTAACGAACCGGCGGACTCGCTGGATTCTATCCACGCGCGCACATACCGTGAACATAGAGCGCTGATCCTCACTTATACCATAATACTTAAAGACCGCCTGGATGCACGTTTGTCCGCAACAGCAAGGAGGAGAGGATACTTATGAAAAAGAAGGCTCTGTTTCTGCTCGTAATTCTCATGGTCGCAGCCCTGATGTTCAGCGCGGCGGCATCAGCATCGTCAGCCGACATGCTCTGGACGCCTGCCGCTGCCGCCGACAAGATCGTGGTCATTAGCGATATTCATCTTGGCATCGACGACAGTTATTCGGAGGATACCCAAAACAAGCCACTGCTGGTGGAATTCCTGCAAAAGCTGCAAAAGACCAAAGACGTGCGCGAGCTTGTCATCGCGGGAGATTTTCTGGATGAATGGTATTTGCCGCTGAACTACACCGCCTACGCGGATTCGTCAGAGTTTTACCGGCAGGTGATCGCCAACAATCAGACGGTGTTTGACGAATTGAAGCATGTGATGGCCAGCGGCATCAAACTGGTTTACGTTCCCGGCAACCACGACATGCTGCTGGAAAGCGGCGTTCTGGACGAGGCACTGCCTGGAATCGTACAGGCGCGTGACAGTAAGGGGCTGGGTGTCTACTATACCGGCGACCGCCAGGAGATCGCCATCGAGCACGGCCATCGCTACGACGTATTTTCAGCGCCCGACACAGTCACCAACAAGGAGCTTTGCGTAAACGGCGGCACGATGTTGCCTCCCGGCTACTTTTACGCGCGGGTGGCGGCCAGCTGGGTGATCCAGGGCAAGCCACCGATCAAGAAGGACTACCCGGTGCTGACCGCTGTACCGGACGCCAAGACCGATCCCGACCAGTTTGGCGCGTATCTTTACTATCGAGTGCTGAATGCGGAATTTACCCGCATTACGCCGCTGGAAGGGTTCGAGGACAAGGTGTTTGACATCAAGATCGACGGCTATAACGGCCGCTATTCCATTAAGGACATGTTTCCGGACGTTCAGGCCGACGGAACCATCTCCGCGCCGGTTCTGTATAAAGACTTCCAGCGCACCTGGGAGGAGCGTCAGCAGATCAACCAGGTCAAGGTGAAAAACGAATTTTCCGAGGCTGTCGCAGGCACCCTCAACAGCGAATACTTCTTCAATCAGGCCAAAGCGCAGTACCTGCAGAATCCGGATGAAAACATCAATGTGGTCGTCTTTGGTCACACCCACGTCCCCAGTTTCCAGAAGGCGGACGGCGGCAAATATTACGTCAATGACGGCACCTGGGTGGACCACAACACCGCTTACAAGTCCATTACACGCACCTTTACCGTTGTGACGACCGGCAGCGCCGACAGCGCTGTCTTGTACGAGTACATGACGGACGGTACTCTCTCGGATATCACGGACAGCGTGGGCAAATAACACCATCCAAACGAGGAGGCATGGGCCCATGGGGTTTGGCGGACAGTACGCCTGCGGTCGTCGCGCTGCCCAAGGGGAGCATTCAGATAGTAAAGAGCGGCAACACCGGGTGTATACTTGTTCTGTTCTTCGTGGTATAATGTAGTCACCCATCTATGTATTGCAGGTGTTCTTCCCGGTTTTGCCCATCGCTTGGAAACCAATGCGGAACCAACTGTAACAAATGAGAATCCTCTCGGTGGGAAAATAAACAGGAGGCACATCATCATGTTCAACGAAAAGACCCTCACCTGCCGTGATTGCGGCGCCGAATTTGCATTCACCGCTTCAGAGCAAACCTTCTTCGCCGAGAAAGGGTTTACTAACGAACCCAGCCGCTGCCCCGCCTGCAGATCTGCACACCGCAACACAGGGAATACCAATGCGGGAGGTTCCCGCGGCGGGTATAACGAGAACCGCACGATGTACGACGTTGTTTGTGCCGAATGCGGCAAGAATACGCAGGTTCCTTTCCAGCCGAGCAACGATCGTCCCGTATACTGCTCCGACTGCTTCAAAAATCACAACCCGCGCAACAGATAATTAATACTAATCGAAAACAGTAGTGCGCCGATGCGAAGAGAGATTTTTCGGCATATCGAAGTCGAGTGAAGAAAGCGTAGTCGTAGTCTACGCTGACTGAGTGAGACAAAGATAAGGTGGAAAAGATCCGCCGCATCAAAGCATTAATGT
>Ga0209429_10001646_pt1 | contig 13620 bp, 8 predicted proteins | sample BarGraNGADG00212_3_FD_184493 | JGI IMG/M metagenome (GOLD analysis project Ga0209429, IMG submission 184493) | Arctic peat soil microbial communities from Barrow, Alaska - Barrow Graham LP Ref core NGADG0004-212 (SPAdes) (version 2) | ecosystem: Environmental > Terrestrial > Soil > Wetlands >... | reverse complement strand
AAAATTTCAACCTTGGTCAAGGATGGGGATACACTGGAAGATGTGTTTGTCAGGTTGGTGAAAGGTTGATATGAAAATACCGAAAGCATTTTCTTCCATCATCAAAATTGCGAAATATACCCTGACGGATGAAGTACGGCAGAAGAGCTTCGTCGTTATGTTCGTTATCTGTGCCATATTCATATTTCTCATTCGCGGTTGTTCTCAAGGCAATTACATGGTGAACGGGCAGGCGCTCGATGCTGAAACCGTTATCCGGCTGGTGTCAAAAGTGACATTCCACTTTATTGCCGCCGGTGTAATGCTTCTTGCGGCTTTGCTTTCGATGCGCGTATTTAGACGCGACCGGGATGATGGAATGCAATCGTGTATATTATCAAAACCGATAGCCCGGTGGCAGTATGTTGCAGGTAAGATCCTCGGTCTGTGGGCTTTATCGATCACTTTCATGTTCATTCTGCATAGTATTGTGTTCATAACTACATCCGTAAATTTGAAGGTTGTTATGCCGGAATACCTCATTGCCTCACTGCTCTGCTCTTTCAACCTGCTCTTTGTGGTTGTTGCCGTGCTCCTTTTATCGCTTCTGATGCCCGACATAGTCGCTTTTCTTTGTGTTATAGGCATCGGTATCATTGGTTTTATAGCCGACGCAATATTTGCTATCAGCCATAGCCAAATGGCACAGACGATGATACAGCAACCGGGCGCGCTGCCAGACTTGACAGGCTGGAACATTGTCTACTATTTATGGCCGAAACTTTCAGGCACGCAACAGTTTGCATCTTCGCTTATTGGCGGTGAAGGGTTCCAGGGATTTGTATCTATATATCCGCTCATCAATGTCCTTATCTACGTCCTTATCCTTGGCGCGTTGCTATTCCGGCGTTTCAGGAATGAAGATATAATTTAGCCAGCACGATAATTCTTGCCCGAAAGATAAATCGAACAATCGGGTCTACGGGATTGAAACCAACAACGTGATCCTTGAGCCGTTACTCTCTTTCGATCCTTGCTTCTAACAACTGCCATCCACTGACCAGTTGTGTAATGAACTAATATTTTCTTAAAAAAAGGCTATATTTAAGGGATCGTATAAACTCTTAAATATATTTTCAAAAAAATACTGGTTAATGTAGTTCTTCTGGCGATCAGCAAACCGTTAACCTCGATGCCATTCTTTCGGTGGGCTATCTTATTAATTCAAAATGAAGCACTCATTTACTTTGATTTTCAGATTAAACAAGTATATAAAAGTATTGATTCTTTTAAATGGGTTGTTCGTCAGACAGGGAAAACTATTAAAAGCACTCCGCGAGTGAGGCATAGTCATTATTTTTAAGGTAGAACGTGACCACAGACCTTACATTCATTACAAACGAAAAAGGAAAACACTTAAAAGAACGGTTTGACGTTTTGATTAAAGACTCCAAGCTGTTCGATTGCCTTGTTGGCTATTTTTATACCAGCGGCTTTCATGCAATTTATAATTCATTGGAAAACACGGAAAAAATCAGAATCCTTATCGGCATCAGCACAAACAAGCAAATTCACGATTTATTAAATACTGCCAAGCAGGAACAACAGCAATCCCTGCAATTTTCCCATGCCGAAGCGAAAAAAGAAATCGAAGGCCTTATTGAAAAGGAGATGGAGGAATCCGAAGATAATCGGAATGTCGAGCAGGGCATTGCTAAATTTATCGAATGGATTCACAGCAAAAAGTTAGAAATCAGAGCATATCCTTCCCAAAACATTCACGCCAAACTCTACATCATGAGTTTTAACGAGGGCGATCGCGATGTTGGCCGCGTTATTACTGGTTCCAGCAACTTAACTCAAGCAGGGTTGGTTGATAATCTTGAATTCAACGTTGAATTAAAAAATAGCGCCGATCATGAATTTGCCAGAAAAAAGTTTGAAGAGCTCTGGAAAGATGCTGTTGATGTCAGCGAAAAATATATCCAGACAATTGAAGATAAAACCTGGCACAATCAAAACATAACACCCTATCAGCTTTATTTAAAACTTTTGTATGAATATTTTAAAGACGAGTTAAGCCAGTCTGAAGAAATATTTGCCAAGTATCTGCCGGAGGAATTTATGAGACTGGAGTATCAGGAGCAAGCAGTATTAAACGCCAAAAAGATACTTGAGGAATATGGCGGCGTCTTTGTCTCCGATGTTGTCGGCCTGGGAAAAACCTATATCGCCACATTGCTGGCCGGACAAATAGATGGCCGGACTCTGGTCATAGCTCCGCCGATGCTTCTACAAAAAGACAATCCGGGCTCGTGGAGAAATGCCTTTTCTGATTTCCGCATCCATGCTGATTTTGAATCTATCGGAAAATTGGATGACATCTTAGATCGCGGTACAGAAAAATACAGAAATATCATCATTGATGAAGCCCATCGCTTTCGCACAGAAACAAACATCACTTATGAAAAGCTGGCGGAAATATGTCGCGGAAAAAGAATTATTCTTGTTACGGCGACACCGTATAACAATTCACCCAAAGATATCTTAAGCCAGATTAAACTATTTCAGAAATCAAAGAAAAGCACTATTCCCAACTTACCTGATCTGGAGGCTTTTTTTAACAGCCTGGATAGAAGGCTGAAAAATCTCGACCGACAGCGTGACCATGCCCAATATATCCAGACAGTAAAAGATAATGCATTGGAAATTAGGGTAAAGGTTCTTAAGTATTTGATGGTGCGCCGCACCCGGACAGAGGTTGCCAAATATTTTGCCGCTGATTTGAAAAAGCAAAACTTAAAATTTCCTGATGTGGAAAATCCAGAACCATTGTTTTATGAATTAGACGAAACGGAAGATGAAGTCTTCAGCAAAACCATTGAACTGATCTCGAAGCGATTCAAATACGCCCGTTATATGCCTATGCTGTATTACACCGGCAAGGTTGACCAACTCGAAGAACAGGCACAGAAGAACATGGGAAAGTTCATGAAGATTCTGCTGGTCAAAAGGCTGGAGAGCAGCTTCTTCGCTTTTAAGAACTCCGTGGACAGGTTCATTTATTCTTATGAAATGTTTATCAGGGAATTTGAAAAAGGTAATGTTTACGTCAGCAAAAAGCACACCAACAAAATATTTGAATTGCTGGAAAATGACGATGACATGGCGATTCAGAAGCTTATTGATGAAGAAAAAGCCACAAAATACAGCTCTGATGAATTTCGAGCCGATGATGAAAAGAACTTCCTTAACGACTTGAAAAGTGATCTGGAAATATTACGCCAGATTAAAATACTGTGGCAAAAAGTAAACAGAGACCCAAAGCTGATTAAGTTTATTCAACAACTCGCGCAAAATAAAATTCTCAAAGAAAATAAGCTTATTATTTTTACTGAATCAAAAGAAACAGCCGAATATCTAGCCAAGAATATCAATGTAAAATTCCCCGATTCTGCTCTTTGTTATACTGGTGGATCAGGTGAATCTATACGTGATGTTGTTATTAAGAACTTCGATGATAAAGCGCGCCATCCAGAAGACGATTATCGTATTTTAGTATCTACCGAAGTTCTTTCCGAAGGCGTCAATCTGCATCGCTCTAATGTTGTCATAAACTATGACATTCCCTGGAATCCGACACGGATGATGCAGAGAGTCGGGCGTATTAACCGACTGGATACAAAATATGACAAAATTTACACCTTCAATTTCTTCCCATCACAGCAAGGCAATGACGAAATTAAACTGCGGGAATCGGCAGAAGCGAAGATCAATGCCTTCTTAACCCTGCTGGGCGGCGACTCCGCGCTTTTAACCGAAGGTGAACCCGTCGGCTCGCACGAATTATTTAATCGTTTAGTATCGAAGAAAACGCTGACCGGGGAAGACGAAAACGAGGTGAGCGAACTTAAATATCTGCAAGTGATCAAAGACCTTCGAGACAAGGAACCTGATTTGTTCGAGGCCATAAAACGCTTGCCGAAAAAAGCCCGCACGGCAAAGATAGACCAGGAGCATAAAGAATCACTGATTACTTATTTCCGGCGGGGCAAGCTCCAGAAATTTTTTACCGCTACAGAAAAAGGCGAAGCACAAGAACTTGATTTTCTATCCGCTGCCGGAATTATTGAAAGTGGCATAAATGAAAAGAAGCAAAAATTGCCGGAAATGTTCTATGATATGCTGGATAAAAACAAAGAGGCGTTTATTTTTGCCACAACGGAAGAAATAATGGAATTACAAAGCAAACGCGGCAGAGACAGCTCTATACAGATTCTTGGAATTCTAAAAGCAACTTTAAAGAATACCAAACAGTTTACTGATGATCAGGAATTATATATTAAAAAAGTTCTAAACCAGCTCAAAGAAGGTGGCCTTCCTAAGCAGACAACGAAGGAAACTCTGGCCGCGCTCAATAAATTGAAATTGGAGTTGGCCAATCCGCTTAAAGTGCTGGCAACACTCCAAATGCACATACCGGATCGGCTTCTGGAAGCTCATTATGCGGAACAAAATCCACAGGTATCCGGCAAGCGCGAAGTCATTTTGTCCATGTATTTGACAGGTGGTAAACAAGATGGATAAACAGCAAGCGCAGACGATCATTAGAAATACATTTGAAAATGCCTTTGATAAAAATCAATTTACCAAATTCGTAAAAAATCTTCTCAATCAAATAGAGGATGCGCCATTTACCAATCAAGGTAATTATATTCCTGATGCTTATAAACAGCATATCAGCACGTTAGAACGCATTGGAAAATACAACGATGGCGATCATAAAATAGACATACTCATTGTCAAACTGAAAAAAGAAACATCCATTGAGCGCGCCCGTACCATGCAGCGTAATTTTATCGCCCGCTACCTCAACGGCAGTCGCGGCGGTGAATTAAAAGACGCAGCGCTTGTCGCCTTTGTTTCTCCCGATAATGAAGACTGGCGTTTTTCACTGGTCAAGATGGATTACCGCTTTGCAGAAGGCAAAGATGGCAAAGTCAAAGTTAAGGAAGAGTTTACACCCGCTCGTCGCTGGTCATTCCTTGTCGGCGCCAATGAAAACAGCCACACCGCCCAGAGCCGCCTCGCCCCGCTTATTGCCGATGATACGCATAATCCGACGCTTGCCGAATTGGAAGAAGCATTTAATATTGAAACCGTCACCAAAGAATTTTTCACCGAATACCGCAATCTGTTTCTCCGTGTTAAAGAATCACTGGATGCAATCGTCGCCCACGATGCAGTCATTAAAAATAACTTTGAACAAAACGGCGTCAATACCGTTGATTTTGCCAAAAAACTCTTAGGCCAGATTGTCTTTCTCTACTTCCTGCAGAAGAAAGGCTGGTTTGGCGTCGCCAGAGACGCGCAATGGGGCACTGGATCGAAACAATTTTTGAGCGAATTGTTTGAAGGTAAACATGGTCAATATAATAACTTCTTTAATGACATTCTGGAGCCGCTTTTCTATGAGGCGCTGGCCAGCGGCGATCGCGATGATCATTATTACAGCCGCTTCAATTGCAAAATTCCCTTTTTAAACGGTGGCCTCTTTGATCCGATCAATAATTACGACTGGGTGCATACGGATATTCTTCTTCCCGCTGAACTCTTTTCCAATAAATTAAGGACTAAAGAAGGCGATACCGGCAACGGCATTCTCGATGTTTTTGACCGCTATAATTTTACCGTCAAAGAAGACGAGCCATTGGAAAAAGAAGTGGCTGTTGATCCGGAGATGCTGGGTAAAGTCTTTGAAAATCTTCTGGAAGTGAAAGATCGCAAATCCAAGGGCACTTACTATACACCGCGTGAAATTGTCCATTACATGTGCCATGAAAGTCTTATCCATTACTTGAAATGCGCTGTTGCCGACGCAGAAAATGATCTTCTTTTCATGCAGGGTGATGTTGAAACATTTATTCGCCACGGTGAACTGGCCAATGAAAATGACGCACAGGTGCAGGTAAAGGGAAAAGAGACAGAAACATATTCCTACAAATTGCCGGAATCAATCCGTAAACACGCCTGCATAATTGATGAGAAATTGGCGAACATCCGAGTATGCGATCCCGCTGTTGGTTCCGGTGCTTTTCTTGTAGGCATGATGACCGAGATTGTGAAAGCCCGGCAGATACTTTCTACTTTTATTGCAGAAAAAAAAGAACGGACCTCCTATGCCTTCAAGCGCCAGGCAATCTGTAATTCACTCTATGGCGTTGATATTGATCCCAGCGCCGCCGAAATTGCCAAACTTAGACTCTGGCTTTCTTTGGTTGTAGATGAGGATGATATCAGGGAAATTAAGCCGCTGCCAAACCTTGATTATAAAATTATGCAGGGAAACAGCCTGTTGGAAGAATTTGACGGCGTCAGATTGTTTGATGAAACCCTGATCGCCAGTGTGCCTGCCGATCAAGCCGAACAAATTGAACAGGTTAAGAAAAAGCAATCCGAACTGACGCGGGAACATAACCGGCTTCAGGCATCGGGACAATTAACAAAAGTTAAACGGCAGGCGCTTGATGATGATTTGCAAAAGCAAGCGAACATTTTGAAAAAATTATTAAAATATTCTGTCCCAAAATCCGACACTCATGATCTGTTAGGTGGCGATTCCCAGAAGAAAGCAGAGGCGCTAAAGCAACTCCATAGAACTTATTTTGAAGCGTCGCGCCGCGATGCAAAAAAGCGGATAAAAGAGAGCATTGAAACAATGGAATGGGAGTTGATGGAGGCTACTCTGAAGGAACAGGATAAAACAGCTTCTCTGAAAAAACTTGAGCAATACAGGCAATCGAATGTGCGCCCCTTCTTTCTCTGGAAATTCCACTTTGCCGAGGTTTTTCAGGAGAATGGCGGCTTTGATGTGGTCATCGCCAATCCGCCATACGTGCGACAGGAATCAATCCGCGATATCAAACCTCAACTGGCTAAAGAATATGGTGACTTCTATTGCGGTACGGCGGATATTTATACCTATTTTTACCGCCGCGGCGTTGACTTGCTGAAAAGTTGCGGCCATCTCTGCTTCATTGCACCCAATAAGTTTATGCGCGCCGGATACGGTAAAAATACCCGCTCATTCCTAACAACAAAGGTTGTGCCTAAGTTTATCATTGACTTCGGTGATCTGCCTATTTTTGACGCAACTACCTATCCATCTATCATTCTTCTGGAAAAGCGTAAACCGCAAGGGCGGGATAAAATCCGGGTTGCCACCTTCACTGACGCGCTGCAACTAGGCCAGATAGAAAAAACTCTATTAGATATCGCTTTTCCCATGCCGCTATCTGCCCTGCGGGAAGAAGGTTGGAACCTGGAGAGGCCGGAGATTCTGGCATTGATGGAGAAATTGCGCCGCGCCGGAAAGCCCCTGAGTGAATATGTGCAGGGTAGATTTTATCGCGGTATTTTAACCGGCTTGAACGAGGCCTTTGTCATTGATGAGGCCACCCGGGCAAAACTGATTGCTGAAGACCCAGCCAGCGCCGAACTGATCAAACCTTGGCTAAGGGGACGAGACATCAAAAAATGGAAGACCGAGTGGGCAGGACTGTATCTCATCACTATTCCCAGCAGCGCCAACAAAGAATGGCCATGGTCAAAAGAAAAATCCGAAGCCAAAGCTCGTCAGGTATTTGCGAAAGTTTACCCGGCTATTCATACCTATTTCTTGTATCATGAATACAAACTTCGGGAAAGAGACGATCAAGGTCAGTCTTGGTGGGAATTGAGATCATGTGCGTATTATGAAGATTTTGAGCAGCCAAAGATTACATGGGGAAACTTGGCAACAGAGCCAAAATTCGCCTTTGATGATTCAGGAAACTATATCAGTGCACCAGCCAATATAATACCGACAAATGATCTTTGTCTTTTGGCAATTTTAAATTCACCTATCAGCAAATGGTGGATCAGCCTGCAGGCAGCTGTCCGCTCCGGCGGCTTCCTGGAATATAAGCCGATGTATGTCGGCGAAATCCCCATTCCTGAAGCTAACTCCGCGCAAAAAGCCCCGATCATTGAGCGTGTCCAGGAAATCCTCGCTTCTCCCGACAGCCCCGCCGTCCCCAAGCTTGAAGCCGAAATCGACCAGATGGTCTATAAACTCTACGGCCTCACCCCAGAAGAAATCGCCTTGGTAGAAGCGATAACGCTCTGAAGCAAATGGATATTGCGAGGGGCTACAAAATCGTATAATGAGTTGATTTTTGGCTATATTTCACTACTTTCACGTTCTACGATCTGAAAAGTGACGATACCTTTTGAAACAAATCAAATTGTTGTTGACAACAATTTGATTTGTTGTATAGTGGTTCACGAAGGATCAGACATGAAATACACACCTCTTCAAATAAGGGAGATAGTAGATGTCTCCCAGGAAACTCTGCGACACTGGCGGCGAGTTTTGCCGCCATTAAAAGAGCGAAATGGTTATGCGCCTTGTTTTACGGCTGGCGATGCTTTGGCGCTTAAGATTGTCAAGGAAATCGTTGAAACGCTTCAGGTGCGAGTTCAGACGCTTCAGCCTATAGCTGGCGAACTTTTCAACATTTGTTGCGGAATAAACTGGCCACGTTTAGAGCAGCAATATCTGGTCATCCGATTTGCTGATAAGAGCATAGAAGCTTGCCAAGGTTCCGCAATGTTACAAGATTCAGAGGCCGATGCAATGGTTGTAATAGCATTAAGGCCGCATATTGAGAGGCTACGTAGTCGTTTAACGGAGAGTGACGGCCAATATCAATATGAAATGCCGTTTCCACCGGTGGGACTTAAAAAAACATCAATCGCATAATTAGCCTTGAGCGTATTGTGATTCATCAGGCACAAGCAAACAAGTAAACAAGTAAACATGGTGATTATGAACGCCTTGCAAATCATTGAGAATGAATTCGCGCAAATCGGTTATTCCCGGAGCGCAATAATCCGGGATTATACTTTTTCCGATGTTCTGACACCATCAGGACAGCCGCGTTCTGTGGCTCTTGCGGCTTTCACGCAAACGCCTGCCTCCTACCGTACGGCTGCTTTTGGCGTGATTCGGGAGGATAAGTCTGATATTTCCCAGGCACTAATGGATTATCGGTCTTTAGGCGCGCCGGTCATGTTGTCCATCTCCGATAAGCGAGTAACTGTCTGGCAGATTCGTTCAACAGGGAAGCCACGCCGCATTGATGAATATAAACTGGATCAAATACCGGCATTGTTCGCAAAACAATCCAAGCAGTGGAAACCCGACGCAATTCATCGGGCCAAATCAATCGGAGCATTCGATCTAAGTTGCCAATTGGATTTTGTCGATATTGGCTTATTGCCGGCGATTGAAGGGGAAATTCACGTCAAGCTGGATAGACTTTTACAGGAAATTATCGCAGGACTTCAAGATTCTCTGGGAAAACAAAAAAAGCAGACCATTGATTACCATATGTTGTTCCAAGGCACTTTCAGGCTGCTTGCCGCCAAAATTCTTCTTGATTGCAAGCATCAAAAAGCACAAGGGTGGGATTCTTCAGATATTGCTTCGATTCTGACAGGCATTGCCGGCTATTACCAACTGGACGCCTTACACTTATTGGGCGATGTAGCTGCAATGAATGCCTTCGCCAATGCATGGCAACAACTGACGGGAGCAATCAGTTTTCGTAACATTTCCGCCGATGATCTTGCGTTTGTTTACGAGAACACTTTAGTTACACCTGAAACCAGGAAAATTTTCGGCACTCACAGCACACCGCGCCAAGTAGCAGAATATATAGTAAGAAAGATCGGTCTCAATCGGATCAAACTGAAGTCATTGCGGGTCTATGAACCATTTTCCGGTGCTGGTGTCTTTCTGGTTTCGGCAATTCGGCATATTCGTGGGCTCTTGCCCAGCGATTGGAGTGATCGGCAACGCCACAAATTTCTCACTGAACGGATTCAAGGGAGCGAAATTGATTCATTTGCCTGCGAAGTTGCCATGCTGTCTTTGATACTGGCGGACTATCCCAACGCCAATGGCTGGCATATAAAAGAAGAAGATCTCTTCATGGGCAGAACTCTCTCTGAAAAAACAGCTCAGAGCAACATAATACTATGCAATCCGCCATTTGAAGATTTTACTCAGGAGGAACGAACTACTTATCAAGCTTTTGCATCTCGATCAATCCACAAGCCCATTGCTATTTTGAGCATAGCACTTGACTCTTCTCCAGAAGCCATCGGCTTTGTGCTGCCGCGGGGATTTATCCTGGATCGTAAATATGACGGAGTCCGTAAAGAAATAGAAAAGAAATATGGAACGATAGAAATCGTCTCCCTTCCGGATTGTATTTTTCAAGCTTCCAGTATTGAAACATCCCTCTTTATTGCAAAAGATAGAAGGCAGGTCAAGGATACAGGAAGGATCAAGCTCATTTCTACAACCATAAACGATGCTGATAGAACCGGATTTCTTTCTATGGGTAGAATTTCTTTGCAAAGCCATGGTGAGAGAGCGGTCACTGTTGAAACACTTGGTCAATTATGGCTGGACGAGCTCAAAGACGTATGGGATTATTTAGCAGACTATCCAACACTTGGTAGTGTTGCTGAGGTTCACCGCGGTCTTGAATGGAACTATAAGCAGTCAGAAGCCGGCAGTAATGTTAGGAAATCCGGCTATAAAGAAGGATTGCTGACCAGCACAGGAACGATATCTCAATATCATATTTCTAATACAATTTTCTTAGACTGCAACAAAAGCTCAAAACGAGGTAATGCGCTCGAATATCCATGGGAGAAGCCAAAAGTTATTGCAAATGCTGCTCGATTGTCTAGGTGCCCTTGGCGAATTGCGGCCTGTCCCGATCTTACAGGCTTGATTTGCTCCCAGCAGTTTTTTGGAATATGGCCTTTCAAAAACTCTCATGTAGATGTAAATACTCTGTCTGCCTTTCTGAACAGCCCGGTGGCTAATGCTTTCTTAGCCGTTCATGCTCCGACAAAAAGTATTCGTGTCGGGATACTTAAGAATCTACCTATCCCAAGAGTAATCGATGATGGCCTTATTTCTGATCTAGTTGAAAAGTATCGTGACACACTTTCAAAGCTACCGATTCAAGAGACTGACAGAGATTTAAAACTAAATAAATTACTTCTCGAAATTGATGCAACTATACTGAGCGCGTATGATTTGCCGCCACGTCTTGAAAGAGCGTTGTTGAATTATTTTCGTGGATACAACAAACGGCCCGTGCACCATCACTTTGATGAATGGTTCCCGGAAAGCTATTCACCTTTCATTCCGCTGCATGAATATATTGGCTCAGACTATAAGAAAATGACTGGACGCTGGGTTCAAGATATTTTTCAGCCGCTGGCCTCATCTGAAGCAAAATTACTACAGGATTATTTGGATGAATAATACGTCATTAGATGGCTATTTACTCGACACATGTTTACTGTCAGCGCTTCTTGATCCGACAAAGGGCAACCATCCTGCTGTTTGTAGTGCTATTGATAATCTGCAGGAGGAATCACCAAAATATGTTTCTGTAATTACGTTTGCCGAGTTGCCGGTTCGGCATTAGACTTGCGGTCTTACGCGGGGATAGTAACACGGAAAGACTTGACAAAATTGTTTGTGCTGCGAAAACACATCCCCCTCTCAATGTAACAAAGCATACAGCGGAAGAATATAGTTTCATTAAAGCTGAGCTCGCTAATAAATATTTAAGCAACGCATTAAGAAAAATGCGCCCTCGATGGATTGAGGAATGGGTTGACAAGGCCACCGGCCAAAAATTGCAGGTTGATGAGAATGATCTTTGGTTATGCGCGCAGGCAAAAGAACGAAACCTGATACTTTTGACTGCTGACAAGAAAATCAACCGCATTAAAGCCGTCGTTCCAGCAATACGAATCGAAACGATCTAATTCCATTTTTATGGAAATTCAAGGACACTTTCCGTATTTTTTATATTCGATTGTGCAAATTGACCGGACATAACGTCGAAAAATAAAGGAGACAGGTACAATTAATTCCTTGGCTTTCTCCGAAATCGGCATTGTGGAAGGAAATCGAATGCTAAGAAGTTTATCGTACAGTATTCTGCCTGTTCTGGAATCGTATCAGAAAATCATAAAGCATTTGATATAGACAACAATTTTCCTAAAATAATTACTATTGACATTTGTTTTTTCTGTTGTATGATAATTACAACAGAAAGGTGGTGATAAACATGGCAATATCAAAATCCTTTGGCGAGTTGTTCAAGACAAAGAGAATAAGCAATGGCCTGACATTAAGGGAGTTTTGTCGGATAAATGGATTCGATCCGGGCAATGTAAGCAAGATTGAAAGAGGACTATTTCAACCCCCGCAATCAAAAGAAATGCTTTTGAAATATGCGACAGCGCTTGGCATTAAGGAAGGATCGGAAGATTGGCTGAGCTTTTGCGATTTGGCAATAACCAGCGCCGGTAAGCTACCTGATGATGTAGTCACGAATCAGGAATTGATGACTGCATTGCCGGTATTGTTCAGGACCGTCAGAAATAAAAAGCTTGATGAAGAAGGCCTTGAAAAGCTTATTAAATCTATCGAGAGAGAACTACGCTGATGTTTAAATGCCCATATTATAGCTATACGGAAATCGGCAGTAGAACAGAATCATTCCTTAAACAATATCATCCCTCACAAGATATTCCCATACCGGTTGAGGAGATAGTCGAGCTAAAACTTGAACTTAATATTTTCCCATTTCCGCGGTTGTATAAAGACCACGGATTAAACGGTTTTTTAAGCTATGACCTGTCAACGATTTATATTGATGAAGTGCAGTATAATCAATTCAACGAGAAATATCGTTACACACTGGCGCATGAGTTGGGACATTATGTTTTGCACAGGGCATGCTATGCTGAACTGACATTTCAATCTATAGATGAATATGTCCGCTGGAGAATTTCAATGCCCGCAGACGAGATTAGTTGGTTTGAAACACAAGGGGAGTGGTTTGCCGGGCAATTACTCGTGCCGACCAATCAACTTATCGACACGTGTAAAAAAGTCGTTGCCAAACATAAAAATGATTTTAAAAAGATGTCATCAATCCCGGATGACATCTGGTCATATATTGCAATAGAAATTGCTGACTATTTTGATGTTAATCCTCCCGTCGTCGAAAACAGAATCAAGAAAGAAAATATTCCGGCAAAAATATCAATATTAGATGAATAACAAAAAATGATCAGATTTACAGTGAACTTTAATCGAACTATAGTTTACGAGCTTTACGTCCTGATAGACGCCGATATCGCCATCGTGGAATGTGCGGCGGGAAAGGGGGAAGTTTCTTTTGACCAATATACTGTGCAAATAGGAGTTGACAAATTTCCACTACATTGATAGTAATTAATTATGAAAGTAGTGGAAAAAGATATCGTTGTCCAAGGAATGCTGGAAGACGAATACGCGCGCTGCCGGGAGGTCATCGAGGCCCTTCTCGCCAAGGCGGAAAGCTATCCCAAAGGCGCCCTCAATATCCGCAGGAAACAGAATAAAGAAAAAGAGTACGCCTATCATTACCTTGTCCGGCGAGAGGGGAAGAAAGTCCTCAATCGGCATATCTCCGAAAAGGAACTGCCGGAACTTCAGAAATTGATCGAAGT
>Ga0209429_10001645_pt1 | contig 13636 bp, 12 predicted proteins | sample BarGraNGADG00212_3_FD_184493 | JGI IMG/M metagenome (GOLD analysis project Ga0209429, IMG submission 184493) | Arctic peat soil microbial communities from Barrow, Alaska - Barrow Graham LP Ref core NGADG0004-212 (SPAdes) (version 2) | ecosystem: Environmental > Terrestrial > Soil > Wetlands >... | reverse complement strand
GTGTTTCGAGTAGATTCCTTGCGCCCAACGGGCGCCTTGCAGGGAGGCGGGTGTGTGTTTCGAGTAGATTCCTTGCGCCCAACGGGCGCCTTGCAGGGAGGCGGGTGTGTGTTTCGAGTAGATTCCGCAGGATTGCGCAGCAATCCGAGGACTGACCGAGCAAGAAACACACACCCGCTTCCCCCACATGCAGAAGAACCGCCCTTTCGAGCGGTTCTTCTGTGGATTTTCAAGCTGTTACGGCTTCCTATTCAGGTTCAGCCAATAACCTGCTTCACTTTTTCAATAACGTTTTCAGCTGTGAAGCCGAATTCCTTGTACAGGATTTCTGCAGGTGCAGAGGCCCCGAAATGATCGATTCCGATCGCAGCGCCCTCTGTTCCGACATATTTATACCAGGGCATTGTTACACCGGCCTCAATGGAGACTCTGGCTTTGCAGCTCTTCGGCAGTACAGATTCCTTATACTCGGCTGTCTGATCTTCAAACAGTTCCGTGCAGGGCATGGATACTACGCGTACCGGAATACCGGCGGCGGCAAGCTGGGCCTGTGCGGCAACAGCTATCTCAACTTCAGAACCTGTAGCTATGACAATTGCCTTGTAATTAGTCTGGTCTGAAATAACATAAGCACCCTTCATCGCGTCAGTGCCGCTCTTCTCATATGTCGGCAGATTCTGACGGCTTAATACCATACACATCGGATGTCTCTGCTTCAGGGCTGCCAGGTATCCGGCTGCTGTCTCTTTGCCGTCGGCAGGTCTGAATACATACATATTCGGTGTTGCACGGAGAGCTGCCAGATGCTCGATCGGCTCATGTGTCGGGCCGTCTTCTCCTACGCCGATGCTGTCATGCGTCATGACATACATGGTCGGGATATCCATAAGTGCACTTAAGCGCATGGCGCCCTTCATATAATCCGTGAACACAAAGAATGTGGAGCAGAAGCTTCGAAGGCCGCCATGGAGGACGATTCCGTTAGCCATTGCAGCCATCGCATGTTCACGCACACCGTAATGAATATTCTGTCCGGAGCGGTCCTCAGCGCTGAAAAATCCTTTGCCCTTGAGTTCCGTCTTGTTGGAAGGTGCCAGATCGGCGCTGCCGCCAAACATATTCGGAAGCTTTCCTGCAAGATAATTCAGGACTTTTCCGCTTGTTGAACGGGTGGCATCCTTGCCGGAGAAGTTCCAGAATGCCGGATCGTTCTCCAGGTCGGGAAGTTCCTGTGCATAGCTCTTGCGAAGTACTTCTGCCAGTTCCGGGTTTGCTTTTTTCCAGACTTCAAATGTCTTATTCCAGGCAGCTTCTTTTCCGGCAAGTTCCAGCTGAATCCCAGCCAGATACTCTGTGACTTCAGCAGGAACATCAAATGCACCCAGGTTCTTCGGCCAGCCGTAGAATTCCTTGGTTTTTTCTATGTTCTCCCTGCCCAGAGGTGAACCGTGGGAAGCTTCCTCACCCTCAAGAGGTGAACCGTAAGCGATTTTGGTGTGTACGGCAATGAGCGAAGGCTTATCTGTTACAGCTTTTGCCGCTTCAATTGCTTTGCTGATGGCCGCTACATCATTGCCGTCAGCAACATCCTGCACATGGAAACCATAGGCTTCATGGCGTTTCTGAACATCTTCACGGAAAGACACATCGGTATCTCCCTCAATGGAAATCTCATTGTCATCATAAAGGACAATCAGCTTGCCAAGTGCCAGGGTTCCTGCAAGGGATGCAGCTTCACTGGTAATTCCTTCCATCATGCAGCCGTCACCGCATAATACATAGGTATAATGATCGATAATCTTCTGTCCTTCGGTGTTGAACTTTGCTGCCAGATGCGCTTCTGCCATTGCCATACCGACAGCGTTGGCATAACCCTGACCCAAAGGACCTGTTGTTGTTTCAATTCCCCTGGCGTGACCGTATTCAGGATGGCCGGCCGTCTTGCTGCCCCACTGTCTGAAATTCTGCAGGTCAGCGGTTGTCAGGCCGTAGCCGAACAGGTGAAGCAAAGAATACAGCAGCATTGATCCGTGTCCAGCGCTCAGTACAAACCGGTCACGATTGATCCAGTCCGGATTTGCCGGGTTATGATTCAAGTGGTTTGCCCATAACTCAAAGGCCATCGGTGCGGAACCCATAGGAAGTCCGGGATGTCCTGAGTTAGCTTTCTGCACGCCCTCCATAGATAATACGCGTACAGTACTGATTGCGAGTTGTTCTGTTTTTCCGTCATTCATAAATAAATCCTTTCTCAGAACCGAAGTCAGGCTGCCCATATACGGCGCAGCACTCTGCAAGCCTCGATTCATTAACCTGATTGATCCCACTTCTCAAAAGCAAGTTCGAGAAAATCAGATCCAGCTCCATATAACACACCTAGTGTACCAAAAAAACACGGCAAAGAAACCTATTTGCCGCTGTTTCCAGAACTTTTACTTGGTTAAGGGCCCTTTGTTTGTTCAGTATCGGAAAGTTGTCATTATAATGAAAGTTAATTTACAAAAGTTGTACGGCTTTGGGACGAGGCACACGAGAAGGTGTCTGTCTTTTAGATGAGACACAAAAAAGGCATCTGCTATTATGACAAATTCTTCTATGATATAATCGATGATTATATTCCGGTTCATCTGCATGAGTCAATCAAAGGTATCCCAGGAGATCCGTCCTCCGGTTCTCCCGGTTGTTGGAAGGAAGGTTGACACGATATGTATTTTACAAAAAAGCTTGCCTCCGCCCTGCCGCAGACCGGACAGATCGCTCTTTTCTGGCTGGGACAGGCCGGTTTTCTGATCAAAAACAGTGCGGAAGAAATCCTTGCCGTGGATCCGTATTTTTCTGACATGGTCGAAAGGCTTGACGGGTATAAAAGGCTGATGATGCCGGTTATGGAGCCTGAAGAATTAGACGCCGACGTAATTCTGGTTACTCATTATCACGGTGATCACCTTGACCTTGACAGTCTTCCCGCCCTTATGAAGCCGCACACGCAGCTTCTCTGCTGCCGGCAGTCGCTGTCGGAATGCCGCAGGATCAGCCTTCCCGAGACACAGATGAGCGTAATGGAAGTCGGACTGGTCAGGAAAATCAAGGGATTCACTATAGAACCTGTCTTTGCAGACCACGGCGACGGGGCACCTGCCGCTCTGGGATATCTTGTCGAAACCGAAGGAATCACCCTTTATTTCTCAGGAGATACAAGCTACCAGAAGGACCGGATGAAGCATGCCGCTGACCGGGACATTGATATCCTGATCGTTCCGATCAACGGAGAGTACGGCAATATGAATGAACGTGATGCCGCCATGCTAGCCGCTCAGGTCCAGGCAAAGCTTACGATACCGAGCCATTTCTGGCTCTTTTCCCGCCATAAAGGGAACCCGTATGAATTCGAACTGGAAATGAAAGCCAATGTCCCGGACTGCACCGCCTATACGATGTGTCAGGGAGAGTGCCTCTATTATCCTCTCAACTGAACCGGACAGGCTTCACGAACCGGGCCGGCTTCATAAATCAGGGAGTCCGGATACTTTCCGGGCAATGAAGCGCTCAAGAATCCATTCGTGAAGAATACCCCCGATCAGGATTGTCATACTGCAGAAGTAGAGCCAGAACATCAGTATAATGATGCTGGTCAGGCTGCCGTACAATTTGGCCACAAGACTGAAATGATTCACATAGAAAGAAAACCCGACGGAGAACAGAATCCAGCTTACGGCTGTAAAAGCAGCCCCGGGTATTGCGCGGAGAAATCCGCCCTTTCTGTGCGAAGCCAGAAAGTAAAGAAGTGAAAAGGTAATAAGAAGAAATGCAAACGACACGACATATCGGCTTACATGCAGAAGTGTTCCGGAAAAAGCCGTCTGGCCGCTCCATGCTGCAATTTGTGTAAACAGCAGGTCGCCAAACGTAATCAGAACGGCTGATACGATCAGGGCCAGTACAAGAAGCAGGGCAAAGACAAGTCCCAAAAGACGTAGAAGGATCGGATTGACTGATTTTTTGGTGGAGTAGATCTGATTTAATCCCTGAAGGATTACCGTGAATCCTTTGGACGAAGCCCATATGAAGCCGAGCATGCTGACAGACAGGAACGTAATATTCTGGCTTGCAGCAATTTCATTCAGGATATCCGAAATGAGACTGAATACAGGATCAGGAATGATATTCTGTATAATCGACAGTACATCCGTCCGGAATGGAATTGATTGCGAAAGAAGTCCGAAAACACTGATGAGAAAAATCAGAAAAGGCACAAGGGCCAGAAGAAGGTAGAAAGCCGTTTCAGCAGACCGGCTGCTGATACGATACCGGTCCTGTCGAACCTTGATTCTTTGCAGGGCAGCAAAAAGCGGACTTTTTAACAGTCGGCGGTATTGTTCCATAGCGCCGGTAATCCTGAGAGATACATAGCCTGTCACGCGATCTTTTACTGATTTCTTTTTCATACTTTGATACTAACATGATCAATAGGACGCTGCAATCACAGGGTCGAAATGTTATACTGATTCCAAATGATCAGGGTGCTTTTCGGGAGTGAATATGACACAGAAATACGACGTTATCGTGATCGGCGGGGGTGTAATCGGCAGTGCAATTGCCAGGGAGCTGTCCCGTTACAAGCTCAAAACAGCCGTTCTTGAAAAGGAACTCGATGTCTGTACCGAAACCAGCGGGCGCAATTCTGCCGTTCTCCATGCCGGCTTCAATAACAAACCCGGTTCCCTTATGGCGAAATTCTGTGTGGAAGGCAATGCAGGATTTGAAAAAGCCGCGCGGGAACTCGATGTCCCCTTCAAACGCACAGGCAAGGTCGTTGTCGGATTTGATACCGAAGATCTGGCGGGGCTGAAAGCGTTAAAAGACCAGGGAGACCGCAATGGCTGTCCGGGTCTTGAGCTGATTGACCGCACCAGGCTCGACGAGCTGGCGCCTCATATCGCCGGGGAATTTGCAATGTTTTCGCCGATGACGGGTATTCTCAATTCATTTATCTATACCATTGCTTTAGCCGAAAATGCGCACAGAAATGGCGTTAACTATTTTTTTGACCATAAAGTGACAGGAATAGACCATACAAATAATAGCTATACAGTCCGCACGCCGCACGGGCTTTTCAGGACCCGGTGGGTCATTAACTGTGCCGGCTTATATTCCGACATAATCGCAGGAATGCTTGGCAATACGGACTACACCATTTATCCCTGCCGCGGCGAATACTTCATTCTCGACCGCAAACTTGAGCCGTTCCTTCCCATGCCGGCATACCCTGTACCCAACGCAAGGGCGGGCGGTCTCGGCATCCACCTGACGCCTACAGTCGACGGTACGATTCTTATCGGACCGAGTGCAGAATATATTGAGCAAAAAGACGATTATTCGTCGACCTGTCCGGTTATGGATCTCCTGATTGAGGACGGCGCCAGAATATTCCCGTATGCAAAGGCAAGTTCCATTATCCGCAGCTACACCGGAATCCGCCCGAAGCTTGTCAGCAAAAACAAAGGCGGATATGCTGATTTCGTAATAGAGGAACGGGATACATTTCCGCAGGCGATCAATCTGATCGGGATCGAATCGCCGGGACTCACCGGCTCCCTTCCGATTGCCCGTTATGTCGTCGAAATGATCGGCCGTAAAGAAGACCTCAAGGTGAATCCGGATTTTGACCCATACCGTCAGGGCATTTTGTGTTTCAAGGAGCAGACAAGGGACATGCAGCGGAGTCTGGTTCATTCCAATCCGGATTACGGCGAAATCATCTGTCGGTGCGAGACAGTCACACGGGCAGAAATTCTGGCTGCGATTCATAATCCGCTCGGTGCTGCAACCCTCTCCGGAATCAAAATCCGGTCCAGGGCCATGATGGGACGCTGCCAGGGCGGGTATTGTCAGACAAGGATAGCGGAACTTCTCATGCAGGAAAAGAACCTGGAGCCTCAGGAAGTGCTCTATCTGCGCAAGGATTCCCGTATGTTTACCGGAAGAGTGAGGGATTTATGACATCCGGACAAAAGACCCTGGATCAGCATACGGTTTCAGATGAAATCATCCGATGCGATGTGATTATCATCGGCGGCGGGCCGGCCGGACTGGCGGCAGCCATAGAGCTGAAACGTCTCGGTGTCGCCGATATTCTCATCCTGGAACGCGAAAAAGAGCCGGGCGGAATTCTGCGGCAATGTATACATGACGGTTTTGGCCTGCAGCGGTTCCATGAATCATTGAGCGGTCCGGAATATGCAGCACGTTTCATCGACCAGGCAAAAGAGCTGGGAATTGAGTGCCTGACCGACACGTCCGTACTGGAAATCACCCCGGACAAAAAGGTGATTACCGCATCCCGCCAGGGACTTACCACATATCAGGCACGGGCAGTCGTGCTGGCGATGGGCTGCCGCGAGCGGACCCGCGAAGCAATCTGCATTCCCGGATCCCGGCTGGCCGGTGTATACACGGCCGGTGTGGCACAGGCATACATCAACCTCAAAAATATCATGATCGGTCAAACGGCGGTCATCCTCGGCTCCGGCGATATCGGGCTGATCATGGCACGCAGACTTACACTCGAAGGAGCACAGGTAAAAGCTGTTTTCGAGCTGCAGCCCCACGCAAACGGCCTCCCCCGCAACATCGCGCAGTGTCTCAATGATTTCGGTATTCCGCTTCTTCTTTCTCATACGGTTACCCGTATCCACGGCAAAAACCGTCTCGAAGGCGTAACCGTCAGCCAGGTCGATGAGAACCTCCGGCCCATTACAGGCACACAAGAATACTATGCATGCGATACACTGATCATATCGGTCGGCCTGATTCCCGAAAACGAACTGTCGGAGATGGCCGGCGTCACGCTTGATCCGCGCACCAACGGACCTCTTGTCGATGAACACTGCCAGACCACGGTAAAAGGCATCTTCGCCGCAGGCAACGTACTTATCGTCCATGACCTCGTCGATTTTGTATCTCTTGAGGCGGAGAGGCTTGCAGCGGCGGTCGCCGTATATCTTGAAAATGACGGGGTACCGGCGGTAGACGATCGCGCAAATGATACATCTGACAAAAGCCGTCCGGCGACAGACTGTCCGTTAAATGCACCTGCGGCAAACTGCATTTCGATTGAACCCGACCGGTCCATCGGCTTTACTGTCCCGCAATATGTGAGCGGCCGGAAGGACTTTCTCTTATCCATGCGCGTCAGGAACCCGCACAAAAATTGTACCGTTGTGCTGCAGCAGGGCAGTACAGTAATCGCGGAAACCAGTCTGCGCAAGGCAATTCCCGCCGAGATGATCCAGATCCCTGTCCGGTCGGCAGATCTTGTCAGTCGGGAGAAAATAACGGTGGTACTCAAATATGAATAGAACATTTACATGCATCATGTGCCCGACAGGCTGTGAAATTGAAGCCGAGATTGAAGACTCGGGAGATAGAACGGAGGATGGGCCGGTTATACTGAAAATAACCGGAGCCACTTGCATCCGCGGCAATGCCTATGTGGAAAACGAGCTCAAAAACCCGCTGCGTATAGTAGCCTCCTCCATCCGGGTAACAGGCGGAAACTATCCGATCACAAGCGTCCGATTAACGGCGCCGGTCCCGCGGGCCCGAATGATGGATGTGATTGAAGAACTCCGGAAAGTCAGAATAGAAGCACCTGTTACCATCGGACAGATTATCATACAAAACATTCTCGGATTGCAAAGCGACGTAATTATCACCAGACACATCGGGCGGAGGAAGTAAATCACTTGCTTCCTCGCTCGGTCCAGGGAAGGAGTAATGCTTTTTTCGCTCGGTCATGTCCTCGGATCGCTCTGCGATCCTGCGGAATCTACTCAAAAAGCATTACTCCTTCCCTGCGGGGGCGTCCTGACGGACGCTAAGGAAAATCATTAGGTCCTCGGAAGCAAGTGATTTACTCCTGCAAAGCGTCCTGCGGGCGCTAAGGAATCGACACGAAAAGCATACTCTATTCCCTAGCAGGACGTCCTGCAGGCGCTAAGGAATCGATGTGAAAAATAATTACTTATCTCTTCTTTTGCGAAAAACATAATTACTTATCTCTTCTTTTGCTTTAGTATAATACTTAACATATATCTTTATGAAAGCAGGGTTTTTGAATGCAGGAATGGAATGTTTTCGAGCAGGATAAGATTAAATTACTGGGCAGATCCGACCGGGGTTCGGGCGGTTTTCATATGGACTGGACGGGCTGCTGTGTAGAATTTGTTCTGCAGGGCTGCTATGCCCAGGTTCAGATGACAGCTGTCAACAGCGGCAAGGAGCAGTGGGTACTTTTCGAGATTGACGGCATGCCTTCCGCACGCCTTCGCCTGATGGACGGGACGCACTGGTATACCGTGCTGAACACCAAAGGATATCCGCAGAGCCATAGATTCATTTCAAGGGCCCGCCGCTCCATCCGCATTTTCAAGGAAAGCCAGGCTCATTACGGGGACAAGGACGCTACGGCAAGCTGCGACCGGATCCGTGTCGACGGCGAACTCTTCGACCCACCCGTCCGCAAAAAAATCGAATGTATCGGCGATTCGCTGACCTCCGGAGAAGGTGCGCTCTCTCCGCATTTTGAAGACATCGGCTCCGCTGTTTCGATTGATGAATGGGCGACCTCTTATTACGCATGGCCGGGTTACACAGCACGCCTGCTGAACGCCGATCTCCAGATCTTTTCACAGGGCGGCTGGGGCGTGTACTGCGGCTGGGACAACAACCGGATCACCAATCTCCCTTCCGTCTATGACCGGATCTGCGGCATAATCCAGGCGCCTTGGGCTGCTGCGCGCGGCGCGGACAAACCCTATGACTTCTCTTTTAGGCCGGATGTGATTGTAGTCAATCTCGGCACCAACGACAACAGCGGCTTCAATCAGCCGACCTGGAAACATCCGGCAACCGGAGAATCGTTCAAGCTGCGTCGTATCATTGCCGATGCCGATAAAGCCGCCGTCGAATACCCTGAAGATGATGCCGACTATGTCGAGGAAGATAAAGATAAGGTCATGAAGGCGATCGTTGATTTTATCACGCTAATTGCACAGAAAAACCCGGGCACGCCTATTTTCTGGGCCTATGGGATGATGGGTCATGCACTGTGGCCGACTATCGAAAAAGCCAAAGCCGAGCTTCACCACGACGGAATTACACAATTTGATACGATACACCTGCCGCAGGCGTCGAGCAAAGAATTCGGAGCCAACTCACATCCCCTTGCTGTCACTCACGAAATCTGCGCCCGCATAATCGCCGGAAAAATTGCCCCGTTTCTGTAATATAATTGAACTGAACGGAGGACCACACCATGCAGTACGAGAACAAGCTTTGGATTGCCGGATCACAGACACCCTGTATTTTGCAGCCTTCCATGGCATGCAGGCACGGTCTCATCACCGGCGCTACCGGCACCGGCAAATCTGTCACACTCAAGGTAATGGCTGAATCTTTTTCCGATCTCGGCGTGCCTGTTTTTCTTGCCGACATCAAAGGTGATATGTCGGGCATTTGCCTGACAGGGCAGGACAGTCAAAAGATGCAGGATCGTATCGCGAAGTTTCCGATCACAGGCTGGCAGTACAAATCCTATCCGACCGAGTTTTATGATGTGTTCGGCAAGTCCGGTCATCCGATCCGCGTGACGATTTCCGAGATGGGTCCTCTTCTTATCGGCCGCATGCTGGGTCTTTCCGACGTGCAGCGTGCCGTGCTCTCGATGGTATTCCGGATTGCGGACGACCGCGGTCTCCTTCTGCTCGATATGAAGGATCTGCGTCTGATGCTGCAGTATGTCGGAGACAATGCCGGCGAATTTACGCTCTCCTACGGGAATGTCAGCAAAGTCACGATTGGCGCGATTCAAAGGAATCTTGCTCTTTTGCAGGATCAGGGAGCCGACACCTTTTTCGGCGAGCCGGCCTTTTCGATACATGACTGGATGCGCACCGACAGTACCGGACGCGGCTTCATCAATATTCTTTCCGCAGCGTCTCTTTTCACACAGCCGCTGCTCTACTCAACCTTCCTACTGTGGCTTTTATCCGAGCTTTTCGAGACGCTTCCGGAAGCGGGCGATCTTGATAAGCCGAGGATGGTATTCTTTTTTGATGAGGCACACCTGCTGTTCAATGACGCGCCGCCTTTTCTTCTCGAGCGTGTCGGACAGGTCATCAAGCTGATCCGGTCCAAGGGAGTCGGCGTGTATTTCATTACCCAGAGTCCTGCTGATATTCCGGAGGAGGTCCTCGCGCAGCTTGGCAACCGCGTACAGCATGCCCTTCGCGCATATACACCGGCCGAACAGAAGAACATCCATGCGGCCGCACAGGCATTCCGCGTCAATCCCGATTTTGATACTGAGGCGGCACTCACCGAACTCGGTGTCGGGGAGGCACTCGTGTCTTTTCTCAATGATAAAGGTATACCCGGCGTTGTGGAAAGAGCCTTCATTCTGCCGCCGCAGAGCTATATCGGGCCGGCAGGAGACGCCAATATCAGTGCCTGTGTGAAGTCCTCTTCGATTTATGGTAAATACGAGCAGAGCCTGGACCGCGAGTCCGCTTATGAAATGCTCATGAAAAAATACGGTGAACAAAAAGCTGCCGAAGAGGCTGCTGTGAATGCTGCTGTTAAGCCAGCCGCGAAAAAGCCGGCAGCCAGGAAACCGGCGGTCAGAAAATCCACAGCTGAAAAGGCCGTCTCCTCAGCCCTCAATTCAGCGGGCAGGGAGATCGGAAGAAGTCTGGTCAGAGGTCTTCTCGGAGGATTTCTCAAGTAAGGTCATGAGGAAGATTCTCTTCCATACTGACGGCAACCCATTTATCGAGAATATAGTCGACTTCCAGGAAAGTCGAAGCCTGCATGGCCTCCGCACGATACGCCGAGGCATGCCTTTGTCCCCGGAAGTAACACGACAGCTGCGCCCGCATTTCACGGACGGCCAGTGACTCGCCGAGCTTATCGCAAAGACCGGTCAAGTGCCTCCGGATTACATCCGCACGCTGCGCAGCCGTGGGGGGCGCCGGCACAGGTTCTCCGCTTAAGACCGCTTTGATCTCCGCAAAGATCCAGGGATTGCCCTGTGCGGCACGGCCTATCATGACTCCGTCGACGCCTGTCTCCCGAAGCATCCGGACTGCGCTTTCGCCGTCTTTGACATCACCGTTTCCGAAAACAGGAACGCCCGATCCGGCAAGGGTCTGCGCAACCTGTGCGATACAATCCCAATCTGCCTGTCCCAGATACATCTGCTCCCTTGTCCGCGCATGGATCGTTACGGCTGCTGCGCCGAAATCGCGGCACATCCGTGCAAATTCGACGGCATTTACCCGGGATTCGTTCCAGCCCTTGCGGAATTTGACTGTCACTGGCACACTATAGGGCGTAGCCGCGCGCACGCAGGTTTCCAAAATCGACGATGCAAGAGGCATATCCGTCATCAGCGCCGAACCTGCCCCTGTCTTTACGACTTTAGCGACTGGACAGCCCATATTAATATCAATGAAACTGGCTTTCCCCAGAAGCGGGTGTTCGAGGATAAGGGGAATCGCCTCCGCAAAATCGAGTGCTTCATATCCGAAAAGCTGAATGGCTGCCGGGCCTTCCTTTTCCGGATTAATTTCCAGATACCGGAAGGAGCGCGAGAGTGACGGGTTATAGCGAATGCCGCGCGCACTGACCAGCTCGGTGCATCCGAGAGAAGCGCCCTGTTCATGGCAGAGGGTACGAAAAGTCACATCACTGGTGCCCGCCATCGGGGCAAGAGCGACATTCCCGCATAAGGTGCGGTCGCCTATCATAATGTTTTTCCAGTTATTTGTATTCATAAAAAATATTATACCGTTTTTTCGTTGAAATCGCTCCTTGACTTGCCAAACATAAACAAGGTATAAATAGATAGGATAAAGGGGTCGTAAGAATAATGCTGACATGGATTCAAGAAAAAGATCTTCGGGTTCTTGACTGGACCTACACGCATACAAGAACACGTGTCGGCAATATTGTGATGCCTATCCTTTCCCTGTCCGGAAATTTGGGATTCATCTGGTTCTTCATCACGGGTATTATGTTTTTTACAAAAGTCAGCGCAAGAGCGGCGTATTCCACTTTCTGGTCTCTGTTTGTCAGCGCGCTTCTTGGGAATATCATCCTCAAGAATATTGTCCGCCGTCCCCGGCCGTTTACTGTAAAAGAGGGCTACAACACACTCATCGACCACCCGATGGACTTTTCATTCCCGTCGGGGCACACCTGTTCCTCTTTTGCCGCCGCTGCCTCTATCTGCTATTTCTGGCCTTTATACGGATTTCTGGCCATTCTTCTGGCCTGCGGCATATCCGCCTCACGGCTTTACCTGTGCGTCCATTTCCTGTCGGATGTTCTGTTCAGCATCGCCCTTGGTACGGCTATTGCGATAGCGGTACACCTTTTGATCAGTACGCACCTTTTATAATAAATATCGGGAAAGGCGAATCTGCCTTCCTGTTTGCAAAATCACATACGATAACCGTACAGGTCCTGGGATCAAATGTCTTAACCAGTGCAAGGATTGCATCGCGCTCCGAATATCCGTTGGGTCCTCCGAAATAAAGCGACAGACACATGATTCCGCTGTTTTTTAAAAGTACCAGTCCCTTGGTAATCGCTTCACAGCTTGTATCGGCGACCGTGAAAAGCTGGCGGTTCCCGCCCGGCAAATATCCGAAATTGAATACAATAAGGTCGACTGAATCCGGCTTTGCATATTTATCCATATTGCTGTGGCTGTCGAGTATGACCGTGCCGATTTCCTCGAGCCCTCTCTCCTTGAGACGATTGCGCGTGCTTTCAACGGCAGCCTCCTGAATATCAAAAGAGAGCACCCGGCCTGTCGGCCCTACAAGGTCACAAAGAAGTGCCGTATCCTGGCCGCGCCCCGCTGTCGCATCAATACATAGATCCCCGGGTTTTACGCGGTCACGCGCACAGGCATGGGCAAGAGTCAGCGTGTTAATACTATCCATAATTTTTATTATCCTTCTGCGGGAGGTCATTTCTTTACCTTCGTGCGGATAACATTTCGTCCCCGCCTTGCCCAAGCTGCAATCGCTCCCGCCATGTAATACAACCGTATTTGACATTATACAGGATAAAAGCCGGTCTGTTCGAAGCAATTTCCCGGTACCTCTCTGCACCGGTAGGAGCACCTGTATGAATTGACGTTTTCCCTTGTCTTTTCGGGCGCCGACAGCTATAATGATTCACGCAGTCCTGTATATAAAAGGAGCTGCATATACCGGTTATCCAAGGTCATGCTTCGATCGTTCAACGGATAGGACAGCAGTTTCCGGTACTGCTGATACGGGTTCGATTCCTGTTCGAAGCGCCAACATGAAAACCGCTCGTATGAGCGGTTTTTCCTTTGTTTGCAGTGGTTTCCGGGTTTTTATAAGTGTAAAATTTCGCCTCAAAAACGCCCAAAATTACACTAAAATGTATCCTTTTTCCGATAAATTCAACACGAAATTCCCACAGCTGTGCACACTGAGATGGCAGGCCAAGGGAGGGGAACATTTTGATCAATAGGTTCAAATACTGCAGCACAAATTTTGGAATCAATTCCAATCAGATTCTAATCTTTTATCCCATA
>Ga0209429_10001643_pt1 | contig 13638 bp, 12 predicted proteins | sample BarGraNGADG00212_3_FD_184493 | JGI IMG/M metagenome (GOLD analysis project Ga0209429, IMG submission 184493) | Arctic peat soil microbial communities from Barrow, Alaska - Barrow Graham LP Ref core NGADG0004-212 (SPAdes) (version 2) | ecosystem: Environmental > Terrestrial > Soil > Wetlands >... | reverse complement strand
AAACACGCCAAACATTCCACCTTATTTTGGAGGGATGTGGCCGGTAGGCCAGCCGAGCGCCACGTGCTGACCAAAGGTCACACGTAGAGTGGCCCGGATAAAATAATGGTGGGATGTTGGGCGGCAGGAAAAGGGAGATGCCTAAGTTAAGAGAGGCGGATCGGACGTCAGGACCCGCGAAATGCCGAAAAGCAAATTTTATTAATGTTACAATAGCCTAAGATGTCAGAAATTATTGTAATTGCCCATAATATTCGCTCGACTCACAATATCGGGTCAATTTTTCGAACCTGTGAAGGTTTTGGCGTATCTAAAATTATTATTAGTGGCTACAGCCCATATCCAAAATTACCGATTGAGACACGCTTACCACACATTGAAGCTAAACTAACTGCTAAAATTCATAAAACTGCCCTTGGTGCTGAATCAATGGTGCCATTTGAATATCAAGAAATTCCTAATTTAAATCAATTAAAAGAACAAGGGTTTACAATTATTGGTCTCGAGCAAGATAAACGTAGTATTTTATTACAAAATTATATCGCTCCTAAAAAAATAGCCCTACTTTTAGGTGAAGAAGTTAAAGGCATTACCGATGATTTACGTGACCAATGTGATGATTTAGTTGAAATACCAATGGTTGGTCGCAAAGAGTCATTCAATGTCAGCGTCGCAACTGGCATAGCTTTATACGGACTATCTATTTAAAAACAACACTGTCTTCACCAAGAATTTTTACTAATTCGTCAATTAAAGTGTCATTGGCATCGACTTTAAAAGGCATTTTGATAGCTGATTTTTTGTCAGCACCTAACACTAAGACAACTTCAGAAGTCCCTGGATGCAATCCGCAAATCTGTTTTAACGAAATCAGTGCATCATGATCATCTGGATCTTTGATGTGAACATACATTTTTTGAGTTGATCTTTCTTCAATCGGTATAGGTTTAGACACCTGTTTTGGCTGCGACGAAACACGGGTCGCTTTAACTTTATTACTAACCTTAGGACCTTCCATCTTACGGCCGGTTACTTCATAATCACTTAACTCTTTATCAGTCACAAATTGAATCTCATCGGCAATCAACTTCGCTTCACTACCTAAATTACCTTCACGATCTCTAGCACTAATTTTACCAGTCGCCTTAATCACAGCGTCTTGAACTAATTTCGCACCAATTTGCTCGTAAAGATTTGGGAAAACAATAATTTCACCTTCGCCAGTTTTATCTTCAATTTTAACAAATGCCATTTTGGAACCACTTTTTGTGATTATCGTTCGAACTGTTGAAATTAAACCCCCAAGTGTAGCTTGTTTACCATCAACATTAGGCAGTACTTGACTAAGTGATACTGTTTGCTCTTCAAAATAACTATCATAATTGTCAAGCGGATGAGCGCTGACATACAAACCCATCAACTCACGCTCCCAAGTCAATCTTTCTCTTTCGGTATGTTTTACTGGCGAAGTTTGTAATGTGATTGTTGGTTGAATGCTAGACACACCGGTTAAACCGCCAAATAAGTCGGTTTGGCCATTCGAAGCCTCTTTTTGTAATTTACTAGCAAAAGCCTGAACAGTTTCTAGGTTAAAAAGCAAGTCAGATCGATCGCTTAGGCTGTCAAAACCACCAGATTTAATTAATGATTCCCAAGCTTTTTTGGTAAATTTACTAGTCGAAACTCGTTTAGCAAAATTTTCAACACTTGTAAATTTACCGTCTTTTCTAGCACGTAAAATTTCTTCGACTGCTCCAACTCCAACACCTTTAACAGCTGCCATGCCAAAACGAATTTCTTTTTTGCCAGGTACAACTGCGAACTCAACGAAACCTTCGTTAACATCAGGCGGCAAAACTTTTACACCCATATGTTTACATTCATTAATTTCAATCGCCAATCGGTCAATATCACTTTGATCGCTGGTCATTAAAGCTGCCATAAACGCCTCAGGATAATGCGCTTTTAAATAGGCCGTCCAATAGGCAATCAATGCATAACAAGCAGCGTGAGCCTTATTAAAACAATAATTAGCAAACTCCTCCAGCTGTAGCCAAAACTGTTCCGCTAATGCTGGGTCAGCCCCACTGAATTTAACTGCACCTTCAATGAAATCCGCTTTTACCTTACGCATTAAATCAATTTTCTTTTTACCAACCGCTTTACGAAGAGTATCGGCCTGGCCACCAGTAAAACCAGCAAATTCCTTAGATATTTGCATAAATTGCTCTTGATAGACCAATATGCCGTATGTTTCGTGCAAAGCATCTTCAAATTTTGGATGAAGGTAAGTAATCTTTTCTAAACCATGCTTTCGTTTGATAAAACTATCAATAAACTGCATAGGACCTGGGCGATAAAGTGCCACCATAGCGATAATATCATCGAATGCAGTTGGTTTTAGCTCACGCAAATATCGTTTCATGCCGGCTGATTCTAACTGAAAGACACCAGTCGTATCACCTTTTTGAAGTAATTTGTAAGCTTCGACATCGTCTAGCTCTAATTTATTTAAATCGATCTTAACGCCATGAACTTTTTTAATAATACGGAGAGCATTATTGATTGTCGTCAAATTTGACAATCCTAAAAAATCAATTTTAAGCAGTCCGAGTTCTTCAACTGGGCCCATTGGATACTGCGTTGTTATAACGCCTTTTTGAGCCATTTCAAGTGGCACAAATTTCACAATATCATCTGGTGCAATCACCACACCAGCGGCATGAACACCATGCGAACGAATTGTCCCCTCTAACTGAATCGCAAAGTCAAAAACACGCCTAGCAACCGGGTTAGTCTCGTATTCATGTTTAAGATCGGCGTTATCTTGGACGCTTGTTTTTAGAGTAATATGATGGCCTTGGGCTGGCGGTGGAACCATTTTTGACCAACGATCAGCCTCAGAATATGGAACCTGCAAAACTCTCGCGACATCTCGAACCGCAGCCCGAGCCGCCATCTTGCCGAATGTTACGATATTGGCAACACGAGCTGCCCCATATTTCTCAACACAATGCATAATCACCTCATCACGCCTCGTATCTTGAATATCAATATCAAAGTCAGGCATGCTAATACGATCAGGGTTCAAAAAACGTTCAAAAAGCAGATTATATTTTAATGGGTCTAATTCGGTGATACATAACGCGTAAGCCAAAATTGATCCAGCTCCACTACCGCGACCAGGTCCAAAAATAATTCCTTGATCTTTACCCCAGTTGATATAATCTTGAACAATCAAAAAATAACCATTAAAGCCCATACCATCAACTACACCAAGCTCATAAGTTGCTCGAATCATGACGTTTTCTGGAATATGTTTTTTAGCTTCCTCGACTGTCATTTTCATAGCTTGATCTTTTTCAATACCGCAATAGCGCCATACAAGTCCTCGATAAACTAACTCGTCCAGATACGATTTTTCATCTTCACCGGCTGGTGTTGGAAACTTTGGAATCAAAATAGCGCCAAGCGTTATTTCAACATGGCAACGATCGGCTATTAATTTAGTATTTAGAATTGCTTGCGGGTGAGTCGGACCCCAACGTTTTATAATTTCAGCTGGATCCGTCACGTGAAGGTCGAAATCTTTTAAGCTCATTCGCTTTTCATCACTCAAAAAGGCACCAGTACCAACACACAACAATATTTCATGAGCATCTTGATCATCATGCATTAAATAGTGACCGTCGTTGCTAATAACTAATGGAATATCTAAATCATCTGACATTTTAGTTAAATAGCCATTAATTTTCGTTTGAACTTCCCAATGATTTGGCACATCTGGATGGCCATGGTCCTGCATCTCGAGGTAATAACGATCGCCAAAAATTGACTTATACCATAGAGCAATTTTCTTAGCTGCTTCGTAATTATCGCCCTTTAGACATTCACTTAATTCACTACCGGCACAACCAGATAAAATAATTAGACCTTCGTTGTATTTCTCAATTAGTTCATGGTCAATTCTTGGTTTATAGTACATGCCTTCGAGGTTAGCAAGTGAACTAAGTTGCATTAAATTTTGGTAACCCTGATTATTCATAGCCAGTATGGTTATATGAAAACGCTCTTTATCTTTAGCTGGATCACGATCATGGCGTGATCGAGATGCCACATAAGCTTCAAGGCCAATAATTGGTTTTATGCCAATTTCGGTGGCTGCTTTATAAAATTCAATCGCACCCGACATAGTACCATGATCGGTTATCGCGACCGCTTCCATCCCCAATTCCTTGACCTTATTTACTAAGTCGGGTATCTTTGTTAAGCCATCTAGCAAGCTATGGTGTGTATGATTATGTAAGTGAACATAATCGGATGGTTTTAACTCTACCCCCATATGTACCTTTAAGTATACCTAAATACACGTCACTTTGCATGTAGTAAAATCAACTTATAATTCTAATGCTGCAAGGTAATAATAAAATTGCGGATAGATTCACCAATTGGCGGAAACCAACCAGCGAATTGACTGAGAACCCAGATAATAATTGCGACAACTACAGTACCGCCAAGGACTGACCCAAAACCAAAGTATATGCCACGAACAAAATTCATCAAAAACACTTTATGACGACTAGTATAGAAGTCATCAAATAAATCTTCAAGTATTTGGCGCCTAGCACCACGTTCGTTATTATCTATAGTTTTTTGTTTTGTGGTCATGGAACAATCACTTTATTTTTTCTGGAAAAAGCCTTTTTTAGCACCTTCAACTGCATGTTCAGTACGATCTTTTAAATCAGTAGCCTTCCCTTTGACAACTCCGGTAATTTCATCAGCTTCATCAGTCACAACACCGACTTTTTTGGTTATATCAGATTTAATGGCATCAGCCTTTGCCATAATATCAGCCCTGTTTTCAGTACCACTTTTTGGAGCTGTAACAATTCCTGCAACAAACCCCGCAATTGCACCGAACAATGCACCTAACGCAAATTTACCTTTTGACATAATTATTTCTCCTCTTTACTTTTCTTAAATTTTTTAAAAAACTTGGCTACCATTTCTATAAATAAACCTGGCAAGGACGCCTTTACGGCTTGCGAAACAGCCGATTCAATATTACCAACTGTCCTTTCGGCTGAATCAGTTACTTTACGGATTTGACGTGTTAAATTAATCAAATAGACTATTAAAATTATCGCAAATACCAAAAAAACAGTTAACGTTACCGACAGAATTATTACTAGAATTTCAGCTGCTAGATTCATTTTTTATTTTCCTTTTCTGGTAACTATATTCTACAGTTAGCCCTTATGTTTTTATAGTAACACTATACCGCCATATCTGCAACAAACTGACAATTTTAGTCTTGAATAATTATTTTAATCTTTCTTTCAAATATTCAGTAAAATCTTTACCGTATTCTTCACTACCTAAAGCAACTTCTACGACTGACTTTAAATATCTAATTGGATCACCAGAATCGCGATATTCGCCATCTATGACCTGACCATAGACATCCTCGATTTGGCATAAATCGTTAATACTATCAGCCAGAACTATTTCGCCTGATTTGTTCAGCTTTTCTTGAGATGCAATTGGTAAAATAGACGGTGTTAACAAGTAACCCATTATTGAAGCATATTTACTCGGCATTTTATCTGCGCCAGGTTTTTCTATAACACCAGAAAGTTTTAAGAGCCCGCCGCCCAAATCTTCTTTTATTGCAGCAACTCCGTACTTATCAGCGTCTTTTGGCAATATCTCGGTAAGACAAATAACCGACTTGCCACCAGTTCTGTTATAGGCCTCAACCATCTGGACGGCTCGTGGTACCTTGCCGGTAAAGAAATCGTCAGCCGCAAAAACAAAGAATGGCTCGTCATTAATTAGATGCTGAGCATTAATTACTGGTCGAGCGGTTCCTTTTGGTGATCCTTTTTGACGAATATAAATGAAATTTGCCAACTCGGCTACTTTTTGTATTTCATCAGCTTTGTCAGATTTGCCACTTTCGCGTAGTTTTCGTTCAAGATCTTCAGACCGTGCAAAATGATCCTCAATCGATCTTTTTGTAAAATCAGTTACAATAATAATGTCAGTTACACCTGCTGAAACTAATTCTTCAACCACCAACTGAATAACAGGCTTGTCGATGATTGGCAACATTTCTTTTGCCATAGATTTAGTTTGCGGTAAAAATCTTGTGCCTAAACCAGCTGCACAGATAATTGCTTTGGTTGGTTGTTTCATAACTATTTTATTTTCTCCTTTATTATTTTTTGAACTAAGCCAGGGTTAGCTTTACCACCAGATTTCTTCATAACTTGACCAACTAAAAATCCAATAACCTTGTCATTACCATTTTTTAAATCTTCTACAGCTTTGGCTGAAGCAATGTCACTTAGAACCTCGTCAACAATCATCGAAATCACATCTTCATCACTATTTTGGATGTAACCTTTTTCGGTTGCGTATTGCTCAATTTCTGGCAAATAATCTGACCTAACTAAATCACTAAATAATAATTTTGCATTAGTTGAACTTAGTTTGTTTTGTTCTAATAACTCATAAATAGATATTTCAAGTGCTGAATAATCAATTTCACTAGGTACAAAAGCTTCTTCGCGAAGAATTGGTATAAACATATTTACATCCCAGTTAGCTATAAATTTTGCCTTATTTATATCGCTCATAGCTTTTTCAATTGAGTCTAAAAAGGCAATCCTGCCACGATACTCATTTTCGGCATCAAGTAATGTCTCAATTTGTAGATAATTAAGCCCGAGTTGTTGCAAGAGTTTTCGCCATTGACTCGATAAACGTGGTACCGACGATTGAATAGTTGCAATTTCTTCGTCCGACAACACTATTGGCGGAATATCGGCATCAGGCATATATCTGTAATCTTGAGCATCCTCTTTACTGCGCTGCGAAGTCGTTTTTTGACTATTGTCATCCCAACCACGCGTTTCTTGTACAACTTTTTCGCCACGTTCTAATATTTCAATTTGACGTCGGAATTCATAATCAGCCGCCCTCTCAACACTACGAAATGAGTTAAGATTTTTAACTTCAGCCCTTGTGCCAAGTGTAGTTGAACCTTTTAACGCAGCCGAAACATTTACATCAAACCGCATATTACCATGAAATAAATCACCGCGCGTCACACCGGCAAATGTCATCAAATGGTAAAGTTCCATCGCATAAGCTTTAGCCTGAGCAGCTGAATGGATATCTGGTTCAGACACAATCTCGATTAATGGCGTACCAGCCCGATTAAGATCGACAAGGCTAAAATTACCAAAATGAGTTAATTTACCGGCATCTTCTTCCATATGAGCATGATTAATCCGAACATTAATTTCGCCACCATCTTCTAGTGGAACGTTAATAACACCAGGTCCAATAATCGGATGATACATCTGAGTCGTTTGGTAGCCTTTTGGCAAATCTGGATAAAAATAATGCTTTCGATCAAAGCGACTAACATTCGCAACTTTTGCATTCAAGACTTTGCCAGCTTTTATCGCCAAATCAACTGCCCCACGGTTCAAAACCGGCAACATGCCAGGCAGCGCATAATCAATCGGGCTAACTACACTATTTGGCGATTTATCACGCTCGTCGTTGTCGGCGCCACTAAATAATTTCGTTTTTGTAGCCAACTGAACATGGCATTCAATGCCAACAGTCATATCATATTTTTCTAATATATCGTCTGTAATCATCTTAAATTGCTCCCAAATCTTTCAGTGCCTTTTTAAAACAACTAAGAGCATAGCGAGCCTCATCATAATTAACAGATACGTCCGTTTCGTGCGCAATCCGATTGCGAAGTTTATGAGCCGTCCAAAGTCCATTTAAATCACTAAACTTTTTTGAATATTGTTTTAATCTTTCGCCCATCGTTTCGCCACTTATGCCACATTCACGCATAGCTAAATCAACTAATTTATCAGCATTAAGTACGACTAGATGATAAGATGATGGTTCATCACGCTTTAATTGATTTTCGATTGCTAGATATTTAACTCTGTACTGCTCAACATCTAAATGCTTGGCCCACTTTCGAATTGTAACTTTACTAATAAGTGCAAATAATACTGCGCCAATTATTAAAATGCCAGCTAATCCAAAAATAATCATATAATCTATCATTTTGTCTCCATCGATCGGGCTAAGGCAAGTAATTTTGCATCACTACGCATTGGGCCCATTAATTGTACACCTATTGGTAGTCCAGATTCACTGACTCCAGCCGGAACACTAATTGCCGGTAAGCCGACTAAAGAAGCTGGTACTGTCATAATGTCGCACATATACATTTTAATTGGGTCAGCTGTATTTTCGCCAAGTTTAAAAGCAGGAGTTGGTGCAACCGGACCAATTAAAACATCATAAGTTTTGAATAATTCATCAAACTCGTTAATCAGTAATGTCCTAGCTTTTTGAGCTTGTAAATAATATGCGTCAAAAAAACCACTAGAAAGCACGTAACTACCAATCATAATTCGACGCTTGTTCTCGGTTACGAAGCCTTGATCACGAGTCTGACCGTAAAGTTCTGCTAAGGTTTTTATACCATCAGCTCTATAACCATATCTAATACCATCATAACGAGCCAAGTTGCTACTTAGTTCAGCCGGGACGATAATGTAATAAATTGCCAGGGAATATTCGGCCATTGGCAAGTTTACTTCTTCGACAATATGGCCATCGGCTCGTAATTTATCAGCATATTCATTGATCCTATTTCGAACATCAATGTCAACTGCATCGGTCATAAAATCTTTAATAAGTCCTATTTTTTGTTTTGGGCTAGCTTGAGCCTCTATTTTGAAAAAATCAGGTAAAGTTGTCATATCACGCACGTCACGACCTGACATAATTTCCATAACAAGCTCGGCATCAGCTACGTTTGTTGTAAACGACCCAATAACATCAGTACTACTAGCCATGGCCACGACACCATAGCGACTAATTGTCCCATAGGTTGGTTTTATGCCAACAACACCATTAAAACTAGCTGGCTGACGAATTGAACCACCAGTATCACTGCCTAAAGCAAATGGTACGACATTCAAGGCAGTTATAGCCGCCGAACCACCACTACTACCACCAGCCACTCTGGTCGGATCAATCGCATTTTTGGTTGGCCCAAAAGCTGAGTTTTCAGTACTACCACCATGGGCAAAAGCATCAAGATTGGCTTTGCCTATACAAATTGCACCTTCGGCTTCAAGTTTTTCAACTGCAGTCGCCTGAAGTGGTGCATCAAAATTTTCAAGCATTTTACTAGCCGCGGTTGTTGGAGCACCAAATGCCAAAAAGTTATCTTTAACGACAAATGGTACACCAGCTAATTTACCGGTTATCTTGCCGGCATCAACTTCATCGGCTCGTTTCAAGGCTCGTTCTTCGGTCAAATTTAATAACGCATGGAAATCTGCATTATCTTTGGCTAGTTTTATAACATTTTCAATAACTGCTCGAGCTGAGCTATCTTTAATTTGCTGTAAAGTATCTGAAATAGTCATAATTTATAAAACCTTTGGCACCTTAACTTGAAAGTCGACTGATTCAGGCGCCCTAGCCAGTAGTTCCTCACGCGTCACGCCGTAATTAATAACTTCATCATTTCGCCAAACATTGGAAAGTCCCGTAACTTGATAGGTCGGCTCAATATTATTAGTGTCTAATTTACTCAACTGCTCGACATAACCCAAAATATTACTAATATCAGTCCTTAGGCCATCAATTTCGGGTTCGGATAGTTCCAAGCTAGAAAGCTGTGCCAAATGTAGCACATCATCACGAGTTATCTGTGTCATGTGTCTATTATATCCTAAATTTACATAAGTTTGAATGCACTAGAAAATAGATAAAGTAAGCCAATCAATAAACAAATTACAAACACAAATATTAATATGGAATCTTTAGTGATTCTTACCGGTTTATTGGTGATGGGTATAAATAATATCTTGCTAAGAGTAACGCTAATAATTGTGGCAACAAAATAGAATGATAATTCTCTCAAAGCAAACGAGCCAAATGAATTACAAATCAAAAATAAAAATGGGGCAATTAGTAGTAAACAGATTAAAATATACATAGAAAATAAGACTGGCCTATAGCCAACATGGGCAATCATGTCAAAAACTTTCTTATAAATTAAGATGGAAAGATTAATCAATATCACAAACAAAAAATAAACAACTGGTTGCGTTATGGCTGTATTGCCGATATGTAAAGCTTGAATTGAATAATCGTAAATTAGCTTTCCAGCCAAAAACGGCAACGGTATAAGTATGCCCAAAACTATATAATAATGCGCAACTTTTGCCATTAATTTTAATTCATTTTTACTAAGTTTTCGCCTATAATTACTAGCCTTTGCATAATTACTAGCCTTGGAATCATAATAAAATCCAGCAAAACTATCCCGATTAGGCAGTTGCCGAAATTCTTCTCGATTCATGTTATCCGGCGCCGATAAATAATGATTTTTCATGCTTATGCTATTGTAGCAAATATATTACAGTGATACGAAAAAAACTGGGCAGCGAAAAGCTGCCCAGTTTTAAAATGCACGATTTTTATCTAACGTCTAGATTCGATAAATGTATGGGCATTACCAGGTGCACCAGCACGGCCAGTACGACCGATACGGTGAATGTAATCTTCATAACATTGTGGTGTATCAAAGTTAATAACGTGAGATACATTTGGAATGTCTAGCCCACGAGCTGCAACATCGGTCGCAACCATGACGCGAACGCGACCTTCTTTAAATTGCTTTAAAGCTCGGGCACGTTGTGATTGGTTTTTATTACCATGAATCGCAATTGACGAAATACCACTGTTATCAAGGTGATCGCTTAAACGTTGAACGCCAAATTTTGTTTCACCAAAAACCAAAACTTTTTCATATTCTGGCTGTCTTAGCATTTCGGTCAATAACTCAATTTTGTGAGTTTTGTCACGAACTTCAATCACAGTTTGTTCAATATGTTCGTTAGTTTCACTGGTCCTGGCTGAAATAGTAACTGGATTATTTGTAAAATTATTAACAATCGCTGTAATATCAGGTGTAATCGTGGCGCTAAATAGTAGCGTCTGACGATCACGTGGCGTTGCGGTCACAATCGTACGAATATCTGGCAAAAAGCCCATATCAAGCATGCGATCGGCTTCGTCTAATACAAGCGTGTTAACAAATTCTAGATTGATATAACGACGATTCATTAAATCTTTCAAACGACCAGGTGTACCGATAATAAAGTTTGGACGACGCTTAAGCTCGCGAATTTGACGATCAACTGGTACGCCACCAACAACTAATGCAGAATACATGCCAAGTCCTTGACTAAAGTCACGGAATTGCTCATCAATTTGCTGAGCCAGCTCGCGCGTTGGCGCAATTATCAATACACTCGGACGATCCGAAATGCCAATTTGATGTTCGATAATCGGTAGCAAAAATGCCGCCGTCTTACCAGTACCAGTGTTAGCAAGTCCAATTACGTCTTTGCCTTCCATAATAAATGGAATAGTTTGATCTTGAATTTGAGTCATCGACTCATAGCCTTTTTTATTGATATTAAAAGTTATCTGGCTATTAAAGTTAAAATCGGCAAACTTATGAACTGATTCATAAGGTACTTCTTCGGCTTTTGGAGTCGCTTGATTGATAAATTTACTAGGGTTAATATATTTTTTAACTGGACCTCGGCTTCCACCGCGACCTCTATTAAAACCACCTGAACGTGATCCGTTTGCTGGGCGTGAACCGCCGCTTGTACGTGGGCGAAAACCGCCCCTTTGTTGATATGCCATATTTAAATAGCCTTTCTGAGGTAAAATTTGTAATTATTTGCAATTTAGAAATAAGAGATTAATTCGGTGATAGCGCCTAAATAATACTAGATAGTATAGGGTGCGCTCGTCTTTGAAAGAGGCCCTAGCATTTCATCGAATGCAATAACACAATAATAGCATACTCAGCGCAAATTTGCAAGCATTGTAAGGTTCTATTGGACCGTAAATGTACCACTAGTTGTGAAGGTATGGATAGTATATAAGCCACTTACGGCGGAATTAGTCGATGACGCAGTCATAGATGCAGTAAGATATCTTATAATGACAATACCTGAACCACCTGCCCCACTAGTAAGACCGCCTCCACCACCGCCACCAGTATTTGGAATTGCGGAAAAACCTGTTCCTGATGTTGATCCTTTTCCGCCTCCACCAAGGCCTCCAATACCAACACCAACATTATACGATCCGCCACCGCCGCCGCCAGCATAATAAACTGATTGTCCAGAGATAGCAAAAGCTAGTCCAATTCCTCCAGCTCCACCAGAGCCACTAATACTATCATTACCTCTAGCGCCAGCTCCTCCGCCTCCACCAGTTGGACTACCGCTTAATCCAGTTGTCGTTCCTCCATTATTGCCTTGACCTGTCGTGCCTATTCCACCAACAAAAACTTGCCCAGTAGTAGCATTCGAACCACCGCCCCCTCCTGAGCCTCCTGAAGTACCAGTTCCGGGAATTCCATATCCTCCTGTTCCACCACCGATTGCAACAAGATTATCAAATAAAGAATTAGCACCGTTATTTAAAAATCCGATTCCTCCATTACCAACAGTAACTGAGTAACTAGTATTACTGGCAACAAAGTGTTCATTTTCATAAATCAAGCCACCAGCTCCACCGCCACCACGTTGCCCACCAGAACCACCTCCAGCTACAACTAAAACTTCAATATCCTTATCGGTTTTTTTCTGAAAAGATCCACTAGTTGTAAAGGTATGAATTGTATATAATCCATCAGTACTTGTTGTTATTATTCCACCAACAAATTCAATTGAACTACTCGTTTTATATTTTATAATTATTATACCTGTTCCACCTGAACCAGCTGCAGATACTCCATTGTTTCCTCCACCACCGCCTCCAGTGTTGGCAATTCCAGGAGTAGCATTGGTGCCACCTATTTGTGCACCGTTTCCTCCACCGCCGGAACCAATACCAACAGTACCCGAATAAACAGCTCCACCTCCGCCTCCACCATAAACAATAGAGGTGCCTGAGATATCACTATTAAAACCAGTTCCGCCGGTTCCGCCATTAGTACTAGAACCAGCTCCACCAGCGGATCCAAAACCGCCGCCACCGCCTGAGCCATATGCCGGTGGGCTATCATTAGCAGTGCCACCTAAATTGCCTTGCCCGGAAATTGCAGTTCCTACAACATAGCCACCTTGTGCTGAGCCACCACCTGATCCTCCATTTTTACCAGCGCAATAATAATTTATATTGTTTCCTCCGCCGCCACCTCCGCCTATAGCTATGAGACCATCAAATAAAGAATTGCTACCATTTATTCCTCGATCATCAGTTGGTGAATCCCAAGGCCCCGTTACACCAAGGCCCCCATTTCCAACAATAATATTATAGCTATTTGAAGTTAAAGCATAAGAATCATCATATATGATTCCACCTCCGCCTCCGCCTCCGCCTATTCCACCGCCGCCGCCTCCACCGCCAGCAACAACTAGAACTTTGATGTTGACGGTTGTTGCTACGCCTGGTGCAATATGCCCCTCACAAACTCCAGTCTCAATAGTCCCAACTAATGAAGAGTAATGGTACGCAGAATTACCAGCTTTGGGTGAAGTA
>Ga0209429_10001642_pt1 | contig 13639 bp, 11 predicted proteins | sample BarGraNGADG00212_3_FD_184493 | JGI IMG/M metagenome (GOLD analysis project Ga0209429, IMG submission 184493) | Arctic peat soil microbial communities from Barrow, Alaska - Barrow Graham LP Ref core NGADG0004-212 (SPAdes) (version 2) | ecosystem: Environmental > Terrestrial > Soil > Wetlands >... | reverse complement strand
TTCTTTTCACCGTTAACCCTGTAAAGTTTTACTAACCCCATTTCAATAACCTGATGGCCGGGATAAACTTTTACCCGGTCCCAGCCAAAATCTTTATTCACAAGATCGGCCGATTTTAGAGCTATATCAAGCAAAGTCCGTTTTCCTGTAGCCTGATAATGTGCAACTGCTGCTTCGTACAGGTGACCAAGATTATATAGTTCATGGCTAAGGACAGAATCCTGTTCCCATCTGTTTTTACTTGCCCATGCGTGTAAGCCTTTACCTCCATGCATTTCGGCAATAGTTCTGTTAGTATAAAGATATCCGTCCTTTTCCTGGGCAAGACCTATTTTCCTTATCACTGAATCGAGATAAGCATCAAGTTTTGGATCAGGAAATGTCTGGAGGGAATAACTGGCACCTTCAATTATTTTGTAAACATCTGAATCGTCGAAGGGATATATGGTCTGAAATTTCCCGGTATCAAGCTTAGCAGCTATTTCAAAGTTTTTCACCCTGCCTGTCGATTCACAAAAACCAAACGCGATAGGTATTGTCACTGAGGCATTCTTCCTGATCCTTGGAGCCCAGAAGTTATCTGTAAGTTTAACAGACGTAAACGGAACAGGCTGAATTGGATAATCTTCATGTGAGGAAGATTTCTTAGCACACCCGGATATCAATAATACAATACCGGCAATTGCAATTATTCCCCTAATGAGCTTATTCATTGATTTTTATTTTGTTAGTTCTAATACAACCACTGATTTTGAAGGCATTGTAATACTCAGAATTCCATCTTTATAAGTAAACCCAGTGAAAACTGAAGGTTTCACAACTTCCGGCTTTTCAAAGCTGTTAAATGAATTCATTTCTTCTGCGGTAAGAACTTCTCCGGTAACCTTTTTGAATATATCCCCAATTACAGGACAGGTTACAGTTACCGGCTTATTGGGATTAAGGTTTGCCAGGGAGATATGAACCTTCCCGTCTTTATCAACAGATGCGGAAGCTGAAATAGAAGGAATCTTTTTATTTCCAAAAACATAATCCTCGCACCTGAGATCAATATTAAGGAGACTTGCTTCCTGATGCACCCTGAACATCCTGAACACATGATAAGTAGGCGTCAGAACCATTTTATCGTCTTTTGTAAGAATTACTGACTGAAGCACATTCACCATCTGTGCAAGGTTTGCGACTTTCACCCTGTCGGCATGCTGGTTGAAGATATTAAGATGAATTGCAGCCGTTATGGCATCACGCATTGTATTTTGCTGATACAGGAATCCGGGGTTTGTTCCGGGCTCTACCTGGAACCAGTTGCCCCATTCGTCAACTACAAGGCCTTTGGTTTTCTGAGGATCGTAACGATCCATTATAGCTGAATGTCCTTTAATAATATTGTCCATCTGCAGGTTCATCCTCATTGTTTCAAACCATTCCCTTTCATCAAACTTTGTTGCTGAGCCTTTATAGCCCCAACCATCTACAATTGAATAATAGTGAATCGATAAGCCCTGAAACCTTGAACGGGTTCCAGGATCTTTCATCAGAGTCTCGGTCCATTCATAATTAAAATCGGAAGGACCGCAGGCTACCCTGTAAAGCTGATTCCCGGCATAGTTCCCAAGATATGTTGAAAACTGACGCATGGTATTTCCATAGAATTCTGAAGTCATATTCCCGCCACAGCCCCAGTTCTCATTGCCTATTGCGAAATATTTTACTTTCCAGGGATCCTCACGTCCGTTTTCCTTGCGCAGCTTTGTCATCGGACTTACCGCATCGGAGGTAAGGTATTCAACCCATTCAGACATTTCTTTAACTGATCCTGATCCAACATTACCATTTATATATGCATCGCAACCAAGAAGTTCGGTCAGTTTCATAAACTCATGTGTACCAAATGAGTTGTCCTCAGTTACACCTCCCCAGTGAATATTAACTATCGAAGCTCTTTTTTCCTGCGGACCAATACCATCTTTCCAGTGGTAAGTATCTGCAAAGCATCCCCCCGGCCAGCGAAGATTAGGAACTTTTATTTCACGCAATGCAAAAAGAACATCGTTACGGATGCCGTAAGTATTCGGAATCTTTGAATCTGTTCCAACCCAGAGGCCTCCATAGATACATGCTCCGAGATGTTCGGAAAAGTGTCCATAGATATCTTTACTAATAACCGGTCCCTGATTGTTAGTAACAACCACTAACTGGTTAACTGAAACCGGAGTTTCTTTCTGGGCATTTGCCTGAGTAACTGCCAAAAACAGTAAAATTGCAAATAGGGTAATTAATTTTTTCATGATAATATATTTAAATTCATTTCTATATTTTTCCTTAGTGTTTCTTTTTTAGCGCCCTAAATCCCCTAAAGGGGACTTGCTAATTATCAGTGTTTTATAGCCCCCTTTAGGGGGTTGGGGGCAAAAAAGCAGGGGATTCCAAACAAATCCACGTAAATTTTTATATCCCTTTTTCAATCATAGAACCTAATTCTTTATACTTTTTAAATAGTATTTCGTATTTCTCAGCTCTGACTGGATCGGGATGATATTCTTTTTCAAATCCTCCACCCATAGCTTTCTGAGCTGCTGAAATATCTTTGTACACTCCTGCAACAACAGCAGCTGCCATTGCTGATCCAAGGGCACAAGTCTGATCTGATTTCGCAACTTTTATCGGCATATTAAGAACATCCGCAACGATCTGCATTACAAACGGATTCTTCTTGGCAACACCTCCGATAGCAATTACTCCATCGATCCTGATTCCCTCAGAAACAAACCGGTCATTAATCATTTTTGATCCGAAAGCGGTTGCCTCAACCAGGGCTTTAAATATTCTTGGTGCGTCTGATCCCAGAGATAATCCTGTAATTGCTCCCTTCAAAGCCTGATTTGCATCCGGGGTACGTCTTCCATTCATCCAGTCGAGGGCTACAATTGATGTCTCCTCAACCGAAAGGGATTCAGCCTGTTTACTAAGTTCTGCAATTATCTTGTCAGCAGTTTCTTCTTTAATCCTGTTCTTCGTCTTTTCATCAAGCCATTTCATATCGGAAATGATTTCAGTGACCGACCATAAAAGCAGTTTACTGAACCATGCGTAAATATCACCGAAAGCCGATTGTCCTGCTTCAAGACCAAGCATTCCGGGAACGATAGATCCGTCGACCTGTCCGCAGATACCTGCAACAAGTTTATCACCAACTTCAGCCATTGGCGCAATAAGCATATCGCATGTAGAGGTACCCATAACTTTAATTAGCTGGTAAGGCTTAATCTCGCCTCCTACTGCACCGAGATGTGCATCAAAAGAGCCAACGCCCACCTTAACATCAGTAGTGAGACCAAGTTTCTTTGCCCACTCTACTGAAAGCCTGCCGGCTTCGATATCACATGTAAATGTTTGACTGTAAAGTCTTTCTCTGAGTCCGGTTAAAACCGGATCAAGTTTCGTAAGGAATTTCTCTTCGGGCAGCCCCTTGAAATCATCATGCCACATTGCTTTATGTCCTGCTGCGCAACGGCTTCTCTTCATTTGTAATGGATTTGTATTTCCAATTAACAGAGCAGGGATCCAATCGCAATGTTCAACCCACGACCAGGCATTTTTTCTAACTTTTTCACTATTCCTGAGAACGTGAAGTACCTTGGCCCAGAACCACTCTGAAGAATAAATACCTCCTTCGAATTTGGTAAAATCTACACCCCCCCAGCTTCGTGCCAAATCATTTATCTCAGCAGCTTCCTTAACAGCAGTATGATCTTTCCACAAAACGAACATAGCGTCGGGATTTACCTCAAATTCAGGCTTCAGTGAAAGTGGAACACCATCCTTATCTACTGCAACAGGAGTTGATCCGGTAGTATCTACTGTAATACCTACAACATTTTTTACAACATCTTCCGGCAGGCCTTTGAGAGCACCTTTTACAGATTGTTCCAGACCTTCAACATAATCCATCGGATGCTGACGAAACTGATTGATTGAAGGATCGCAAAAAAGGCCCTTTTTCCACCTCTGGTATTCAAATACTGAAGTGCCAACAATCTCACCATTACTTGTGTCTGCAACAATGGAACGAACAGAGTCAGTTCCGTAGTCGATACCGATTACATATTTTCTTGTCATAATATTGTTTTTCAAATTGTGTCTCTAAATTCAAAAATTTTATTGTGATTTTCTTCGTTTACCCCGGCCCCAAGGGGAGCGAAGAAAATCACTTTGGTCATTTTTGCCCGTAATAGGCGTTATTTCCATGTTTTCTTTTATAATGTTTGTCAAGAAGTGATTGACTGATTGGTTCATTTTTCCCGAGGAGAACTGTATAAAAGGCCATTCTGGCAATCTCTTCAAGGGCAACTGCGTTATAAACTGCATTATCAGCATCTTTACCCCAGCAGAAAGGGCCATGACTGCAAACCAATACAGAGGGTATTGATAATGGGTCAACTTTACCCATCTTCTCCACTATTACTTTCCCCGTATTGATTTCATAATCGGTTTCTATCTCATTGTCAGTTAATAATCTGGTGCATGGAACCTCACCGTAATAATGGTCGGCATGTGTTGTTCCAAATGGAGGGATTGCTTTTCCTGCCTGAGCCCATGAGGTGGCATAAGAAGAATGAGTATGGACAACACCGCCTATTTCAGGCCATGAATTATAAAGAAGCAGATGCGTAGGAGCATCGGTTGATGGTTTAAATTTACCTTCAACAAACTTACCTTCAGGATCAATTACAACCATATCTTCAGGTTTCATTGATTCATAGTCGACACCAGAGGGTTTAATAACAATCAGACCACTATCTCTATCTCTAGCGCTTACATTGCCCCAGGTATGTATCACCAATCCATGTTTCACCAGATCAAGATTGGCTTTAAATACAATGTTTTTTAATCCTTTAAGCATAACATTCAACTTTAAGTACTTCAGGCCTAATCCAATTCTATCATTTTTTAAATCCGCCTCACCAATGTCCCCGTTGAAATCCGCCTCACCCCTGCCCCTCTCCCGAGGGAGAGGGGTAAGACAAATAATATCAATTAGTTACCCCTTCTCCCCCGGGAGAAGGGGCCAGGGGATGAGGTAAAAAAATCAGTTCACATCCAGATTGAAATAGAAACCATTCTGCTTTAATATCTCGTATCTGTCTTTATTAAACTTATAATAAAATGCTCCCTTTTTTGATGTCTCCCTTTCCTTTTCATCAAGCTTTTCCAGGATTTCCATAGACAATATTTTTTTCCTGAAATTCCTTTTATCCACTTTCCTCTGGTAGATAGCTTCATAAAGATCCTGAAGCTGTACAAGAGTGAATTTTTCAGGAAGCAGCTCAAATCCCACCGGTTTTATTTTGATTTGATTCTGCAAATTGGTAAGTGATTTTTTCACCATTTCAGAATGATCAAAAATCAAATCAGGTAATCTGGCAATTGACCTCCATTGTGCTCCGTTCTGTTCTGCAAGTTCTTTATTGATATCCATTATGGGAATAAGGGCAAAATATGCCACTGAGATCACCCTCGCTCCCGGGTCCCTGTTAATTTCGCCGTAAGAATAGGATTGCTTAAGGTAAACAATATCAAGTCCAGTGAGGTTACGAAGTATTCTGTAGGCAGCTTCATCAAGACTCTCGTTCTCCTTAATGAATCCCCCTTCGAGTGACCACTTTCCCTTTGCAGGTTCGAAGCTACGCTTAACAAGAAGAAGCTTTATCTCCTTATCAAAAATGTCGTAACCAAATATAATACAGTCAACTGCAACAAGATACCTGGAATGTTTCGAATAGAGTTTCATTACTTAGATTAAACTTCTATAATTGGTTAGGCTTTTAAATTACCTCCGCGGAAAAAAAATGCCACTAAGACACAAAGACACCAAGGTTCACTAAGGAATAATCTGCAGAGAAATTTTCTTTGTGAATCTTTGTGACTTGGTGTCTTTGTGGCAAAAAAAATCATTTTATTTGAATTATCAGATTATGCCATTTGAGATATGAAAATATACCTCATTGTATCTGAGTTCTTTTTTAAATTCAGTCAGATTGCAATTCTCATCAATCAATACATATTCAATTCCCATCATTCCTGCAAAATCTTCAAGATATTCCGAGTTGATTGAAGTGCTGAACCCTGTGTGATGAGCTCCTCCGGCCAAAATCCACGCTGCAGCTCCGATCTTCAGATCAGGCTGTGGCTTCCAGAGCACACTTGCAACTGGCAGATTAGGCATATCGGGACATTTAACAACTTCAACATCATTTACGATCATCCTGAACCTGTTGCCCAGGTCAATTACAGAAACATTTATCGCATTACCAGTGGCAGTCTTAAAAACAAGACGAGCCGGATCTTCCTTTCCGCCTATTCCAAGCGGATGTACTTCAAGAGTTGGTTTTCCCAAAGCAATTGACGGACAAACCTCAAGCATGTGAGCTCCAAGGACTCTCATTCCTTTTGGATCGAGATGATAGGTGTAGTCTTCCATAAAAGAAGTACCCCCTTTCAATCCTTCTGCCATTACTTTCATTGAACGGACGAGAGCAGCGGTTTTCCAGTCACCCTCTGCGCCGAAACCATAACCCTTTGCCATCAGACGCTGTACTGCCAGACCAGGTAATTGTTTGAGACCATGAAGATCCTCGAAAGTTGTTGTGAATGCCTTGAAGTTACCGGCGGTCAGGAAAGCCTCCATTCCAAGTTCAATCTTTGCAGCTTCTTTCAAAGTATCAGAAGAGGCAACAGCTTTTGTTAATTTATATTCATCACAATATTCTGCAATAAGTTTCTTAATTGCTGCGGGAGATACTGCATTGACCATTTTTACCAGATCGCCTATACCGTAACCGTAAACGGAGTATCCCATTTGCATCTGGGCGCTGACTTTGTTTCCTTCAGTAACAGCCACATCGCGCATGTTATCACCGAATCTGGCCACCTTCATCTCGAGTGCATCGTTATAAGCTGATGCTGCTCTGACCCATACAGCAACCCTGTCGATAACTTCAGCATCAAGATAATGACCAACAACAACTTTTCTGTTTAACCTCATCCTGGCTCCAATAAAACCATATTCGCGGTCACCATGTGCCGACTGGTTAAGGTTCATGAAATTCATATCAATCGATTCCCACGGGATATCCCTGTTAAGCTGTGTATGCAGATGGAGGAATGGCTTATTCAGAATGGTTAAGCCTCTGATCCACATTTTGGCAGGTGAGAAAGTATGCATCCATGTTATAAGACCAATACAGTTTTTTGAATTATTTGCTGCGGTGCACAATTCAGTTATTGAATCGGGTGTTGTAAGAATAGGTTTAAATACAACCTTTACCTGGATCTTTGGTGACTTGTCAAACGAAGCAGCTATTACAGCTGAATCAGCAGCCACTTGCTTAAGTGTCTCAGGGCCATATAAATGCTGGGTACCTGTTACAAACCATACTTCAAGTTTTTTTAGATTGTCCATATAATATTTTTATAAGTTAAAAATTAATACTTTCAAAGAATTACCAAAAGTAGATATAAAATAAACCACAAATAACTACCACACCTAATGAAGCTATTACATCCCACTTGTTCCAACTCTGTTTCATGAGTGTTTTATAGTCACCTGTGAAAGTGATAAACTCTATCTGTTGAGTAGATGGTTTCGGAGTAAAAAACGATACTACAGCCATAAACGCCATGATGAAAACAAGCAGCCATATCTCAAAGATAAGCCAGTTGGTATGCCAGAACCAGGTGGTGGACTCCCAGTACCAACCTGTCATTACATCTTTACCTGTATTTGTAAAGATATTGGTAAGCAAGCGCGCCATGCCAATTAAAAAGCCTACTATTAAACCAAATTCACCTGACTTGGGGGTAATTCTCTTGGAAAATATACCCAGTAAGAATACTGCCACCATTGCAGGAGCAAGCAGCGATTGAATGCCTTGTAGATAAGAGTATAGACTGCCGAGGCTCATCATGACTGGTATCCATGCAATACCAAGTATCACTACAACAATTGTAGCAATCCGGCCTACCAAAACGTATCTTGCCTCACTTTTACCCTTGAAAATTGGCTTATAAAAGTCTTCTGTATATAACGTAGCACAGGAATTGAAGAATGCCGCCAAAGAAGCAACCAATGCAGATATGAAGCCGATTGTAACAATACCTTTCACACCGGCTGGCAAAACAAACTTAACCATTGAACCAAAGGCTGTATCCGGATTTTCTAACGTAAAGCCACTCCCGGGACGTGCAGCCAATGCGGCGGCTATCATACCGGGTATCAAAAACATAAATACAGGTAATAATTTGAAATAACCTGCAGCGATAGTACCCCGGCGTGCACGCTTCATCACAACTTCACTAGACTCGCCTTTTCGTTGTCCGAGTACACGCTGAACGATGTGTTGGTCTGTAGCCCAATACCAAAGGCCGATAATTGATGCTCCGATAAATACCCAAAAACCAGGATACTCGTCGTACAGCGGGTCGCCCGTCTCAAAGTGGAACATGTGGTTAGTTCCATATGCAATGCCATCCGCTCCTTTACTAAGCGTTTTGGAAAAGTCAATCATGGCAGTCCAACCATGAGCGATACTGCCGTCCCCGAGCGCTGATAATCCTAAGAAAAGAACAAGGAATGAACCAATAATAAGTATAGGCGTTTGAATTGCCGACAGTGTCATCACACCCTTCATGCCGCCCAAAACGGTAAAAATACCAGTTAACACTATCAATCCTATAGCTCCATACCAGAAAGGCAATCCAAGAAGACTCTCCATGAAAATACCACCGGTAAATGCGGTAACGCTCACTTTGGTAAGTATATATGCTATAAGTGTAATGATAGACAACCACGAACCTGTGCGATGTGTGTAGCGATTTTTTAGAAAGTCGGGCATTGTGATTATTTTTCCCAATTTATTGTTCATAAGTTGGTAGAATGGCACAAAGAGCCAGCCTAAGATGAGTATCATCCAGCCTTGCATTTCCCAGTGCGCCATGCCCACACCTGCCTTTGCGCCAGTGCCGGCAAGCCCCACAAGGTGTTCAGAGCCGATGTTTGCAGCAAAAATAGCCGCACCTATGATATACCATGGTTCGCCTTTACCAAACAGGTAGTCCTGACTGTCGGCACCCTGCATCAAACGATTGTGTTTACGTATTGAACGCCATACAGCCCATACTACAGCCAAAATCCCGACTGCCATAATTGTCCAGTCTAGCCAAATAAATTCTTGTGATTTCCAATTCATAATTTTAAACTTATTAGTTTATTTAGTTGTAATATTTTAAAAGTGAAAAGTGAAAAAACAGGTGAAATCCGGTTCAAAAACATGATATTAATATAACAAATATATAAAAATATTTTAAATGTACATATTACACTTAAAATAAAAATATTATCTTATGAAAACAACACAATTTACCACTCCCGATGGTTTGCCCCCCTGCCCCCCTAAAGGGGGGTTAATTCAGCGTATTTTATTAATATACTGAATGTTCCAGAGTTAAGTCTTCTGTGGTAAATAGCTCTGGATTTTGAACATTAAGACTATTTGAACAATCTAATTATGCATTTAGAAATTGAGGTAAAATCTGATTTCATAGTTCAAAAGTTCTTTGCCGTAATTCAAATATATCCAGCGTATTAGCCCCCCTTTAGGGGGGTTGGGGGGTAAAAACCTTGAGTAGTAAAATGGCCAAGAAGTGATATAGCATCTGAAGGTAGAGATTTACGCTACCTCCACTCCTCCTGAGCCTTCTGTATAAAATCTATTACCCTTTGATTATCTTCTCTCCCGTTTCCGGAAACGGTGAATGGCTCACCAAATCTTATATGAATAGGTTTATGACGGTCAATAGGTGCAAGTTCTTTTATCACCTTCCCGATTCCCCAAAAATCGGTCTTAATTGCAATAGGCACGACCTGTACACCAGCTTTCTTTGCGAGTTTCACCCCTATTGAATTGAACTCCGATGGGTTGAAATCAATATGTCTGGTTCCTTCCGGAAAAATAACTATTGAATTACCCTTTGATAACAATTCCAAGCCACCATTCATAACTGCTTCAAAATCTTTTCTTGGATCTTTTCTGCCTACTATAATAGGGTTCCTCGATCGCATAACATCGCCAAATAATGGATGTCTGACAAGACTCTCCTTCACAACAAAAGTAATATTTCTGCGTGGAGCAATAATCCCGGGAAAGATCATAGTTTCCAGGGTACTCATATGATTACTGATAAGAAGTACAGGCTTTTCCGATTTCGTAATATTTTCTAAGCCTGTAATATGAAATTTCCCACCAATATCTTCAATGAAACTGAAAATTTCCAGGGAAGAATTGATCCATTCTTTTGTATCATATAGTTTTCTGACAGCCAGTTTTCTTGAACGGAGAATTGTTCCGGCATATTTCAGTGTAAAATACAAACGGTTATTCAGACATAATTTTTCTTTAAAAGATAAATGTTCCTTTTCAGGTGAATCGTATGTGTTTAAATTAACCAAGCTCTTTATCATAGCTATTCAATATTTTCCCGATTTTAAATTTCTAATTCTGAATCGGGCAAAGTTAAATTTCCTTTCCAATTACAGGAAAATTATTTTTTATCATCACTCATCCTAAGCATGGCATCCCTGTATTTATCCATTATGTTCTTATTCAGGTTGAGAGGGGGTTTTGCGCCTTCAGGAAGGAATGATTTATAAGGATGATCCTTTGACCAGTCAGTAAATTCTGCCTTAATTTCTTCAAGAACTTTAGGTTTTGTAAGAAGATCGAGAGCTGTCGCAGCCATTACCTTTGCTCCTGCATTGAGTCCTTTCCATGCTGCTGAACCATATCCGGCTGCAACAGTCGACCAATGATGAGCTATCTCACCCGGAACTCCTCCCGGGAAATTAAGTGTAGCAGTAGGTGCTACCATTGTCACATCTCCAACATCTGAAGATCCTCCTCCAACCTCAACATCTGAAGGCTTACTCAACGGTTTAACTTTTGTTGGATATCCCATTTGCTTCTCTCCAAGCTCTTTCTGAAGCGCCATTGCAAAAGACTGCTCCTTCTCCGACCATTCCGGCATACCAATCAATTCAATATTTCGTTGGATAATTTCAGCCATACCTTTATTAGAATGGCGCTGGTGAATGGCTGTTAAAACTGTAACCGAATCGAGAGTGGTACCTGAAGATAATGCAGCCCCTTTCGCACAATCCAGAACACGCTGATACATTTCATCAAGCCTGTCATCGGTATTCCTTATATAATACCAGACCGAAGCTCTGTCGGGAACAACATTTGGGGCTTCTCCACCTTCTGTAATAACATAATGTAAGCGATAGGTATAAAAAAGGTGTTCACGAAGATAGTTGGTTGCAACATTCATTAATTCAACACCATCGAGTGCGCTTCTTCCCGACCAGGGAGCAACAGCTGCATGTGCGGCAATCCCTTTGAAAGAAAATACGACCGACATAACCGCACTGCCATTAACTCCATAACTGGTTGCAAAATCAGTTGAGGTATGGTTATCTATCACAGCATCGACATCCTTAAATACACCTGCCCTGACCATATAAGGCCTGCTTATTACTGTCTCTTCTGCAGGGGAACCAAAAAACTTTATAGTCCCCTGAAGATTATTCATCTCCATGCTTTTCTTAACTGCAATTGCTGCAGCAATGCCTGCAGTACCCATCATATTATGCCCGCAACCATGACCAGGTGCCCCCTCAACAATTGGTTTCTGAAGCGGATTTAACGCTTCCTGTGATAAAGTCGGCAAGGCATCAAATTCTCCCAGAATACCAATTACAGGTTTACCGCTTCCAAAAGTTGCAACAAAACATGTTGGCATCCCGGCGACACCTTTCTCAACTTTGAAGTCGGCTTCTTCAAGTGTTTTTATAAGAATTGCCGAAGATTTAAACTCCTGCATTCCTAATTCGGCATAATTCCAGATCGCATCTGAGATAGCACCGTATTTTTTAACAATCAAACTGTCAGACAGGTAATCGAGAGCATTCTTTTTTGCCTTATAGCTATTAACTTCGCCTTTTTTCTGACCAGAAAGCGTGAACGTTGAAAGCAGGATTAAAGTAATTGTAAGACATGAAAATATAAAAGAAGCGAACTTTCTCATTGGATAACAGATTAAAATCTCATTACGAATAAGCTGTTTACAAATCTAATAATTTAAATTTAATGACAGGCTGACCTTTCTGGTTTCCTAAACTTTGTGATCCTTTGTGTAAGCCTTTGTGATCCATTGTAATAATAGGCTATATTTGCCGTGTTGAGTAATTAAATTATTTTTTTATGTTGAAACAAAAAAAGAGAGACGGGATTTCAATAGTAGCTTTTCGCTGTTGGAGCCGAAAAAAATATGCGGTATTCAATAGTCTCCACAAAGTAATAAAAATTTGCACATTATGTATTATTTACAACATAATAGTATTACCCGAAAAAGCAGAGGCGCAGAGAAGTAACGACAGCCTGCAGGTCAAAAGTTACGAACTTGGCGATGTGGTGGTTACTGCCAGTCGTACACCTATTGAAGCACAACAGGCTGCACGTATTATTTCAGTTATTACTAAATCTGAAATTGAGCGGTCACCTGCGCAGAACCTAAATGATCTGCTCCGATTCGTTGCAGGAGTGGATATCCGCCAGAGGGGAGCGTTTGGAGTGCAGGCAGACATAAGCATTCGCGGTGGAACATATGATCAGACTTTAATCCTATTGAATGGTGTCAATGTCACTGACCCACAATCAGGACACCATAATCTGAACCTTCCTATAGACCTTGAAAGCATAGAACGCATAGAAATCCTCCAGGGACCTGCAGCTAAATCGTTCGGGCCAAATGCCTTCAATGGAGCCATTAACATCATTACCGGGAACAGTAAACACAACCATATCCGCGCATCTGGAATGTTCGGACAATACGGATTATATAACGCATCGGCTAATATCTCAAATACGGTTGGTAATTTCGATAATTTCCTCAGTATTTCACAGATGTCATCGGATGGATATATTAAAAATACAGATTTTTCAAATGCCAATATATTTTACCAGGCAAAGTACAAACCTAAACCAGGTACAATTGATTTTCAAACAGGGCTGAATGCCAAAAATTTTGGAGCAAATAGTTTTTATTCGTTAAAATATCCAAATCAGTATGAAGCGACAAAGACAGAATTTGTGAGTATAAAATACCAAAGCAATACCACAATTAAATTCGCATCAATCTTTTACCTGCGTCGAAACCTTGATCTTTTCGAGCTGAAACGAAACAATGATTCGATACCTTTTAATCATCATCAGACAAATACTGCAGGACTGAACCTGAATGTCTGGACGACTCATCGTTTTGGAAAAACCAGTCTGGGCATTGATTTTCGCAACGAACATATTATCAGCAATGTGTTAGGGAATACATTGTATGAATCATACACAAATCAATTTTACCGGTATGGAATGTTCATTAACATTAACGCCGCCAAAAGCAGGTACACTTGAAAGAATCCAGTCTGTCTGCTTTTCTTATTCATTTCTGCATGCCGATTCAAATCGTAACAATATGCTTTCAAAATATGCTCTGGACTATTTGAGCAACCAGATTACTGCAAGTGCTG
>Ga0209429_10001641_pt1 | contig 13639 bp, 7 predicted proteins | sample BarGraNGADG00212_3_FD_184493 | JGI IMG/M metagenome (GOLD analysis project Ga0209429, IMG submission 184493) | Arctic peat soil microbial communities from Barrow, Alaska - Barrow Graham LP Ref core NGADG0004-212 (SPAdes) (version 2) | ecosystem: Environmental > Terrestrial > Soil > Wetlands >... | reverse complement strand
CTGTTCAAGGATGGCAAGGTCGTGCAGCAGGTCATGGGCTTCCAATCGCCCAAGCAATTGGCCACGCTGTTGGATGGCGCACTCGCGGCCAAATAAGCCGCCTGGGGCCGTAGTGGCATCACTTTTTTTGCCGCACGCTCTGCGACTGAAACGGCGCGCGGGCGTCCTCGCCCGCTTGGGATGGCTGCACGGTTCTGGTTGGCTTTTCATCTAGCCGGACCCTCCAAGCGGGCAGATCGTCCTCGTCCTTCGTCCTCGAAAAAACACCTGAATCGAGGACGAGGACGAGGACGAGGGACGACGAGGACGAAGGTTTGCGGCAGTCTCAGGACTCCTGATTCCGAGCCTCATAACCGGAGTTATTGAGTAAAGTCTCTGAGAGCCTGTTTGAAAACTGGGCGCGAACGGAACAATCGGCGTTTGGAGTTCCGCGTTTACGCGGTCTTTGCCTTTGACCGCCTGAAGGCGGGACTCCAAACCTGAGTTTGCAAACAGGTTCTGAGCCGTAAGCATTCCATCCCGGTAGGGCGGTGCTGCTGCGCCGCCCTGAATTTATTAGTTCCGACAGTGATGGGGAGGAGTTCTGTTCGCTCACTAAACAGTGACCCGCAGTGGCGTCCCGCAATCCCATCGACAGCCGCAAAATGCATGGGCGGCGCGGCAGCACCGCCCTACCATCACTGCATAGATACGGCTGAGACGGGTTGCATCAGCTATGGACAAGATGTCCGCGCTCCGAAAAACCTGAGATGCGCGCCTTGACTCCGGACGAGTCCGATTTATGCTCTCGGTCATGCACCGCGCCAAAAACAAAATCTCGTTCACCTTCGATCGCGTTTCCAAGCCCTGGCTCATCCGGTTGCTCGCGGGTCTCTTCGGCTTGGGTCTGTTTTCGCTCGGGAGTGTGGCTCAAAATCTGCCGATCAATCCGGATTTACTAACCAAGGAATGGTCAGCCAGTTGGCTAACGCACCCCACCGCCCCGGAAAAGGATTACGGCGTTTACCATTTCCGCCGTTCGTTCGACCTGTCGGCCAAACCGGCGTCTTATATCGTCCACGTCACGGCGGATAACCGTTACCGTCTGTTCGCCAATGGCCAGGCGGTCGGTTTTGGACCGGCCCGCGGTGACAAGATGCACTGGCGATACGAAACCTACGACCTGGCTCCCTTCCTGCAAGCGGGAAAAAATGTCCTGGCCGCCATGGTCTGGAACATGGGCAATGATGCGCCGGTGGCCCAGCAGACCTCGCAAACCGGCTTTCTGGTGCAGGGCGATACCGAGCGAGAGGCCGTTGTAAATACCACGACAAAAAACTGGAAGGTCCTTCAGAATCTGGCTTACCAACCCCTGCGCGTAACCCCCGCCATGGTGCTGAACCAGTATTACGCGGCGGGCGCATGCGATCGGGTTACGGCGGCCCAATATCCGTGGGGCTGGGAAACAGTCGACTATGATGATCAAGCCTGGGTTGCCGCCCGCGCCTTGCGCACGGGCAAACCGGCGTATTTCCGCTATGGCCACGGTGAAGGCGACGGCAACCTGATTCCGCGTAACATCCCTTTCATGGAGGAGAAGCTGGAGCGGATTCCGAAAGTGGTTCGGGCTTCGGGCGTGCCGGCCGACGATGGTTTTCTCAAGGGCACGAGCCCATTGATCGTTCCAGCTAATACCAAGGCATCCGTGCTGCTCGACCAGACCTATCTGACGACCGCCTACCCCGAGTTGCTGGTCAGTGGGGGTAACGGGAGTTCCGTGGCTGTTCGTTACGCCGAAGCCTTGTTCGATCCAAACCGGAAAAAAGGGAATCGCAACGACACCGAAGGCAAAGTCCTGGTGGGTTTTAACGACGAGTACCTGCCCGATGGCGGGGCGAATCGCCTGTTTCGTCCGTTGTGGTTTCGCACCTACCGGTATGTGCAGCTCGAGATTCAAACCGCCGGCGAGCCGCTTACCCTGCACGACTTCCAGGGGCGGTTCACCGCTTATCCGTTCAAACAAAAAGCCAGTTTCACCAGCAGCGATCCGTGGCTGAAGAACATTTGGGACGTGGGCTGGCGGACGGCACGGCTCTGTGCCCATGAAACCTACGTTGACTGCCCTTATTACGAACAGTTGCAGTATGTGGGGGATACCCGCATCCAGGCCCTGATTTCACTCCACGTTGCCGGGGACGATCGCTTGGTGCGCAATGCCCTTACCCTATATGACCATTCTCGGTTGCCTGAAGGCATCACGCAAAGCCGCTATCCAACCGACTTTGCCCAGATGATTCCTCCTTTCGCGCTTTACTGGGTCGATATGGTGCATGACTACCACACCTATCGAGACGATCCGGCGTTTGTGAAACAGTTTTTGCCTGGCATTCAAAGTGTGTTGGGCTGGTACGAAAGACATTTGGACCGGAACAACCTGCTGAGCCAAATGGGCTGGTGGAACTTCGTGGATTGGGCGCCGCAGTTCGATCGCGGTGTGCCGAAAGGCGCTGAAGACGACCAGGGCACCGCCATTATTACCCTCCAATACGTGTACGCGCTCGATCGCGCTGCCGATTTGTTCCAGACGTTCGGTAACCAGAGCGCCAGCCAGGAATATCGGAACCGGGCCAATGCCCTTCGCCGGGCGGTGTACAAAAAATGTTTTGACGCGAAAAGGCAGCTCTTTGCCGACACGCCCGCGAAGCGCGAGTTTAGTCAACACGCCAACGTGATGGCTATCTTGACCGATGCAATTCCCGTGGATCAGCAGCGTGCGCTTATGGAACGGATTCTGACCGATCAAAGCCTGATCCAATGCACCATTTACTATAAATTCTATCTCATGAACGCTTTGAAAAAGGCCGGTTTGGGCGACCGTTACCTGGAGCATCTGGGCATCTGGAAAACCATGCTGTCGGAAGGATTGACGACCTTCGCCGAGACCGACAAAAACACCCGCTCGGACTGCCATGCCTGGAGTTCCAGCCCCATGATCGAATTCCTCGCCACCGTGTGCGGCATCGAACCGTCGGAAGCGGGATTTAAATCGGTAAAGATCGAGCCCCACCTGGGTTCGTTGAAGGAAGCGACGGGCCGGATGCCGCATCCGCTGGGTGACATCGACGTGAAGCTCGTTCGGCAAGGAGACAAGGGCATTGTCGCTGACATCACCCTGCCTCGAGGCGTGGCAGGCTACTTCGTTTGGAAGGGGGCGAAGATCCGGCTAAAGAGCGGCCAGCAGACGGTGACACGATACGACTGAGCTGGTCCAGGCTCAGGACTCCTGATCCCACGCCTCATAGCAAAAACCCTGAATCGAGGACGAGGACGAGGGACGACGAGGAGGACGAAGAATTGCAGCAGCCTCAGGACGTCTGATTTCGCGCCGTGCGCATCCTGCTGGTCGCCCCGGCCACATTCTCCGAGCGGCCCGGGTGAGAACGCCCAGCAACGTCAAACCTGCGAAAGAAAAGCTCGAAAGCCAAACACTTCCGCTCTATAAACACTTCAAGCAACTCATGGAAGCGGACTGAACCGATGAAACCAACCATCATTCAACAGCGCCTGAGAGGAGTGTGCCGCGTCGCCGGCTTTGAGCTGCCCGTGATTTGCACTCCGCATGGTTTGCTGAGAACTTCTCCCAAAGTATGAAGACTAAAAATCCCATCGAAGAAATCTGGCGAATCCGCGACGAACTCGCGGCGGAAGAAGGGAACGACGTGCATACCGTCTTCGAAATCCTTCGCCGGGAGGAAAAGAAGCATGGTGTCCGGGTGCGCCCATTGCGCGGGACGCCCGCCGGGGAATCGCTGGTCCTGCGCGAAGAACCGCCCAAGGCCGACTGATGGCTCGCGGCACGCCATCACCCCGCGTCGCCGTCAGCCGGCAGACGCTCGACTTCAAGCGGTCACTGGGGCTGAACCGCTACTTCCTCGCCCAGCTTCCTGTCCCTGTGGCGTGGTTTCCAAGACGGCCGGGGCCGTCTCGACGCCTTGAATCAGGGCCTCGTTTACTTTGCGGTTTCGGATCTGTCGATAGCCGTGGTACAGGCCGCCAAGGGCCAGGGCCACAAGACTCCTGATCCCGCGCCTAAAGAGCCGGTATTAGGAGGCAGTTCGTTTTGGATCAAGTACTTGCGAATGTTTTTCGAAACCGTAGCAATGCGGCTTTTGCGGTTATTTGCGGCCATCTGTGGGGGTTTGCGGGTACAAATTTCGAAGGCCAATTCCTTTTTTGGCGTGCAAGACGAAACAAGGGAGAGGAGATTGCCTTATGGCTATGGAAAGGACGAGTTGGCATTCCATGATCGACGGCGTGATGATTTTAGGAGAGATTTTGTTTGCAGGGGCGGGTGCCGAGGGTCAGTTTTGTTGGCGGTTGTTAAAGGGCAGCCACAAAAAAGGATAATGGTTTGGTACGAAAAATTCTCGAGATCAGAGACAGGAAATGCTAACAAAATCAAGGAATGTAAGCTAACCCGCAGCGAAGCGAAGGGTTATTTGCATTCCCGGGTTGAACGAAGACGCGTCGAAGTTGCTCACAGCCCTCTTTGCGGAATGTTTTAGGAGAGAGAAACTTGCCGTTTTCCAGCAAAAGCACGCCATGCGCAGCGAGACCAGCGCGGAAAACCTGGTCCAGGCCGTGCGGCTGGCCATCACCCGCTGCACAAACATCGCGCCGCCGTCACGGACGGCAACGGCCAGCCCCACCCGGTCTTGCGCCCGTTCGCCGACCACCTGGCGAAGCATCTCATCACCCCGCCGCCCGTTTCAACGGGCGCATGGGCGCCCGCACCCGCGCCGGCGTCGCCGGACGGTTCATCGACGAGCCACCGGCATGCGTAATTTGGTCAGACGGAGCATTCCGATACGCCAGTCTTTTTTTGTGGCCACTTTGGCTCTGGCGGTTCATGATTGACGGATATTGCCGCCATGGTTGACAGAATACCAACGCTTTCATTTGGTCAGCAGGGGTCCCTGCGGAGGATTATTATGGCGGCGGCGTAGCCCTTTCCCAGGAAAGGAGATGACCTGTGACGGATGCCTTGATGATTCGGCTCATCGCCCCCACCCTCACCGGCAAGAAGAAGCCATGCTACGAACCGAGCAATCTACTACCCACCAAGCCATCGGTGCACGCCGCTTCCAAACCATCTGCATGATTTAGCCCATGCCCCGCATTTTCGACAACATTGCGATTGACCTCCTTCCAGCCCTGAGGGATACGCTCGAAATCTCACAGCGCTCCGACTTCTGCGTCGGCTACTTCAATTTGCGCGGCTGGAAGGCAATTGACGGCCTTATCGAGCAGTGGGCGGGCGGCGAGAGAGCGCAATGTCGTCTCCTCGTCGGTATGCAGCGGCTCGCACAGGATGAACTGCGCCTCGCCTACCGCCTTTTGCCGCAAGGGGATGAAATCAGCCAGCAGGCTGTCATTCGCTTGAAACGTCGTCTCGCAGAGGAGTTTCGCGCCCAGCTTACCTTCGGAGCGCCCACCGACGAGGACGAAGCTGGCCTTCGCCGCCTTTCCGCCCAACTCAAGGCGGGCAAAGTTGTGGTTAAGCTTTTCCTTCGGCACACGCTGCACGCCAAGCTCTACCTCTGTTTCCGCGCCGATCCCAATAATCCCATCACCGGTTTTCTTGGCTCGAGCAATCTCACTCTCGCAGGGCTGTCGAATCAGGGCGAACTGAACGTGGACATCCTCGACCACGACGCCACCGAGAAACTCGCGCGCTGGTTCGAAGACCGATGGCAAGACCGGTGGTGCGTGGACATCACCAAGGAACTCATCCAGGTGATTGACGAAAGTTGGGCGCGGCCCGAATGTCCGCCGCCCTACCACATTTACGTCAAGATGGCATATCACCTGGCGGAGGAAGCTCGCGCGGGCTTGTCCGAATTTTCCATCCCGCCGGACATGCGCGGCACCCTGCTCGAATTTCAATCCGCCGCGGTTCGCATCGCCGCCCGGCATCTGGAAAAACGCGGCGGTGTAATTCTTGGCGATGTCGTCGGCCTTGGCAAAACGCTCATGGCCACCGCGCTGGCGCGAATGTTCCAAGACCCGCCGCGCTCACTCGAAACGCTCATCCTCTGCCCCAAGAATCTCGTCGGCATGTGGGAAGGCTACGCCCATCGGTACCGTTTGATTGCGAAAGTCGTCTCCGTCAGCCAGGCGCAGAGCAGCCTGCCCGAACTACGCCGCTACCGCGTCGTCATCATTGACGAAAGTCACAACTTGCGAAATCGCGAGGGCCGGCGCTGGGCGGCGGTGCGCGATTATCTGGCGCGCAACGCCAGCAAGTGCATCCTGCTTTCGGCCACGCCCTACAACAAAGCCTGCCTCGATCTCGCCAACCAGCTTCGTCTGTTCATGAATCCAGACGATGTCGTCGGCATCCGGCCCGAGGAATACCTGCGGCGCGACTGCGACGGTCGTCCGGATGAATTTACCCGTCGCCATCAGTGTGCGGTCAATTGCCTCTCCGCCTTCGAGAAAAGCCCCCATGCCGATGACTGGCGCGAGCTGATGCGTCTGTTCATGGTTCGCCGCACGCGCAGCTTCGTCGAACGGAACTACGCCTTCACCGAATGTCCCGCTTGCGCCACAGTGCTCTTGCCCACCCAGGAAAAGTGCCCGGGGTGCGAACACCCGAAGGCCAAGGAGGACCGTCGCTTCCTCATTCTTGAGGGCGGCAGCCGTTTTCATTTCCCGAAGCGCCAGCCTAAGACCCTCACGTTTCGGATCCGGGACAGCGACCCGAACGATCAATACGCACGCCTCTATTCGGCCCAGGTGGTGGACACCATCCGCATGTTGCATCTGCCACGCTACGGGCTCGCCAACTACCTCAAGCCGACGCCCGACACGCCGCCCACCCAGGAAGAGGCCGAGGTGATGACGAATCTTTCCCGTGCCGGCAAGCGGCTCATCGGCTTCTGTCGCACCAATCTGTTCAAGCGGCTGGAAAGCAGCGGCCATTCGTTCCTGCTTTCGGTGCGCCGCCATATCTTGCGCAATTTTATCTATCTCCACGCGCTGGAGAATGGCCTGCCGCTGCCGGTTGGCACCCAGGACTCGGCGCTGTTCGATACCCGCACCGAAGACCATGACAGCGACAGCACGCTCTTCGGGTCGGACGAAGCCGACGCCCCTAAACCGACCGAAATCACCGCCAATTCTTTGGCCGATTTTGCCACCGCCAGTGCTGTCGGTTACGAATTGCTCCGCACCGAGCACGCCCGCAATTTTGATTGGCTTCGCCCTGACGTGTTTATCGAAGACCTTGTTCAGCATCTCCAGCAGGACGCCCAAAGGCTTTTCTCCATCCTCGAACTCGCGGGCCAATGGCAGCCCGACCAGGATCACAAGCTGGCCGAACTCCACAAACTCCTGACGAAAAAACATCCCGGCCAGAAGATCCTCATCTTTTCCCAATTTGCCGACACCGTATCCTACCTCGCGGGCCAGTTACAGGCGCGCGGCGTCAACCAGATGGCTGGCGTCACGGGCGACACCGAAGCGCCATCCAACTACGCGAACCGGTTTAGCCCCGACAGCAATAAGGCGTGGGACAGAGGGTTACCCAACTATGTTTCGCCGACCCAAGAACTCCGAGTGCTAGTCGCCACCGACGTGCTCAGCGAAGGTCAGAACCTCCAGGATGCTGCCATCGTCGTGAACTACGATTTGCCATGGGCCATCATCCGCCTTATTCAACGTGCGGGCCGCGTGGATCGTATCGGCCAGAAAGCGGAAGAAGTTCTGTGCTACTCCTTTATCCCAGCAGACGGCGTCGAGCGCCTCATCCGCCTGCGCTCGCGCGTCCGCCAGCGTCTCCAAGAAAACGCCGAAGTCGTCGGCACGGACGAGACCTTTTTCGAGGACGAAAAGAACGACACGGTCATCCGCGATTTGTTCACGGAAAAATCCGGCATCTTGGACGACCCGGCGGACGATGAAGTCGACCTCGCGTCGCTGGCTTACCAGATTTGGAAAAACGCCTGTGACACCGACCCGTCGCTAAAAAAGACCATCCCCGATCTGCCGGGTGTCGTCTTTTCGACTAAGGCACTGTCCGCCATTCCCGCAAAGGCCGCAGGTGCGGCTGGCCCGCAGCCGGCCTCTGGCGTCATGGTTTATGTCCGCACCGCTGATGGCAACGACGCGCTCGCCTGGGTGGACGAAGAAGGCCGCACCGTCACCGAGAGCCAGCACGAAATCTTGCGCGCCGCCGCGTGCGAACCTTCCACAATCACGCAACCACGCCTGTCCAATCACCATCCGCTAGTTCAAAAGGCTGTCAGCGGTATCCAGACCGAACACATCACCACTGGCGGCCAGCTCGGCAAACCCACTAGCGCGCGTCGCCGAGTCTATGAGCGGCTCAAGGATTATGCGGCCCAGGTGAAGGACAGCCTATTCGACATCAAACCGCTCCATCATGCAATTGACGATATTTACGAGTCGCCGCTGACCGAGGCCGCTCGCGACTTGCTCAATCGCGAACTCCGCGCCGGCGTCAATGATGATAAACTCGTAAACCTTGTCCTCTCGCTCCACGAGGAAGACCGGCTCTGCATCCAGAAGGACGATGTCGAGGCCCGCGAACCAATAATTATTTGCTCCCTCGGGATCAAGAAGGATGAGGGATGAACCAAGGCGCGGCTTTCATAATTCATCCTTCATAATTCCCCCATGAAACCCAACCCGCCGCTCGAAACGCTCATTCTGACCCTGCGCCAGCAAAAGGTTATTCTCGATGCCGACCTCGCCGGACTTTACGGGGTGCCAACTAAACGCCTCAACGAGCAGGTCAAGCGCAACGCCGAACGCTTTCCCGCGGATTTCATGTTCCAGCTCTCTGCCGCGGAGAAATCGGAGGTGGTCGCAAATTGCGACCACCTCGTCCGCCTCAAGTTCGCCAAGACACGCCCCTACGCCTTCGCGGAGCACGGTGCCATCATGGCGGCGACGGTCTTGAACAGCCCGGAGGGCGTGACCATGAGCCTGTATGTGGTCCGGGCGTTCATCCAGATGCGCGAGCAAATCGCCGCCAATGCCGAGGTCTTGAAACGCCTCGCTGAAATTGACCAGACCCTGCTTAAACACGACAAGTCGCTGCAAATCATCTGGCGCGAGCTCCAGCCGCTCCTGCAGCCGCCTCCCGCGCCACCCAAACGACAGATCGGCTTTCACCAGCAATAGCGCTATGCCCTTAGATTTCCAACGCGCCCGCCCGCTCCTGCAAAATGGGAATCTCACCCAGTTGTTTGTCGAAGAACTCGGCTGGGAGCATTGCCGCCAGAAGCTCACGCTCCGCGCCGGTGAAACCGACTACGCTTTCATCGCCGTCGCCGAGAAACGCGGTTTCACCGCCTGGCTTTGCGCGAGCGCCGACGGTCGCCTGCCCGATCATAGCACGCGGCTGAAGCTCGATCGCGCCCTCACCCAGACCAGCTTTGAACACCTTATTGTGTTCGCCACCACCGATTTTGCCCAGCAATCCTGGATGTGGGTGCGCCGCGAACCCGGCCGCCCGCTCTCGGCTCGCACGCATGAGTTCAATCGCGCCCAACCCGGCGATTCGTTGCTCCAGAAGCTGCAAATCCTCTACGTCTCGCTGGAGGAAGAGGAAAAAGGCGAGCTGTCCACCATCACCATAGCCGGGCGTGCCCGCGCTGCGTTCGACATCGAGCGCGTCACCAAGGCGTTCTACCGCGATTTCGACACCCACCGCAAAGCCTTCCTCATGTTCATTGACGGCATCGGCGAGGTGGCCGACCGCGAATGGTATGCCTCCGTCATGCTTAACCGCCTGATGTTCGTCTATTTCATCCAGCGCAAGGGCTTCCTCGACGCCAATCCCCATTACCTCCGCAACCGGCTGCAACGTTGCCAGCAGGAAAAGGGCAAGGACAAGTTCTACACCTTCTACCGCTACTTCCTGCTCCGGCTTTTCCATGAAGGCTTCGGCAAGCGCCGCAAAGATCGCGCACCTGACCTCGAAAAGTTGCTCGGCAACATCCCGTATCTCAATGGTGGCCTTTTCGACGTGCATGAACTCGAAAAACCCGAGCGCTATGGCAAGGCCATCCAGATTCCCGATAAAGCCTTCGAGCGTGTCTTCGATTACTTCGATCAATACCAGTGGCATCTGGACGAACGCCCGCTCCGCGCGGACAACGAAATCAATCCCGATGTCCTCGGCTACATCTTCGAGAAATACATCAACCAGAAACAAATGGGGGCGTATTACACGAAGGAGGACATCACCGAATACATCAGCAAGAACACCGTCCTGCCGTTCCTGTTCGACGCCGCCCGCGCCAAGTGCAAGGTGGCTTTTGAACAAGGTGGCACAGGCGTCTCGCCTGTGTGGGACCTGCTGAAAGAAAATCCTGATCGCTACATCTATCCCGCTGTCCGCCACGGCGCGGAAAGGCCACTCCCACCGGAAATTGCCGCTGGCCTTGACACCATCCAGCCCGACTTAATCGAACGCCGCAAGGCCTGGAACAAACCCGCGCCCGCAGAATACGCCTTGCCCACCGAAATCTGGCGTGAAGTCGTCGCCCGCCGCCAGCGCTACTGGCAAGTCTGGTCCCGTCTCACCGGACGCGAGCCAAATCCTCAATGGGTGGCGAATCCGCCAGGTAGTAGCGCAGATTTCCAATCTGCTGTATCGCCGATTTCCAATCGGCAGGACGAGGATATTTCGGGCGCACCCGGCCATCCCCAAGCCCCGCAGGCTGGAAGCACTGCGATACAGCAGATTGGAAATCTGCGCTACGGTACAGGCGTTCATCCGTCGCTCCCCATTTCCGACATCAACGATTTTATCACGCTAAACCTCGACATCCGCCAGTTCGCACAGGACGTCATCGTGAACTGCGAAGGCCCGGACCTGCTCATGGCCTTCTGGCAGGCCATCACCGCCATCACCGTCCTTGACCCGACCGGCGGCTCGGGCGCGTTCATCTTTGCCGCGCTCAACATCCTTGAACCCCTCTATGAAGCCTGTCTCGACCGCATGGAAGCGTTCCTGGCCGAGTGGGGGGAGAACGGCCGCAAGGCCCATCCCAACTACCACAAGAAATTCACCGAAGTCCTCGCCCGCGTGGACGCGCATCCCAACCGACGCTACTTCGTCTTGAAATCCATCATCCTCAATAATCTCTACGCGGTGGACATCATGGAAGAGGCGGTGGAAATCTGCAAACTGCGCCTGTTCCTCAAGCTCGCCGCCCAGGTCGAGCCGAATGCCGCCCGCGACAACCTCGGCATCGAGCCGCTGCCGGACATCGATTTCAACATCCGCGCCGGCAACACCCTCGTCGGCTACGCCACGGCGGAGGAGGTTCGCCGCTGCATGAAGGAACTCGGTGGCGGTCAGATGAAGCTGATGGATGAGGACGAACTGGGCAGCTTCGCCCGGTTCAACACCCGCTGCGCCGATGTGGAGCAGTCGTTTAGCAAATTCCGCCAGCTCCAGACCGAAGGCGACGGCTCAGTGCCCACGGCCGACAAGCTGGAACTCCAGAAACGGCTCAAGGCCCTGGAAGACGAACTCAACCGCCACCTCGCCGGCGAATACGGCGTGAAGGTGAGCGACAAAGCCGCCTACGCCAAGTGGGTGAAGTCCCACCAGCCGTTCCACTGGTTCATCCAGTTCTACGGTATCCTCAACGGCGGCGGCTTCGATGTCATCATCGGCAATCCGCCCTACGTGGAATACGCAGAGGTTTCAAAAGACTACACGCTTAGAAGTGCGGAGATGGCGGAACTTGGAAACCTTCACGCTATGGCGACACTCCGTAGCCTCAGCTTGCTCACCGAAGCAGGATGTATGTCGATGATTGTTCCGGTCGCTCTCCCTAGCACGGAGAGATTCTCGGGACTTCGTGCCCATCTCGTAAATCGGCGAAGTGTCTGGACAAGTCACTACGACTTCCGGCCAGCCAAACTCTTTGAAGGAGCGGAGCAACGGCTGACAATCTTCATCATTCGCGCCGCAGACAAAGCGTCCGCTTATTCGACGAAGTATAACCGCTGGTATGTTGACCAGCGCCCAACACTCTTTCCGTGTCTCGCCTACGCGCAATGGGACGGTGTCCCTAGATTTCGCAACGTCTGGCCAAAGTTGGCCGGCAAAGTCGCCCTCTCACTCACACAGAAGGTTGCTGCTCAGAAAGTCGAAGTTGCGTCACTCGGAGGAAGCGTACCTGATGGTCGTCTCTATTACAAAAACACTGGGGTGCTCTACTGGACGATGTTCACGCGACAAGCTCCCCGCTGTTTCATTAACGGAGTGTCGCAGTCGAGCTCTCGGGAAACTGTGCTGAAGCTTCGTAACGAGCGCGTGAGAAATGCCCTGCATTGCGCTTTGAACAGCTCGTTGTTTTTCTTGTTCTACCAAGTTCACTCGAATTGCCGCGACTTGAACCCATCGGACATCCAGTGCTTTCGCGTCCCGGAATCTTTGTTGGAAGACCCGCAGTTTACTGAGTTGTCTGGGCGTTTGCACGAAAGTCAGCAGACGAACAGTGAGTTTAGAATCCGAAATCAGAAGCTCACGGGTGAAGTGCGGATTCAAACTTTTAGCCCAGCGGCAAACAAAGCTGTGTTCGACGAAATCGACACGGTGCTGGCGGGGCATTACGGGTTCACGGCGGAAGAGTTGGATTTCATCCTGAACTACGACATCAAATACCGCCTCGGCCGCGACACCGAAACCGAGGAAGAATAAAAATATGAGCGAGCCACTATCCGCCCCCGCCAGCAACACGTTCGAGCGCATCAAACGTGTCAACCAAGCCGGCGCGGAATTTTGGTCCAGCCGGGATTTTGCCCAGGTTCTGCGTTATACGGACTACCGCAATTTTGAGGCAGTGATTGAGAAGGCGCGAACCGCCTGTTTCAACAGCGGGCAGCGCGTGGAGGATCATTTCGTTGAAATCAACGAAATGATCGAGATCGGCAAGGGCGGGCAGCGCCCGGTGAAAACCGTGATGTTGTCCCGCTACGCCGGGTATCTGGTGATCCAGAACGCCGATCCCACCAAGGCCACCGTCGCCCTGGGCCAGACCTATTTCGCCGTCCAGACCCGCCGGCAGGAACTGGCCGACGACCAGGCTTTGCAGGAGGATCAGAAACGGCTGCTGTTGCGCGCCGAGATGAAGAAGCACAACAAGAATCTGGCGGGCGTCGCGAAACAATCGGGCGTTGTCCTGCCGTTGGACTACGCGATCTTCATGGATCATGGGTATCGCGGACTTTACGGCGGCCTGGGAATGCGCGACATCCATGAGCGGAAGCGGCTCAAACGCAAGGAACATATTCTGGACCACATGGGCAGCCTGGAACTGGCGGCCAATCTTTTCCGCACGACGCAGGCCGAGGACAAGTTGCGCCGTGAAAACGTGCGCAACAAGGTTCATGCGAATCGTATCCACGAGGCCGTGGGCCGGACGGTGCGCCGGACGATTCACGAACTCGGCGGCACGATGCCGGAAAATCTGCCCATCGCCGAGATATTCGGATTCTTTTGCCTCACGAACGCGAGGCAATGCTTTACGACATTCTGTGCGACTATCCACAGGTCAGGAACGCTGTTGAGAATCATGGAGGGGCAGAGCAGGCATTGCATGATCACGAG
>Ga0209429_10001640_pt1 | contig 13642 bp, 15 predicted proteins | sample BarGraNGADG00212_3_FD_184493 | JGI IMG/M metagenome (GOLD analysis project Ga0209429, IMG submission 184493) | Arctic peat soil microbial communities from Barrow, Alaska - Barrow Graham LP Ref core NGADG0004-212 (SPAdes) (version 2) | ecosystem: Environmental > Terrestrial > Soil > Wetlands >... | reverse complement strand
AGTTGTTTAGTTATTGATCGACGAAATCATACCGGAGGAAATATATTTTGTGAAAACATTGAAGGAATAAATGTACAGAAATATGGGGCGCACATTTTTCTGAAGATATCCCCATTGATAAACAATATAAATTTCGAGAGAAAACGAAAAATATTACAAGTATCATTAACAAAATTGATGATGTCCTGAAGAATTTTAAAACTCACTTTGAAAATTTTGAGTTCTATCGGAGGCAAGTATTCTTTGATGAGAAAAAACTGGACCAATTGATTTCACTCTATTTTATAAATAAAGATCAGTCTCAATGAGGAACATTCTTCAAATAATGGATTATGCTGCTCCGTATAAAGGAAATTTTATTCCTTCTATCGAGAACCTGGAAACTCATTTAAGGCAATCTGGAAATAGATTAATATATATGTTTCCTGAAGGAGCAAGGAAAATTGATTGGGTATTTCAATTACAAAAAGAAGGGAAAATAGTTTATTTTCTTGATCATTCTTTTTTTTCAAAAAGAATTAAACTCAGGAATATTTTAGATTTATTAAAAGTAATTAAGAAAGAAGGGGTTAGTATAATCCACACACATTTTATTGCATATAATTATACTCTGGTACTAATGAAAATGATATTCCTTCATGATATAAAAATTATCGGAAATTTCATGAATGAATTTCATCCACCCTTTAATAAGTATAGGAGATTTAAGATTTTTATTACAGACTCAACATTTGATAGTATTATTGCTTCCAGCTCTGCAGTAAAAGAAAGCATTATTAATACCGGATTAAGCTCGGGAAAAGTAAAAATTGTATATAATGCCTTGGATACAGAACATCTTCAAGTCTATGACAAAATTGATTTTAGTGATAATGATAGTCAAAAAATTGTTTTGATGTTTGGGTGGACATTTCTCCGAAAGGGGGTAGATATTGCAATTTATGCAATAAATGAATTAATTGATGAGGGGAGGGATATCAGGTTGGTTATTGCCATGGCAGGGGGTATGGAAATAGTAGAAAATGAAATTAAAAATCAACTTGGTAATGTTCCTTCATGGATAACTCTAATGGGACCAACCTCGAATGTTGCAAGCTATTATAATTCAACAGATATCTTCTTATCAGCAAGCAGAGAAGAGGGTTTTACGTATTCTGTACTAGAAGCCTCTTATTGTAACCCAATGATAATTTTAAGTGAAATCGGAGGTCATCCATTAGATATACCATATGTAGGCAAATTTGAAAGTGAAAGTTTTACACAATTAAAAAAATCAATAATTGATATGTTAAAGAAAAATAACGAAGAAAGAAAAGTAATGAACGAAGCTCAGAAAAATTATGTTTCAAGAACTTATGATGTAAATAATTGGTCAAAAGACATTATTAAAATTTATTCAAATATTTGAAGGTGAAAAACATTCTAATTTTTGGGGGATTGGGTTTTATTGGATCTAATATTATTGATGAGCTGATAAAGGATGATGAGTATAACACAATAGTATTTGACTTCCCCGGCATAATAAATAGTTTTGGAACTAAAATTAAAATGATTTATGGTGACTTTAATAATGAAGAAGATGTTGAAGCTGTCTTCAGACAAAATAAAATAGACATTGTTATTCATTTAATTAGTACAACCATTCCCGCTTCATCTAATAATAATATTATTTATGACATTGAAGCGAATCTTATAACAACTGTTCGATTATTACATTTATTAGTTAAATATGAGATCCCTGAAATAGTTTTTATTTCCTCTGGAGGAACAGTATATGGAACCACAGAATCTGAATTAATCAATGAAAGTCATCCTACTTATCCCATTTCATCGCACGGTGTAATTAAGCTAACTATTGAAAAGTACATCTACCTCTTTCATCAACTTACTGGGCTAAATTATTTAATATTACGTGTTGGTAATCCGTATGGACCCTATCAGAAATCTACTAAACAAGGCGTCATTAACGTGTTTTTAAGAAATATGATTTACAATGAAAAACTTATTGTACGAGGAGATGGTAATGCAATCCGAGATTATTTTTTTGTGAAAGACCTGGCACTGATAATTAAAAGATTAATAGCAAAGAATGTAAAAAATGAAATAATAAATATTGGATCAGGACAAGGAGTTTCAGTAAATGAAATTATCGATATCCTTATAAATATAAACAGAAATATAAATATAGAATATACTCATCCGTTGAATTCCGATGTTAATAGGATCGTCTTGAATATTGATAAACTAAGAACATTGTTAAACATTGACTTTTGTTCATTAAATGAAGGTATAATGAAAACATATAATTATATGTTAAATGATATGCTTCTATAATTATATAAATAAAAAGATTGGAGTAAATAATAGCCATTGCAACAAAGTAGAATTTCAACCTTATAAGGGTCAACATGTGAAGACAACTTCTATTTCAATCTGTGATTTTGTAATAAACCAATTTGGATTTTGTAATTAAGTTTGTGATATAAGTTATATTTAGATCATTACACAATACATTCCAAGGAAACAGTAATTTATGCTAAAGTTGAATTATGAATAAAAATCCAATTTATGTAACACAACCATTCCTCCCTCCTTTAAAGGAATTCACGATATATCTTCAAAAACTCTGGGAAAGCAAGCAACTTACCAACGGTGGGTTGTTTCACCAGCAACTTGAAGAAGAGTTATGTAAATATCTTGGTGTAAAATACATTTCACTTTTTTCTAATGGGACACTGGCTCTGGTAACTGCTCTTCAGGCATTACATATTACAGGTGAAGTTATTACAACCCCATATAGTTTTGTAGCTACAACACACGCTCTGTGGTGGAATAATATCAAACCTGTATTTGTTGATATTGAACCAAATACATATAATATTGATCCTGAAAAGATCGAATCTGCAATTACTCCACAGACCACAGCAATTCTCCCGGTACATGTGTATGGGAATCCCTGTAATGTTCAAAGAATTAAAGAAATTGCAGATGCTTACGGACTAAAAGTTATTTATGACGCCTGCCACACTTTTGGGGTAACCATAAAAGGAATTCCCGTTTTGAACTTCGGTGATTTATCTGTTATGAGTTTTCACGCTACTAAAGTTTACAATACATTTGAGGGAGGAGCAATAGTTTGTCATAATGAAGCTACCAAAAAGCGAATTGACAACCTAAAAAATTTCGGATTTGTTAATGAAACCACCGTTGTAACTCCGGGTATTAATGCAAAAATGAATGAAGTACAGTGTGCCATGGGTTTGTTGCAATTGAGGTACATTGATGCTTTAATTGAAAAAAGAAAAGAAATTGCAGATCAGTATCGAAACATGCTAAAAAGCATTGAGGGATTGACGTTTATGGAAGATATTCCTGATGTAAAGCACTGTTATTCTTATTTCCCGATTTTTATCAATAAAGAAAAATACGGAAAAACCCGAAATGAAGTCTACGAAGAACTTAAAAGAAACAATATTTACGGCAGACGATACTTTTTTCCACTGATCAGCCAATTCCCCACTTACAGAGGTTTGGATTCTGCTCTAGCTGGTAAAATGCCTATTGCAGAAAGAGTTACTGAAGAAGTGATTTGTTTACCAATCTATCCTGAGCTGACAAAGGAACAAGTATCTGAGATAGCTGAATGTCTTAAACAATAACAGTATGAAGCTTGGGATAATGCAGCCATATCTTTTTCCCTATATTGGTTATTTTCAACTAATCAATGCTGTAGACAAATTCGTAATTTTTGATGATGTGAATTATATAAATAAAGGGTGGATAAATAGAAACAGGATATTATTAAATGGTCAGGAATATATGTTTACCATCCCTCTTGAAAAGGTATCGCAGAATAGACATATTAATGAAATTGAACTTTCTCCCGAAGTCAAATGGAAGGGGAAACTTCTAAAAACTATCGCAACCGCCTATAAAAAAGCGCCCCTGTTTAAACTGGGATATCCATTAATAGAGGGAATTATAAATTTCGAAAACAGAAATCTTTCAATCTTCATTTCAAACAGCCTTGAACAAATCTGTAATTATTTAGATATTAAAACACAGATTATTCCCTCCTCTCTTCAGTATAATACCACTCAGTTGAAAGGCCAGAATAAGATACTTGAGATTTGTCATTCTGAAAAAGCAACAGTTTACATTAATCCGGTAGGTGGATTAGAGATTTATCAGAAGGAAGTTTTTGAAAAAGCACATATAAAACTAATGTTTCTTAAATCAAAACCAATAAATTATGATCAGTTCAGGAATGAGTTTCTTCCATTCCTCTCGATTATTGACTTGTTGATGTTTAATAGTAAAGATAAAATCTCCGGGTATCTCAAAGAATTCGAATTTGTATGAGTAAAAAGCAATATCTTAAGATCGTTGAACATTATGAGAGTTGCCTCATAAAATATGGTGATACTCATCTGGGAGTTGACTGGCCAAAAGAGGAAGATGCGCTTTTAAGATATAAAATTATGCTTGAGTTAATTCCATCCGGAAAATCAGCTTCACTGCTTGATTTTGGTTGCGGAACAGCCCGCCTATATGATTTCATTTTGCAGAATGAATATAAAGACATCCGTTATTCCGGGCAGGATATCTCCAATGAATTCATCACGGTTTGCAATCAAAAACATCCACATATTTCTTTTAAATGTTATGATATTCTAGAATCAAATGAAAATATAGAAACATTTGATTATATTATCATGAATGGGGTATTTACTGAAAAACGCGATCTTTCTTTCGATGAAATGTTTGAATATTTTAAAAGCATTATTCATGCTGTGTTCCTGAAAACAAATGTAGGGATAGCATTTAATGTAATGACAAAACATGTTGATTGGGAACGGGAAGATCTGTTTCATTTGCCATTCGATTTGTTGGTGTCATTCTTAAAAAGTGAGCTCTCCCGGAATTTCATTATCAGAAACGATTATGGTTTATTTGAATATACTGTCTATCTTTTTAAAGAACCGAATATATGGCTCAGGTAATTATTTTTGGGATAAAAGATTTAGCTGAACTGGCACATTTCTATCTGAATGCCGACAGTGAACATGAGGTAGTAGCATTCTCTGTAAATAAAGAATTTTTGCCGGAAAGCAGAAGATTTAGAGGATTGCCTGTTATTGCTTTTGAAGAAATAGAAATAGAATTTTCTCCTGCTGTCTTCTACTTTTTCGCACCGATGACTCACAAAGGAATGAATAAGGAGCGTGAAAAAATATACCTGGAAATAAAACAAAAAGGGTACAATCTTATAAATTATGTCAGTTCCAAAGCAACAATTTTTGACAACTTGATTTTGGGAGATAACTGCTTTATACTTGAAGACAATACTATCCAGCCGTTTGTGACTATAGGTTCAAACACTGTTCTCTGGAGTGGGAATCACATCGGACATCACAGTAAAATTGGCAACAATGTGTTTATTACCTCCCATGTTGTCATCTCCGGTAATTGTATAATTGAACCTAATTGTTTTATTGGAGTTAACTCAACGTTGAAAGAAAACATCACTCTAAGCGAGGCCTCCTTTATTGCAATGAGTACAAGCATTACTAAAAACACTGAACCATTTAGTGTCTATTCTGGAAATCCTGCAAAAAAAATTGATATGTCAAGTTTAAAAATTCGATTTTAATTATGAAATGGATAAAAAAGGGCTTAATCTATTGCCCTAAAGGTAATTTCAATTGGAATATATCTCACGCACAAATACCATTAGCATATATTGTAGATAATGAGACTATTAGAGTTTATTATTCTACCAGAGATGTTCATAATAGAAGTTATCTCTCGTATGTGGAATTAGAAACTGAGGATCCTAAGAAAATAAAATATGTACACAACCTGCCAATATTAGAATTAGGGAAAATAGGTGAATTTGACGATTCTGGTGTTATGCCATCATGCATAATAGAGCAAAATAAGCAGATATACCTGTATTATACTGGTTGGAATGTGGGGGTTAATGTTCATTATAGGTTGGCAATTGGATTAGCCATAAGTAATGATAATGGAATGACATTTTCTAAATTTAGTAATGGCCCAATACTTGACCGTTCAATATATGATCCCTGTTTGTCCGCATCACCTTCTGTACTATTTGAAAACGGAATTTGGAGAATGTGGTATATCTCCGGTACAAAATGGGAATTAATAAATAATGAGCCAGAACCATTTTATCATATAAAATATGCTGAGTCAATTGATGGAATAACCTGGAATAGAAATGGACTAGTGTGCTTAGATTATGATTCTTTTACAGAAGGTATTTCAAGACCATGTATAATAAGAGATAAGAATACATACTTTCTATTTTATTCATATAGAAATAATTTTAATTATAGAACTAATAAAGAAAGCACTTATCGAATTGGATATGCTAAATCAGATGATGGCTTGACATGGGAACGAGATGATAAAAAAATTGGGTTAACCTTCTCCGAGAATGGATGGGATTCACAAATGCTTGCTTATCCAAATGTAATCGTTTGGAATAATAGAAAGTATATGTTTTATAATGGAAATGGCTTTGGTAAGACAGGGTTTGGATATGCGGTATTGGAAGAATAATTATTAAAAAATGAACTACAAGATACAAGCTACAGAATATTATCTGCCGGAAAGAATTATTGATAATAAGTATTTACATGCTAATTCTGGTATCGACATTGAGTTTTTGGAAAACAAAATAGGTATCAAAACCAGACACATCGCTGCGGAGAATGAGACCACATCAGACATGGCAACTAAAGCTGCATTTCTGCTTGCAGAAAGAAACAATTTGGATTTAGATAAGGTTGACTTGTTAATTCTTTGCACACAGAATCCTGATTATAAGCTCCCAACAACAGCATGTATTGTGCAAAACAATCTAAAGCTTAAAACTTCCTGTATAGCATTTGATATTAACCTTGGGTGTTCCGGATTTATATACTCCCTGGCGATTGCAGGGAGTTTTCTTAAAACAGGATTAGCTAAATGTGGAGTCATAATAATGGTTGATCAGTATTCTAAACTCATTGACTACCATGATAAAAATACAGCTTCTCTTTTTGGAGATGCAGCCAGCGCATCACTTATTGGCTCTTGTTCTGATTCTGAAGGCGTAAATGATGTAGATTTTGGAACTGATGGTTCTAAAGCAGATAAACTGATAGCATATAATAGTGGAGTTGCACTTAACCCGGAGAAAAGCAAATATCTCTATATGGATGGCAGAGAAATATTCAAGTTTTCTGTACAGATTGTGCCTAAGTCAGTAACCAACATTTTAGAAAGGAACAACCTTAAAGTTGATGATATTAAATATTTCATTTTCCATCAGGCAAATAAATACATGCTCAATGAGATACAAAAACGATTGAAAATTTCTGATATACAAATGATTATTGATCTGGAGGATTATGGGAATACTGTCTCATCAACAATCCCTATAGCCTATAAAAATCTGCTTACCAAAGGGGTGCTAAAAAAAGATGATCTGTTGATTTTTTGTGGCTTTGGAGTTGGCTTATCATGGGGTACAATTTTATATAAGTATAATAAATAAGGAAATGAATAATTATCAGATTTTCGAGAAACTTAAAACAATTGTGAGTAGTATTAATCAGAATTCAGTAATAAAAGAGAGTACAGCTCTTATCGGGGATTCGATTCTGGATTCACTCGAATTCATGAATTATATAACAAAAGTGGAGGAGGAATTCAATATTTCAATAAGTGATCAGGAAATTGTTGGCAAAAGCCTCGGTATTTTATCCAATATGGTTGACTACATTAGTGCTATAGACAAAATAAAGTAATGAATTCTCCTTTGGTAGCAGTATTCATGGTTACTTATAATCATGAAAATTTTATAGGACAGGCAATTGAAAGTGTTTTAATGCAAAAAACAACCTTTCCGATTAAATTATTTATTGGAGAAGATAGTTCAACTGACTTAACTGCAGCTATTTGTTCAAAATACCAGGAAGAAAATCCACAAACTATAGAAGCTATATTCAATAAGGAAAATATTGGAGCATCAAATAATGCTCTGCGGATTTTTAAAAATTGCGTTGAATCAGGAGCTAAATATATTGCCATGCTAGAAGGCGACGATTATTGGACCGACCCTTTAAAACTACAAAAGCAAGTGGATTTTTTAGAAGAAAATACAAATTTTGCATTAATTCATACAAATAAATCAGTATTGAGAAATGGTGTTTTATATACGGATGAATCTTTAAAAATCAAATCAGGATTTATTTTCGAGGATCTTTTGTTTTCCCCTTCAATATGCACTCTTACTGTTTTAGGCAGAGCAGATGTTTTAATGTGTTCACTTACAAGAGTCCGTTCTCTTATTGAAAACAGGAAATGGTTAATGGGTGATTTCCCTCTATGGTTAGATATTGCAAGAAATCATCAAATTGCTTACATGAATGATGTAACCGGTGTATATAGATTTTTAGATGATTCTACAAGTCACTCAAATATAAGAGAGAAATCTTATCAATTTGAACAATCGGTTATAAGTGTTAAAGAGCACTTTTTTCAGGAATATAGGAAGTCAAATAAAAGTATTACCCTTCGTTTCAGGTTACATTTTTATGAACAAATTTTTCATGCAAATAAAAGACTAGTATTGGATAATGGATGGAAAGCAAAAAGAGAGATTAAAAGTCTTGTTTTTACTAATCCACTTTTAACAATATATATATTTTTCAGAAAAATCTCTCGAGTACTAAGAAATTCCTGATAAATTGTAATATGAGGGGGTTTAATTTGCCGGAGTAAAAATTTCGTCATGCATAAATTATCGGTTATAACAATCAATTATAATAATGCAATTGGTCTGCAACAAACTATTGAGAGTCTGTTAGGTCAATCTTGGAAACAATTCGAACTCATAATAATTGACGGTGGCTCTGAGGATGGAAGCCTTGAGATTATTAAAAAGCATTCTGAATCTGTAACACACTTTGTAACCGAGAATGATAACGGGATCTATCATGCTATGAATAAAGGGATCAGGAAAGCTACCGGGGAGTATTGCTTCTTCCTAAACTCTGGCGATTATCTTGCTGATAAAATGATATTTGAAAAGGTATTTGAGACCAATCCAAATGAAGATATTTTGTTTGGTAATTTATATGTAGAATTAGGGGGAAAGATAATTGGGAAAGCGTTTGGAAAAGAACTTCTCGCTTTTTCAGATATCTATGCAAACACGATAAAACATCAGTCATCATTTATTAAGAGAAGCCTATTTGATCGGTTTGGATTTTATAATGAAAACAGAAAAATAGTGGCAGACTGGGAGTTTTTTATTAAGACAATAGGTCTTGGTAATGTATCTTACTGTTATATTGATGAGTTCATATGCTTTTTTGATAATAATGGTATCAGTAACCGTAGTGTCGAAATTACAAAAAAAGAAAGAGAACAGGTTATTTCCGAGAACATCCCTTTAATGATGCAACCTGATTATGAATTTCTTGCTCGCTATGGATTGTATACAGGACTTTTTAAAAATAGGTTTTCTTTCTTCTTGTTAAGAATATTACGAAAGATTTTGCTGATTAAGGACTAATCTCAAGGAATAGGTTCCCTAAAATGAACATTCTTTACTTATGTGATGAATATCCTCCCTGTCAACATGGAGGTATTGGTACCGTTACACAAACGCTTGCCCGTTCCTTAGCAAAAAAAGGACATACTGTAGTAGTTGCAGGTTTCTATCCATATTATCGTAAGGCAGTTGAGAATGAAAATGACAACGGGGTTAATGTTTATCGCTTTTTCTATGGTTCTAAATTGCTATTACAATTTTCAAAACGAAATTTTTTGGGCAGGTTCATTAATATTGAAAATCAGTTTAATAAGTATATAATTTATCTCAAAAAAATAATTATTGAAAATAAAATAGAGATAATTGAATCACCAGATTTTCTTGAAGCCTTTAGATATTCAGGACCAAGTATGATCCAATATCCAACTTTTGGTATACCCTTTATTGTCAAATTGCATGGATCATACACGATTGTAAATGATTATTCGAAAGATAACTTTGGACATGCTAATATTCAAATAAAAGAACAGAATCTTTTAAATTTTGCAAACGGTCTTGTGGCAGTAAGTGATAGTGTAAAAGAAAGAGTTGAAGAACGGTTTAGAATTTTCAATAAGATATATGTTTTATACAACGGAGTTTTGGTAGCTAAAGATATTAAATATCAACCTAATTTAACAAAAGATAATGTAGTTTTTGCAGGCACACTTAGTGAAAGTAAGGGAGTTTTTAATCTTATTAAAGCTTGGGATAAAGTAATTCAAGTTCGACCATCTGCGCAACTTCTATTATACGGAAAAGGAAGTTCAATCACCATTAGTGCTATTAATAAATTAATTAAATATAACATTAAAAGTTCGATAATACTGATGGGGTATATAGAAAGAGAGCATCTTCCATCAATATTTGCAAACGCTGCCTGTGCAATTTTCCCATCTTTTGCAGAAACTTTTGGAATGGCTCCTATTGAAGCAATGGCAACAGGATGCCCTACCATTTTTACAAAAAGAACCTCCGGACCTGAGATTATTGAAAATGGAGTGGATGGCTTATTAATTGACCCTAACGATGAGCAGGAAATTGCCGACGCTATTCTTATGCTCCTGACGAATAGGGAACTAGCGTTTGAAATTGGACAAAATGGAATAAATAAAGTAAGATCAAATTTTGATATTGATATAATTGCTGAAAAGCATATTAGTTTTTATGAAGGCTTTTTACAAAAGTATTAACTCAACTATTTAATTTTAACGTAAGAACTTCTAATGTTCAACTATGCTTTGGGAGCCTTAATCCTGATAATATCAGGAAAATTGCTGCTACAATAATAGAATTGATAATCAATAGAAATAGGGCTGCTGAAATTGGTAGAAATGGAATAAAAAAAGTAAAAAGTAAATTCGACATAAACGTGATTTCAAAAATACATCTGGAATATTATAATCAGGTATTGGGATTTTGAGTTAATCTGGTATATGAATGCAGTATAATATATATTACTTTTTTGTACTAATTGCCTTACTATATTTATTGTACAAAAACAAGAGTCAATTGTTTATGGTATTTATTGTCCTTATCTTTTTCAACGGTTTTTTCGCTTTCCTTGGAAAAAATATTTGGAATGTTTATAAAATAATACTCTTGATTATATCCATATATTTCATTAGTCGATACAATCTTTTGAATATCCCTAAAACGAAGCTGGTTAAATTTGCATTTTCTATTTTTTCCCTGTCATTTATTTTAACCGCGTTTTTAAATGGAGACTATTTCTTTATTATATTTAGTCAATATTCAAAATATTTTATCCCGTTTGCAGCCTTTCTGTTTCTTTATACCTTTCATAATAATGAATCATTTCATCGTGCCATTTCAAATACAATTTATGACTTGTTGCTTATTCAGATAATTCTTTCATTCATAAAATATTTTACAATCGGGTTAGAGGAAAGTATCGTTGGCTCAATAAGTCAACAGGGTGGAGCAACAGCTACATCCCTTCCCATCCTTGGTTTTATGTTTTTATGGTTAAAAAGAAATGGAAAGTTGAAACGTAATGATTGGATTTTTGTAATTGGTTTAATATTCATCGGATTTATAAGTTTAAAACGTGCTATCTGGTTTATTATGCCCATCATTATTGGTTTGTTCATGTTTTATGTGCCTGGGAAAAGACTCTCTTTCCGTTTAATTATTTTAGGGCTGTTTGCTGTTCCTTTGATTTTTTACCTCGGTGTCAGGCTTAGTCCAACTCTTAATCGCGAGAACAGGATGGGAGGAAGCTTTGATTTAAATTATGTTCTGAATTATAGCAAAAGATATAATTATGGAGAAGAGGATTCTGATAAAAAATCGGGAAGAGGCAATGCTGTGGCATACATTTTTGATAAAATATCTTCAAATTCCATTTCAAATACAGAATGGTTTGGTTACGGATTACGATTTATGTACACTACTGATTATACTGAATTCCGGGAATTGGACCTTGGTATTACCAACAAAGGTTCGGCAACAGGTATTTTTCAGACAATGGTCGCGAGTGGATTTATAGGAATTGTTACTTTAGCTTTTTTTGCTTTAAGCATGTTGATCAAAACACAAAACAAAAGAGTACGTGTTGTACTTATTGGTTTCTTTTTTTGGGAATATGTCTTCTATACAGGAATTGTATTAAGAGACCCGGCACTGTCTTTCTTATTAATTTATATTATCCTGTTTTCTGACCGGTTTATTCTTGCACCTTCTCACCTTCCCAGCCGAAGTATAACGAATTGAGAACCAAAGTTCCAGATTATGAGCAAAAGACACAGGGTTCTGATAATAATGTCCACTCAGTTCGGTTATCATACAGATACTCTGATGTATTGCAAATATCTAAATAAGTCAGTTTTCGATATTCATTACATCGGTTTTGATCTTGGATACGATCGATATTTTATACCAGAAATAGCAGTACATTATGTTCCTTGTCATAAGAATAAAATTATTAGATCTTTCGTATATTTATACTATTTGTACAAGATAAACAGGCAAATTAATTTTGATTTAGTATTTCATGTGCACACAAAGTTTTCACTTATAATTCGATCTATCTTTTTATTCAGGAATTACATTTTTGATATTCGTACCGGAGATTTAGATGATAAACGGTGGAAAAAGAATTTAAAAAATCATACCATTACAATTTTATCAAAATTAACTAAAAATATATCTGTGATATCCGAAGGATTAGGAGAAGAACTGAATTTAGATCAGAAAAACAGACATATTATCCCTTTAGGAGGAGAATATGTTCCAGTCATTCAAAAAGATTTCTCTACAATTCACTTATTATATGTAGGCACCCTATCAAAACGGAATATCCACGAAACTGTAGATGGATTAGCTCTATTTTTGAAAACCAACAAGACTATTAAAATAGAATATGAGATTGTTGGTTCAGGTTATAAAAAGGATGAAATTACATTGAAAGAAAGCATTGATAAAAACAGCTTAAATGACATTGTCCATTTACATGGTTATATAAAATATTCTGAGCTCTCTCCTTTTTTCATTAAATGTAATGTAGGTGTTGTGTACATTCCACAAGTGGATTATTATCAGAACCAACCATCAACCAAGTTATATGAGTATTTACTTACTGGAATACCTGTTATTGCAACCAATACAAATGAGAATCGATTGGAACTAAACATTACATGCGGTGTGATTTGTGAAGACAATCCGATCGGTTTTTCTGAGGCTTTAGAAAAAATCTATCAAAACAGAATGAATTATGATTCATCGCAGATTCAGAAACAAAAGAGGAAGTCTACTTGGGAAATCATTGTTAAAGAAAATGTAGAACCGTATTTTAAACGAATAATTTTAGATTGTACCTGATAATTTCCATATAAATATTTGTGTGTTTTGGAAATAATTAATTATTCCTGGGATGTTGATAACCCATTGACCTATAAAAACAGGATGGGATATTATAAAACCAGAACAGAGCTTTCTTTCATTAAAAGGCATATCCCAAATAATATACTATTGAAAATACTGGATATTGGCGGCGGAAGTGGCAGGGTT
>Ga0209429_10001638_pt1 | contig 13647 bp, 9 predicted proteins | sample BarGraNGADG00212_3_FD_184493 | JGI IMG/M metagenome (GOLD analysis project Ga0209429, IMG submission 184493) | Arctic peat soil microbial communities from Barrow, Alaska - Barrow Graham LP Ref core NGADG0004-212 (SPAdes) (version 2) | ecosystem: Environmental > Terrestrial > Soil > Wetlands >... | reverse complement strand
GGGATCATGTCCGTTCCTTCCGTTCTGTCACTTGCCAATTCGGACAGCGGCCTCAAAGTAAGGATCTCGCTGCCTGACGAGCTGGTTTCAAGACGCGTGCAGCGTTCGCAGGTGAGATTTACAGGGCAGGGCAGATACGCAGTATCTTTTGTGCCGGATCAGCCATATGAGATCTGCCTGTCCGTCAGAAGCAGGACAAGCGGTGCTTTATATATTGATTACTGCGGTCATACGCTTGCCATTGATTTTGAGGAAAGACGGATACTTGCGGATGCACAGGAAATCATTTTTGATCGATGCAGTATTCTGGATATTGATATTCTGGTTGATTATGAGGTCATTGAGCTTCGTGCTCAAAATGACACGCTGTATTATGTGTGTGAAAATGTTCAGGCATCACTTTCCGGCCCAGTTGAAGTTCTGCTTGAAAGTGAAACGGAGGGAACCGTATCCGTTTTTGATATAAAATAGTTTTCTTGGGGTGGTGCAGTTTGTTGCACTGCCTCTATTATGATGAAAAATGACAATCGGTTGACATAATTCTAATAAACAATCGTGAGTATCCGATCAATCAAATAGTGACATTTATCAACAAATACGCGAATCGTTTCATCAAATAGCCCGATAGAAAGGACGTTTGCCAGTTCTTTTTTGGATGCCTACGGGTAGAGTTTTGCAGATGCTGGCAATGTTCATGAAAAAATCGAGCATTTGCAAAATTATTTATGACAACCGCTTGACATATTCACGAAGCGAGATTATATTGAAGATGAAAAAGAGGATGGTTCAAATTCAAGTCAGTTCGATCAGCAATTCTTTGTTCATGCCGGTAAGTACAAGAGGCCCGATTTAAAAACTTTTTTGTAAAAACAAGGAGGAAAAACATGAAAAGAATGACAAGACTCGCATCCCTGCTGGTGGCAGCGGCTATGGCGGTAACGCTCGTGTCCGGATGTACCAATTCCAACACAACTAAGACGACAACAGTGGCGGAAACAACCGCTGCAGGCGCAACAACGAAAGCTTCAAATGGTAAATTTGACTTCTACATTTTTAATACTAAGGGTGAGAATGCAGCCGCCCTTCAGGCAGCCGTAGATGCTTATTCCAAGGAGACCGGAGAAAACATCAAGGTATTCTCACTGGGATCCGGAACAAACAGCAGTGATGCTCTGAACACCGAAATGAATTCTTCTAGTATGCCTACCATTTTCTCCATCATGAACATTCAGGAACTGAAAGGCTGGGTAGAGGGCGGATATGCACTTGACCTGAGCAAAGCTGCCGATCCGGCTTTCAAGTCTTTAGTAGATGCCATTCCTTCAAACCTCTATCTGACCAATGACGGCACAACCAACTATGGCGTCCCTTACAATGTTGAAGGTTACGGATACATTGTTGACACGCTTATGCTGGCCGATCTGTTCGGTGCAGACAAAGTAACGGCAATGGTTGCTGACGTCAAGACAGCTACCTATGCAGAGTGGGAAGCTTTCGTTCTTGCACTGGATGCATACATTCAGTCCGGAACAGTCGGTTCAGTAACCCTGAGCGGCAACTCCTATGCACTTGCTGCAACCAAAGGCGCGCTTGCTGCCAAGCTGACCGGTGTATTTGCTACCGCCGGATCACAGACCTGGACGTATGGCGATCACTTCCTCAATATTGCCGTTGATGCTGTTTTTGCAAATCCATCTGCTGCTGCAAATGCAACACCTGTACAGCTTGATTCCCTCAAGGGTCCTCTCCTTGCTTATGCAAAGGCTCTTGACCTGAAGACTTCCCATGCAGCCGGAACCGACGCTGCTCTGCCTCGCGGACCTGAGTTCATCAATACTACAACAGCAAGCTATGATGCGTCCGTACAGCTCCTGGCAGACCACAAAGCTCTATTCCTCAAACAGGGCGACTGGGTATATACCAACATTGAGAAAGTGAATGCAGATATCGTCAAAACATTGACTATCGTACCTGTTAAAATGCCTTTTACAGCAGCTGATATAACGGCTCCCGGGCTTACAGTAGAAAAAATGGCGAAATCCATTCCGGTATTCGTACCGAACTACTATGGAATTAACGCAAAGAGTTCTGCCGATGAGCAGCAGAAGGCGGAAGCTTTCCTGGTGTGGCTGAACACTTCTGATGCAGGAAAGAAATTTGTTATAGAAGACATGGCGTTTATTCCTTATAATGCAGATCCTGCAACAACAACCCTTCCGAATAGTCTGGGACAGTCCATTCTCGAGTACTTAAAAACAGGGGACACTTTGTCTAATGCCTATGCCGGTGCTCCCAGCGGTTGGTCCGGAACTACCGTGGGCCAGAAGGTTATGGAAAGCTATCTGACCAAGCCAGTCTGGACAGACGCAGATTATGAAGCTATCGCAAATTATGCGATAGACCAGTGGAAAACGATGGCCGCTTCCTGATTTCACTCTAATCAGGAAAACGGGGCAGAATGAAAGACTGCGGGGGGCGTTGCCAGTCGCTCCCCGCAGCCATATTCACACTCTGTAGTATGTTTGGAGGCGCTCATGGATAAGTTCTATAAAAAATGGTTTCTGCCCTTGGCCATACCCGCTATTATCCTGTTTGTCGGTGTCATACTTATACCTTTCATCGTCGGTGTTTTCTATTCCTTCACCGGGTGGCGGGGCGCCTATTTTGTCGGCGGGGGATCGAATCCTTTTGCTGCATTAGTCGGACTTGACAATTACGTTAAAGCATTCAATTCGGAAAAGTTTATTAATGCACTTGTATACACAGTCAAATATACAGTGATAGCTGTAGTCTGGATCAATATTGTCGGACTTACCCTCGCGCTTCTTGTCACAAAGATTGCAAAAGGCGCCGGCATTTTCAGGACGATATTTTTCATGCCGAATCTGCTTGGCGGATTGGCACTGGGCTTTATCTGGGCGTTTATCTTCGAAGTCGTTTTTTCACAGTTTGTATTTAACAAGGATGGAATCTTCAATATTCCGTTTCTGACCAATATGACACAGGATAATACAAAAGCGTTGTTTGCCCTTCTGATACTTGTTACCTGGCAAATGGGAGGTTATCTGATGCTCATATATGTCAACGGACTGAACAGCATACCGACGGACCTGTACGAAGCGGCTAAAATTGACGGCGCCGGTGGAATACAGACCTTTATACATATAACGATTCCCATGCTGATGCCTGCATTTACAATCACGTTCTTTTTGACATTAGCCAACAGCTTCAAATTGTTGGATCAGAATATAGCTTTGACCGACGGTAACTTCGGAACCCGAATGCTTGCCACACAGATCCTGCGTACTACGCGTGACACTTCCCCGCCGGATTATGGTATGGCACAGGCACAGGCTGTTATCTTCTTTGTGCTGATTGCAGCTGTCACAATGGTTCAGGTGTATGTGACCAAGAAGAGGGAGGTAGAGGCATGAAAGCAAAAGTTTTGCACTTTGGCGGTACCAGTCACAAACTTAATACATCCGACTGGATTGTCTATGGCGTACTTAGCATAATTACACTGTATACTCTGTTCCCTCTGGCCTTCCTATTAATCAACTCATTTAAAGGACAGGCAGCTATTGTCACAACTCCTCTCCAGGCTCCGGCTGTGTGGGATGTGGCTTTTATCCAGAATGCACTCAGCGCGATAAATTTCTTTCCGGCACTGGGTGTAACGGCGATGATTACCATTATTTCGGTCGCGCTGCAGGTTATTGTTGCGGCACTCGTTGCATGGATGATGGTCAGAAACAAGACGAAATTATCTATTGTCCTGTTTCTGGCATTTACAGCGGCTATGCTTATTCCGTTTCAAGCCGTTATGTATCCGCTCTTATATCTTTTCGAGAAGATGCATCTTAAGAACATTCCCGGTTTGATAATCATGTATGGTGGTTTCGGACTGAGTATTTCTGTATTCCTGTACCACGGATTCATGAAAAGCGTGCCAAGATCTATCGAAGAGGCGGCTTTGATCGACGGGGCGAATGTCTTTCAGATTTTCTTTGATGTAGTTATGCCGCTTCTTAAACCAACAACCGTAACCGTCATTATTTTGAACGGTATGTGGATATGGAACGACTACCTGCTGCCTTTCCTGGTTATTGCCAATGAACCGGTCAAGACACTGACGCTGCAACTGTACTATGCCAAGCTCACATCGGGTCAATACGGCAACCCATGGGAATTGATTTTCCCTGCCGTACTGGTGACAATCATACCGATCATTATCGTTTTCCTGTTCCTGCAAAAATACATCATAAAAGGCGTTGCGGCTGGCGCGGTTAAGGAATGATACCTGCAGAAAATGTGCTGCCGGAAATCTGGTGGAAAGATAAAGTTGTCTATCAGATATATCCGAAGTCATTCTATGATTCGAATGGAGACGGAAACGGTGACCTGCAGGGTGTCATTCAAAAACTACCGTACTTAAAAGAGTTCGGGATTGATATCATCTGGCTTTGTCCCGTATTCCGTTCCCCGATGTCGGACAATGGATACGACATATCCGATTATTACGGCGTTGATCCACGGTTCGGCACAAATGACGATATGACCGATCTGATCCATAAAGCGCATCAGATCGGTATCCGGATTATCCTGGATCTTGTGATCAATCACTCGTCGGATGAACATCCGTGGTTCAGGGAAGCTCTTGCCAACCCCAAAGGCGAGATGGCAAAGTTCTACATTTTCCGTGAAGGGGTTAAAGATGGCCCACCGAATAATTGGCGTGCTATTTTCGGCGGCAGTGTCTGGGAGAAAGCCGGGTCGTCAGACCTCTACTACTATCACACATTCGGCAGGAAACAGCCGGATCTTAATTGGGAGAATCCCAAACTTCGCGGGCAGCTTTATAAAATGGTCAACTGGTGGCTTGACCAGGGGATTGCAGGCTTTCGAATTGACGCGATTGCCTTTATTAAGAAGAATCAGTCTTATGAATCCTACCCCGCTGATGATCAGGACGGTCTGGCTGCTGTTCAAAAAGGCGGCGAGAACCAGCCGGGTATTGAGATCTTTCTACAGGAACTCAAGGAAAAAACATTCGCCAGGCATAATTGCCTTACCGTAGCCGAAGCAACCGGTGTTCCTATCGAAGAATTAGGTAGGTATACGGGAAAAGACGGATTCTTCTCCATGATCTTCAATTTTTTCCTTTCGGACATGGATTTGGTTCCGGATTTCAGGTGGTACGACCGGAAACCGTGGACAGTAAAAGATTTTCGCGATTTGTTTTACCATGTCATGATTGAGACGCAGAAGACCGGCTACAACCCTAACTTTCTTGAAAATCACGATTCCCCCCGTTCCCTGAATCATTTTATTCCTCCGGAAGATATCGGTTATCACAGCGCAACCATGCTCGCAACGATATTCATGATGGCAAGGGGCGTGCCGTTTATATATCAGGGCGAAGAACTCGGCATGACCAATTGTGTCATGACATCCATGGATGAATTCGACGACCTGTCAACTCACGACCAGTATGAACGCGGACGTAAGGCCGGGCTGTCGCACACCGAAGTAATGGACGCAATGAATTACCGCAGCAGGGATCATTCCAGAACACCGATGCAGTGGAATAATGAGAAAAACGCCGGGTTTACATCCGGATCCCCCTGGCTTAAGGTGAACCCGAATTATACCGGCATCAATGCCGCGCAGCAGGCCGGGGATCCCCGTTCGGTACTCTCCTATTACAAAGGCCTAATCGCCCTTCGAAAAGCATCCCTTACCGGCAAAATCCTTACAGAGGGGGATTTTGCCATATACCCTGCAGAGGATGTGAATCTGATCTGCTATACGAGATCGATTACAGAAGGCGGTTCATTACTTGTCATTAACAATTTTTCTGCTGTCAACAGCAGTCTTCTTCTCCATGCTGCATATATAAAAGTGGTGAAGAGCAATTATCCGGATGTCCTGATTAAAGAAGGCTATCTGCATCTGAAGCCCTACCAGAGTGTCATTCTTTCAACAGAATTAAAGAGCAATCAATAACTGCTTCGGTCCCGACCGTGGGAATATTGTGGAAAGGCGGACAAATCCGTGAAACAAATGAATAAAGTAGTACTTATTACCTATGCCGACAGTATGGGGAACAATTTGAAGGAACTCCATCAGGTTCTGACCAGTCATTTTGCGGGAGCTGTAGGAGGAGTCCATATACTTCCCTTTTATCCCTCGTCAGCCGACAGGGGATTCGCACCTATGTGTTATGACAGGGTTGACGGGAAATTCGGGACCCTTGAGGATATACATGCAATTTCTATGGATTTTCCGTTAATGTTTGATTTTATGATTAATCATATCTCCCGCTCATCTGCCTTTTTTCAGGATTTCCTTCTGAAAAAAGAAGAGTCTCCCTATAAGAATTTCTTTATCCGATATAAGGATTTCTGGGAGAACGGGGAGCCTACACAGGAACAGGTCGATCTTATTTACAAAAGAAAACCCCGCGTTCCATGCATTGAAGCCGTGTTTGCAGATCACACCACGGAAAAAGTCTGGTGTACCTTTGATGAGGAACAGGTCGACCTGAATGTCGACCACAAGGAGACCCGGGACTTCATCAGGAATACGCTTGTTGACATGTGCAGGCAGGGCGCCTCTTTTATCAGGCTGGATGCTTTTGCCTATGCTGTCAAGAAACCCGGCACGAACTGCTTCTTTATCGAGCCGGATGTGTGGAATCTTCTCCATGAGGCGCAGGAAACTGTAAAGCCATTCGGTGTGGATATTCTGCCCGAGATACATGAACATTACACCATCCAGATGAAGCTCGCCGACAAAGGATTCTGGATGTACGATTTTGCACTTCCCATGCTTGTGCTGCACGCGCTGTACACAGGGAAGGCGGAGAATCTTGTACATTGGCTGCAAATATGCCCGCGCAAGCAGTTTACAACACTTGATACGCATGACGGTATCGGTGTTGTGGATGTTATCGGGCTTTTGAGCGATGAAGAAATAGCACAGACGAAGGAGCTTCTTTTCACCAAAGGAGCAAACGTCAAGAAGAAATACAATACGGCAGACTACAATAATCTTGATATCTATCAGCTGAACTGCACATACTATTCCGCGCTCGGAAATAATGACAGGGCATACCTTCTGGCCAGGGCCATTCAGTTCTTTGCACCCGGCGTGCCGCAGGTATATTATGTCGGCCTGCTGTCGGGTGAAAATGATATTGAACTAATGGAGCAGACCCGGCAGGGGAGGGACATCAATCGTCATTTCTATTCTGTCGGGGAAATCGAAAATGAGATGAAGCGGCCGGTCAATCAGAAACTGCGCCAGCTCATGCGTTTCCGTAATTCATGCGAAGCTTTTGACGGGGAATGCATAGCCGGACAGACAGGCGAAAATGAGATAGCCATAACAAGATCCGCCGGCATATCCAAAGCTGTTCTGCACGCAAATCTACTGACGCATGAGTTCTTCATATCATGTGAGAGCCCTTCCTTTAGTGGAGTTGTCCTGTCCTCGACCCTATGAAGCAAAAGTGTACAGTATGAATATCGATTGAAGATAGTGCATTTAGATGAACCAGCCTGTTAAATCTGACATTCACATTTATGTTTGTGTGATATTTTCGAAAATATTCGCAAAATACGACTATTATTTTCGAAAAGAATCGTGGTAGAATGGCGGTATACAAACAGGAAAGGAAACCAAAATTATGCCAGCATGGTTGGATGATGCAATTTTTTATGAAATATACCCTCAATCCTTTTTCGATACAAATTCCGACGGGATCGGTGACATCAACGGAATCACCGAAAAGCTGCCTTATATCAAAGATCTCGGTTTTAACGCCCTCTGGATCAACCCTTGCTTTGACTCTCCTTTCTGGGATGCCGGATATGACGTGCGCAATTACATACTGGTTGCTCCGAGATATGGAACCAATGACGACCTGATCCGCTGCTTCCATGTTGCGCATGCTCTGGGAATCCGGGTTCTTCTGGATCTGGTTCCAGGTCACACATCCTATCAGCACGAATGGTTCGTAGAAAGTGCAAAGGCTGATAAAAACGAGTTCACGAATCGCTATATCTGGACAGATTCTGCCTGGACATCACCAATGGAACATCGCTTTGTCAGCGGAATGGCCGAACGGGATGCCAATTTCATGGTGAATTTCTTCAGTTCCCAGCCGGCTCTCAATTATGGATTCAATGATATCAAAGAACCCTGGCAGATGCCGCCGGAACATCCTGACTGCGTTGCGGCCAAGGAAGCAATGAAGGATGTGATTTGTTTCTGGCTCAATGCCGGATGCGACGGATTCCGTGTGGATATGGCGGATTCACTCGTGAAAAACGATGAGGAAAAAACACAGACAGCCAGGATCTGGCGTGATGTACGCGCGATGCTCGATGCAAACTACCCGGAGGCAGCAATGGTTTCCGAATGGAGTAATCCAGGGCGCGCACTTAAATGCGGCTTCCACTGTGATTTTTATCTGGATCATAAGGGAAAAGGATACCACAGTCTTATGAGGAAGGTTGATCCGGATACAGGTGGACAGACGAGTTACTTCAGTAAATTCGGGCACGGGGACGTCTCGGCTTTCACGGTAGAATATACGGAAGATTATGAAAATACAAGAAACGAAGGTTATATCTGCTTCATTACAGGAAACCATGATACGCCCCGGCTGAGCAGGCAATTTGACCCGTCCGAACTCAAAATTGCCTATGCCTTTATACTGACCATGCCCGGGGTTCCTTTTCTGTACTACGGGGATGAAATCGGGATGAAGTATGTCGAAGGCCTGAAGAGCAAGGAAGGCGGCTATTCGCGCACCGGGACACGCACACCGATGCAGTGGAATGACGGCGTTAACAAGGGGTTTTCCGATGCACCCTCCGATCAGTTATACCTGCCGGTCGACGATTCCAGGGATGCACCGACAGTTGAAGCACAGCTTGCCGATTCGGATGCCCTTATCCATACGGTTAAAAAGCTGACGGCTCTTCGCCATGAACACAAGGATCTTCATGGCAACGGATCATTTGAAGTCCTCTATGCCAGGGAGAACGTGTATCCGTTTGTGTACCGCAGAGGCAGTCTGATTATAGCCGTCAATCCATCCGGCAAAATGGCACAGGCACCATTTGCGGAGAAAGGAACGATCATCTTTACTATAGGGGACGAGCCCGTACTTTCCGGAGAGCTGATGTCGATGGCACCGCAGTCGTTTGCCGTATTTCAGATGTAATCCGGGAATTGGGCGCTTTGAGCAGCAGAGCGTTTACTATCGATTTTGTTTGCCTGATGCAATACATTGGACATTGACACCCTTGTAGACTACGATGTAATTGAAATTTGCGCGTAAAATGTTACAATCTATTTTGTATGTGAAAATGCAGTTGAGAGTTTGCCGGGTGCTGCCGGATCCTGAAGGCGCAGTCCCGGGGAGTGATTCATTGATATTTTCAACGTGAAGAGAAAAGGGGTTGGAGCAAATCATGCCTACACTAAAGGATGTTGCTGAAAAAGCCGGAGTCACAATTACGACGGTATCAAGAGTATTGAATAACCGTGGTTACATCAAAGACGCAACACGCGACAAGGTATACCGCGTCATGAAAGAGCTGGATTACCAGCCCAATGAACTGGCGCGCTCTTTATCAAAGAAGCGTACAAGCATTATCGGAGTTATTGTACCGTCCGTAATGCATCCCTTTTTCTGTGAAGTTGTAAATTATCTGGAGGTCTATGCAGCCAAAGAAGGCTATAAAGTCATGCTTTGCAATTCCAACCACCAGAAAGACAAAGAAATCGAATATATTGATATGCTTAAATCCAACAAAGTGTCCGGAATCGTTCTCTGCAGCCGGACTACGGATATTGAGAACAGCCTTCCGGACAACCTGCCTGTGATTACTTTTGAAAGAGTGATATCCAATCAGATTTCATCCGTTTCCTGCGATAACTACTTAGGCGGGGAGCTTGCGACCAGGCATCTTCTGGACTGCGGCTGCAAAAATCTTCTGCACATCAGCGGAATACGAAATATTCTGATGCCGGCTGATGCAAGACGGGATGCATTTGTCCGCGTCTGTGAAGAAAATGAAATTCCCTGCAAAGTGTATTATACCGAAGAGGCACAGTTCCAGTCCCTCAACTATGAGGAATACCTTGAACAGATCATTCTGGACAATCCCGATGCTGACGGTGTATTTACCAGCAGCGACGTCATAGCAGCTGAGGTGATTTATGTCTGTTCAAAAAACAATATCAGGATTCCTCAGGATCTGAAGTTGGTTGGATTTGATGATATTCGCCTTGCATCGCTTACCACCCCGAAGATATCGACGATCCGTCAGCCGATTGAACAGATGTGTGCCTGCGCGATTGACACGCTCCTGCGGCAGGCGGACCAGGGTTTTCTGCCCTCAAAAACCGTGCTGCCCGTAACATTCATCAAGCGCGAAAGCACATGATGAATGCTGCAGGAAACAGCTTATAATGTAAATGAATACCAGTACATAAAGCAAACCGTTCACTCGCTAGTGTGAATAAGGAGGCAAGGTCATGGGCATGTTTACATTTGTTCCTGTATGGGTGGCTCAGGATGTCATTGTAATCATTCTGGCTGTGATAACCGTGCTTTTTATCATCCGGAAAGAAGAACACCCCGGCCCGGTCATTCTTGAATTTATCTGCTTTGTACTCCTCAATGCCGCGGTTTTTGAGAATTTCGCCACGCTCATGGGCTGGTACGGGTATGGGCGGTCAGTGCTCATGCTGTTTAATGTGCCTCTATCCGTGCCGATTCTTGAATATCTGGTGGTATATTCATCTCTTCGCATTCTCGGTTCCATGAAAATCAGAACATGGTGCAAACCATTTATTGTCGGTGCATTCGGGATGCTGGTTGATCTGTCCCTTGATCCGCTTGCTGTTCGCCAGGTCTTTGAAACGCAGGAAAGAACAATAGGCCGGTGGACCTGGTTTTATGACGCCGGAGCGGTGAATATATTCCGGATTCCAGTATACAATTTCTCCGGATGGGTCCTTCTTTGCGGATATGCAGCGGCTTTTCTTCTGCTCGGACGCTGGTGGTACCGGAAGTCGGATTATTCCTTTGCGGTCGGTTATCTCTATCCGGTACTTGGTATGATTGCAGCCCTTGGAATTCTTGTGACACCTCTGTCCAATTTTCTTCTCTGGCTTGAGCCATTCATGAAAAAAGGCAGTGCCGCGGAATGGTTTTTGGCTGCCTTCTATCTGTTATTTGCCGCAGTGCTGCTCGCTGTTTTCTGGCGCGGGCGAATGCTCAGAAAACTGAGCTTTACAGATGATGTGCCGGTATTTCTGGTGTTTGCAGTAAGCCACGCATCCAATATTGTCTTTGCCCTGATCGGCGGATATTATGATATTCTCTGGCTCCAGATACTTGCGGCGGCAACCCAGACCGCATTGATTCTGCTTGTTTATCTGCGGGGCAGGGGGCTGAGGCGCCGTCTTAGGAACAGCGCGAATTCCTCCGCCCATCCGGGCAGTCAGGACAATTCGAACTGTCCCGTGTAGAGCTGATAGTATTTTCCATGCTGCCTGATCAAATCATCGTGGCTGCCGCGTTCAATTATCTCACCCTTTTCAAGCACCATGATTGCATTGGCGTTGCGAACGGTTGACAGGCGGTGGGCAATGACAAAAACAGTGCGCCCTTCCATCAGCTTATCCATACCTTTTTCGATCAGGGATTCTGTACGGGTATCTATCGAACTGGTCGCTTCATCAAGGATCAGGACGGGAGGATTGGCTGCTGCAGCCCTGGCGATGGCTAGAAGCTGACGCTGCCCCTGGCTTAAGTTGGCGCCGTCGGAGGTCAGCATGGTGTTGTATCCTTCAGGCAGATGACGTATAAAAAAATCTGCATTGGCAAGTTTTGCCGCGGCGTGCACTTCCTCATCTGATGCGTCGAGCTTACCGTAACGGATATTCTCCAGAACTGTACCGGTAAAGAGGTGGGTATCCTGAAGCACCATAGCCAGTGACCGCCGGAGGTCATCTTTCTTTATCTTATCAATATTAATGCCGTCATAGCGGATTTTTCCGTCTGTGAGTTCATAGAAACGGTTGATCAGGTTGGTGATGGTTGTTTTACCGGCTCCGGTTGAGCCGACAAAGGCGATTTTTTGTCCCGGTTTTGCAAAAAGGGAGATATTGTGGAGGACCGGGTTTTTCTGATCATATCCAAAAGTGACATCTTCGAATTGAACATCGCCATTGACCTGGGTGTATGTTACGGAACCGTCATGGTGAGGGTGTTTCCAAGCCCATATTCCGGTTCGTTCAGGGGTTTCGGACAGCATGCCGTCACCGGCTTTTACAGCATTGACCAGTGTGACGTATCCGTCATCGCATTCGGGTTCTTCGTCGATGACTTCGAAAATTCGCTCGGCACCGGCAAGAGCCGCGAGAATTGCGTTAAATTGCTGCGAGATCTGCGTAACCGGCTGAGAGAAGGTCCTGGTATACTGCAGGAAGGCGGCAATGGAACCAATGTTCATATTTCCTGTGATGACAAGCGAGGCGCCTGCTACGGCAGTAAGGGCATAATTTACATAACCGATGTTTCCCATAATCGGCATGATGACGTTGGCATAGAAATTTGCCTTTGTGGCGGACCGGCGAAGACTTTCGTTGAGAATGCCGAATTCGTTCTTTACTTCATCTTCGCGGCAGAATACCTGCACAACTTTCTGACCCTCGATCATCTCTTCGATATATCCGTTAGCCGCACCGATTGCACGCTGCTGTTTTTCGAAATACCGGGCGGAATTGCCGCCGATCCGTTTAATGATAACTGTCATAATTACAAGCATGACGACAATGAGAAGAGTCAGAAGCGGACTTAATATAAGCATCATAATGAATGTGCCGGCTACTGTAATTGATGATGAAAAGAGTGCGGTTACGCCCGAGGATACAGCTTCCCGTAAGGTGTCCACATCGCTTGTGTAGCGGCTCATCAGTTCGCCGTGGGTATGCGTGTCAAAATAACGTATCGGGAGATCCTGCATCTTGTTGAACAAATCGCGGCGTACCATATTCAGGGTCCTGTTGGATATTTTTACCATTAGCTGGCTGTAAAGGAAAGCAGACAGTATGCCAACCACGTAAATACCGCCCATAAGAACGATCATTTTTATAAAAGGAACATAATCCGCCGGCGAAGGATTTTTCCCGATCAGCGGTATAATGCAGTTGTTCAGAAGAGGCTTGATTAAGTAGGTTCCCGCAACGCCCGCTGCTGAACTTATAAGGACGAACAGCAGCACCGCAGCAAGCCGCAGCTTATCTTTGGCTATATAGCCGGATAGTCTAAGAAGCGTTCGGCGAATGCTTCTGGGCCTGGCGGTTGTCATTTCTCTTCCCGGCATTTTTCATCAACCCCTTTCTGTTGGGATTCGTACACTTCCCGGTAAATTGCGTTGGAGGCAAGCAGCTGAACATGCGTACCGATGCCGTTGATTTTGCCTTCGTCCATTACTATGATTTGATCCGCATCACTCACTGACGTGATGCGCTGGGCGATGATGATCGTGGTTGTATCATTTCGCTGTTCCTTAAGTGCCTGCCGGATTTTCGCATCCGTCGCTGTATCCACGGCACTGG